>WBZY01001391.1_pt1 | contig 12609 bp, 11 predicted proteins | sample 5204191 | NCBI WGS metagenome assembly WBZY01 (sample SAMN12344363, study PRJNA552823) | activated sludge metagenome | biome: Activated sludge suspended growth; feature: Anammox Sidestream; material: Wastewater; isolation source: activated sludge from anammox sidestream of wastewater treatment...
CGGCATTTCCACCGATATCATGAAGGCGAACCTCGTGCCGCCCGGCGCGAAAATCACCGACTATGTCCTGACTGCGATGCCCGCCAGCCTCGCGAACGCGTCCTTTGGCATCGTCCCGCCCGATCTTTCATTGATCACGCGCTCGAAGGGCAGTGACTATGTCTACCAGTTCCTGAAGACCTTCTACCTCGATCCGAAGGCGGCGACGGGCACCAACAACCTTGCGCTGCCGGGTACCGCGATGCCGCACGTGCTGTCGGACCTGCAGGGCCTGCAGCGTGCGGTGTTTGGCAAGGACGGCCGGTTCGAGAAGTTCGAGACGGAGGTCGCGGGGCAGGAAAGCGCCGCCGAATACGATTCCTTCGTGCGGGATACCGTCAACTTTCTGGAGTATGCGGGCGAGCCCGCGAAGCTCTCCCGCGCGACGATCGGCATCTGGGTCGTGCTGTACTTGCTGCTGTTCACCGCAGTTGCGTGGTTGCTGAAGCAGGAGTATTGGAAGGACGTGCACTAGCCAGTGCCGGGCCGGGCGGCCAGGAGGACCACGTGTCGAGCCGGCGATCCGCGATGACACTGTTCTCGGCGCCCCACGATCCGTGGAGCCACCGGGTGCGGATCGTGCTGGCGGAAAAAGGTATCCCGAATGACACGGTGAGCGTCGAGCCCGGGCGGTTTCCCGAGGACCTGCTCGACCTCAATCCCTATCACAGCGTTCCGACGCTGGTCGATCGTGACCTCGTGCTGTATGACGCGCGGGTCGTCACCGAATATCTCGATGAGCGCTATCCGCATCCGCCGCTGATGCCGATCGATCCGCTCGAGCGCGCCAAGCTTCGGCTTGCGATGTACCGTATCGAACGCGACTGGTACGGGCCCGCGTGCCGGATCGATGCCGACACGGGGAGCGAGGATGTGCCGAGGCTGCGCCGGGAGCTTCGCGAAACGGTACTCGCGAGTGCCGAGCTGTTCCGCGTGAGACCGTACTTCCTTTCCACCGAATTTTCGCTGCTCGATGCATGCGTTGCACCGATCCTGTGGCGCTTGCCCCACTACGGAATCGATCTGCCGAAGGAGGCACAGTCCATCGTGCGGTATGCCGCGAACATCTTTCCCCGGCCGGGCTTCTGCGCCAGCCTCACGGGTGCCGAGCAGCAGATGCGGGTAGCCTGATGAGCACCCCGCCGAAGCCGTCCCGCCGCCCATACCTGCTGCGCGCGATGCACGAATGGGTGAGTGACAGCGGCGGCACACCCCACGTGATCGTCGACGCCGGGCGAGCGGGCGTGCAGGTGCCGCGCGCCTACGTGAAGGATGGCAAGATCGTGCTCAACATCAGCGCGTCGGCGACGCAGCGCCTCGCGCTCGGCAACGAGTGGATCGAGTTCGACGCGCGCTTCGCCGGTGTCGTGCACCATGTCAAGGTGCCGCTGGGTGCCGTGCTCGGGATTTACGCGCGCGAGAGCGGCGAGGGCATGGTGTTCTCGGGCGAGGAGGAGGGTGGACCGGAGCCACCGGCAAAGCCACCCGCTCCGGATGAACCCACCCGAAGGCCACAGCTCAAGGTCGTGAAGTGACGGAGCGCCGCACGCTTTTCAGAGCGTAAAGGCATGCCGGATCCATTCCATCCTCGCCTGCGCCCCTGAGCCTTCCTCGACGATGACATCGAATCGCGCCGGCATCCTGCGCCACTCCGGGTGCGCGGCGAGCAGCAGTTGAGCGGCACGGATCAGGCGCATCTGCTTGCGCGGCCCGACGCTCGCGGCCGCACCGCCAAAGGCCCGCGATGCCCGCGCGCGCACTTCGACGATGACGAGGATCGCCCCGTCGCGCGCGACAATATCGATCTCGCCGGCGCGGCGGCGGAAATTGCGCGCCAGGATCGCAAGTCCCTGCGTCTCGAGAAAAAGCGCTGCGCGATCCTCGGCGCTGCGGCCGCGCTCCAGGCGGTCCATGCCCTCACGGTCCCGCCGCAGCCGCTGCTGCGGCATCGAGCAGTTGTGGCTGCCCGTTCACGATCCGCGCCCATTCGAGCTGGCGTCGCACGCGGCGATCAGCTTCGAAGCGCAGCCTGCCCGTGAGGCCTTCGATGTCGGCGGTCCCAGCCGCAGGCAGTGCGAGACTCAGCAGGTACGCGTCGTAGCCGAAGGCGAACAACTTGCCGCGCACGACGCCATCCTCGCCCCAGGCTGCCCGTAGCGCCTCGCGTACCTGGATCGTGCGCGCACCGACCCCGAATACCCACGGCATGTCGGGGAAGATGAGACCGTCGATGTCCTGGTTCGCGGTCGCGTGCGGCTCGTAGGCGTCGGAGGTCGAGTAGGTCGGCAGGTCCCCTGCATAGTGGAAACGCAGCTGCGGACGCAACTGACGGGTGGTCTGCGGCTGTCCGGGTGCGAAAATGAATTGCGCGTCGCCGCGGCGGCGCGGCTGGAACGCGAGCTTCGTGCCGAGTACCTGTTCGAGCCGGCGATGCCGCGCCTTGCTGGCGTCGAGGCGCAGGACTTCAGTGATTGACGCCGAGTAGTCGTTCTCCGCGGGAAAGTAACTGGCCGATCCGACGAGCTGGCCACCATCCGCCTCGAGTGCTTCGGTGAAGGCCGCGAGCACGCGCGTGCCCCAATCACCCGCTGGTACGAGCGCAACGCCGCGTACGAGCCCCTGGCTCACGAGTCGATCTGCGATGGACTTCGCCTCGTTCTCGGGCGACAGGGCAAACTGGTAAAAGCGGTCGGGTGCTGCTTCTCCGGCGCCGAGGAAGTTGAGCGCGAGGACAGGCGGACGCACGCCGGCCCAGGTTGCGGCGGCGGCCACCTCTTCGCGCAACAGGGGGCCGACGATCACCGTGGCGCCTGCGTCGCCCGCTCGCGCGATCGCATCGGGCACGCTCAGGCTTGCCGTATCGTAGACGCGCACACGGGGTCGCGCCCCGGCGGCTGACTGGTAATACGCGGTAAAGAAGCCGTCGCGGATCTGTGCTGCGGCGGCGGCCAGGCGACCCGACACCGGCAGCAGCAGCGCGATGTGCGGCGCCCGCTCCACCTGCGCAGTCAGTCCCGTCATTTCGATGTCGGTACGCACGACGTCGTTGGCGGGGTGGCCGGGATAGCGGCTGCGCCAGCGCTGGACGGCAGGTCCCGCGGCTGTCGGCATGGTGGCGGCCGCGGCGGCGATCGGGCCGAGCTCGAGCCAGCCACGTACGATCGTGTCGCGTTCGGCGGCAGGCTCGAGTTTGGCGCCATTCTCCACCGCGGTGCGCAGTCGCGAGAGCAGCTCGCTGCGGCCCGCGCGGCGCGCCTCCGTCGTGGCGAGGAAAGGCTCGCGCGCAAGCGCAGCGCGCACGCCTTCGACATAGCGCCCCGTCGCGAAGGCGGCGCCTTCCCGCACCTCGAAGTAGCGCGCGGCGGCTGGACCCGCGACGGGCTGCGACAACGCACCAAGCTCGGTCCAGGCGCGCTGCCCATCACCACGTGCGATCTTCAGCTCGACGTCGATCAGCCTCGATTCGAAAGCGAGGGCTGTGCCCGTCGGGCTTCTCGCAGCCGCGAGCGCGCGTTCCGCTTCGTCCAGTCGTCGCGCCGCGAGCCATTCGCGCGCTGCGCGCAGCCGCAGCTCGCTCGCGGCAGCTGCGGAGGCCGTTGCGGCCAGCGCTTCGAAGCTGCGCGCGGCATCCTCGTGTCGCCCGCTCTGTGCATGCTGCTCGGCGCGCTCCATGCTGGGTGCCGGCGCAGACTGCGGCCCGATGCTGGTGCAGGCGGCCAGCGTCGCCGCGGCCACGATCGCAAGACATGCCGTGCGGCGCACGCTGTCGGTCTTCAGGGTGGCCCACATCAGTTGCTTCGCCTTTCATCGAACGGCACGATGCCGGGGGAGTGGCGTCCGGGAGAGTATAGTGGGTGCGAGCGCAGGCCGAATCGACGTGATTGCCACGCCCATCGGCAACCTCGGTGATCTGTCGCCGCGGGCGCGCGATGCGCTCGCGCAGGCCGATCTCGTGGCGGCCGAGGACACGCGCCGTACCGGCCAGCTGCTCGCTGCAATGGGCCTTTCGCGACCCGTCATTTCATTGCACGAGCACAACGAGTCGGCGCGCATCGGGGAGCTGATGGCGCGGCTCGAAGCCGGTGCGGTCATCGCGCTCGTCAGCGATGCCGGCACCCCGCTCCTGTCCGACCCGGGCTACGAGCTCGTGCGCGCGGCGCGCGCGGCGGGCCATGAAGTGCGCGCGGTGCCCGGTCCTTCCGCGATTACCGCTGCACTCAGCATCGCCGGCATCCCGACGGCGCGCTTCAGCTTCGAGGGCTTCCTGCCGGCACGCGGCCGCGAACGCCGCGAGCGTCTCGCGCAACTTGCGCACGAGCCACGCACGCTCGTGTTTTTCGAAGCCCCGCATCGCATCGGGGAAAGCCTCGCCGACATCACCGCGGCCTTCGGTGCCGGGCGCGAAGCGGCGATCGGCCGGGAACTCACCAAGGCGTTCGAGACCGTGTACCGCGGCACGCTCGGCGAGTTGTCGCAGCGTGCGCGAGAGGATGCGAATGTCGCGCGCGGCGAGATCACGCTCGTCGTCGCGGGGGCGCCGGATGTGGCGGCGAGCGCCGTGACGCCAGTCGAGCTCGGCCGCATCGTGGCGCTCCTTGCGAAGGAACTGCCTCCGAGCAAGGCGGCGGCGCTCGCCGCGCAGATCACGGGCGCGCGGCGCAGCGATGCCTACGACATCGCCGTTCGGCTCGGCGGGGGTGTATCCTCACGCGCGGAGTCGGCCGGGTAATCGCTGTATCTGCTCCGGCAGGTATGGAGGAAAGTCCGGGCTCCTGCGGACGAGGTGCCAGGTAACGCCTGGGGGGCGCGAGCCCACGGAAAGTGCAACAGAAAGCAAACCGCCTACCCCTCCCGAGAAGGAGGGCGGCAAGGGTGAAAGGGTGCGGTAAGAGCGCACCGCGCCCGTGGCAACACGCGGCGGCACGGCAAACCCCACCTGGAGCAAGGCCAAATAGGGAAACAGCGGGTAACCGCAGCGCCTGTCCGCGCGCGTTTCCGGGTAGGCCGCTCGAGGTCCCTGGCGACAGGGATCCCAGAGGAATGATTACCCTCGACAGAACCCGGCTTACAGGCCGACTCCTTCTCAACTACTGTATAAGCTTCAGCGCCCAAGCCTCTGATAGCTAAGCAGTCGCGCGGTCACGACCTCGCCTGCGGGCGGCCCATGCGAGCGTAAGTTCTTGTCGGCCCGCATTTTTTTCACCTGTTGCGCGTTGACAGTGCGCGGTCACATTCCTATAGTGGCAACAAGTGGGAGAAAGTGGGGAGAAATGGGCTCTCCGGGGTCCATTCTGACATGTTCCGCGGTGCAACAAAGGTAACGCTCGACGACAAGGGCCGGATGGCATTGCCCACCCGGTACCGGGCGGCCATTGCCGAACGCTGCGAAGGGCGCCTCGTCGTCACCGTGGACCGCGACCAGTGTCTCCTCGTCTACCCGCTGCCCGATTGGGAGCAGATCGAGCGCAAGTTGATGAGCCTGCCGAGCCTGCATGCACAGGCACGCAGGCTCCAGCGACTGATGGTGGGTCACGCCACGGATCTCGAGCTCGACGGTCACGGGCGCGTCCTGCTGCCGCCGGAGCTGCGCGAGTTCGCAGCGCTCACGCGGCACGCGATGTTGGTAGGGCAGGGCAATCGCTTCGAGTTGTGGGACGAAGCGCGGTGGAACGAGCGGCGCGATGCATGGCTCGCGCACGAAGAGGCAGTAACAGACCTGCCGGCGGAGCTCGATTCGCTGTCGCTCTGATGGGCGGGGTATTGGACGGGGAAGGAGGCGGACGCGGACCGCTTCAGGAGGCCTGGCGCGATGGATGAGCACACACCCGTGCTTGTCGATGAAGTGCTCGCAGGCCTCGCTCCGAAAGCGGACGGTCTTTACATCGATGCGACGTTCGGACGCGGCGGGCACACGGCACGGATACTTCAAACCCTGGGTCGAGAAGGGCGAGTGCTCGCGCTCGACCGCGACCCGCAGGCCGTTGCGGCGGGTCGCGTGCGCTTTGCGTCCGAAATGCGGCTTGCGCTCGTCCACGCGTCGTTTGCCGATCTTCGGCAGGTCGTGCTCGACCACGCGGGCGATACACCGGTTGCGGGTGTGCTGTTCGATCTCGGCGTGTCCTCGCCGCAGCTCGACGAAGCCGCGCGCGGCTTCAGCTTCACGAAGGACGGCCCACTCGACATGCGCATGGATCCGTCACGCGGCGAGCCTGTCTCGACGTGGCTCGCGTGCGCGCCAGTCGATGAAATGCGCGAAGTGATCGCGGCCCTGGGTGAAGAGCGTTCTGCGCGCCGGGTCGCGGCCGCGATCGCGGCCGCGCGTGCGCGCGCACCGATCGAACGCACGCGCCAGCTCGCGCAGATCGTGGCCGGCGCCGTGCGCTCGCGCGACGGCAAACATCCGGCGACCCGCACATTCCAGGCGCTGCGCATGCACGTGAACGACGAACTCGGCCAACTCGGACGTGGTCTCGCCGCGGCGACCGAAGTGCTGGCGCCGGGCGGTCGGCTCGCGGTCATATCCTTCCACTCGCTCGAGGATCGCGCGACGAAGGAGTTCATGCGGCGCGAATCGCGCATCGATCCGGTGCTCGCGCGACTGCCCATCGTTCCGCCCCACGCGGCGCCCCGCCTGCGCCTCGTCGGCAGCAAGCGCAAGGCCACCGACGCCGAAGTAGCCGCCAATCCCCGCGCGCGCAGTGCCGTGCTGCGTGTCGCCGAGCGCACCACGTGATCGCGCTGTCGCGCAGGACCCTCGCCATCGCCGTGCCGCTCCTGTGGATGCTCGCGCTCGCCTCGGCTGCGGGCGCCATCTGGGCGAAGCACCGCTCGCGCGAACTGTTCATCGAACTCGAGCGGCTCAATGTGGCGCGCGACAACCTCGAGGTCGAATGGGGTCAGCTGCAGCTCGAACAGAGCGCCTGGTCGACGCACGCCTTCGTCGAGAATGTCGCGCGCGCGCGCCTGCACATGGCGACACCCGTGCCGCAGGACATCGAGATCGTGCGGCCATGAGGCGCGACCGGCGCGCGAAGGAGCGGGGACGCGGCGGCGGGCGCGACCGGGGAGGTGAGTCGACGCCGAAGTCGTTTCGCATTCGCGCGGCGGTCCTCCTTGGTGTGCTGGCGATCTCGGCCTGCGGCCTCCTGTGGCGCGCGGTCGACCTGCAGTTGATGGATCACGGCTTTCTCGCGAGCCAGGGCGATGCCCGCTACTCGCGTGTCGCGACCATCGCGGCACACCGCGGCACGGTCACCGACCGTTATGGGGAGCCACTCGCCGTCAGTACTCCGGTCGACTCGGTGTGGGCAAACCCGAAGGAGCTGGCGCTCGCGACCGACCAGCTGCCGCGCCTCGCAAAGGCACTCAAGCTCGACAGGAACGAGCTCGCGCGCCGCGTCACCTCGAACCTCGACCGCGAGTTTCTCTATCTGCGCCGCCACATGCAGCCCGCCGAGGCGACCCGGATCAAGGCGCTCGGAATCCCGGGCGTCTATCTGGTGCGCGAGTACCGCCGCTATTACCCATCGGGCGAGGTTGTCGGCCACCTGCTCGGGTTCACGAGCATCGACGACACGGGACAGGAAGGTATCGAGCTCGCCTTCGACCACTGGCTCGCGGGCGAGGACGGTGCGAAGCGCGTGATCCAGGACCGCTACGGTCGCGTCGTGCAGGATGTCGAGAGCATCCGGCCCGTGCGCCCCGGGCGCGATCTCGTGCTGTCGATCGATCTGCGCATCCAGTATCTCGCGTACCGGGAGTTGAAGGCGGCCATTCGCGAGCAGCGGGCCAAATCGGGCTCCGTGATCGTCCTCGACGTCGACACCGGCGAGGTGCTCGCGATGGTGAACCAGCCGGCGTACAACCCGAACGACCGCGACCAGATCAACGCGCGTACCTATCGCAACCGCGCTGCGACCGACATCCTCGAGCCGGGTTCCTCGATCAAGCCCTTCGTGGTCGCCGCCGCGCTCGCCTCGGGCAAGTACAGCGAGCAGAGCATCGTCGACACCTCGCCGGGCTACATCCGGGTTGGCGTCAAGCCGATCGAAGACAAGCACAATCTCGGCCGCATCGATCTTGCGACGATTCTCGCCAAGAGCTCCAACGTCGGCATGACGCGCGTTGCGCTCTCGCTCGATCCCGAGCAACTGTGGACGACGCTCACCCGTCTCGGATTCGGCCAGGTGACGACGAGCGGCTATCCGGGCGAGTCGGCGGGTCTCCTGCCGCACTGGTCGCACTGGCGTCCGATCGGCATCGCGACGATGTCGTACGGTTACGGTCTCTCGGTGACGCCGCTGCAGCTCGCGCACGCGTACGCGACGATCGGCGGCGCCGGCCAGTCGCGCCCTGTCTCGTTCCTGCGGGTCGATACGGTTCCGGTCGGCGATCGCGTGCTCGACGAGCGCGTGTCGCGCTCGCTCGTGCATATGCTGGAATCGGTGGTGACACCTGCCGGTACAGGTGTGCGCGCTGCGATTCCCGGTTACCGCGTCGCTGGCAAGACCGGTACGGCGTGGAAGTCGAACGCGGGCGGCTATTCGACCGATCGCTACATGGCGGTCTTCGGTGGCGTCGCGCCGGCCACGCATCCGCGGCTGGCTGCGGTCGTGATCATCGACGAGCCCGGTGCGGGCCAGTACTACGGGGGCGACGTTGCGGCGCCGGTGTTCTCCCGCGTCGTCGGCGGCGCGCTGCGCCTGATGGCCGTCGCGCCGGATGCTGCAATCGGTGCGCCGGATGAGGTGCCTTCGATGCCTTCGCCGGCCCGTCAGCAGGTGGCGCTGCGATGATGCGCACGAACAGCCCACCGCCGCGTCGCCTTGCGCAGCTGCTCATCGATACCCCGGGAGTGCCCGCGCACCTCGTGGTCACGGACCTCACGGTATCGAGTGGCGAGGTGCGTCCCGGAGGCGCCTTTCTCGCCTGTGCGGGACGCACGACGCATGGCCTCGCGCACGTTGCGGAGGCGATCGAGCGGGGCGCGTGCGCCATCCTGTGGGAGCCCGTGCCGGGCCTGCACGTGCCGGATTTCCCGTCGCAGATCTTTGCGCTGCCGGTGCCGCAGTTGCGGGCGCAGCTCGGAGTGATCGCCGACCGGTTCTTCGCTGCGCCCTCGGCATCGTTGACACTCGCCGGGATCACGGGCACCAACGGCAAGACCACGACGGCCTGGCTCACGGCGCAGGCGCTTGGCGCCTGCGGCCGGCGCGCAAGCTACAGCGGCACCCTCGGATTCGGGTTTCCCGACGATCTGCACCGGACTTCGCACACGACGCCGGATGCCGTATCAGTGCACCGGCAGCTCGCGGCACTGCGAGACGCGGGCACGGACAGTGTTGCGATGGAAGTGTCCTCCCATGCGCTCGACCAGGGGCGCGTGAGCGGCGTGCGTTTCCACACGGCCGTATTCACGAATCTCACGCGCGATCACCTCGATTACCACGGCACCATGGCGGCCTATGGGGCTGCGAAAGCCGCGCTCCTCGACTGGCCGACGCTTGCGGTGCGCGTCATCAACATCGACGACCCGTTCGGCGCCGGACTTGCGCAGCGACATGGCGGGACCGCCGCCCGCCTCGCGACAGTCTCCCGGCACGGTCAGGCAAGCGTGCGCGCGACGGCCACCCGCGCCGCGCCGCGCGGCATCGAAATCGATGTCGAGTCCGCATGGGGCGTCGGCACGCTTGCGACACGGCTCGTCGGGGATTTCAACGCGGACAACGCCCTCGCCGTGCTCGCGGTCCTGCTCACCCGGGACATTCCCCTCGCCTCTGCACTGCGCGCGCTCGGCGAATGCACGGCACCGCCCGGGCGCATGGAAGCCTTCGGCGGTGAGCAAGGCGCGCCGCTCGCCATCGTCGACTACGCGCACACGCCCGATGCCCTCGAGAAGGCACTCGCCGCCGCGCGCGCCCATTGCGGTGGGCGGCTCTCGGTCGTGTTCGGCTGCGGCGGTGATCGTGATCCGGGCAAGCGGCCGCTCATGGGGGCGATCGCCAGCCGCGGCGCGGATCGCATCTGGATCACGGACGACAATCCGCGCACCGAGTCTGCGGCGCTGATCACGGCTGCGATCGCCGACGGCGTCGCGCCGGGCAGCGACTTTCACATCGAGCACGATCGCGCAGCGGCCATCCGCGGCGCGCTCGATGAGGCGCGGGCGGGGGATGCCGTGCTGATTGCCGGCAAGGGGCACGAGGACTACCAGGTCATCGGCCACGAGCGCCGCCCTTTCAGTGATCAGGCAATGGTGCGCGCGGCGCTCGGGAGTCGTGCGGTGCCGGAGGCTCACCTGTGAGCGCGGCACGTACGCTCGCGGGGTTGGCGGCTGATTGCGGTGGCACGCTGATCGGCGCGGATCGGCCCTTTGCGGGAATTTCGACCGATACGCGCACGCTCGGCGCGGGCGAGGTGTTCGTCGCGCTCACCGGCCCGCGTTTCAATGCGAGCGAGTTTGCCGGTGCGGCCGCGGCCGCGGGTGCCGCTGCGGTCCTCCTGCCTGCGAAGCAGGACGTCGCCATTGCACAGATCATCGTTGCCGACACGCTCGCGGCATTGACGCGCGCCGCCGCCGCGTGGCGCCGCCGGCATTCGCTGCCCCTGGTCGGGGTCGCCGGCAGCAACGGCAAGACCACCGCGAAGGAGATGACCGCGGCGATCCTCGCCGAGGCCGGCAACTGCCTTGCGACGCAGGGCAACCTCAACAATCACATCGGCGTGCCGGTGACGCTGCTGCGGCTCGATGCTTCGCACGACTTTGCCGTCATCGAGATCGGCGCGAATCGCCCGGGCGAAGTCGCGGCACTCGCGGCGCTTGCGCGACCGGATGTCGGCCTCGTGACGAACGCCGGTGCCGAGCACCTCGAGGGCTTCGGCTCGCTCGAGGGCGCCGCGCGCGCCGAGGGCGAGCTGTTTGCCGCGCTCGACTCCGACGGAGTCGCCGTCGTGAATGCGGACGACGCGTACTGCGGACTCTGGCGCAGCATGACGCGCGCGCGGGTCGTGACCTTCGGTCTCGCGTCCGGCGCCGATTTCCACGCGCGCGATGTCGTGACCGACGTGGGCCCCACGGGCTTCGCGACGCGCTTCACGCTGCAGACGCCGGCGGGCGCGATCGGCATCGATTTGCAGCTGGCGGGCCGCCACAACGTCGCCAACGCACTCGCCGCCGCCGCCGCCGCGATGGCAGCAGGCGCGCGGCTGGAACACGTCGCGGCAGGTCTCGCCACGATGCGTGCGGTCAAGGGACGCCTCAACTTCCGAACGACGCGTGCCGGAGCGTGGCTGATCGACGATTCGTACAACGCGAACCCGAGCTCGATGCGCGCCGGTATCGACGTGCTCGCCGGGCTCGCGGGTCGCCGCTGGCTCGCGATCGGCGACATGGGTGAACTCGGTGAGCACGCACAGGCCGCGCACGTCGACATCGGCCGCTATGCGCGCGAGCAGGGTGTCGAGCGCCTCTTTGCGACGGGACCGCTGTCGGCGCTCGCAGTCGAGGCGTTCGGCGCAGGGGCCCGCTGGTTTCCGGACACGGAGACGCTCACGCGCGAGCTCGATGCGACGCTCGCCGGGGATGTTCGCCTGCTGGTGAAGGGTTCGCGCTCCAACCGGCTCGAGCGCGTCGTCGATGCGCTCGTCGGCGCGCGCGGGTAGGGGGATCGATGCTGTACTGGCTCGCGAAGGAACTGACGGCGGACTACTCGGGCTTCAACGTCTTCTCGTACCTGACACTGCGCGCGATTCTCGCCACCATGTCCGGGCTCGCCATTTCGCTGCTCGTGGGCCCGGGCATGATCGCGCGCCTCTCGCGTTACCAGGTTGGACAGGTCGTGCGCCCGGACGGGCCGCAAACTCATTTGCCCAAGGCGGGTACGCCGACGATGGGGGGCGCGCTGATCATCGTGGCCATCTGCGTCGCGACGCTCCTGTGGGCGGACCTTTCGAACCGCTTCGTCTGGGTGGTGCTCGCCGTCACGTTCGCATTCGGCGCGATCGGCTTCTACGACGATTACCTGAAGCTCGTCGTCGGCAATTCGCGGGGACTGTCCGCGCGGTGGAAGTATTTCTGGCAGTCCGTGGCGGGACTTGTGGCCGCCTCTGTCCTCTACTGCACCGCGAAGACACCGACCGAGACCACGCTCTACCTGCCGATCCTGAAGAGCGTGGCGCTGCCGCTGTCGGCGTTCGGCTTCATCGGTCTCGCCTATCTCATGATCGTCGGCATGAGCAATGCGGTGAACCTCACCGATGGGCTCGACGGTCTTGCGATCATGCCTGCGGCGATGGTGGCGGCCGCGCTCGGGGTATTTGCCTATGCGAGCGGCAATGCCGTCTTCGCGAGCTACCTCGGTATTCCCGCCGTGCAGCAGGCGGGTGAAGTGCTGATCTTCTGCGCGGCCATGGTCGGTGCCGGCCTCGGCTTTCTCTGGTTCAACTCCTATCCGGCGCAGGTGTTCATGGGCGACATCGGTGCGCTCGCGCTCGGCGCCGCGCTCGGCGTGATCGCGGTGATCGTGCGTCAGGAGGTCGTCGTGCTCGTGATGGGCGGCGTGTTCGTGCTGG
>WBZY01001284.1_pt2 | contig 12601 bp, 12 predicted proteins | sample 5204191 | NCBI WGS metagenome assembly WBZY01 (sample SAMN12344363, study PRJNA552823) | activated sludge metagenome | biome: Activated sludge suspended growth; feature: Anammox Sidestream; material: Wastewater; isolation source: activated sludge from anammox sidestream of wastewater treatment...
CAGGCTATCACAGGGCCGGGCGGCTGGAGGAAGCCATCGCGCAATTAGATACCGCCGGAGAACTCCTGCTCACCTCCAGAGACAAGGACGGCGCCATCGCCACCATCAATCAGATACTGATGATGAACCCACCCAATGCGGACGATTATCGAAAACTCCTTGCCCAGATCGGCGGATAAAAAAACCAGGTTTCCTCGAGAAACCTGGTTTTTCTTTTGGCTAGACATCTTGCACAAGTCTGCCGAGGGTAGAGAACGCCTCCTGGGAAAGGGCATGTTGTGCGCGCTTTTGCAAGAGGTCTGCTATTCCTTCGGCGCAATCGTCACTTTGCGGCGCGGCTCCTCACCCACGCTTTTGGTGATCACGGCCGGGTGTCCCTGTAATTCCATGTGCACAATGCGGCGCTCGGCGGCGCTCATTGGTTCGAGCGTCACGCTGCGGCCCATCTTCAAGGCCTGGTCGGCCATGCGCTGCGCCATCTGTCGCAGTTGTTTTTCGCGGCGGGCGCGAAAACCCTCCACATCCACCACCAGTTGCACAAACTGTTTTGCTTCTTTCCCAACCATCAGGCTCGACACATACTGGAACGCGTTCAATATCTCCGAGTGGCGGCCGATCAGCGCGCTCAGGTCGCGCCCGCGCACATCCACGTGAATCGAACGACGGCCTTCACGATCCTCGCCGTCGTAATGTGCGGAAACCTGCGCCTCGAAGCCAAGTTGATGAACGAGTTTGGAGACGACAGATTCGGTCGTATCGAGGACCGCATCGTGAATGTCGGCGGCCGCAGGCGCGGCATCCGCTTCGCGCTCCGGCGCGGATGCGGTTGAGGGCTGGCCGGCCGCCTTCGCCGGGGATCCCATTCCGGGCGGCGGGTTCACCGACAGGCGCACGCGCACCTGCCGCCCGCCCATGCCAAAGAGTCCCTTGCTTCCGGTATCCAACACTTCCACCGAGACATCCGACGCTGTCAGGCCGAGTTGTTCGAGTCCCTTTGCGAGGGCCTCTTCAACGGTGGGAGCAATGATTTCGAGAGTCGGTCGTTCATTCATGTTGACCTTCCTTGCGAGTTACTTTTTAACGATTTGAGTCTTGTTGCCGCCGGGCAACAGGTTGCGCCAGTTGGCTTTGCCCATCATGGCATATTGAACAATGCCGAGGATGTTGCTGGTAATGAAATAGACCGCCAGACCGGAAGGAAAGGTGAGCGCGAACCAGCCGAGCATGAGCGGCATGTAAATGCTCATCATGCCGGTCATGGCCGCGCTCTGATCGTTGGCGCCGCCGCTGGAGGGGGGCGTGGTGAGTTTGGTTTGTACGTAGGTGGTGAGCGCGACAATGATTGCCAGCACCGGCAAATGGAAATTAATGCCGGGGATGTTAACGTATTCGGGGCGGCTCAGGTCGAACCACAGGAACTGGCTGCTGAGCGGAATGATGGATGAAACATCCAGAAAACCGCCGATGCTGCGCGTCAGTTGCAGAAGGGAAAGCGGCGTGGTGGCCAGAGAGCGAGTGATGCTCTGGTAGAGGGCGATGATCACCGGCAGTTGGATCAGCATCGGCAGGCAGGAGGCAAAGGGGTTGATGCCCTTTTCTTTGTAGATGCGCATTTGTTCCTGCGCCAGTTTTTCGCGGTCTTTTTCGTATTTTTTCTGGGTGGCCTGCCAGTCCTTATCGTTTTGCAGGTCTTGCATGGCCTTGGCGCTTTTTAGCTGCGAGGCGTTGAGCGGCCAGGTGACGAGGCGGATCAGGATGGTGAAGAGGATGATGGCGAGGCCGAAGGCGCCTGGCACGGTGGACAACAGGTTGTAGATCCACAACAGGCTGTTGACGAAGATCGAAACAAAGGTATCCCAAAGCATAGGTTATTTCTCCGGGGCGAACGACCAGGCGATCTTGCCGTCCATGTTGAGCGCCACGAGCAGGATGCCCCCCTCGCTCTGGAAAGGCGCGGCAAGGATGAGTTCGCCGGAGAGCGCGGCAGGGGTGTAGAGTTTTCCGTCGAGGCGTTCGATGCTCAAGGCGGTTTCGCCGGGCGCCAGTGAATAGACGTTACCGCTTTCCGAAACGAAGACGACCTGTCCGTTGAACAGGATCGGTGTCGCGAGGATTGCGTTGTCGGGTTGGATCGAATCGAAGACCGGGCTCCCGTCGGATGCGTTGAGCGCGTAGAAGTTTCCGCCGAGGTCGCCGAAGTAGAGGATGCCGTTGTCGAGCAACGGTCCGCCCCAGACCCAGCTTTTCACCGGCTGACTCCACGCGATGGAACCGTCGGAGGCGTTGACCGCGTTCATGGTTTGCCCGAAGGTGCCGATGTAAAGTGTTCCGTCGTGGCGGGCGGGCGCGCCGGTTATGGCGCCGTCGAGTTGCGTACTCCATTCGACTTGATACGTCTGCATGTTTACGGCGTGCAACTGATGATCCAGCGAGGGGACGTACACGCGGGTGCCGTCGCTGACCGGCTGCGACCAGAGTTTGCCGCCCAATTCAACCTTGGTGACGAATTTATCCGCATCATCCTGTGACAGATCGAAGACGTAGAGGAAGCCGTCGGCGTTGGGAGCATAAACCATGTCGCCCACCACGAGCGGGCTGGCCGCCCAATGATCGTCGGCGTCGCTGAAGGACCAGTTTTCGTTGCCGGTTTCAGGATCAATGCGGAAGAGGGTGTGATCGGCGCCGCTCGAGCCGACGAGCAGCTGCCCATCAGAGGTGAAAACCGGATTGGAGTTGAAAAGGAGTTTGGAGGATGGCTTGTCGGGGAAACGCCAGAGCTCCTCGCCATCCTTGACGCGGATGGCATATACGATCGCGCCATTTGTCAGGTAGGCGGCGTTTTCGTCTGCGGCAAGACCGGGCCAGGTGGCCGCGGCCGGCGAGCCTCCGCAGGCGCTGAGCAGAGTCGCCAGCAAAACAAGCGCCGCGATCAGTACAAAGCGGTTAGATTTCATTGATTCAGTTGCTCCTAGTGAACGGGGTCATAGCCCCCGGGGTGGAACGGATTACAGCGCAAAACCCGCCACGCGGCCATGAACGAGCCTTTGAATGCGCCATGCTTGTATATCGCCTGATAGCCGTAATGCGAACACGAGGGATAAAAACGGCAGGTGTTGGGCGGCAGGGCGCGCGCGAGGGTCATTTGATAAAAGCGGATGAGGGAAAGCAGGAAGAGTCGCGGCCAGTAGAACGGCGTACGCGGCAAATCACGCAGGCGGGGTTCGTTTGGATAATCCTGGGGAAGGAGGTGCGTTGTCATCAGGGGGCGCTTAACAATTTGGCGCGCTGGAGGAGGTTGTGCAGGGCCGCGTCGGTTTCTTCGAGGGTGGAGGCGATCAGGGGAGGGCGGGCAATCAATAACAGATCGCGCCCGGCTGCCACGTCTGGAAGGATGCGTCGCATGGCGGCACGCAGCAGGCGTTTGGCTCGATTCCGCCGCACGGCGTTTCCAACCGTCCGCCCGGCGGCGATGCCAATTCGAGGCCGGGGCTGATCGCTGGCCTGGACTATCAACACAACAAGCGGGTGGGCATAGGACTTTCCAAAACGCCGCACCCGCTTGAAATCGGTTGACCGGGTCAGGCGGAATTTGCGTTGCAACCGCGCCAACCTGACAATAGAGTCGTTATGACGCGGCCTACCAGCGCGTCTTCTTGACGTGCTCGTTGGCGCTGACGGTCAGTTTGCGGCGGCCTTTGAGGCGGCGGCGCTTGAGCACCTCGCGCCCGTCGGCGGTGGCCATGCGGGCGCGGAAGCCGTGCACACGCACGCGGCGGCGAATTTTGGGCTGGTACGTTCGTTTGGGCATGAGTCGTTCCTCGTTCCTGGAAAATTGCAACTCCCCGGGGGAAGCTGTGGACAGTGGAAAGTCCGCGTTTTCGCGGACAGGCGCGGGATTATACCGTAACGAATCGGATTCGGTCAAACCGATTCAGCGTTTTTCCTCGTCACGTTCGGGGTGGGTGTCAGCCGATAGTAATTCTTCCAGCCGCCGCGCGCTTTCGGGGGTGGTAATGGCAAGCACTTCGTCCCATTCCTGGAAGGTGGTCGTGCCGCGCGGCAGGGTCACCTCGCCGTCACGGATAATGGCGGCGATGATGCAATCATGCGGCAAGCCCAGGTCTTTGAGCGGAGTTCCCAGGGCGCGCGCGCCCTTTTCCACTTTCTCTTCGACGATGGAAAATTTTCCACGGCGCAGTTTGAGCAGGGTCATCATGTCGCCGAGCGATACTTCTTCGCGGATCAGACTGGAGAGCAAATTGGCCTGGTTGAGGGCAACATCCACGTGGAAGCCTTTTTGTTGTTCAAACAACCAGGCGTTGCGCGGGTTGTTGATGCGGGCAATGGTGCGCGGCACGTTAAACTTTTCGCGGGCAATGAAGCACAGTGAAAGATTCACGGCGTCATCGCTGGTGCAGGCAGCTACCGCATGCGCCTGGTGGATGCCGGCGTTTTCCAGCACGGAAGGGTCGGTAGCTTCGCCTTCATAAATCACTTCGGTGGGGAGTTCCTGGTGCAGGTGGTGCAACAGTTCGCGGCGATGTTCGATTAAGCGAACTTTGTAGCCCTCGGAGAGGAGCAGGTGAGCCAGTTGGGCGCCGGTGCGTCCGCCGCCCGCAATGAGAATGAACATATCAGGCCTCCGCTCCTTTTTCCAGGCGCGCCCGCAGGATCTGAATCCCCTCGAAGGTCGCGCTGACATTCAACAGGTCGCCGGCGCGCAGTTGGGTCGCCGCGTCTGGAAGAATGGCGCGACCGGCACGCGTGAGCGCGACCGGCAGGGCGCCGGTATTGCCGAAGCACAGTTCGTTCCACGTCCGGTCCGACCAGGCTCCGGGGACGATCAGTTCGTAAATCTCCACTTCGCCATTGCCCGCCGAATAGACGGTGTGCGTGGCGGCATTCGTGAGCAGTTCTTCCACACGCTGGGCTCCCCATGCGGTGGAACTGACTGTTTGCAGGTTGAAGGTTTCCATCATGTAGCGCAGGCCTGGATCGTAATTGCGGCAGACGACGATCGGCACGTTGTAGATGGCGCGCGCGGCGTGCGCCACGACTACGTTTAATGTATCCAGGTTGGTGACTGCGGCCAGCCCATGCGCTTCATGGATCCCGGCTCGTTCGAGGACTTTTTCAGAAAGCGCCTCGCCGTGCGCAGTGCGCCCGCGATAATCTGCAGGGAGGCGCTCGAAGGCGGCTTTGTTTTGATCCACGACGACGAGATCGTGTCCGCTTTTGCTCAAACGGGTCGCCAGGTCCGCGCCGACGCGCCCGCAACCGACAATGATAAAGTTCATTCCTCCTCCTTTTTTTCGGAGACGATGTACGGCACGTCTGTGATGACGATGCCCGGCGTGGTTAAGAGTTCGTCGCGCAGGATGCCTGCGGTGTTGGTGTGCAGGGCTTTTTCCCACGGCGTGATCGAGACAAATTGAGGCACCACCACGGTGATGACTTCATTGGGCTGGCGCTGACTCACCAGGTCGTTGATGTAATCGAGCAAAGGCTCGATGAATTGACGATAGGGAGAATCAAGCAAGACCAGGCGGACGCCGTCGCCCCACTTCTCCCATTTTTTCTGGAGTTTTTCCGCCTCGACCGGATCAATCAGGATGTGAACGGCGGTAATATCGTCGGATAACATGCGCGCATATTTGAGCGCCTGAAGTGATCCGCGATGGATTCCGCTGAGAGGTACGATGACGCGGTGGCGCGGCGTGTGCGGCGCGGTCCCGCCGTAGTGTTCCAGCGAGAGTTTGGAGGCAACGTGACGGTAATGACGGTGGATGGCCCAAAAGATCGCGACCAGGATCGGTGTAAGCACCAGAACAATCCACGCGCCTTCCGCAAATTTGGTCACCGCAAAGATGAGCATGACCATACAGGTGGCGACGGCGCCGATTCCGTTGATGACCATCTTGACCGGCCAATGCCTGTCATAGTGCAGGGTCGAGCCGCGCTCCACCAATTCCTCGCCCGGCTTGATCCGCCCGCTCTTCCACCAGCGATGCGCCATGCCGCTTTGAGACAGGGTAAATGAGAGGAAAACGCCGATGGCATACAGAGGCACCAGCGCGGAGACACTGGCATCGAATAGGAAAATTAGCAGGGAAGCGATGATCGAAAGACTGGCGATCCCATAAGAAAAAACAAGGCGACTTCCCTTAAAGGCAAGTTGGCGCGGCAAAAACCCGTCGTTGGCCACGAGAGCGCTAAGGCGCGGAAAATCGGCAAAGGCTGTATTGGCCGCCATGACCAGGATCAGTGTAGTGCCTAAAATTGTAATCAGATACATGATTCCCTGACCATTATAAATAGTGCGCGCGATCTGCGAGATGACTGTTTCCTCCTCGGAAGGCACCGCGCCCACATGTACGGCAAGATAGGTAATGGCCAGCAGGAGGCTTCCCAGAATACACGCCATCCAGACCAGGGTGATTCCCGCATTTTTGCTGCGCGGCTCTTTGAATGCAGTGATACCGTTGGAGATGGCCTCCACACCGGTCAGCGAGGTTGTACCGTTTGAAAACGCACGCAGGATCAAGAATAGGGTGATCGGGTGGAGCGTCTCGCTCTCGAAGTGCGGCGGGTTCATCACAGAGCCGAGATTGCCGGTCGCGAGACGGACCAGGCCGATACCCGCAGTCAGAAACATCATCGCCAGAAAGAAGTAGGTGGGGATGGCAAACGTGATGCCCGATTCCTTCACCCCACGCAGGTTGATGAGCATGATGAACATCACCATCGCCACCGCAATGACCGCGCGATACGGGAAAACATCCGGGTAGGCCGAAGCGATCTGTGCCACCCCGGAGGAAATGGAGACAGCCACGGTCAGGATGTAATCGGTCAGGAGCGCCGCGCCCGCCACGAGCGCGGGAAATTCGCCGAGGTTATCGCGGGATACAATGTACGCGCCGCCGCCGCCCGGGTAGGCATGGATGGTTTGCTCATACGAAAGAGTCAGAATGGCAAGTAGAATGACGATTGCAAGCGCGAGCGGAAAGGCCAATCCCATGGCCTGGGTTCCAGCCACAGCCAGAATCAGCAACATCTCCTGTGGGCCGTACGCCACCGAAGACATTGCGTCTGAAGAGAACACTGCCAGCCCGATCGTTTTGCCGATCGTCTGGTGCGCCGCATCGGCGGTGGCAAGCGGGCGTCCGATCAGCCAGTGACCGAAGGACCAGCGCGGGGAATTTTTTGCCTTTCGATGAATGATCGAAGAAGGGGGAAGCGGTTCAGGAGCAATGGTGGACATGCAAACTCAATTCGTTCACGAAAAAAATAGAACCCCTCCAAACGAGGGGGCGGGCGGTATTATATTCCAAATTTGCAGGGAATCAGGATGGGGTTTCCTCTTTCGACTGTTTGAGCGGCGCCTGCAAAAAGAACGCGCTGCCCTTGCCCAGTTCGCTTTCCACCCAGGCTTTTCCGCCATGACGTTCCGCGATCGAACGGACGATCGCCAGTCCCAGCCCGGTGCCGTGTTGGGCGCGCGCCTCGCGTTGTTTGCCGCGATAGAACTTCTGGAACAAATGCGTCAGATCGCTGGGCGCAATGCCAATCCCATTGTCACGCACCTCGAAGAGCGCGTCCGCGCCGACGGCGCGCGCCCGCACCAGCACGCGCCCGCCGTTGGGCGTGTACTTGATGGAATTCTCCACCAGGTTATAGATGGCTTGATGGAGCAGGGCCTGGTCCGCTTCGAGCGTGACGGGCAGGGCCGGATCGGCCTCGGTCTTTAGCGTGATATTTTTCTGGCTGGCCTGCAATTGCAGCGCGCCCGTCACCCGTTCGAGAATATCACGCAATGAGACATTTTCCACCTGCAGACCCACGCCGATCTCAATGCGACCAAGGTCGAGCAGGTTATTCACGAGCCGCGACATATTTTCAACACCGGAAATGATCTTGCGCACGTATCCCTGCTGCTGATCGTTCAACTCGCCGACCATCTCCAGCATGGTGGCGTAGCCGCGCATCAGCGTCAACGGTGAGCGCAGATCGTGACTCACGGTGGCGACAAATTCCGATTTGAGCGAATCCAACTCCTTGAAGTGGGTCACATCACGCAGCACACAGACGCGCCCGACGGGTCTACCCTCGGCTACAACGGATGAGGTCGTGGCAAGGTAGGTGCGCCCGCCAGGGAAGACAATCTCTGCCGATTCTTTCGCGGACGGCGCGGCCTGCAACAGGTCGAGCAGAGAGCGTTGTTGGACCAGATCCGCGATGGGCTGGTCCTCGCTGGATTCGGCGCGCATGCCCAATAGTTTTTCAGCGGCGGGGTTGGCCAGCAGGAGGCGTTCCTGTGGGTCAATCACCAGCACCGGGTCCGGCGTGGAATGCAGGATGGCCTCCAATTGGCGGCGGCCCGCCTCCACGTTCAGGAAGAGATGCGCATTGGCGATGGCCAGCGCGGCCTGACCGGCGAGAGTCGTCATAAAGCGCGCGTCCGATTCGGCGAATGTGCGCGGCTGATTGTAGGCGACCCACATCACGCCGTAAAAGCGATTCTCGTGGCGCAGCGGAACGGCCAGCAGCGAGGCCGGCAGGGGCTGGTTCGGTTCGAGGTCGAGCGTGCGCGTACGCGCCACATTGGGCAGCACGATCCGCTCCTGTTGCTGGATCTGCCGCAAGATCGGCGGATCCATATGCGCGAAAATTTCGCTTGCGGGGCCGATGCCGAAGCGCGACGGCAGTTCGATGAAGGTCTTCGGTAAAATGGACGGGGAAAGCGCCACGCGTACCGCGTTCGCGCCGGTGTCCAGCGCGGCCTCCAGCACCGGCTGGACGGCGTCCTGCATTTCGAGACTGGAAGCCACACCCTGGCTGACAACCAGCAGGCGGTTTAATTCATCGAGACGCGCCTGTAAGCTGACGCGCATTTGCTCGAAAGCGCGGCGTAACTGACCCACCTCGTCGGCGCTTTGCACAGCCAGAGGATGATCGAGTTTGCCCTGTGCGATTCGATTCGATTCGATCGCCAGGGTTTGCAGCGAGCGTGTGACGCCGCGCAGGCCAAGCCGCAATGAGATCAACGCAATGGCCGCCAGCAGGATGATCATGATCGAGAGTGGCGTGGCAATTCTCAGTGAAAATTGCTGGGCCTGCCAGGCGGGGATGGTGAGCGCCACGGCCCAGTCGTGACCGGGTGCGGGCTGATAGTAAATGAATTGGCGCGTGCCGTCGGACGCGGTATCGGTGGTGAAGTTTGCTGCGGCGCCGCGTACCCCGTCATACGTGGTCATCACCTGCGCGGCGTTGGGATGGTATAGGATCATGCCGCGCTCGTCCATCAACAGGCCGCTTCCTTCCAACCCGGCCATATCTTGCAGGCTGCCAATGATGGGCTGCATGAGCGGATTGGTGCCGAGATCAGTACGGCCGATGAGAATGCGCTGGACGGTCTGGTGCGCGTCTTTAACAGCGGCAAGAAACGAGATGCGCGCCGCGCCGCTCCCCTGCGCGGCGGGTGGAATGCTGTAGTTCTGCGAAGGCACGCCGTTGACTGCGAATTTGATTCCGGCGTCCTCCTCTGGAAAAGGCTGAAATTGCGCCAGCGCTTCCTGTGGGTACCCGCCGACCGCCACACGCGTGGCCGCGTCGAGAACGATCATCTGGTCAAAGTACGGGTTGGCGTGCATGGCCTCAGAGAGTATCGCCGACAAGTCCGCGCCGGAGGCGGTGAGCAGGCGCGGATCGGATGCGGCCTGCGAGGCGAGGGTCTGTCCTGTTTCAAGGAAGAAGGGAACCGACTGCGCTGCGGATTGGGCCGCGCCATAAAGGCGGTCTTCCAGCATTTCGCGCGCGGCACGTCCGGCCACCACCCAGTCGCCGATGAGCAGGGTGAGTAAGAGCATGGAGATGAGTGTGCCGGTATTGTAGAGGAAGCGGGTTTCGAGGCTGGCTTCTGCGGGCGAGGGCTGGAGCGGCAGATCGCGTCCCCAGGCGGATGGGAAAAAAAACACCAGTAATTGCAGGAGGGTCCCGCCGATGAGCATCTCACCTGCAAAGGCGAGCGCGGCCGGACCGGCGTTGCTGATGGCGTAGTCGAGGCGCACCGCCGGGTTGCCCGGCGCGCCAAAAAACGCTCCCACAAGATAAATGAGAGTATGCAGGGGAATGAGCAGTAACGCGCTGGCCAGCGGCTGGCGGATGATGCGATAGGAGATCGTGCGATATCGCTGGCGCATGTTGGCCGCGAAGATGGACGCCAGAAAGGCCAGATCCACGATGCTGAAAAGACTGTGCGTGTCCCAGGCGCCGCGCAGCAGACCGGCGAACGCGCCCAACGCGGCCGCGCCAAACGGGCCAAGCGGCCCCGCGGCCAGCATCCACGGCACAGAAGAGAAAACCATCGTGGCCGGGGGGCGCGGTTCCACCGGCAGGCCTGGCACTGGAAGCGCCGCGCCCGCCGGCAGGCGGACGCCTAAAAACAGGTTGAGCAATGGAACGAGCAGGAAGAGACCGAAAAAAATTCCCCAAAAGCGACCCTTGACCGGCGGCTGGAAGGCGCGCCAGTAGCGCAGGTTCGCGCCGATCAGCCCCACGAACACGAACCAGACAACCCAACCCAGCAGGGTGGGCGCGGCCATGCGAAACATGCCATCGAGCAGGGAACCGATGAATTCCATGGAAAGATGAGCCGATTATAGTCTTAATTGATTTGTAAGGGCCGACATTTCAAAATTGCAGGGCTGGGGTTCGTAAACTATTCGTTCAGGACGGTTATTCCCCGATATCTGCGCTCTTTGCGATTCGGTTTTCTTTTTATTCTGCCCGGTACATGCCTTGATATTCAAGCGGCAGGAGGTTTGCCAGTTCACGCATGATGCGTTCTGTGCCGCGGCGCAGGCTTTCGTGGCGGTCGCCCCCGGGTTCGAGACGGAACGGTTTGCCAACGGTCATGCTGACTGACGGGCGTTTTCCCCAAAGTTTAAAGTTGCCGATGCGCGGATGCTCCGTGCCGGTCACCGTAATGGGAATGAGCGGCGCATCCGCTTTGAGCGCGAGGAATGCGGCGCCGTCCAATCCCTGCTCCAAGCCTCCAAGCAGACTCTCGCGTCCCTCTGGGGCGATGGAGACGAAGCGACCCAACTTCAACGCATCCAGCGCGCAGGCCAGGGCGCGGCGGTCTGGGCGACCACGATGCAGCCAGATCACGCCGTACAGGTCACCCAACACGCCAACCCAGGGTAGGTCGTCGTGCAGGTTGCTCGCGCCGAGGATGTCAACCCTGCGCGTGGGAATCTGGGAGAGGATCACCGCGATGTCGGCATCGCCGAGGTGATTTAAGACGATCAAGCCCGGTCCATGTGTGGGAAAATTTTCAAGCCCGCGCACGGTGAGCCGTGTCCGCGCAAAGATCAGCAGGCGCGAAAGAACCACTAATCCCCAACGCGCCATGCGGCGTTTCAACGTGTATTCGGGCAGGCGCGTCAGCTCGGGCTGGTATTTTTCCGCAAAGGGTTTAGGAGGGAGCGACGGCTGATTCTGCATAGACTCCGCGATATTCCTCCGGCAACAAACCGGCAATATGACTCATCACCAGGTCGGCGTTGTGCTGGCGCGTTTCCTGCCGCGCCGCGCCTTGTTCAACCGCTGGAAGATGAAAGGGTTTGCCGATGCGCATTTCCAACGGCGGGCGTTCGCCGCGCATTGCCCTCCGCCAATAATCGTCCGTTGTGCCGACCAGCCCGACAGGGATGACCGGCACGCGAGTCTTTTCCACGATGTAGGCAATGCCGGGCTTGGCGCGCCGCATGGCGGTGACATGCGTGCGCCCGCCCTCCGGCGCGATCAACAACGGCTTGCCGGATCGGATTACGCGCAAGACCCATTCGATCACCGCGCGATCGTAATCGCCGCGATGCACCGGCGTCACGCCGTACAGACGGAGCAGTTGACCCTGCCCCGGTTTGTCGAAGACATCCGACGCGCCGATGATCTCCAGCGCTTCGGGCCAAAACGAAGCCGCGAACGGCGGATCGAAGATCGAAATATGATTCGTCGCCGCGATGTACGGCGATCCCAACGGCACATTTTCGCGCCCCAAAATTTTCACGGGCGATAACGCGTGAAAGACGCCGCGGCAAATCGTCCTCATTGCGGATCTCGTCAGACGCACACGCCAGGGAACACGCTCGTCAGCCATTGCAAAGAATCAGCACCTGTTGAAAAACATCCTCCGCCCGCATGCCATCCGAGTGGATCAAAATCGCATCTTCGGCGGGACGCAATGGCGCAACCGCGCGGGTCGAGTCGATGCGGTCGCGTTCGCGCACCTTTGCGAGAATCTCCTCGTAATCCGCCTCGCCGCCGCGCGCGAGGATCTCTTCGTATCTTCGGCGCGAGCGCTCCTCGGCGGAAGCGTCGAGATAAATTTTAAGATCCGCTTCGGGCAAAACCACCGTGCCGATATCGCGCCCCACCATCACAACCTTTCCACGCTGACCGATGCGCCGTTGCTGTTGACTCAACGCCGAGCGCACCCCGGCATAGGCAGACACAACGGAGACTTGCGCTTCGACTTGCGGAGCGCGCACCTCCCAGGTGATATCGCGCCCCTCAATGTGGACATCGCATGCGCGTCCAT
>WBZY01000935.1_pt1 | contig 12583 bp, 13 predicted proteins | sample 5204191 | NCBI WGS metagenome assembly WBZY01 (sample SAMN12344363, study PRJNA552823) | activated sludge metagenome | biome: Activated sludge suspended growth; feature: Anammox Sidestream; material: Wastewater; isolation source: activated sludge from anammox sidestream of wastewater treatment...
GCTGCCCCAGACGATGATCGGCACGCTGACGAGGAGGCCGAAGATCACGAGACCGAGATGATCCTTGGCCGCCGCGGCAATCGCGATGACGTTGTCGAGGCTCATCACGGCATCCGCGAGCACAATCGTCCTGACCGCACCGAGCAGGTGGGTGCTCGCCTTGATGTCGTGGCCTTCTCCCTCGTGCTGCGGCAGGAGCAGCTTGATCCCGATCCACAGCAGCAGCAACCCGCCGCCAAGCTTGAGGTAGGGAATCTGCAGCAGTTTCAGCGCGAAGAAAATCATCACGACGCGCAGCGCCACCGCACCGAAAACGCCCCAGAAGATCGCCTGCCGACGCTGCGTCTGCGGCAGCCGGCGCGAGGCGAGCGCGATGACCACCGCGTTGTCGCCGCCGAGCAGGATGTCGATGACGATGATCTGCCCGACGGCGATCCAGAATTCAGGGGTCGTGATTTCCATGTGGCGCGCGTAGTGTACTTGGACTTGCGGCCGTTCGCGCGCGATCGGCGGGCAGGGCGGAGCCGGAGCCGGTAGACTGCCGGGCGTCGCCCTCCTCGCCCGGAGACTCCCATGCGCGTAGTCAGAACCACGATGCGTCTGCGCGTGTCATGCCTCGCGGTGCTGCTCGCGGCCACCGCGGCGCACGCCGACGATTACGCTGCACTCCTGGCGCGCGACAGGGACGCGAGCGGCGGCGCACGTTGGGACCGCGTGCAGACGCTCGAGATGACCGGCACGCTGCATGCCGGCGGACTCGACGGCACGTTCCACACGCTGCAGGACCTCGCGGGCGGACGCTCGGTGACCGAGTACAAGCTGGGCCCGATCGAAGGCGCAGATGGATACGACGGCACGCGCGGCTGGTCGCGCGATCCGGGCGGCGAAGTCGCCACGCTCGATGCGCCCGAGGCGAAGCGCCGCGCGCGGAGCCAGGCCTGGCTCGACGCACATGGCTACTGGTATCCGGCGCGACTCCCCGCCCACTTCGGTGCTGTCGAAACACGCGAGATCGAGGGCCACGCCTACGCGGTGGTCACGGCGACACCCGAAGACGGCAACCCGGTCGATCTGTGGTTCGACACCGTGACCCATCGACTCGCTCGCGCCACGACCCGGCAGGACCAGGACACGGCAACGACGACGTTCGATGACTGGCGCGAGACCGACGGCCTCACGATACCCTTCCACATCGTGACCGACCTGACCGATGCGGCGGGGCGCACCGATCCGCGCCGGCGCGCCGAACTGCGCATCGAGCGCGTGACGCCGAACGTCGCCGTGACCGATGATGCCTTCGAGGTGCCGCAGATGAAGGCCACCGCGCGCATCGACAACACGATGGGCATCACCCGCGTGCCGTTCGACCTCGTGAACAATCACATCTACGTGAACGGCACGATCGACGGCAAGCCCGCGCGTCTCCTCGTCGATACCGGTGGTGCGAATCTGCTGACACCGACGGCGGCGAAGGCGCTGGGCCTCGCACCCAAGGGCGCTCTCGCCGCGCGCGGCGTAGGCGAGGACGCCGTCGATCTCGCATTTGCCAATGCAGACGAGGTGCGCGTCGGCGACGCCGTGCTGGACCACCCGGTGTTCTACGTCGTCGACCTCGGCGATGTGCCCGCCATCGAGGGTGCCCACATCGACGGGCTTGTCGGCTACGAGATGTTTCGCCGCTTTGGTGTCACGATCGACTATGCCGGCAGGGTGCTCACGCTGAGCGAGCCCGCGAAGTTCAGCCCACCCGCCGGCGCGCACGCACTGCCCTTCGAGCAGGCCGAACGCATCCCGATCGTTGCAGGCACGCTCGACGGCCTGCCGATCCGCGCCAGTATCGACACCGGCTCACGCGTATCGCTGACGTTGCACGCGCCATTTGCCCGTGAGCACGGGCTCGTTGCGAAATACCACGCGGACATCGAGAGCGTGGTGGGTTGGGGCGTGGGCGGTCCGAGTCGCGGTCGGCCCGCGCGCTTCGGCCGCCTTGCGCTGGGTGGCTTTGCCGTCGACGGCATCGCGGGCGATATCTACACCGGTGACAAGGGCTCGTTCGCGAGCCCGGATCTCTCGGCCAACATCGGCGGCGGCGTACTCAAGCGCTTCACCGTGGCGCTCGACTATTCCAGCAAGCGGATATATCTCGCACCGAACGAACACTTCTCCGTCCCCGACGTCTTCGATCGCAGCGGGCTGTGGCTCATGGGTGCGGGCACGGCACTGCGCGTCGTCGATGTTGCCGCGGGCAGCGCGGCGGCGAAGGCCGGACTTCAGGTCGAAGATCGCATCACGCGCATCGGCGGTGAGGACATCGCCGCACACGGCCTGTCGGATTGGCGCGCGCGCCTGCGCGAGTTGCCGGCGGGCACCCGACTCGAGGTCGAATACCAGCGGACGGACAAACCTCAACGCACCACGCTGGTCCTCGCGGATCGCATCGCGCCGCGCTTCGAAGAGGCCGCTCACTGACAGTGCGCCGGTCGACTGACTGCACGGCGTCTCGCATTGTCCAGGCTATTCAGCGTGGCGCCGCATCCGGCTGGATGCAGTCTCCGACCTGCGGCACCGAGTTCCGGTCGCGGTCCGGCGCATTCATGTCGTCGAAAAGCCGGCCATTCGCCTTGGGGAGATCACCCAACGCGCAGCCGAAGAAACCGAGTCCCACCGCGCAGCGCTTGCCGAGACGCACGTAGGGAATCCCCCCCGCAAAACCACCGCGGCCCGGCTCGGGATCCCAGTCGAACGTCTTGCGCTCCTTGCACCTGCGATACGGCGAGCGAGGTTGACCGAACATCCGCGCCGCCGGTGCATCGGCCTGCGCCACACCCCGTGCAGCCTCGCGCGCCGCACGAATCCAGTCGGTCGGCGCTGTCGGTGGTGGCGCCTCACGCGCTGACGCCATGGCGGCAGTTCGCGACTCCGTGCGCACAGCACTGGTTGCCTTCATCGGCAGCTCGGCGTGCACTCGAGGCTCCGGCTCAGGTACGGGATCGATCCATCGGAGCGATGTGAACACTGCGACCATTGATTCCGCTTTCTCGTCGCGGGGGCTCATCTCGCGCATCACGATGAGAACCACGATCACGTGCGCGCCGACGACGACGGCGCCCGTGATTCCGCTTCTGAGACGCCTGTCTGCGTGTGTATCCACATGGCCCCGAACAGCTCGCTGAGCACTGTAAGACCGATAGACCGTCCTCCAGGTTCCGGTCGAATTGTCAGCACGACCCCGGCTTGCAGCGATGCGCAATGAGACGCAACCCGACCCGCCAATATTCGGCGAGCCGCCTGCCCGCGCTATGCTTGGCGCATGAGTCGCGACGCACTCACCGACGTGCTGCGCACCGTGCGCTTGCGCAGCGCGGTCTACTTCTACGTGTCCGGCAGCGGCGCGTGGGCGGCGGAAGCACCGCCGTCGAAGGACATCGCTTCGGCGGTGCTGCCGGGAGCCGAGCATGTCATCGAGTATCACGTCGTCACGAGCGGCGAATGCTGGGCAACCGTGGATGGCGAATCGCCACGCAAGCTCGGGCGCGGTGACGTCGTCCTGTTGACGCAGGGCGATGCGCACATCATCTCGAGCGCGCCCGGAGTGCGTGGAAAACTGTTCCTCGACGCGTACTTCAATTTGGACCGCGATCGACGTCCGTTTCGCATGCACTACGCAAACAGTGCGGACCCCACGGCCGTGGTCGACGAGAAAGCGGCGGCAGTTCCGGAAGACACCGCTGCGGCGTCCATCATCTGCGGCTTCATCGGTCTCGATGCCCGGCCGTTCAATCCGCTGATCGCAACGCTGCCGCGACTCCTGCACCTGCCGGCCGTCCGGGCGGGCGACTCGAGCGGGCATCTCGCGAGAATGGCGGCGATCGAGTCGGCCAGCGCCCGGCCCGGCAGCGAGGCAGTCCTCGAGCGGCTGGGCGAAGCGATGTTCGTCGATGCGATCCGGCGGCACATCGATGCGATGCCGGAAAGCGCGGCCGGCTGGCTGGCGGGGCTTCGAGACCCCTACGTCGGTCGTGCGCTCGCACTCCTGCACGAACGCCCGGCCGCCGCATGGACGATCGATCAACTCGGCAGCCGCGTCGGATTGTCGAGGTCCGCCTTGCACCAGCGTTTCGTGGACCTCATCGGGCAGCCGCCCATCCAGTATCTCGCGAACTGGCGCATGCAGCTCGCATCCCGGCTGCTGGTCGACACGCGCGCGAGCGTCGCATCGATCGCACTCGACGTCGGCTACGAATCGGAGGCGGCATTCGTCCGCGCGTTCAAGCGCCTTGCCGGCAAGCCGCCCGGAACCTGGCGCCGGGAGCGCGGTCCGGCCTGAGCCCAACTGCGGCGTCCCGGCGAAAGCGGCCGGAGTCCTGGTCAAGTCCCCGTCGTCGTTCATCGGCATCCTGCGCCCCCATCAATAAGGAGGGCGTCATGGATTCGACCGACAAGCCATCGCACGAGGGGTCCTGTTTCTGCGGCACTGTCCGGTTCGTCGCGCACGGCGATCCGCTCGCAATGGGCTATTGCCACTGCCAGTCCTGCCGGGCCTGGTCTGCGAGCCCCGTCAACGGTTTCACGCTCTGGAAGCCCGAAGCCATCACCATCAAACAGGGCGCCGAGTGCATTGGACAGTACAACGGCTCGCCGCGCAGTCACCGCAAATGGTGCACGCGGTGCGGCGGTCACCTGATGACCGATCATCCGCAGTGGGGCCTCGTCGACGTCTTCGCATCAATGCTGCCGACGCTCGAGTTCCGGCCCGGCGTACACGTCAACTACGCGGAGTCCGTTCTGCGAATCCGCGACGGTCTGCCCAAGCTTCGTGATTTTCCTGCCGACCTCGGCGGCAGCGACGAGGCGGTGCCCGAATAGGCCGTTCACCCGCCGCGGCAGCTCCGTGGCGGGTGTCGCGCCCTACTCCTCGCTGCAGTTGTCCTTTGGTCGCAGTGCCTCGAGTTGCTTCAGGTCGCGGTCGTGCGTCTTGATGAACTCGACGTTTCCCGGCAGGACACCGGCCGGCAGCTTGCCGCCCGGCTGGCCGACAGCCCATGCGGCCAGGCCGTTCTGGAGCAGCGACATCGAGAACACGACGTATTCGCGCGCCGACATGCCGGCCGACCGCACGGCCGCACTCGCCCCCGGCTGCGCGTTGAGCGTCGCAACCATCTGGTCGATCGACTGCGAATCCGAGTCGTCGTCTTCCTCGTCGTCGCACCCAGTGCGCTGGCCCGTCAGCGCGCCGAGGTTCTTCGTCGCCTGGACGTACTTCGCAAGCGCTGCCTCGGTAAGCACGTAACGCTGTATCTCGCTCGTGTCCGCATCCTGGGCGCTCACGGGCCGCGCGAGGCCGAACAGCGAACCCGCCGCCAGCAAGCTCGCGAGCACGACACCGGATCTGGACGACATGTCTACTGCGGGTTATCGCAGGTACCGATCTTCTTGCCCGACAGCGCAATGGTCATGTTCATGCCATCCGCTGTCGCGGTGATCTGCCCGGTGTAGGAATCAGGCCCGTTGAAGGTCATCTCTCCAACCCCCGTCATGGGCATGCGGCCGCCGCACGCCATCTTCCAGGTCGCCTTGTTGCCCACGATCTTGTAATCGAACGTCTTGCAGCTCGGATCGCCGCCCGGCGGCGGCCGGGTCCACACCGGGTGTGTACACAGTTGCTGCGAATGGGGTGCGGGTGAATACGGCATCCCCGGCATCGACACTTGTGAAGTTGTCTGCCAGAGCACGCCCAACGGTTCTGCGGCCAGTGCAACGCCCAGGAAGACTGTCGCGGCGGCGATGCCGCCCCATTCGCGCCTTCTCATGTGCCCCCCCTCGATCGTTCTGCGCCGATCGTGTCCGGACGCCCGCAGTGGGCGCTCGGGGCAGGTTACTTGTCAAGCGCCGGCAAGACTCCGCGAATCGCCGGCACCTGCGGATGATTGATATGCTGCCGCGACAATGCCCTCGCCATGAAGTCGCTCCTGATCGTCTACCACAGCCGCACGGGCGGCACTCGCCAGATGGCCGACGCGGCCGCCGACGCTGCACGCGCGCTGCAGGAAGTCATTGTGCGCTTGCAGCGCGCGGCCGATACCCGCCCTGAAGATGTCCTCGCCGCCGACGGCTACCTGTTCGCGACGCCAGAGAACCTGGCGAGCATGGCCGGCGTGATGAAGGAGTTTTTCGACCGCTGCTACTACCCGGTGCTCGAGCGCATCGAGGGTCGGCCGTACGCGGCGATGATCTGCGCGGGCAGTGACGGCCGCGGGGCATTGCACCAGCTCGAGCGCATCGTCACCGGCTGGCGCCTGAAGGCGATCGCACCCGGGCTCATCGTATGCACCCACGCGCAGACGCCCGAACGCATCCTCGCGCCGAAGCAAATCGACGCGGCGGATCTCGCCCGCTGCGCGGAACTCGGCGCGGGCCTCGCCGCGGGCCTCGCGGCCGGCGTGTACTGACGATCGCCGATCGATCGGCCGCCCCTCTGAATGCGGCGGCGCGGCGGGTGCGCCGCATGAGCCGGTAGTACCATGACAGGTGCGGCGTGCCGCACACACGTCGTGACGATTGTTCGCTGGAGGTCATGGGGTGCACGCCGACGCATCCGCGCTCGATGTCGTCATTGCCTGGGTCGACGGCTCCGATCCGGCCTGGCGGCGCCGACGTGCCGCCGCGCATGAAGGCGTACCCGCCAGCTCGCAAACCCTGCACGCCGATGTCGAGGGCCGCTATCGGGACAACGGCGAACTCCGCTTCCTGCTGCTGTCCTTGCGGCGCTACCTGCACGGCGTACGGCGCACGATCCTCGTGACCGACGGCCAGCGGCCCTCATGCCTATGGCAGTTTCCCGAGGTCGAGGTGGTCGACCATCACGAGTTCATTGCGCCGGAGTTCCTGCCGACCTTTTCCTCCCGCGCCATCGAGGCATCACTGCATCGCATCGCGGGTCTGGCCGAACACTTCATTTATTTCAATGACGACCTGTGCCTGATGCGGCCGGCGAGCCTCGACGATTTCTTCACGGCAGACGGCAGCGTCGTGCACGTGACCGACATGCCGATTCCGAACGACTCCGATGCGCGTCCGACCGCCGAGCACCAGGGCGCGATCAACGCCCGACGCTTCATGCAGCAGCACCATGGCCGTCATGCACTGGACCGGCTGGTGGCGCACGCGCCGCGCGGGGTGCGCCGCAGCCTGCTGCAGGCGCTGGAGCGCCGTCATCCGTCCGTCTTCGCAGGAGTTCGGGCAGAACGCTTCCGCAGCCTCGCCGGCCAGAATCCCCTGGTGAACCTGTATCCGGAATGGTGTCTCCTGCAGGGCCGCGGCGCAGTGCGGTGCGGCGAGTGCAGCTGCCTGACGAGCGGCGACTTCGAGCGCGCGCCGCTCGCAACCGCGGCGCGGGTGCGCGGCGAAATCCACGGGCACCAGTTGAGCCTGTGCGTCAATGACACGGGCGACGATCGCGACGTCACGGCGGGCATGACCGCGTACGCGCGCGTGATGGGTCGGATCTTCCCGTCGGATGCATCACGCCGTGACTCAGCCCCGCCGCCGCCTGCGCCGCGCGCGCAGCCAGCGCATCAGACCGTAGGAGAGTCGCACCTTCTCCTGGCCCACAGGCAAACCCGTGTGGGCAAAGATCCACGATGACTTGCTGAAGGCGACCTGCTGCTCCGGATACACGCTCCTGTGACCGATGACGAGGTATGCCGCGACGCAGGCGCCGGCGACGTACAGCAGCGAATCGGCCCCGAAGAGTTCCACGCCCATCAGGATCGCCGCGATCGGTGCATTGGACGCCGCGGCGACGACCGCGACGAAGCCCACCGCAGCACCGAGTGCCGAGGGTATGCCGAGGAGCGGCGCAAATGCCGCGCCCGCGACGGCACCCATCACGAACTGCGGCGTGACGATGCCGCCGTAGAACCCCGAGCCGAGCGTGATTGCGACGAGCAGGGCCTTCCACGCAAAGCCGGGCCAGGGCATCGCCTCGCCGTGCAGCGCCCGATCGAGGACCGGCAGGCTGAGGCCGAGGTAGTCGGTCGGGACCACGAGGACGAGCAATGCAATCACGACGCCGCCCAGCGCCGGAACGAGCGGCACCCACAGCGAGGCCCGCTGCCGAAGCCATGCGAAGCCCTGCCGCGCGCGTTGCAGGAGCTCGACGAACAGCCACGCGACGGCGCCGCACAGGATGCCGATCAGGACGGTCTTCAGGAACAGGAGCTCGGTGAAGCGACCCGCGAAGGAAATGTCGTAGTGCGGATACGGGACGCCGAGGTACTGCGACACCTCGAACGCAGTCACCCCTGCGACGATGCCCGGAAACAGGAAGTCGTGCCGGACGCGGCCGATCGCGAGCATCTCGACGCCGTAGAGCGCGCCGGCGACAGGTGTCCCGAAAACGCTCGCGAAGCCCGCACTGACGCCGCAGGCCAGCAGGCGCTTGCGCATTTCGCGATTGAGATGCAGCGTGCGGCCGATCGCCGCCGCCACGCTCGCGCCGATGTGCGAGCAGGGCCCTTCCTTGCCGGCCGAGCCGCCGCAGCCGAGCGTGATCAGCGCCGCCACCGGCTTGATCCACATCGTGCGAAAGGGCATCTTCCCCTGCTGCTCGTTGACGGCGACGATGGCGTTGTCGACGAAAGTGCTCCGTCGCAGGCGATAGCCGTAGTGCAGCAGCAGGCCGTTGGCGAATCCCCCGAGCGGCAGCAGCAGTGCCAGCATCCACCAGGGTGCCGCGTAGACATGACCTTCGGTGGCGAAGAGCGCCCGCAGAAAGAGCGTGCAGCCGGCGCCGACCAGCGCACCCGTCAAGGTCGCAAGCACCAGCCACTGCAGGACCGTGGCCAGCATCACGAGCGACTCGGTGAATTGGAACCGACGCATCGGTGTCACAGTGTACCAAGCGCGTCGCCGTGCTAACGTGACGCGTCGAAATGCAGGCACGGGGCTGCGAGCCTCACATGATGGACTCAATGACCGACCCCGTTGTTGCACTTTCCGAGCACACGCCGATGGCGACGCTCACCACGCTCGCCACCGGCGGCCCTGCCCGCTGGCTCGCACGCGTCGACACGCCCGCAGGGCTGCGTGCCGTGCTCGAGTTCGCACGGCAGCACATGCTGCCCACACTGGCGATCGGCTCCGGCAGCAACCTCGTGGTCGCCGACGAGGGGTTCGGCGGACTCGTCCTGCGCTACATGGACTCGACACTGCAGTACGATCCGCGTGGTGACGGCACGGTGCGGGTGGGCGCCGGCTGCACCTGGGACACGCTCGTCGCCTGGGCTGTCGAGCACGACCTCGCGGGCATCGAGTGTCTCAGCGGAATCCCGGGTTGTGTCGGCGCAGCGCCCATCCAGAACATCGGCGCCTACGGTCAGGAAATCGCCGAGTCGATCGTCGCGATCGATGCGATCGAGCGGGCCTCCGGCGAGCCCGCGCGACTGGCGCACGCAGAGTGCGGTTTCGGCTACCGCACGAGCCGCTTCAAGACGGACTGGGCCGACCGATTCCTCATTATCCGCGTCGAACTGAAGTTGCGACCCGGCGGTGCGCCTCACATTCGCTACGACGAGCTTCGCCAGAGACTCGAATCAGGCACCGACGCACTTGCACCGACATTGCAGCGCGTACGCGAGACCGTGATCGCGATCCGCCGGGGCAAGTCGATGGTGCTCGATCCCGGGGACCCGAATCATCGCAGCGCCGGCTCTTTCTTCCTGAACCCGGTCGTAGAACCCCGGGCGCTCGATGCCCTCCTCGCCCGACTGGATGCGAAGCGGCGCGCGCGATTACCCCGATGGCCGCAAGCGGATGGCCGAACGAAACTGCCGGCGGCGTGGCTCATCGAGCAGGCCGGCGTACGCCGCGGCATGGTTCTCGGCCACGCGGCGGTCTCGAGTCGTCACACGCTTGCGCTTGTCAATCGAGGCGGCGCCCGCACGCACGACCTGCTCGCGCTCGCGGCGTGGATCCGGCGTCGCGTGCGCGTGCGCTTTGGCCTGACGCTGTCTCCCGAGCCGGTTTTCGTCGGCTTTCGCGAACGCGCCGACGTCATTCTCGACGAAATGGAGGCGACGCTCGAGCCCGATCCGGCCTCACCGCGCTGAAATCGCGTGGCGATCTCGCCGCGAAGCGATGCAGCAACCCGTTGAAGCGATTCCATGCCTTCGCATCCGTGCGCCGATAGAGCGCACATGCACGCCCCGCGAGGCGGCACGCTTCTTCGACCTGGCCGGTGTCGGCGAGCGCGCGCAGACTCGCAGACAGCAGGTCATTGAGTGCCGCCACGAGCGCGTCGCACTCGGGCGGCGCGGGGTGCCGGACGTCAGTCATCGGCGATCCCGAAGTGCTCCTTCGCCTGCGGCGACATCATGCGCGGTGTCCACGGCGGATCGTAGGTCATCGTGACATCGGCCGACGCGATGCCGGTGACGGATGCGGCGGCCTGGTGCGCGCCGCTGCGCAGATAATCCGTGGCCGGGCAGCCACGCGTCGTTGTCGTCATCGTGACGTGCGCGATTCGCCCGTCGTCGACGTCGATTTCGTAGACAAGCCCGAGATCGACGATGTTGTAGCCGAGTTCGGGGTCGATCACGAGCCGCAGCGCCTCGCGGATCGGATCGAGGAAGTCGTCGCCCGTCCATTCACTCATGCGCTGCCTCCCTGCCCCGCGCCGATGCGGATCAGCAGGCGATAGGTCTTGCCATCCGCATCGAAGCCGCCGCGCCAGGCGTGGCCGCGCTTGGCGAGCTCGGGCAGCAGGAACACCGGCTCGCGGCACAGGAGCGCGCAGAGCACTTCGCCCTTCGCCATGCCCTCGGTCGCCGCGAGCGTGCGCACCATCGGCTCGGGCGGATCGAGGTCGCGGTTGTCGAGTTCACTCATCGGCGCCGGCCAGGCACCACCCGATGCAGCCGTCGCGGGCACCGCGCCCGGCCGAGCGCCGGAAGCCGGATCCGTGCCTGCACCGCTGCCCGGTGTCTTGCCGGCCGCCGCCGGCGTGAACTCGACCTGCCATTCGCCGCCGGTGAGTTCCCTTGCCGCGTGCGTGAACCCCTGTGCACCGAGCACGTTGAACAGCGGCACCGGCTTGAACGTGGCGAAGAGCCGCAGCCCTTGCCCCGGCGCAAGGCTCTTCACGGCGCCCATGATCTCGCCGAACGGCTCACCGCCGGCACGCAGGATGGGGCGGACATCGAGTTCGACGAAATCGGTCATGGCGGTCTCCTGTTCAATGGGCGACAAAGGTGAGCAGCAGTCGCGGGGCGTGCGCGCCGCTCGGCAGCCGCAGCGCCTCCTTCACATTCACGAGCCGGCGGGTGCGCACGAGTTCGACCGCAATGCCGAGTGTCGCGATCGTCATGAACGCCGCCGCCGCGCGGAACATGAGCGGCGTGCCCGTGAACAGGCACAGCGTGGCGAAGTCGACCGCCGCGAAGTAGAGCCAGAACCATCGGGCGGCACGCGGCTCGACGACCAGGTCCTGCACGCGCGGTGTCGGCGTCTTGCCGAGCACCGGCCCGTAACACTCGAGCCAGGTCACGAATGCGACGATCTTGTAGAGTTTCGCGAGCCCGAGACCCGTGAGCCAGCCGAAGCACACGAGGAACACCAGCGCGCCGCTGAAGCGCGCAATCCCGCCGAGCGCCGCACAGGCGATGATTAGCAGGACCGCGGCGGCGAGATGTGCGAGCGCAACCGCCGCCATGCGACTGTTCAATTCGATGACGCGGCGCACGCGCCTGCGATACAGCTGCACGACGTCGCTCCCGTACAACGCAAGACATGCGAGGCCCGCGAGACCTGCGAGCGACAGGGCGATCTCGAGGCCGCCGGCCGTGGCCGCAGCTACCGTGCCGGCGCCGACGACGATCGCGAGTGCCAGCGTGCCGAGGTACAGCGTCCAGCGTGTCGTCGGGCCGTCGAGTTCGGGTGAGAGCATGAACATCGCGAGCAATCGATGGCTCACCCCGAATGCGGTGAAGGTGAGCCAGCCACCGAGTCCGGCGATCACGTGCAGCGGCAGCGCGTGCACACGCAGCTTCGCGAGCAGCGCCGAGTGCAGATAGCCGCCGTAGCCGAGCGCGAAGACGATGCCGAACGTGACCGTCACTGCAATCGCGCACAGGCCGACGACGACGAACTGCGCCGGCAGGTTCGGCGGCCAGGCACGGGCGAAGGTTCGCCCGAGTGTCCACAACACGACGGCAAAGCCGCTGCCGAGCAGGATGCCGGCGGCGATGAAGCAATGCGGCATCCACGGCAGGGCGCCGGCGAGCTGCAGAAAGCCCGCGATCAACGCACCGAGGCCGGCGACGATCAGGATGAGTGCGGGCAACGGCAGCATGTTGCTGTAGATCGGCCGGGCCAGCAGCACCGGCACGAACTGGAACAGCGCACCGCACATCAGCAGGCTGAGCCAGCCGACCGTCACGCAGTGCACGACGATCAGCGTCTGCGGCGCACGCAGCGCTGCGGAGGGATAGCCGACGCCCAGCGCCATCAGCGCCTGCGCCGCGAGCAGGAAAACGACGGCGACAGCGAAGTACGACAGCGTCCAGCGCGAGAGCGTCGTGCCTTG
>WBZY01001392.1_pt1 | contig 12579 bp, 10 predicted proteins | sample 5204191 | NCBI WGS metagenome assembly WBZY01 (sample SAMN12344363, study PRJNA552823) | activated sludge metagenome | biome: Activated sludge suspended growth; feature: Anammox Sidestream; material: Wastewater; isolation source: activated sludge from anammox sidestream of wastewater treatment...
GCAGCTTGTCATCGACCGTCCCGACCGGCTCGCAACCGAAGCCGTGCGCGCCGAGACGGAGCAACTCCTCGAGGCCGCGCGCGCCGCGACTCCTTCGGGTCCGGTGATTCGCTCGCAGGTTGCGCGCATCGAGTTGCTGCTGCCGGCGTACGACAAGGCCGTACGGGTCGCGTTCGAGTCCGACAACGCCACGGACATCACGATCCAGCGCGTCGGCGCGCTCGGGACTTTCCTGCATCGCGAGATCGAGCTGAAGCCCGGCCGCTACACGATTATGGGGACCCGGGAAGGCTTCCGCGATGTTCGCCGCGAGATCACGATCGCGCCGGGCTCAACCGGTCAGACGATCTCCGTGACTTGCGTCGAGCCCATCTGAGGCGCCGCACCCATGGTCACCCAACCTGACCGGTCGCCCATCCAGGCAGCGCGCGCGAGCGTGCACGAACCGCTCGGTCGGCGCGAACTCGCGGCACCGTTCACGGTGGGTGCGTTCGGCTCCGATCTCATCGTGCCGGAAGTCGAAGCAGTGGCTGCTCTCACGTTCGACTTCGATGACGGGCTCTGGTGTGTGACACCCGCGGCGGATGTCGCTGCGCGACTGAACGGCGAGCGCCTGCGCGAATCACGTGATCTGCGGCCGGGCGATGTCATCGCGATCGCGCAGACCCAGATCGCGATGCGGGCCACGGCGCCCTGCGTGATGGATGTGCTGCACCTCGTGGGTAACGACACGATCGCGCCGCTCGCGCCCACGAGCGGGCGCGAGGGCGCGTTCGACGATGAAGACGTCGAGATCAGCGCCGTGCCACGCGATCTGCTCGCCGCGCCCGGCCGGGCGCAAGCGACTCCCCGTGGCCGCACGGCGCGCCGCGTCGCCATCGGTGCCGTGCTCGGGACAGCGGCTGCCGTGCTCCTGCTGCTCTCAGGCGTGGAGCGGGTGCCACTCGTGCTCGAGCCCGCCGCGGCGAGCGTGCGCGCGACCGACACATTGCTTGCCTGGCACTCGGGCGCCACGCTCTTCGTGCTGCCCGGCGAGCATCGACTGCGGGCGAGTGCACCGGGCTATGTAGCGCTCGAGAAGCCGGTGAGGGTCGTGCGCGATGCATCGGTTCCGGTACGCATGCGGCTCGAGAAGGAGCCTGGCGTGCTTGTCGTCGACACCGGCGGTGTCGCAGCGAGCGTCGCCGTCGATGGCGCCGATGCAGGTCGCGCGCCCGGCGATGTGCGCGTCGCCGCGGGCCGGCACACGCTCACCTTGCGCGCGGATCGCCACCTGGATGCGATGGTCGAAGTGGAAGTCGAGGGGCGTGGTGTGCGGCAGGATCTCGCAGTCCGCCTCGAGCCTTCCTGGGGAACGCTCGCGCTCACGGTGCGTACGCCCGGTGCGCAGATGTCGATCGATGGCGCGGCTCCCGTGCCTTTGCTGGCAAGACTCGACCTGCCCGCGGGCGCCCATCGTGTCGCAATCACGGCCGCGAACGCCAAGCCGTGGGACAGCGCACTCGTCATCAAGGCCGGCGAGACGACGACGATCGGCCCGATCGATCTTGGTGCTCCCGATGCGAGGCTTTCGGTGCGCTCGACTCCGGCGGGTGCCGATGTGTCGGTCGATGGCGTGTACCGGGGCCGCACGCCGCTCGACATCGCGATGGCGCCGGGCGGCCGGCACGATGTGCTCGTTGCGCACACCGGTTTTGCACCGTGGTCGCGCAGCGTCGGTGCCGTATCGGGCGAGCGCGCCCAGCTCGATGCGAAGCTCGAGCCCGTGTATGTCGCGCTCGCGGTGAGCGGTGATCCCGCTGATGCCGAAGTGTGGGTCGATGGCGCATCGAAGGGGCGCACGCCGCTGACGCTCGAACTGCTCGCCGGTGAGCACTTGATCGAGGTGCGCAAGGCGCCGCTCGATCCGTACACCACGAAAGTCGTGCTCGCGCCCGGCCTCGCGCGCAGCCTCGAGTACCGGCTCACGGAGGCAGGGCGGCCTTCCAATGCCCTCGCTGCCGGCACTCGCATCACGACGAAGATCGGCTATGGACTGAGATTGCTGAAACCCGCGATTTTCGAGATGGGCAGCGAACGGCGCGAGCAGGGCCGGCGCCCCAATGAAACGCTCCGTCGCGTCACGCTTGCCCGTGCGTTCTACATGGGCGCCACCGAAGTGACCAACGGGCAGTTCCGGCGCTTCAAACCCGATCACGTCTCGGGCCATGTCGACAGGAAGAGCGTCGATCTCGACGCGCAGCCCGTCGTGCAGGTGAGCTGGGACGACGCCGTGGCATTCTGCAACTGGCTGTCGGGGGAAGAGGGATTGCCACCGGCCTACGAAAAGAAGGACGGCAAGTGGGCGCTCAGGACGCCGATCGCAAACGGCTATCGCCTGCCGAGTGAAGCGGAGTGGGAATATGCTGCGCGCGGCAGCGGCAGCGGGAAGATGCGTCGCTACGAATGGGGCAATGCGCTGCCGATCGTTGCAGGCAGCGGCAACTATGCCGGTGCCGAGGCGCTTGGCACGATGTCGCCCATCCTCGAGTCTTACCGCGACGATTATCCGAACGTCGCGCCCGTCGCGAAGTTCGGCGCAAACCCGTTCGGCCTGTACGACATGTCGGGCAATGTGTCGGAGTGGACACACGACTTCTACGCCTCGCTGCCCGACGGCGCGCCGCAGACAGATCCGTTCGGCCCCGCGCAGGGAACCCGGCACACGATCCGCGGTTCCAACTGGCGTACAGCCACCGTCGCGGACCTGCGGCTCGCCTGGCGTGACGGCGCCGACGGCACGAGCCAGACGACCGGCTTTCGCATTGCGCGTTACGCGGACCCCTGACAGACATGAAAAATACCTGGCGCTCGATCTGGATCATGACGCTCGCATCGCTCGCGGTGTGGATCGCGGCGTATGTCATCGTGCGAATCGTTCCGCCTGCCATCGCGCAAGTGGCCGAGCCGCCGGATGATGAGGAGGGCCCGATCGGGCCGCCGGTCAGGGAGCAGGAAGAACTGCCCCCCGATCTGCGCCAGTCGGCCGACAACAACGTCAGTTTTCCCGTGGACATCTGACTCCGAAGGACACGCATGAGTGCGCCACGCCGCTATCCGAGTGAGTTCGTCTTCAGCCTGTTCGCTCTCGCGATCACTTTCGTGATCGTGCATTCCATATACGTGCTCGACGTGCGACCGAAGGCGCAGGTGATCCTCGCGGAGCAGCGCGCCGGCATGCTGAGCGACCCGAACTACATCGCGGACCGCTCTTTCTATGTGCTGGTGAAGGACTACGAACAGGAGAGCGAGATCATCCTCTTCATCTGGGCGCTCGCGATCATCGGCTACAAGGCGAAGCGGCAATCGCGCGAGCGCAAGACACTCGAAGGGGAGCTGCTGGCACTGCCCGAGGGCATGAAGATCCTGCCGGAGGATGCGCGCGAATACACGCGCCAGATCGAAGGTCTCGACCAGGAGCGGCGCCGCATGCTGTTGCCGCGCGCGCTGCTTGCGGCGCTCGCCCGCTTCGGCGCCACGCGCAGCGTGCAGGACGCATCGACGGTGGCCCACGGCATGTGCCAGTCGGAGGCCGAGCGGCTCGACTCCGAGATGTCGATGCTGCGCTATATCGCCTGGGCGATTCCGGCCATCGGTTTCATCGGCACCGTGCGCGGCATCGGCGATGCGCTGGGGCAGGCGCACAAGGCGGTGGGCGGCGATATCTCGGGCGTCACCGAGGGTCTCGGCGTGGCGTTCAACTCGACGCTGATCGCGCTGCTGTTGTCGATCTTCCTGATGTTCCTGCTGCACCAGCTGCAACTCGCGCAGGAGCGACTCGTGCTCGACGCGGAGACCTGGCTCGACACGCGCCTCATACGCAACATGCAGGCGAGGTGAAGAGGGGATGACCGTGACATTCGGCCTCTCGATCGATGACCGTGCGCTCGCAGTGGCAGCCGGGGGCCGCGTGCTCGACGTCGCACCGGCGATTGCGCGCCGCACCGGTGGCGGGGAGCTGCTCGGCACGACCGCCCTCGATATCCTGCGAAGCCGCCCCGCCGAAGCCTCTGCGCGTCACTGGAGCGATATCGCGGCGGAGAGTGCGGCGGGCGCTGCCGCGCTGCCAGTGGCGGCTGCGGAATTGCGTCAGCGCCTGCGGGCTGCGGGCGAGGCGCTACGGGCGGCGGGCGACGGGCTGGGGGCGACGGGCGACGGGCTGCGGGCTGCGGGCCAGACCGTTCCGGACTCGGCGTGGGTGGCCGTCAGTGCAGCCTTCTCGCCGCGCGCGCTGTCGGACGTGCTCGCCGTGGCGCAGGCGGCCGGGATGAGGGTGCACGGTTTCGTGGATGCGGCCGTTGCGACCGTGGCACCGCTCGGCCTCGCGAGGTCCGCGATCGTGCTTGAAATGGGTCTCTTTCACGTCGCGGCGACGGCTGTCGAGTGCGGCGCGGCCGTGCGTCGCCGGCGCGCGATCGTGAGCCGCAGCGGCGGGCTGCTCGACATCTGCCAATCGTGGCTCGACGTCGTGAGCGCGGCGATGGTGCTGCGTACCCGCTTCGATCCGTTGCACGATGCCGCGGTGGAACAGCGGCTCTTTGGTGAACTGCCACGGCTCTCCGCGCAGGCGGTGGAGACGGGCTCGGCGACGGTGGCGCTCGAGGGCCCCGCCGGCGAGCAGCACGAGGTGCAGATCGCACGCGATCAGCTCGCCGCGGCCGCGGCGGCGCCTTATCGCGAACTGGAACGCTGCCTGCACGAATTGCGGCGCGCCGGCGCGCCGGTCGCCGTGATCGTGCCCCAGGCACTGCTCGCACTCGCCGGGCTGCGCGAGCGGCTCGGGACGCTTTCCGACTGCGAGCTCGTCGTGGTACCGGAAGGCTGGGCCGCGGCGGTGGCGTCGCAGATGCCGCTCGACGAGGCGGCCAATGCACCCGTGCGTCTCGTGCGGCGGCTCGCTGCAACCGCCATGTTGCCGCAGGGAGCGGCGCCGCAGCGCCAACAGCTCGGCGAACGCCCGGGCGAGGAGATCGACCCGACTCACTTGCTGCACGCAGGCCGCGCACTCCCGCTGACTGCCCGGGGGCTCACGGTCGGGCGAGAGGGCAATGGGGCGGATATCACAGTGCCTGAGGGCGCAGCAGGCATTTCGCGCCGGCACTGCACGATCCTGCGCGACGGCGACGGCGTCGTGCTGGTCGATCACAGCCGTCATGGCACCTGGGTCAACGACGAGCGCGTCGCCGGGCGCGCGCGACTGCACGCGGGAGATCAGGTGCGCATCGGCGAGCCCGGCATCGAGCTCGCGCTGATCAGCGTGGGAGGCGGCGGTGCGCAAGCGACGCCAGACTGAGGTCTTCAGCCTCTCGTTCCTCGACTGCATCTGCTGCGGCTTCGGCGCAGTCATCCTCTTCTACATGATCATCAGCGCACAGAGTGGCGTCGAGCGCATCCGCAGGACCGAGGACCTCACCTCGCAGGTGCGCCTGCTCGAGGAGCAGGTGCTCGAGGGTACGAAGAATCTCGTGGTGCTGCGCAATGCGCTGACCAGGGCCACGAGCGAAACCGTGAGCGCGTCCTCGCGCGCCACGCGCCTCATCGAGCAGTTGCAGAAGGAGCGCGACCAGGGCTCGATCTACGAGGACACCACCATCGCGCGCCGCGAGCATATCGAGAAGCTGAAAGCGGATATCCGCTCGCTCGAGGAGAGTACCCGTCGCCTCGAGGCTGCGAGCAAGGAAGCCGGGCCGCCGGGCGATGCGGTGAAGATTGCCAGGGGTGGGGCGGACCGTCGTTACATCACCGGGCTGCGCATGCGGGGCAGACACATTCTGGTGCTGGTCGACGCATCGGCGAGCATGCTCGACGAGGATATCGTCAATATCATCCGCCTGCGCAACACGAGCGACGAGTCGCGCCGCGCGGCCGCCAAGTGGCGGCGCGGGGTCAGGACGGTGGGCTGGCTTGCTGCGCAGATCCCCGCGGCGAGCAAGTTCCAGGTGTACCGTTTCGATACGAATCCGGTGCCGCTGCTCGCGGACACGGCCGGCAAGTGGCTGAGTGGCGGCGAGCAGGCACCGATCGACCGCGTGCTCGAGGAGATGGACAAGGTGGTGCCACAGAACGGCACGAGCCTCGTCAACGCCTTCGGAGCGATCCGCCAGCTCTCGCCCGCGCCGGATCAGGTGATCCTGATCACCGACGGCCTGCCCACGCAGGGCGCGACGCCACCGGCGATCCGGCGCTACATCGACGCGCGCGGCCGCCTGCGATTGTTCGATGATGCGGTGAAGGCCTTGCCGCCGCGCACGCAGATCGACGTGGTGCTGCTGCCGATGCGCGGCGACAACCCGGCCGCGCACGCGTTCTGGCGCCTCGCGCGCAACACCGGCGGCGCGTACATCATGCCCTCGAAGGACTGGCCGTGAGTGGTGCGCCATGAAGCTGCAGCGGCGCGACACCGAAGTTTTCAGCCTTTCGTTCCTCGACTGCATCTGCTGCGGATTCGGGGCCATCATCCTGCTGCTCGTACTGTCCGAGTTCGGCCAGCCGGTGGTGATCGAGAAGAGCCGCGAGCAGCTCGACGGCCAGGTGCTTGCGCTGCAGAAGGAATTGCACGAGATCCGCGGCGAGACCGATGTTCTCGAGCGCGAGATGCAGGGTCGCGTCGATACGCTGCGCAGGGAAAAACTCAATCTCGCCCGGGTGAGTGGCGAGATCTCGACGATCAAAGGTCAGTACGAGGCGAGTCGCAAGGATGCCGCGGTGGCGAATATCGTCGAGGGCGAGCTGGTCGCCGCGTACGAATCGCTCACGGAGGACCTGAAGAAGCTGCAGAAGCAGTCCCGGCGGCGTCCACCGACCGAGGCGGTGGGTGGCATCCCGATCGACAGCGAGTGGATCATCTTCGTGATCGATACCTCGGGCAGCATGCTGTCGGCGCACTGGGACAGCGCGCAGGCCGTGCTGAAGGAGATCCTCGATATCTACCCGAAAGTGCGCGGCCTGCAGGTGCTGGACGACGAAGGCAAGCCGATGTTTCCCGGCACCCGCGGACAGTGGCTGCAGGACAACCCGCAACAGCGCACACGCATCACCAACGCCATGCACAACTGGCGTGCCTTCAGCGATTCCGACCCGGTGCAGGGCATCGAGGAGGCGGTGGCGAAATACTGGGCGCTCGACAAACGCATCAGCATCTATGTGATCGGCGACGAGTTTACGGGAGACTCCATCCAGCGCGCCCTCGATGCGATCGACAAGGCGAATCCGCCGGACGCGAACGGGCGCAGACGCGTGCGCATCCACGCGATCGGGTTCCCGGAAGGCCCCGGCATGCCACCGTTTACAAGCATCCGCTTTGCTGCCTTAATGCGGGCAGTGTGTGACCGCAACGGGGGCACGTTCGTTCCCGTGACCACCGAGAAGGCCTGCGCAGGCTACATCGAGGTGTTCGGCACGCGCCAATGCATCGGCGGAGGCTGATCCACATGTCGCCACTCACCGTTTCGCTGCGCGTCGCGCCGCTCGTCGGGCTGCTCACCGTCGCGGGTTGCGGCAGCGTCGAGATCGCGCCCGAGCCGGTCATTCCGCAGCCCATCGTCCGCCAGCTTCCGGTGAAGGCGGCGGTGCTCCTGACCGGCGATCAGCGCGCATTCCGTCAGGTCGAGACGCGTGGCGGCGTCGACTGGACGATCGGGCTTGGCGCGGGCCATCAGCGTCTCGCCCACGCCGTGTTCGGCGCGCTGTTTGCGGATGTCCGCTACTTCAACGACGCGGAAGCCGCGCGCACCGCGACCGGTCTTGCGGTGATCTTCGAGCCGCGCATGGAGCAGTATTCGTTCGCCACGGCCAACGAAACGGGCGGCGATTACTATGCGGTGACGATCCGCTATCGCATCAATGTCTACGCCGAAGGCATGAAGGCGGTCGACTCGTACACGATCACCGGCTACGGCAACAGCCGTGACCGGACGATGTCGAGCAGCAAGCCGCTCGAGGACGCCACGCGCGCGGCGATGCGTGATGCAGCGGCGAAGTTCCTCGTACAGTTCCCGCGACAGCCGATCGGCCAGCAGCTCGCGCGCGGCGAGGTTCTCGTCGCACCCGCGGCGCTCGCTGCCGATGGGAGCGCAGCGTCCGAAGCGTTCAAGCGCATCGAGGCGGTGCCGGTGATCGAGTCGCCGCGCGCGGCGCCCCCGACGTAGAGGGCGGCGGGCTACGAGCTACGAGCTACGAGCTGCGGGCTGCGGGCTGCGGGCCGGACGTGGCCTGCCGGCTCGCGCCACCACGGTCGCGTAGCGAAATCTCCGCCGCCGAGCGTGGACGGCGCCGAGCTGCGACGGACAGAGCGAGGCGGTCGCGACAATTCGGGTTCTGACTACACCTTGCGCCGAGCGCCGTCGCATCGAGGGTACGCCGTCGGAGACGGCGCGCCCGACCCGCGAGAAGGTGGAGATTTCGCTACGCGACCGTGGTGGCCCACGACGGGCTACTGGCTCGCCCGCTTCTGCTCCGGCTTGCGCACGAGCACGTGCTCGATGAGCGTGACGCCGGTTGTCCCGACGGGTTCGCCGTTCTCGAGGCGTGGCGCATAGAGCGCCTTGCGGACGGCCGTTTCCACGCTTGCGCCGTATTCTCGCGGTGCCTCGTTCGGTGAGATCACGATCTCCGCGGTGCGCCCATCCGCCCGGACCGTGAACCTTGCCTCGACGGCGAATTCCTCATAGTCCTCGACATTGCCGCCCGTGAAGCGCGCGATGGACGTCGCCGGCGGCTTGTAGCGCAGCTGTCTCGGGGCGTCGACCATCTTCGTATCGCCGGCCGTCTGCAGCGCGTTCCACGCGCCACGATAGGCATTGCGTGCTTCCTTGCCGTTGCCTGCGGTGAGCTGCCAGTCACCCAGGTCGACGAGGGTTGCGCCCAGCAACGCGGGTACTGGTGGGTTGGCCTTCTGGGCGGCTCGCAGTGCGAGCTGCAGTGCCTTCTCGCCCTCCGGGTTCAGTCGCGGCTGCGACTGACTCGTGCCCGGACCGGTGCTGAAAAGGGTGGGGCTCTCTGCTGTCGATTCCTGCGTGACCTCCGGCCCGTACAGATACTCGAGCCGGTAGGCGCGCGCGATCCCCCGCAGCGGCTCTATCGTCGGCACGCTGCCGCGCCCCGAAGTTCCTTCGGCGAGCCGCAGCGCACGCATGTGCTCCACCCGGGCAGTCGCGTAACGGCCGACGTACTCGTACCAGCGTGCAAGAAAGTCGTAGGCCGGAAGCATCCGTGGGTCGCCTTTGCCGTAGGCGGTCTCGGCGACGCGGAATGCGTACTGATGTTCCCGTTCGGCGTCCTCGAGGCGATTCTGCGCGACATACACGTCAATCAGTGCGCGGATGAAATCGAGCTGCTCGGGGTTGTAGAGTCCATCGAGATTGCGGGAAAGATCGACGGCCTGCTTGAGCGTTTCTGCGGCCGGCGCGAGCTGGTCCGAGCGCGCGTAAGTGAGGCCTAGGCCCTGCAGTGGCCGCAGCCGCGCCCGGTCGGTCGTGGAGCCCACCGCATCGAGGATCGCGAGCGCGCGTTGGTATGCGGCCTCGGCCGCGGCGAAGTTGCCGAGGCGCAGCTGGGTCGTGCCGACGTTGGCGAGCGGGTTTGCCAGGGCTCGATCCTTGTCCCCGTACTGCTGTTCGGTCGCTGTGACGAGCTGCTCAGCCACCGGCAGCGCTTCCTGATACTTCCCCTCATCGAAGAGGGCACGAAACTGCGTGTAGATTGCGACGCGTTCTTCGTCGGTGATAGCGGACATTGATTCAGCACCCGCCACTCCGGCGAAGGCGATCAGCGCCGCCAGCAATCCGCTTCGTCTGCACTTCACTTCGCGCATCGCTCTCACGATATCATCAGGGGCGGGGGAGCGGCTATGAACGACATGCAAAGGGTCGCGCTGGTGGCCGGGGCCACTGGACTCGTGGGGCAGCGACTCGTCGCGACGCTGTGCGAAGCGCGTGAGTATTCGCGTATCCATGCCCTGACACGACGTCCTTTGACGCGCGATCACCAGAAGCTCGCCAATCGGGTCGTGCGCTTCGCGGACCTCGAGGCGCAATTGCGGGGTGTCGCCTGCACCGAAGCGTTCTGCTGTCTGGGCACGACCCTCAGGGAGGCGGGCTCCGAGGCCGCCTTCCGGCAGGTCGACTTCGATTTCGTGCTCGCGTTCGCGCGGGCCGCTCGCGCCGCGCAGGCGCAGCGTTTCGTGCTGGTGTCTTCGGTGGGTGCCGACGCGGACAGCCGCTCGTTCTACCTGCGGGTGAAGGCGCAGACGGAAGCTGCGGTCATGACCCTCGGTTTTCCCGCACTCGACATCATGCAGCCGGGCCTGTTGCTCGGCGCGCGCCGGGAGATGCGGCCGCTCGAATTTGCGGCGCAGTGGACGCTGCCAGTCGTCGCGCCGCTGATGTTCGGTGCTTTGGCCCGGTGGCGGCCAGTCGGCGCGGATGTGCTGGCGCGAGCGATGCTGGGCGCGGCCCGATCGGGGCGACGGGGGGTTACGCGCCACACCTGGTCAGCGATCAGGATGCTGGCGGACCGGGGCGGTCCGGACTGAAGCAGGCAGTCGGCGAGTTCCGTCAGCGATCGGGGACGCGCGGCACGGGCGAATAGTGCAATACGCGCCCGGCGTGCACGAGAAATCCGGCCACGACGGCCAGCAGGCCGGCCGTCGGTCCGGCGAGCAACGCGATACCCATTGCGAACGCGAGCGTGGCTGCGAGCAGCGAAATGCCCGCGACCGCCGCGAGCCAGAGCGCTCCGACGATCATGAAGGCACGCTCCAGAAAGATCACGGCTTCCGGCCAGGGTTGCGCGGGCGGCAGCGCGAGCTCGAGCGCAAAGGCGAGCGTGAGGATCGAAAGCGTCAGGCGAAATGCGCGTGCGCGCGGGATGCTTCGCAGCCAGGCCGCGGCAGGCAGCGCGACCACGAGACCCAGGCATTCATCGAGCGTGAGCCACTGGCCGACGAACACGACGCGCAGCACGAGCGAAAATATCGCAACGCCGAAGAAGGTGCGTGCGAAGCTCCCCGGCACGACGAGGCGGCGGATTGCCGAGGCAATGACGAGGTATCCGGCGAAGAACGCAAGGATCGCGATGCCGTCGTACGCGAGATCGCGCAGCGGTTGCATGCCGGACCATGCATGGCCCTGGTTGAGACGCGGCATGAATGGCACCGCGTGCATCGCGAACCACAGTGCGATCAAGACAAGCGCGATCGGCTCGGGTCGCGCGTGGCGCAGCGCAATTCCCGCAGGCGACCACCTTCGCCCCCGCAGCAGCGCCCCGGCAAGCGCGCCGCAGGCTCCGCCGCCCGTATTCATCACGACATCGACGAGATTCGGTACCCGCGAACGCGTCATGTGTTGCAGCAACTCGATCGTGAGCGACAGGGCCGCAGCGAGCACGATGGCGCCGAGCGCGGCCAGCGGCGCACGCCAGCGTGGCGGCGCCAGCCAGGCCAGCAGCGCCCCGACCGGCAGGTAGGAAAGCAGGTTGCCCGCACGGTCGGCGCGCGCCGAATAACCCCACGGCAGCAGGTCCGCAGGGCCGCGCTGCAAAGCGGCCGCGAGGCGGGACAGATCGAAGCGGAACGGAAAGAACGACGCATAGAGAATCAGCGCGATCACGAGCGCGAGCAGCCAGGCGGCGCGCCATCGCGACGGGTCCCGATTGAAGGGGTCGTAGGACACGGAATCAAGCATAGCGTGATGCACTTCACAACTCTCCGATTCGTGACAGGCACCACGCCGGTACGGCATCGACTTTCGTTAAATTCGTGCTCATGGACCTTCTCCGCGCGAGTTTCGGCACCCGCATGGGGCGACGGATCGCCGCCACGCTCGCGGTTGTCACGCTCGTACCGGCGTTGCTCGCGGCTGCGGTGCTCGTGCAGCAATCGGCCCGGACGGTGGACGCGGGCGCGGTCCAGGCGCTGAGCCGCGATGCGCAGACCGTTGCGGCTGAATTTGCGGCGCGCTTTGCCGCACCAGACGGGGGCGCACGAGACGTCGAAGCCATCGGGCTCGCGGCCGGAGACAACGCAAGGCGGCCGGTGCGCGGCGATGCCTCCTCCGGGAATGAAGCGCGGCGTATCGCCCTGCTCGATGGTGGTGGTCGCCTGCTCTTCAGCACTGCGGCCTTGCCCGAAGATGTCGTGGAAATGCTGGCTCGATACGGCAGCGATCCCGTCACGACGCACGGCGTCCTGCCGCTTGCCTGGCAGGCCGCGGGCGTCGAGTGGCAGGGCGGGCTCGCCCGCCTCGGGCATCCTGCCGGAAACAGCTGGTCTGTCGTCGTCTTCGAGCCGCGGCCGCGCTGGATCCAGGCAGCGAGGCCAGTCGTGGCAGAGCTTGCGGCGATCTTCGGACTGGCACTCGCCAGCATTGCACTCGGCGCGTTCCTCCTGAACCGACGTTACGTGCCGGTTGCCACACGGTTTGCGGATGCATTTGCACACGAACGCACGAACACCCTGCCGCGCGTGCGCGGCGCCGATGCGGATGAATTCGGCGATGCGATCGACGTCTACAATGCGGCGGCCGGTCGCCTGTCCGAACGCCT
>WBZY01001394.1_pt1 | contig 12577 bp, 13 predicted proteins | sample 5204191 | NCBI WGS metagenome assembly WBZY01 (sample SAMN12344363, study PRJNA552823) | activated sludge metagenome | biome: Activated sludge suspended growth; feature: Anammox Sidestream; material: Wastewater; isolation source: activated sludge from anammox sidestream of wastewater treatment...
CCGCCGTGCGCCGCGCCCGCATCAGCCCCAGGGTGTCTCGATCAGGCGACGCTCCCAGGCGAGGGTCGTGCCGACGATCGTGTCGAGGTCATCGAGCGCCGGACGCCAGCCGAGCAGCTGGCGGATGCGATCTGCGCGTGCGATCAGCTGCGGCGGATCGCCCGCGCGGCGTGGCTCCTCGCGTACCGCGAGCGGTCGGCCCGCAATGCGCGCGACGCTCGCGAGCACCTCGCGCACGCTGTAGCCGTGGCCGTAGCCGACGTTGAGCGTCTCGGACCGGCCGCCGGCGCGCAGGTAATCGAGCGCGTCGAGGTGCGCGCGCGCGAGGTCCTCGACATGGATGTAGTCGCGCACGCCGGTGCCGTCGGGCGTCGCGTAGTCGGTACCGAAGATCGACACATGGGGGCGCTTGCCGACGGCCGACTCGCAGGCCACTTTCACGAGCAGGGTGGCCTGGCGGGTCGACTGGCCGATGCGGCCCTTCGGGTCGGAGCCGGCGACGTTGAAATAGCGCAGCGCCACGTAGCGCAGGGCCGACGACGCGGCGAGGTCCCGCAGCATCCACTCCGACATCAGCTTCGAGGTCCCGTACGGGTTGATCGGCGCCGTGGGCGCCGCCTCGTCGGCATAGCCGCCGGCCGGAATCCCGTAGACCGCCGCGGTCGAGGAAAAGACGACATGCGCGATACCTGCGCCTGCGCAGGTCTCGAGCAGCGAGCGCGTCGCGCAGGTGTTGTTGCGGTAGTACTTCAGCGGATCCGCGACCGACTCGGGCACGATCGTGTGCGCCGCGAAATGCAGCACGGTGTCGATGTCGTGTTCGGCGAGCACGCGGCGCACGAGCGCGCCGTCGCCGACATCCCCGACGACGAGCGGCGTATCGAGCACCGCCTCGCGAAAGCCGGTCGAGAGGTTGTCGAGCACGACAACCCGCTCGCCGCGTTCGCGCAAGAGCAGCGCCGTATGGCTGCCGATGTAACCGGCGCCGCCGGTGACTAGAATTCCCCGATGTCCCATGTGTCCCCGACTCCGTTTGCGAACCTGACCCCGGACCTCGTTCTCGACGCGGTGGCGGGGTGCGGCATCGATGTCGACGGGCGGCTCTTCGCCCTCAACAGTTACGAGAACCGCGTCTACCGTGTGGGCACCGCGCAGGGGGCGCCGCTCGTCGCGAAATTCTACCGGGCCCGGCGCTGGTCCGACGAGCAGATCGTCGAGGAACACGACTTCGCGCGCGAACTCGCCGCGCGCGACCTCGCGGTGGCCGTGCCGATCGCGTTCGACGGCGCGACGCTGCTCAGGCACGACGAGTTCCGTTTCGCCCTGTTCCCGTGGCTGGGCGGGCGCGGCGCAGAGCTGGATTCGGATGCGGATTTCGCGCTGCTCGGGCGCACGCTCGGGCGGCTGCACGCCGTCGGCGCCGTGCGCCGGTTTCGCGTGCGGCCCACGCTCACGCCCGAACGGCTCGGCGCGGCCGCCCGGGAACAGGTCCTCGAAAGCGGCTACGTGCCACCCGAACTCGAAGACCGCTATGCAGAGGTTTCGGCAGAGCTCCTCGCAGCAGTCGAACGCGACTGGGAGGCGGCCGCCGGCGTGGCGACCATCCGCCTGCACGGCGACTGCCACCTCGGCAATCTCCTGTGGGGCGAGCAGGGGCCGGTGTTCGTGGACCTCGACGATTGCATGACCGGGCCGGCCATCCAGGACCTGTGGATGCTGCTCCCCGGCGGGGCGGACGCCCGCCGCGCCTGGGAAGCGCTCGCGGCCGGCTACGGGGAGTTCGCCGACTTCGATTATCGCGAACTGCGTCTCGTCGAGCCGCTGCGCGCCCTGCGCATGATCCATCACACGGCCTGGCTCGCGCACCGCTGGGACGACCCGGCGTTCCCGCGGGCCTTCCCGTGGTTCGGCGAGCGGCGGTACTGGGAACGGCATATCCTCGACCTGCTCGAGCAGCGCGCGGCGATCGACGAACCGCCGCTCCTTGCGATGTGAAGGCCGGGTGCCTGTGATAACGTGCGCGCAGTTCGAGGGGGCGGGTTTCTGCATGTCCTACAGGGTCGTTGGAACGCTGATCGCGCTCTTGTGCCTCGGCGCGTGCGACCGTACGCCCGATGCCGCTGCGCCCGCCGCCACGCCCGCGTCCGCCAAGGCGCCGCGCCAGGCGCCACTGTCGCCCGACATGGTGTCGGCCGTGTCCGGCAGCAAGTCCGATGCCGCCGTCGATCTCAAGTTTGCGCTCCTGTCGCGGCCGGAACCGGGGCGCGCCCTCGATATCGACCTCGCCGTGATTCCGCTCGACCGGTCTGCGACCATCCGCGTGATCGTGCAGAACACCGACGGTCTCACGATCACGGCAGGGCAGGAAATGACCGTGCCGCGCGACGCCGAGGCGGGTGTTCCGCTGATCCATCGCGTCACGATCGTGCCCGCGCGCGACGGGGTGTTCTCGCTGTCGGCGGTCGCGCTCGTCGACACCGACAAGTCGTCGGTCACCCGCACCTTCGCGATCCCCATCATCGTCGGCGAAGGCGTCACGCCCGCCGAACTCACGCCCGAAGCTCCGGCCGCCAAAGCCGACTGATATTGTGAAATCGGGAGGCAGGTCACGCGCAGGATGCGCGGCCACCCCTATGATTTTTCGTATGGATGGCGACTGACATTATGTCAAATTCAGCCCCGGTGCTGCGGAGCAAGGAACTGGATGCGACCACGACCGTCGTGCGCACGGGCGCCGTGCCCGCGCCGGCCGTCGACGCCTTCCTGCGCGACGTGCATCCGCAGTTACGCCGCCAGGTCGAGCAGTTGCGTACCGGGACCGAGCGCGACGTCGATTTGCGCGCGCTGCTCGCCGTCGTGAGCGACTACTACGAACAGGTGGACGAAGAGCGACGCGGCATCGTGCGCTCGATGCAGCTGATGTCGGACGAGGCGCGCTCGCTGACGCGCGAAATCACCGAACAGTCGAGCGGCCACCTGCAGCTGATCCTCGACAACATCAAGGATGTCGTGATCACCGTCGACAGCGACGGGGCGATCGAGTCGTTCAATCCGACCGGCGAACGCGTGTTCGGCTACTCGCAGACGGAGGTCATCGGCCGGCGCATCGACCTGCTGCTGCCGGCGCTCGCCGAGCAGCATGCGAGCGTCGTGGCGGGGCTGCGCCGGCTCGCCGCGAGCAGCGAGGACACGCACATCGACCTCGCGGCGAGCGAGGCCTGGGCACGGCACAAGGACGGCAGCCCGATTCCGGTCGACATGGCGGTCAGCCGCGCGAGGATCAACCGCCGCGAGCTGTTCGTCGTGTGCGTGCGCGATGCGACCGAGCGGCGCCAGTCCGAGAGCGCCCTCAGGGAGAGCGAGGCACGCTACCGCACGCTCGTCGATCACGCGCCCGAGGCGATCGTCGTGATCGACGCCGACACGCTGCGCTTCATCGACGTCAACGAGAACGCCGAGCGCTTCTTCAAGATGACGCGCGAGCAGCTGCTCGCGGCCGGCCCCGAGCAGCTGTCGCCGCCCACGCAGGCCGACGGCCTGCCGTCGCAGGGCCCGACCCGCGGCAACGTGGGGCGCGCACTCGCGGGCGAGCCGCAGACGTTCGAATGGACCCACCGCGATGCGCTCGGCAACGACATTCCGTGCGAAGTGCGCCTCGTGCGCCTGCCGGATTCGCAGCGCCAGATCATTCGCGGCAGCATCACCGATATCACCGAGCGCCAGCGCGCCCAGCGCATTGCGCGCGGCGAGCGGGCCGTGCTCGAACACATCGCGGGCAATTCGCCGCTCGTTTCGGTGCTGACCTCGATCGTGGAGATGGTCGAATCGGTCGGGGATCGCCGCCATTGCGTGATCAGCGTGCTCGCGCCCGATGGCCGATCGTTCGAGGACCTGATCGCGCCGCGCCTGCCCGAGCGGCTGCGCGCGGTGCTCGACGGCTCGTCGGTCGACATCCGCAACGGGTCGTGCGCCGCGTCGGTGTACCTCGGCCGCCAGGTGCTGGTCGCGGACCTCGCGAACGACCCGTTCTGGCAGTCGCGCCGCGCGGTCGCACTCGAGTGCGGCGTGCGCTCGACGGTGTCTATCCCGATCAAGGCGGGCTCGGGCCGGGTGCTCGGCGCTCTCGGCGCCTATCGCCAGGACGCTGGGCTGCCGAATCGCGGCGAGTTGCAGCTGATCGAGGATGCCGCGCAGCTCGCGGGCATCGCGATCGAGCGGCGCGCGAGCGATGCGGCGCTGCGCGCGAGCGAGGCCAAGTTCCGCCAGCTGTTCGAAAACGCCATGGAAGGCGTGTACCAGAGCTCGCGCGACGGGCGGCTGCTGTCGGTGAACCCGGCCTTCGTGCGCATGCTCGGCTATTCCTCGGCCGAGGAGCTCTACGCGCTGCCGAGCGCCGCGATGTGTTACTGGTACCCCGCCGACCGCGCCGAGTTCGCGCGGCGCCTCGAGAGCGAAGGCAAGATCAGGAACGCCGAGTTCCGCCTGCGCCGGCGCGACGGCCAGCAAATCGTGGTGCTCGAGAGCGCGCATGCGATGCGCGACGACGCAGGCCACATCATCGGCTACGAGGGCACGATCGCCGACATCACCGAGCGCAAGCAGGCCGAGCAGGCGATGTTTGCCGAAAAGGAGCGCGCGCAGGTCACGCTGCAGTCGATCGGTGACGCGGTGATTTCGACCGACGCGGAAGGCAACATCGATTACCTCAATCCGATTGCGGGGGCCCTGACGGGCTGGTCCGTCGACGAGGCGCGCGGCCGGCCGATCGGCGATGTGCTGTCGATCGTCAGCGAGGCGACCCGCACGCCGATCGAGAACCCGGTGCTCGTCGCGCTGCGCTCGGGCGAGCAGGTGGGCCCGGGCGAACAGAGCGTGCTGACGAGCCGCAACGGGCAGTCGATCGCGATCCAGGATTCGGCTTCGCCGATTCGCGACCGGCTCGGCAAGATCATCGGCGCCGTGATTGTGTTCCACGATGTCACGAAGGAACGGCGGCTGAAGAGGGCGCTCGCGTACCAGGCGAGTCACGATGCGCTCACCGGCCTCATCAATCGTCGCGAGTTCGACAACCGCCTGCACGAGGCCGTGCAGGCCGCGCGTCAGAGCGGGGCGCACTATGCGCTGCTGTACGTCGACCTCGACCAGTTCAAGCTCGTCAACGATACCTGCGGCCACCCGGCCGGCGACCGGCTGATCCGCGACATCACCGGGCTCCTGCAGACGCGCGTGCGCGCGTCCGACACGATCGCCCGCCTCGGCGGCGACGAGTTCGGCGTGCTGCTCGAGAACTGCACCCTCGAGCAGGCGGGCGTGATCGCCGAGAGCGTGCGCCAGGCCGTGCGCGACTACCGCTTCGTCTGGGGCTCGGCGAGCCTGTCGGTCGGCGCGAGCATCGGCGTCGTCGAGATCGGCACGGAGACCGAGAGTGCGGCGAGCGTGCTGTCGGCCGCCGACATCGCCTGCTACTCGGCCAAGGACCAGGGCCGCAACCGCATCCATCTCTACGACGGTGGCGGCACCGCGACCCGCCACCGCGAAATGCACTGGGTCGCACAGGTCACGCGCGCGGTCGACGAGGGGCGCCTCGACCTGTGCTTCCAGACGATCCGGCCGATCGGCCCGTCGCCGCTCTCGCAACCGTTCGCGGAACTGACCGTGCGCCTGCGCGACGACACGGGCGACATCGTGCCGCCGAGCCAGTTCATTCCCGCGGCCGAGCGGTACAACGTGATGAGCATGATCGACCGCTGGGTCGTGCAGCGCACGGTCGACCTGCTGCGCGAGCACCGCGGCGCCGCTCCCTTGTTCGCGGTCAACCTCTCGGGTACGTCGCTCAACGACCAGGGCTTCCTCGACTACGTGCTCGGCCGCATCGACGACGACGCGATCGCGCGCGGCCTGTGCTTCGAGATCACCGAGACGGCGGCGGTCGCGAACCTGCAGAGCGCGAGCTACTTCATGCAGGAGCTGCGCGCGCGCGGCTGCCGCTTCTCGCTCGACGATTTCGGCAGCGGCCTGTCGTCGTTCCGCTATCTCAAGACGCTGCCGGTCGACTTCCTGAAGATCGACGGCGATTTCATCGCCAATGTCGCGCAGGACGCCGTCGACCGGAGCATGGTCGAGGCGATCAGCCAGGTCGGGCGCACGCTCGGCATCGCGACCGTCGCCGAGCGTGTCGAGAGCGAGGCGGTGCTCGCCGCACTCGGCCGGATCGGCATCGATTTCGCGCAGGGTTTCTTTCTGTCGCAGCCGCTGCCGATCGCGGACCTCGCGACGTTCCTGACGAAGTGAGCTACGGCAACCGCCGGTCGCGCGACCAGGCGCGCGGCAGGTGCCAGTCGTAACGGATCGCGAGCATCCGCAGCGCAAAGCACAGCACGGCACCGGCGAGTGCCGTCGCCGTTTGTGGCAGCGCAAGGGCCGCGCCGATCACGACGACGCCGGCGCCGGCGAGCGCCGCGACGGCGTAGAGGTCCGACCGGAGCACCGCGGGCACTTCGGCGAGCAGGATGTCGCGCAGCATGCCGCCGCCGATGCCGGTCAGCATGCCGAGCAGGGCCGCCGCAAACGGATGCAGGCCGTAGGCGAGCGATTTTCCCGCGCCGGCCACCGCGAACAGCGCGAGACCCGCGGCGTCGAACATGCGCACGGGCGTGCGCAGGCGCTCGATGGTCGGGTACCACAGGAAGGTGACGAGTCCCGCGAGCATGGCGGTGGCGAAATAGCGCCAGTCGCTGAGCGCCGCCGGGGGCACGGCACCGATCAGCAGGTCGCGCGCCACGCCGCCCGCACTCGCGGTGACGAAGGACAGCACGAGCACGCCGAAGATGTCGAGGCGGCGGCGCACGCCGGCCGTGGCGCCGGCGAGTGCGAACACGAAGGTGCCGACGAGGTCGAGTGCGAGGATCAATGCCTTCACGGGGGGCTCGGCGGCGTACGCGAGTCGGCGCCTTGCGCTGTGGGGTGGGCCGCCGTCGCGCGCGCTGCGGCCGCACGCTCAGCGTCCGCGCGCTTCTCGCGCCGCACCGTCAGCACGACGCTCAACATGGCCGCGCCGACGAGCGCGATCATCGCGGCCATGATCACGACGAGCCCACCCGCGAGGCGCCAGCCTTCGTACAGGCCGAGCGCGAGCCCGATCGGAGTCGTGACGATGAAGAAGGGCTTGGCGATGCGCATGAGACTCGATCATATAGAATCGCCGGATGCCGCAGTTCGTCATTGCGCCTCCGCCGCAGGCTGTCGTTCCGGTCACGGGACGCGACGCGGTTTTCCCCGTGCGCCGCATCTATTGCGTCGGTCGCAACTACGCCGCGCACGCACGCGAACTCGGCAACGATGCGCGCGAGCCGCCGTTTTTCTTCCAGAAGCCCGCCGATGCGGTGGTGGCGAGCGGCAGCACGATTGCCTATCCGCCCGCGACGCAGGACCTGCACCACGAGGTCGAACTCGTGCTGGCGATCGGCGTGGGCGGGGTCGACATCGCACCAGGGGCGGCACGCGCCCACGTGTTCGGCGTGGCCGTCGGCATCGATCTCACGCGCCGCGACCTGCAGAACGCTGCGAAGGCGGCCAGGCGACCCTGGGAGTGCGCCAAGGCGTTCGATGCCTCGGCACCCGTCGGCGCGATCGTCGAGTGGCCGGCCACGGCGAGACTGCCCACATCTGGCCGGATCACGCTCGACGTCAATGGCGTTCGCCGGCAGGACGGAAATATTGCCGATATGACATGGGGTTGCGCGGAAATCATCACAGAGCTCTCGATGCTGTTCCGGCTCGAACCGGGCGACCTGATCTTTACCGGAACCCCCGCTGGCGTGGGGCCGATCTCCCGCGGGGACACCGTGGTGGGCGAGATCGAGGGTGTCGGTTCGGTGACCCTGCGTGTCAATTGACAACGATTCTCATTAGCGTTCAGAATGGCGGCCTCTGGAGAGGGCCGCCATGTATATCTGCGTGTGCCATGCCGTGAGCGATCGGGACCTGCGCAAAGCCGTGGACAACGGCGCATCGTCGTTTTACGACGTGCAGTGCAGATTGCCGGTGGGCAGCTGCTGCGGGCGCTGCGAGAGCACGGCGCGCGAATTCGTCGAGGAATGCGTCGAGGAGCGCCGCGGCGCGCAGGCCGCCTGACCTCACCGGCGTTGCGAAGCCGCCCGTCCGGGTTCACGATGCCAAGCTCCGTATTGCGACAGGAGCGAGGGCCATGAAGGGTGATCCCGGGATCCTGCAGCATCTGAATCGCGCGCTGAAGAACGAGCTCACCGCGATCAACCAGTATTTCCTGCACGCGCGGATGTTCGGCAACTGGGGCCTCGAGCGGCTCGAGTCGCACGAGAAGGGCGAATCCATCGACGAGATGAAGCACGCCGATCGTCTGATCGAGCGCATCCTCTTCCTCGACGGCCTGCCGAACCTGCAGGACCTCGGCAAGCTGCTGATCGGCGAGAGCGTCAAGGAATGCCTCGAGTGCGACCTGAAGCTCGAGCTCGCGGGCCGCAAGGACCTGCTGGTGGCGATCGCGGACTGCGAGAAGGCGGCGGATTACGTTTCGCGGGAGATTTTCGAGCGCATCCTCGAATCCGAGGAGTCACACATCGATTTCCTCGAGACACAGCTCGACCTGATCGCGCGTGTCGGGCTCGAGAATTACCTGCAGGAGCAGATGCGGTCGTAATGGCGGAGAGTTGGCGCGCCACCTGGCACTGTGTGCGCCGCGGCGGCGCGTGTGGGGGCCACCGCGGGCACAGTTCCTCGACCACGCACATCAGGTCCTGCAGCGCTTCATAGGGGTCGCGCTCGACTGGTGATACCAGGTTCTTTTGCTGTTCAATCCTGTTCATTCGACAGCTCGGCGAGCGCGTCTTCGCGCACGAACAATCGAAGTATTCGCGAACTTCGTCGAGGTTGAGCGACGCGCCATTGGCGCGTAGCAGGGCACGGATGTCCTCCAGATCCTGGGTCCGGCGTGGCATCGACCAGGAGATCCACATCTGCCGTGGCTCGAACGACCTTCGAGCCGGGACACGAGCGCATTGCGCCACGCGGCGCGCGATGACGTCAAGCCGTGGAGATGGATCGGGCATCGGGTATGCTTGCCGCCATCGGTTGTAGGAGAACAACATGAAAAACCCGTCGGCCCGCTTGTCGTGGATTGCAGCACTGGCGGTCACGGCACTGCCGGCACCTCTCGTCGCGCAAGGTGCGCACTATCAGGTGGAGGCGCGCGAGGTCTATGCGCGGATCATCGGGTTTCGCACGGCAGCCGGGCAGCATCAGACGGCCACAATGGCGGACTATCTCGCCGGCGTGCTGAAGGCGGGCGGGGTACCGGCCGCAGACGTCGCGACGCTCGAGGCGGGCGGGGCGACCGCGATGATCGTGCGCATTCCGGGCCGTACGGCGCCTGGCCGAAAGGCGGCGCGGCCGATCCTCTTTTCCGCGCACATGGATGTCGTCGATGCGCGGCCCTCCGACTGGCAGCGCGATCCCTTTACGCTCATCGAGGAGGGCGGCAACTTCTACGGGCGCGGCACCATGGACAACAAGGCCGGTGTCACGGCGCTCGTATCGACGATCCTGCGCTTCACCGCGGAGCGGTTGCAGCCCGCGCGCACGCTCGTGTTCGCCTTCGTCGGCGACGAGGAAACGGGCATGGAGACGACCCGCGCCATTGCCGCGCATCCCTGGGTGAAGGATGCCGAGTTTGCGATCAACACCGATGCGGGCGGCGGCGCACTCGACAACGCGACCGGCAAGCCGCTCATCTACCTCGTGCAGGGCGCCGAGAAGACCTACGCGACGTTTGATGTCACGGTCACGAACCCGGGCGGACACAGTTCGCGACCGCGCGCCGACAATGCGATCTACCAGCTCGCGCACGCGCTCGACAGAATCGAGGCGCACCACTTTCCCGTGATGGCGAATGACCTGACGCGCGCGTACCTCGGCGCGATGGGTCGCGCGCAATCGGGCGCAGTTGGTGAGGCGCTGCGGCGCTTCGCGGCGAATCCCGACGACGCGGCGGCAGCCGATACCCTCGCGCAGTCACCCGAGTTTGTCGGCACGACCCGCACGACCTGTGTCGCGACGATGGTCGAGGCGGGCCACGCGGAGAATGCCTTGCCGCAGAAGGCGACTGCGGCGATCAATTGCCGCATTTTCCCGGGCGTGGCCGTCGACACGGTGCGCGACGAACTCGTGCGCACGATCGCCGATCCGGCGGTCCACGTTACCGTGCGCGACACGCCGGCCGCGAGCCCGGTATCGGACATGCGTCCCGACGTGATGGCCGCGATCACGCGCGCCGTGCACATCGATCATCCGGGCGTCGCCGTCGTCCCGTACCTCGAATCGGGCGGCACCGACGGCAAAGTCTACCGGACCGCTGGCATACCGACCTTCGCGTCGTCGGGGCTGTTCTCGAAGCCCTCCGAGATGTTCGCGCACGGGCTCAACGAGCGATTGCCGGTCGCGTCGTTCTACCAGGGGCTCGATCACGTCTACCGGCTCGCGGTCGATCTTGGGGGCGCCGGCCGTGGTCGCGCGGCGTCGTCACGATATACGCCCGCTCAAAGGCCGTAGGCGTGTGCGAGATTCTCGAACACGGCCTTCTCCACCCGCGACGCGATACGCCACCCGGCCGGTGTCCGGACGTATCGCGTGCGGTAGTAGCCGGCCGTCGTGCCCTGGCGGACGTGCCCCGACTTGTCCTTCATGGAGTGTCGGAACTCGAAGAAGACGAGTGACGACGCCTCGTCGCCCGAGATCTCGAGCCTGGGCGGATGCATGTAGTGCAGGCCCTGCCACTCCTCGTTGATCTTTTCGCAGAAGCCCCGCAGGGCAAGGTGGCCTTCCACGCGCAGCGGCTGCATGTCGCCGGCGGCCAGCATTTCGAAGGTGCCGCCCTCGGTGAAGAGTCCTGCCCACGCTTCGGCACGGCCAAAATCCCAGGCGGCGGCGTACGCTGCCTCCAGGTCGAGCAGGGCGATGCGGTCCTCGATCGTTCGCAGTCGCTGCTCAATGTTCGCGGTCATGTTCGTGTCTCCTGTTGCGCAGGCATGTAGTGTGGCGTAAAGATTCCCTCGAAGGCCATGCGCGAGCGGCACTGCGCGCCCCCTCGAATCCCTGGGCGTGCGCGAGATTCTCGAATACACCCTTCTCCATACGCGACGCCAGTCAGCGAGGGCGTAGAGCCGACGATGGACGGAAGCGAAGACAAACGGTCAGACCGTCGCAAATCCGGCGAGCCTCAGCGCTTTCACATCGCACGTCGCCGTGGCTTCGCAGCCCAGCCGTCGATTGCGCGCTTCGAGATGGCAATCGGCGAAGTCGGCGACAGAATCCTTCCAGGAGTAGAGGGTCTGCTCGACGGATGGCTCGTCCTCGAACGCCAGATCTGTCGTTTCGAGCAACGCGGAAAATGCCGAGGCAATCTCGGGCTTCGGAAGTCCGTACCGACTGCGCAGCACCCGCTCGGTCTCGAGCAGTACCCGAGGGCTGATCAGGACACGTGTGCCCGTGTCGGATGCGCGCTTGAACAGTCTCCTGGCTTTTTCGAACTGGAGCGGATCATCGCGAACCAGATGTCGAACCAGGACATTGGTGTCCAGACCGAGCATTTACCGCGACAGCTGCTCGATGGGCACGGGCTTCCGGCCTTTCCTGTGCAGCGGCCCCGCCAGATCTGCGGCACGCTGGTTCTTCACGCGCATGAGCACGACCCCGTCCGGCATCAGTGTGAAAGTCATGCGGTCGCCAGGCTGCATTTGCAGGCTGTCGCGAATGACCGTCGGGATCGTTGTCTGGCCCTTACTGGTCTGGGTCGCCTCGGTGCAAGCACGGGGCGGCGGCGCCCTATGTCTTTTGGCATTGTCGATCGAGTCGTCTCGCAGCAACCGGTACACTTTCGCGGATGCGCAGAAATGCGACAGACCAGATGCCGCTAAAAGACGCAGACCTCATGGGCGTTGATCGCCGCCTCTCCGTCGCTCCCATGATGGACTGGACGGACCGCCACTGCCGCTATTTCCTGCGCGGCTTCTCGCCGCGCGTGCTGCTCTACACGGAAATGATCACCGCTGCGGCCGTGCTGCGCGGTGACCGACGGCGCCTGCTCGGCTTCCATCCCGACGAGCGTCCGCTCGCGCTGCAACTCGGCGGCAGCGATCCGGCGCAGCTCGCGGCGGCCGCGCGCGCCGGAGAGGACGCGGGCTACGACGAGGTGAATCTCAATTGCGGCTGCCCGAGCGATCGCGTGAGCGCCGGCGCGTTCGGCGCGTGCCTGATGGGAGAGCCGGCGCTCGTCGCCGACTGCGTCGCAGCGATGCGCGAGGCGGTGGGCATCCCCGTGACCGTGAAGCTGCGCATCGGCATCGTGGAAGCGGGACGGCGCGCCGCGGCGCTCGCCGCCACGGCCGCATACACCGATGATGATTTCGCGCGCCTGCACGACTTCGCGCGCGGTGTCGTCGATGCGGGTTCGGCGGCGCTCATCGTCCACGCGCGCAAGGCCGTGCTCGGCGGGCTCTCGCCGAAGGACAATCGCGAGGTGCCGCCGCTGCGGTTCGACGTCGTG
>WBZY01000696.1_pt3 | contig 12568 bp, 7 predicted proteins | sample 5204191 | NCBI WGS metagenome assembly WBZY01 (sample SAMN12344363, study PRJNA552823) | activated sludge metagenome | biome: Activated sludge suspended growth; feature: Anammox Sidestream; material: Wastewater; isolation source: activated sludge from anammox sidestream of wastewater treatment...
GGGCGGCCCCCCCCTCCTCGTGGAGCGTGAGCCGCCACGAGCCGGTGTCGATCCCGGGCGGGATCCGCAGCGGGACCGCCGGCGCCGAGCCAGCGTACTCGCGCCAGACCAGGACGGGCTCGAGCCAGCGTGCCCGCTCGTGGTCCTCGAGCGCTGCGAGCGCCGACGTGGCGGCCCGCTCGTCGGACGCGTCCACGCGCATCGCCGCGAGCAGCGCCTCGCGCGTCGCATCCGAGGTGACCCGCTCGCGACCCGTCAGGTCCCAGTACGAGGAGACGATGCCGAGCCGCTCCGCGAGCGCGCGCAGCGCCGGCCGGCCGGCGCTCACCCGCCCGCCCCGGCGGCCAGGAGGAGCAGTCCGTGCGCCGCGACCGGCAGCCGCTCGCCTGCGCGGAACGAGCGGCTCCCCTGCGCGCAGGCGCTGTCGAGCAGCTCGCACCAGACGCCCTCCCCTCCTGGATCCGGGAGCAAGAAGCCCTGCGTGCGCGGCCCGCCGTTGAGCAGGAGGAGCACGGTGCGGGCAGCCTGCGGGCGGCCGCGCTCGTCGGCGGGATCCGCCGACGCCGCGGGGATCAGGAGCCCGAGGGCGCGCCGGCTCGCATCGTGCCAGTCCGCCTCCTGCATGGGTCCGCCCTCCGGGCGCAGCCAGGCCACGTCGCCGGGGAGGCCGGGCACCGCCGCCTCGCCGCGGAAGAAGCGCCGGCGGCGGAACACGGCGTTGTCGCGGCGGAGCGCGAGCGCCGCGCGCGCGAAGGCGAGCATCTCGGCGTCGGCGCCCTCCCAGTCGATCCAGGTCCGCTCGTCGTCGATGCAGTAGGCGTTGTTGTTGCCGCCCTGGGTGCGGCCGAGCTCGTCGCCGTGCGAGATCATCGGGACGCCCTGGGCGAGCGCCAGGGTCGCGAACAGGTTGCGGCGCACCCGCGCGCGCAGCTTGCGCACCCGCAGCGAGGCGCTCTCGCCCTCGACGCCCCAGTTGGCGCTCTCGTCGTGACCGCCGTCGCGGTTGCCCTCCCCGTTGGCCTCGTTGTGCTTGCGCGCGTAGCTGACCAGGTCGCGCAGGGTCAGGCCGTCGTGGGCGGCGACGAAGTTGACGCTGGCCTGCGGCGGACGGCCGCCGGCGCCGAAGAAGGCGCTCGAGCCGGCGATCCGCGACGCCAGCTCGGGGAGCTGGCCGCCGTCGCCGCGCCAGAAGCGGCGGGTCGCGTCGCGGAAGCGGTCGTTCCACTCCGACCAGCCGACGGGGAAGCGACCGAGCTGCCAGCCGCCGGGCCCGAGGTCCCAGGGCTCGGCGATCAGCTTGACGCCGGCCAGCACCGGGTCCTGGCGCACGAACTCGAAGAAACGCCCGAAGGGCTCGAACTGGTGGCCGTCGCGCGCGAGCACGGTCGCGAGGTCGAAGCGGAAGCCGTCGACGTGCATCTCCTCGACCCAGTAGCGCAGGCTGTCGAGCACGAGCTGGAGCGCGCGCGGGCGGCCGGTGTCGAGGCTGTTCCCGCAGCCCGTGAAGTCGAGGTACTCGCCGGGCGCGTCGGGACGGTGCCGGTAGTAGCCCGCGTCGTCGAGCCCGCGCAGCGAGAGGGTGGGCCCGTCGGCCCCACCTTCCGGGGTGTGGTTGTAGACGACGTCGAGGATCACCTCGAGGCCCGCCCGGTGCAGGCGCTTCACCATCGTGCGGAACTCGGAGACCTGCTGGCCGAGCGCGCCGCTCGCGAAGCGCGGGTCGGGCGCGAAGAAGCCGAGCGTCATGTAGCCCCAGTAGTTCGGGAGCCCGAGTGCGGCCAGGTGCGCGTCGATCGCGTGGTGCTGCACCGGGAGCAGCTCGACGGCGGTGGCACCGAGCGCGAGCAGGTGCTCGACCACCGGCCCGGCGGCGAGCCCGAGGAAGCGCCCGCGCTGCTCGGCCGGCACGCCCGGATGGCACTGGGTCATGCCCTTCACGTGGCACTCGTAGAGGACGGTGCGGCTCCAGGGCGTGCCCGGCGGCGCGTCACCTTCCCAGTCGAAGCCGTCGTCGAGGAGCACGCCCTTCGGCATCCACCGGGCGGTGTCGCGAGGATCGGGCTCGGCGGGCGACCCGGGGCGCGTGCCGCGCAGCGCTTCGTCCCAGACGACGGGGCCCGAGAGGGCGCGGGCGTAGGGATCGACGAGCAGCTTGGCGGGGTTGCAGCGCTGCCCCGCCTCGGGCCGCCAGGGCCCGTGGGCGCGCAGGCCGTAGAGCTGCCCGGGGCGCAGGCCGAGCAGGCGCCCGTGCCAGACGTCGCCGCTGCGCTCGGGCAGCGCGACGCGTGCCGACTCGACGGCCGCGCCGGGGGTGTCGAAGAGGCACACCTCGATCCGCGTCGCCTGCGAGGACGCGACCGCGAAGTCGACGCCCGCGCCCTGCTCGTCGTGGCGGAAGCGGGCGCCGAGCGGCGCCGGTGCGCCCGGGAGGACGCGCATCCGCTCAGAGCCGCCGCCGGGCTTCGCGCGCGACCGCGGCGAGGAGCGTCTCGTACGCCGCGGCCGGCGCCCGCCACGAGACGTCGAGCGCGAGCAGCCGGCGTGCGACCTTGTCGGCGCCCTGCTCCTGGACCAGGAGCGCCGCGCGCTCGGCCGCGCCGGCGATCGCCGTCGGCGTGAGCGGCTCGAACAGGACGCCGCTCACCCCGTCCTCGATCGTGTCGGCGAGCCCGCCGACGCGATGCGCCACGGGCAGCGTCCCGTAGCGCTGCGCCACGAGCTGGACGAGCCCGCACGGCTCGAAGCGCGAGGGCACGAGCATGCCGTCGGCGCCCGCGTAGATCCGGCGGGCCAGGCCCTCGTCCCAGCCGATCACGACCGCCACCCGCGCCGGGAACCGGCCCGCTGCCGCGCGCAGCCGCTCGGCAAGGAGCGCGTCGCCGTCGCCGAGCAGCACCAGCGAGGCGCCCTGCTCGACGAGCCGGGGGATCGCGTCGGCGAGCACGTCCCAGCCCTTCTGCTCGGCCAGCCGCCCGATCGCGCCGAGCAGGCGCCCGGGTGCGGGTGTCGCCAGGCCGAGCGCGCCGAGCAGCGCCTCGCGGCAGGCGGCCTTCGGCTTCGGGTAGTGCGCGTCGTAGCGGGCCGCCAGCGCCGGGTCCGTCGCCGGATCGTGTCGCTCGACGTCGATCCCGTTCGCGATCCCGACCAGCCGCCGGGCCCGCCAGCGGTAGAGGCCCTCGAGCCCGCCGCCGAAGGCGGCGGTCTGGAGCTCCCCGGCGTGGGTGGGCGACACCGTGACGATGCGGTCGGCCCACACGAGACCGCCCTTCAGGAGGCACAGGTCGCCCCAGAACTCGAGCGCATCGGGATGGAAGAGCTCCGGCGGGAGGCCGGTCAGCGCCATCGCCGAGGCCGCGAAGCGTCCCTGGTAGGCGCTGTTGTGCACCACCTGCACGCAGCCGATCGCGCGGGCGGCGCCGAAGTCGTGGAGGGTGCGCAGGCAGGCGAGCGCGAGCGCCGCGTGCCAGTCGTGGGCCACCAGCACCTCGGGCGTCTCGGCGGCGGCCCGTTCCGCCACCGCGCGCGCAAAGGCGACGAAGCGCAGCGCCTCGCCGGCGCCGGCGGTCCCGTCGTAGAGGCGCGGCCGGTCGTAGAGGGCGGGCAGGTCGAGGAGCAGAACGCGCAGTGCGCCGAGCCGGCCCTCGAGCCAGCGTCCGGCGAGCGCGCCCGCGCCGCCGGGCACCGCGAGCCGCACCGCGCCCGCCTCCGTGAGCGGCGGGAGGGCCGGGCTCTCGAGCGCCCGGCGATGCGCCGGCAGGAGGCAGGTCAGCTCGTGCCCGCGTGCGGCGAGCGCCGCGGCCAGCCCGGCGACCGCCTCGCCGAGGCCGCCCGAGAGCGCGAGCGGCGCCAGCTCGGCGGCCGCGAAGTGCAGGCGCAGGCGGTGACCCTTCCTGGCCGGCATCACTCGACGTCGAACTCGTCGCGCTGGCCGAAGTCCTTGCGGGTCACCACGACGACGCCGCCCTCGCTCACCGTGAAGCGCGCGCGGTCGCGCTCGGCGTCGTAGCCGATCTCCTCGCCGGCCGGGACCGCGACGCCCTTGTCGACCACGCAGCGGCGCAGGCGCGCGCCGCGCCCGACGTCGACGTTCGGGAAGAGCACGCTCTCCGAGACGTGGCTGTAGCTGTTCACGCGCACGCGGTTGGAGACCACGGTGTTCTCGACGTAGCCACCCGACACGATCGAGCCCGTGCCGACGATCGAGTCCACGGCGGCACCGACGCGGTTGCGCGCCTCGTCCGCGAACACGAACTTGCAGGGCCCCCCGCCCGACTGCACTCCCCGGATCGGCCACAGCTCGTTGTAGAGGTTGAGGCGCGGCTCCACCGACACGAGATCCATGTTGGCCTCGAAGAACGCGTCGATGGTGCCGACGTCGCGCCAGTAGCCGCGGCTGCGCTCGCTCTCGCCGGGGCAGAGCTGGGAGGTGAAGTCGTAGGCTGCGACCTTGGCACGCCCGTAGACGCTGGTCAGGATGTCGCGCCCGAAATCGTGGGTGCTCTCGCTGCGCCCGGCGTTGCGGCGCAGCTCCTCGATCAGGCTGCGGGTGCGGAACACGTAGTTGCCCATCGACACCAGGGTGTGCTCGGGGTCACCGGGGATCGGCGGAGGGTCGGCGGGCTTCTCGACGAAGCCGCGCACCCAGCCCGAATCGTCGACCTCGATGCAGCCGAAGGCGCCAGCCGCCTCCGCGCGGGGCACCGAGAGCACGGCGACGGTGAGGTCGGCGCCTACCGCGCGGTGGTGCTCCGCCATCAGCCCGATGTCCATCTTGTAGACGTGGTCGGCGCCGAACACGAGCACGTCGGCCGGCCGCGACTCGCGCAGCAGGTCGAGGTTCTGCCAGATCGCGTCGGCGGTGCCGCGGAACCAGGTGGGGCCGATGTTCATCGCCGCGGGCACCGGCTCGATGAACTCGTCGACGACCGTCGAGGCCAGCGACCAGCCGCGCGCGAGGTGGCGCACGAGCGAGGTCGCGCGGTACTGGGTCAGCACCTTGATGCGCTGGAAGCCGCTGTTGACCAGGTTCGAGAGCACGAAGTCGATCAGCCGGTAGCGGCCGCCGAAGTGCATGGCGGGCTTGCTGCGCTCGCGGGTCAGCGGGTCGAGCCGGCGGCCTTCGCCGCCAGCGAGCACGAGCGCGAGCGTGTCTCGCATCGGGCCTCCCTCGGGTGGATAACGCGCGGTCCCGACGGAGCAAGGCGGCCAGCACCGTCCGCCGGACGACAGCCCGCTCCGCGCTAGTCGGCGGCGTCGGCCGCCTCGCCCAGCTCGCGGAAGGAGGCGTCGATCGCCACCACGAAGTCGTGCAGGTCCGGGAACTGCTCCCAGTCCGCGTTGAAGCCCCAGTACAGCCCGCCGCAGTAGCTGAACAGCGCGATGCCCAACCCCTGGCCCTCGAAGAGCGGCGCCATCGGGTAGGTCTCGAGCATGCGCGCCCCGAGCAGGTAGAGCGGGACCTGCGGGCCCGGCACGTTGGTCACGATCAGGTTCGAGAGCCGGTTCGCAAACGCCAGCCGCGCGGCCAGCGCCGCCAGCGTGGGGGCCGTCCACTCCGACACCGACGTCAGCACCTCGGCCCCGAGCGCCTGCTTCGACTCCTTCAGGTCCGCCGTGACCTCGTGCACCGCCGCCAGGCACTGCGCCGGGTCGCGCTCGGCGATCGGCAGGCGCGCCACGATCGAGGAGACGCGGTTGCCGAGCGCGCCGCGCTCCTCGGCGCTGCGCACCGACACCGGACAGAAGGCGCGGAAGTCCATCTCCCGCTGCCGGCGCAGCGGAATGCCGCGCTGCTCGAGGAAGCGCGAGGCCGCGCCGGCCACGGTCGCCAGCACGACGTCGTTCACGGTGCCACCCAGCCGGTCCTTGACCCGCTTCACCTCGGCGAGGTCGAAGCCCACCCAGTCGAAGCGCCGGTGTGGGCCGATCGGGCGGTTGAAGGGCGTATCGGCGGCCGGGGAGAGCGCCGCCGTCAGGGTCTGCGCGAGCCCGCCCGCGATCTCTCGCGCGCGCTCCCAGGTGACCTCGGGCTGGCGCAGCGCCGCGACCGTCGCGCCGGCCAGCGCGAAGGGCGTCGTGGCGCGCCGCCACGCGGCGTCGCGCAGCAGCGTGAGCCTGCCCGGCGGGGGGTTCGGGTACCAGTCGGGGCCGGGCTCGAACTCCTTGTCGGGCGTCGGTGACAGGAGCACCGCCAGCAGGTCCACGCCCGAGATGCCGTCGACCATGCAGTGGTGCGTCTTGCACACGAGCGCGAAGCGATCGTGCTCGAGCCCCTCGACGACCCACATCTCCCAGAGCGGCCGATCGCGGTCGAGCGGCTGGGACAGGACGCGCGCGCACAGGCGCTTGAGCTGGCGCTCGTCCCCCGGCGCGGGCAGCGCGGTGTGGCGCACGTGGTAGTGGACGTTGAAGCGGTCGTCGTCCACCCAGACCGGGTGGCTCTCGATCGGGATCCAGGCGAGGCGCTGGCGGTAGCGCGGGATCCGGTACAGGCGCGCCTCGACGTAGGCACGGATCGTGTCGATGTCGACGCCGCCCTGCGGCGTCGCCAGCGCCCCCCGCTCGAACAGGAAGGCGCCGGCCACGTGCATGTGCGTCGTGGGGCCTTCGAGGTCGAGGAAGCTGCGATCCTGGGCCGAGAGCCGGTCGTAGTGCGTCACCCTGCAACCCTTCGACCCACCCCCCGGACCTAGGATGGCGGACGTTCCGGACCCGGTCCACGCGCGGCCGGCCGGCCGCTGCACGGGGCATGCAGCACGCACAGCCGGGCCCGCGCGGCCCGGGGCGCGCGCACCGAACCTCCCTCCGGCGTATGATCGCCGCCGTGCAACGTGCACGAGCCGCGCCTTCGCGTCCCCGCTGCCAGCGTTCGCGCGGGGCGCAGGCGCTGGCGGTGGTGGCGCTCGCGTTCGCCGGCTGCGTGCCGGGAGGGGGCACGTGCCGGCTGCCGGCCGTCGAGGGGCGCGTGGCCGACGCCGGGACGGGAGCGCCGATCGCGGGGGCGACGGTGATCGAGTGGTGGCACGGGGCCGGCGTGGGCGGCGCGCCCCAGCCCACGCGGCACGCGCGCTTCGCGACCAGCGACGCCCGCGGGCGCTTCGCCTTCCCGGCGCAGTGGGCGCCCGACCCCCGCATGTGGGTGACCCGCGTCTACGCTCCCGCGTACGGCTTCGTGCACCCCGCCTACGGGTTCGTGCGCGGGCCCGGCGCGCACGACGCCGGCGGTGCCCTCGTGCTGCACGGCTCGCTCGCCGACGCGCCCGCGCGCCGCTCCGACCTCGAGGTGTTGTGCACCACGCCGCCCCGTGAAGCGTGGCAGCGCGAGCTGGCCCGGCGCGCCTGCCCTGCGCGCACCTCCGATCCCCCGGGTGCGACACGAAGCCGTTGATTCCGGTGCGTGGCCGCGCGTAGGATGGCCCCGCGGTGCAGGGGTGCACCGGAGGAGGGGAAGTCCATGGGCTGTGTTCGTCGCGGCATCCGGGGACCCGTGCGTCCCGAAGAGCGCCCGGACCCGAACGGGAAGGGGCTCGCCTGGCTGGCTCCCGCGTGCGCGGTGCTGGCGGTCACGATGGCGATGATCGCCGCCGGGCCCGCGCAGGCCGGCAAGGGGGGCGACAACGCGGGTACCTGCGTCAGCGCCTGTGGCGGCTACGGCGCGGGCGACAACGGCAACGGCTGCTGGTGCGACGCGGCCTGTGCGAGCCAGGGCGACTGCTGCGCCGACTACCAGCCCGTCTGCAACAACAACACCGGTTGCGTGGCGAACGCGAACCGCCGCTACATCCTGCACCTCGGGGGCATGTGCTCGCAGGGCTGGAACGACCGCTATGCCGCCGCCAGCGGCTATACCTCGATCGACGTGCGCGCCGTGCAGACCAACCACTCGGGGCTCTCCGACTCGAGCTACACGCTCGGCCGCTACCTCGACCAGTGCTGCACCGGCTCGAACGCCTGCTACGTGCTCAACTACAGCGGCGGCGACGCCGTCATGGGCCACCGCTTCGCCAACTCCTCGACCAACTGGAACGTGTTCTGGGTGGGCACGAGTGGCGGCGCGGGCGGCGGCAGCGAGCTGTCGGGAAACCTCCTGGCCGACGTCTTCGGCCCCTGCGACTACGCCGGCCACCTCGGCACCAGCGAGGTGCGCAACGCCTACAACCACAACGACACCAACGGCAAGACCGTCTACCACGTCGGGGGCTACGACGGCTGGTGGTACTCCTCGTGGCTGCTGCCGGGCGAGGACGACGGTGCGGTGGCCTTCCACTCGGCGGGCGCGCGGACCAGCACGGCGTCGACCAGCAACATGTGCTCGACGCCCAAGTGGACGAACCACGCGGCCGCCTGGACCTGCAGCGGCTACGACCTCGACCACTACGAGATGAAGACCAAGTTCATCACCAACATGGGGTGGTGAGGATTTGGGCGGACGCGAGGCAGGACGGACGCGCCGGCGCGCCGGCGCGCTCGTCCTGCTCGCAGCGCTGGCGACCGGCCTCGGCGTCTGGTCCTGGCGTTCGCGCACGCACGCACGCCTGAGCGCGCCGCTGGCCGTGTCGGCCGCCCCGCCGCCGCCCGCATCCGGTGCTGGCGCGACGGCACCGGGGCGGGCGAGAAGGCGCCCGGCCCCGGCGCCCGAGCCGCTCCCCGAGCCGATCCGCCGCTTCCTCGAGGCGACGCCCTATCCCGCGAGCTCCGGGCGCCTCACGCGCGCGCACGAGGACCTGCTCTTCCCGAACCGCCGTCACGAGCGCCCGCGTCCGATCCCGGACACCGCCGGCGCACCGCCCGGCGAGCAGGTGACCTGGCTCTTCACCGCCGACCACTGGGCCTACGTCGGCCCCGACACCGTGCACGCCTGGCTCGAGGTCCGGCAGGGGGAGGCGGCGGTGCCGGTCGAGGTCGTCGCGGCGAGCGCCGTGCGCGAGGGGCGGTCGGGCCCCGTCGGCGAGCCGTACCCCCTCGTGTTCCGTCCCGAAGGCGATCGGCTCGTGACGGAGCTCCCGCTCCACCGCTTCGCGGACCACCACGGGGCGATCCTGCTCACCGTGCGCTTCGCGTGGGCGCCCGGCCGCGAGCACGAGGACGCGCTGCGGATCTTCTCGACGCCCGCCGACCGCATCCCCGGCCGCTTCGCGAGCGTCCACGACAGCCTCTACGAGGGGAGCCTGCGCATCGGGGTCGGCATCGATCTCGACCAGGCCGGCTTCTACCGCTTCGACGCCAACGTCTACGGAGCCGACGGCGAGCCGCTGGCCTTCGCGAGCTTCAAGGGCGAGCTCGCGCCCGGCGCCCAGACCGTCCCGCTCGACGTCTACGGCAAGATCCTGCGCGACGCCGGCGTGCCGGGGCCCTACACGATCGGCGAGGTGCGCGGCTACCGCTTCCTCGACGGCCGCTTCCCGGACCGCGAGGAGCTGCTGCTGCTGCCCGGGCGCCACAAGACGAGGCGCTACCCGCTCGACGTGTTCACGAACGCATCCCACGTCGACGCCCACGAGCTCCACATGGTGGAGCTGATGCGCGAGGACCTGGCGCGCGGGGTCGCGGTCGTGGTCCCGCCCCGGCCCGGCGGGACGGAGGCGCCGCCCGCCGCGGCCCGGAGCGGGGCAGCCGCACCCGCGCAGCCCTGACGGCACGGACCGCGATCGGCGGTCACGCGGGCCCCCGCCCCCCGAAGTCCGCTGGTGGGGGTGCCCGCCCTCTTCAGGGCGCCGGCGAGACGTCGTCGCCGAAGGCCTGGGCGATGAGCGCCGACTGGCGCCGGCGGTGCACGCGCATCGAGCCGCCGGCCGGGGCGGCGTAGGCGAGGCGCCCGGCATAGCCGAGCGCGCGACCGGCCGGGAGCAGGGGCTCGATCCGCTCCTGCACGAAGCTCCACGCGCCCATGTTGCGCGGCTCCTCCTGCACCCAGGTGAAGTGCTCGGCGCTCGCGGCGAGGGGCGCCAGCGCGCCGGCCAGCGCCTCGGCGTCGAAGGGATAGAGCTGCTCGAGGCGCAGGATCGCGACGTCGCCCGGCTGGCCCTCGCCGAAGCGCTTGTCGCGCTCCTCGAGGAGCTCGTAGTAGATCTTGCCCGAGCAGAGCAGGACCCGGCGCACCTGCTCCGGGCGCGCGAGCGGGTCGGCGAGCACGGTCTGGAAGCGGCCGTCGGCGAGCGCGGCCGGCTTCGAGGTGGCACGCGGCGCGCGCAGCAGGCTCTTCGGCGTGAAGACGACCAGCGGCGCGCGGTAGTTGCGGCGCATCTGGCGGCGCAGCACGTGGAAGTACTGCGCGGGGGTGGTGCAGTTCACCACCTGCAGGTTGTCCTCGGCGCAGAGCTGGAGGTAGCGCTCGATGCGCCCGCTCGAGTGCTCGGGGCCCTGTCCTTCGTAGCCGTGGGGCAGCAGCAGGACGAGGCCGTTGATCCGGCCCCACTTGACCCCGGCCGACGCGACGAACTGGTCGATGATGACCTGGGCGCCGTTCGCGAAGTCCCCGAACTGCGCCTCCCAGAGCACCAGGGTCATCGGGTCGGTCGAGGCGTAGCCGTACTCGAAGCCGAGCACCGCCGCCTCGGAGAGCAGGCTGTCGTAGACCTCGAAGCGGCCCTGGCCGTTCGCGAGGTGCGCGAGCGGCGCGTACTCGGCTTCGCTGCTCTGGTCGACCAGCACGGCGTGGCGGTGGCTGAAGGTGCCGCGCGAGGAATCCTGCCCGGAGAGCCGCACCGCGTAGCCCTCGAGCAGCAGCGAGCCGAAGGCCAGCGCCTCGGCGAAGGCCCAGTCGAGCTCGGCGCCCTCGGCGATCGCCTTGCGCCGCTTCTCGAGGAAGGGCACGAGCTTGCGGTGCAGCTCGAAGCCGGGCGGCACCTCCGCGAGGCGCTCGCCGATCTGCTGGAGCCGCTCGATCGCGACACCGGTCTCGAGCGGCTCGCGCGGCGCCCGGCGCGAGAAGCCGGTCCACGGCCCGCCGGGCTCGTAGGGCTCGTCGGGCCCGGGCGGCCGCGTCTTGATCGTCTCGAGCGCGTGCAGGAGCTGCTCGTTCTCCTGCTTCTCCATGCGCTCGGCGTCCTCGCGCGTGATCACGCCGGCGGCGAGCAGCGACTCCTGGTAGAGGTGCCGGACCGGCTGCGTGCTGCGGATCTTCTCGTAGAGCAGCGGCTGGGTGAAGCTCGGCTCGTCGCCCTCGTTGTGGCCGTGGCGCCGGTAGCAGACCAGGTCGATCACCACGTCCTCGCCGAAACGCTGCCGGTACTCGAGCGCGAAGAGCGCCACGTGCACCACCGCCTCCGGGTCGTCGCCGTTCACGTGGAAGACGGGCGCCTGGAGCATCTTGGCGACGTCGGTGCAGTAGAGGGTCGAGCGCGTCTCGGCAGGCGTGGCGGTGAAGCCGATCTGGTTGTTCACCACCACGTGGATCGTGCCGCCGGTCGAGTAGCCCGCGAGCCGCGACAGGTTGAGCGTCTCGGCCACCACGCCCTGGCCGGCGAAGGCGGCGTCGCCGTGGATCAACAGGGGCACGATCGTGCGCCCGCGCCGATCGCCGATCGACGCCTGCTTGGCGCGCGCGCGCCCCTCGACGACGGGGTTCACCGCCTCGAGATGGGAGGGGTTGCCGGTGAGCGAGAGGTGGACGCGCTGGCCCGAGCGCGTGCGGCGGGTGTTCGAGAAGCCCTTGTGGTACTTGACGTCGCCCGAGCCGAAGGGCGCCGCCACGTTCTCGATGTCCTCGAACTCGCCGAAGATCGACTCGAGCGACTTGCCGAGCACGTTCGAGAGCACGTTGAGCCGCCCGCGGTGGGCCATGCCGAGCGTGAGCTCGCGCACGCCGTGGCCGGGCGCCGCCTCGACGACCGCGTCGAGCAGCGCGATCAGGGTCTCGGCGCCCTCCAGCGAGAAGCGCTTCTGGCCCAGGAACTTGGTGTGCAGGAAGCGCTCGAAGAGCTCCGCCTCGGCGAGCCGCTCGAGGATACGCAGCCGGTCGTCCTTCCCGAACAGGCTGCGGTTGCGGCTCTCCTCGAGCCGGCGCTGCACCCAGACCTTGCGCCCGGGGTCCTGGATGTGGGTGAACTCGACCCCGACCTTGCCGCAGTAGGTCTCGCGCAGGAGCGCCAGGATGTCGCGCAGCGGCTGCACCGGGCCGCCCGGCAGATCGCCGGCCAGGAACGGGCGATCGAGGTCGTCGTGGCCGAGCCCGTAGTGGCCGGGGTCGAGCTCGGGGAAGTACGAGTCCCGGCGGCCGCGCAGCGGGTCGATCTCCGCGATGCGATGGCCGCGCGCGCGATAGGCGTGGATCAGCCGCAGGACGCGCGCGTGCTTCTCGGCGGTGCGGCGGTCCAGGCGGGCACCTGCGGCCGACTCCTCGGCGTCGAAGACGGCGGCCCAGGCGGGGTCGACCGAGCCGGGATCGCCGGCCCAGCGCGCCTGGATCTCCTCGACCGCGGCGGCGTTCACCCCGAAGTCGGCGAGCGCGCCGGCGCTGCCCGCGTCGAAGCGGATCGGCTCGAGACGCGCGGGTTCGGGTGGGCGGTCTTCGGACTCGTACTGTGCGGAGTCGGCGGCGGCGGGCGCGGCGCCGGAGCGGTCCATGTTG
>WBZY01001395.1_pt1 | contig 12553 bp, 4 predicted proteins | sample 5204191 | NCBI WGS metagenome assembly WBZY01 (sample SAMN12344363, study PRJNA552823) | activated sludge metagenome | biome: Activated sludge suspended growth; feature: Anammox Sidestream; material: Wastewater; isolation source: activated sludge from anammox sidestream of wastewater treatment...
GCACGAGCTGCTCGCCGGCCTCGGCGTTCGTGGCACCGCGGCCGACCAGCATCGCCACCCGCAGCTCGGCATCGCTGAGCTGGCGCGCGAGCGACGACACCGCCTCGCCACCCCGGCCGAGGCGTGCTCGCGCGCGCTCGGCCCACGGCCGTGCACCGAGCCGCTCGAAGGTCGCGAGCGCCTCGCCGAGGCCCACCTCGTCCGGGCCTGCCCGATCGTGCTCGACGAGGGCCAGCCGGGTCCGCGCGCGCTCGAACGGTGCGGGCAGCGCTTCCGCGGCGGCAACGGCCTCGCGCGCCGAGCCCTTCCCGAGCAGCGCGCGCCCGCGGGCGGCGGCTGCCGCCGCCCACGCACCGCCCGTCGCCCGCGCGTTGCGCGCGACGTCGCGTACGATCTCCTCCGCTTGGACCGTGCGTCCGGTCGCCACGAGCGCCTCGACCAGGTCCGCCTGGAACCACGTGATCCCCGCCTCGGCGAGGCCCCCACGGAGACGGATCTCCCACACCGCGCCGAGCTCGGCGGCGGCCGTGGAGACCTCGCCGGCCGCGAGCGCGCCGGCCGCGAGCGCGGCGTGGGCAAACGCGGTGATGCTGTCGAGGCCGAGCGCCCGCGCGGTGCGGAGCGCGTGACCTGCACGCGCACGACATGCCTCGGTGTCTCCGAGGTGGCCGAGCACGCGTGCCGCAACGGCGTGGCCGAGCGCGCCCCGCGCCTCCTCGCGAGCCTCGCTGAGCGCGATGTCGACGGTTGCACCCGTGAGCGCGTCGAGCCAACGACCCCGCCGGAACTCGAGCTCGGCGAGCCAGGCGCTCGAGTACGCCTCGACGGAGGCGCGCCCGCGACGGCGCGCAGCGCCGACGGCGGCGCGCAGCGCGCGCTCGGCCGCCGGCCAGCGCTCGCTCACGAGGAGCAGGTAGCCCGCGAGCTGGAGGATCTCCATCTCCGGGTCGCCGGGATCCACCGGCGGCGCGCTCCCGAAGCGCTCGAGAAGCTGCAGCGACGTGGGTTCGACGCCCTGGCCCCGACTCGTCGCGACCACTCCTCGCAGGACGCGCGCGGTGCCGAGCTGGGCATCGTCGACGGCGGCATCCGCGGCGCGCGACGAGAGCTCGAGGGCGAGCGTCCCATCCGCGGCAAGGAGCGCCGCAATCGTGGCCTCGCACAGGAGCGGTGCCTCGAGATCGGGGGCGGCGCCGCGCACGCGATCGGCCTCGTCGCGCAGGGCGAGTGCCGCGCCCCGTGCATCTTCGGTGAACGCGCGGACCTGGTTGCGCAGCATCACCGCCGAGGCCCGTTCGCGTGCGTCTTCGAGACGCGGGATCACGGCGTCGAGGAGCTCGCGCGCGGCTCCCGGCAGCGACGCGTCCCACGAGGCCTGGGCTGCCGCGATCTCGCGTGGGCACGAGGCCGCTTGCGTTTCGCTGTACCGTGCCGCAGCGCTCCAGGCCTGCGCAGCCATCACCGAGAGTCCACGGGACGCGGAACGCCGCGCGACCTCCTCGAGCGCCCGCGCGACGCCCTCGTCGGGCCGCTCGGCGGCGAGCGCCGCCTGCCACGCGGCCCGGTCGGGGTCGCTCGTATGCTCGGCGATCGCCCGGTGCACGCGCCGGCGCTGCACCGGGCCGATGTGCTCGAGAACCGCCGCCGCCCAGAGCGGATGGACGAGCTCCGGCCGGCCGTCGATCGCGACGATGCCGGCCTCCTCGGCCGCGGCGAGATCGGCCGGCTTCGCTTCGACGGACGCGAGCACGCTCTCGAGTCGTGCCTCCGCGCCGCCGGCGGCAAGCACGGCGAGCGCCCGCAGCGTCGCTGCCGGGAGCGCCGCGAGCGTCGCGGTGAAGACGTCGGCCAGGCGCTTCGGGAGCGCCTGCACCGGGTCGATCGGGCGAGCGCCGCGACGCTGGGCCGGGGCGAGCGCCGCCCCGAGATGCAGGAGCGCGAGCGGATTGCCGCCGGTCAGCTCGAGGCAGCGGCCAGCGACGTCCCGGCCGAGGGCGAAACGCGAGCGTACGAGCTCGAGCGCATCGTCCCGGGCAAGCGCGCCGATCGGCAGCACGGGAGCCTCGCCGAAGCGCCGCGGCGTGCCCGAGCGCTGGGCGACGAGGACGGCGACACGATCGGCACCGAGCCGGTGCGCGGCAAAGGCCAGCGCCGCCGTGGACGGAGGGTCGAGCCACTGCGCGTCGTCGACGACGAGGAGCAGCGGCGCCCGTTCGGCGCGCCTCGTGAGCGCTCCGTGCAGGGCCGAGCCGACCGCGAGGAGGCTCCGCGGCTCGCCATCGAGGACGGCCCGGATCGGCGCGAGGACCGGGTCGGCGGCGTCGGGCCAGGCGAGCAGGAGGCTCGCGAGGCCCGCCCAGCTCAGCTCCGCCTCGGCCTCCCGCGCCACGATCCGGAGTCGTTCGAAGCCCTGGGCCCGATCCCAGGCTGCATCGAGCAGCGTGGTCTTGCCGATACCCGCGGGCCCCTCGAGCACACGGACCGTCGCCGAGCCGACGCGCGCGGCTTCGAGCGTCCCGTCGAGCTCGGCGAGCTCCTGCTTCCGTCCCAGCAACCGCTTCCCCCGGCAACTGCGTGCGACGCGCTCGCCCTTGGACCCGCTCCCTGGCAGCGGGCTGCGAGTCTAGGCGATTCCACCGAAGCACCGGGGGAGCACCGCGAGCACTCTCGGGTGGGAGCATCCGCCCGACGCACCCCGTTTCGGAGAACCCGACCGATGCCTGATCCCCGAGCGTCCCTCTTCCGCGTCGCCCCTCTCCTCGTGCTGCTCGCCCTCCTCCCCGTGCCGCCGGCGACTGCGGCCCTGGACGGCACCGACTGCGGCTGCACCGAGACCGGCGCCTACCTCGTGCCGGACCCCGGCGTGCGGCCGGCCATCGGTCCGATGAACCCGTCGTTCGACGTGATCACCTCGCCCGGCGGCCGGTACCGGCTCGTGCGGCAGGGCAGCAACCCGCACGATCCCTGGCGGGTCGAGCGCGTGTCGGACGGCGCGCTGCTGCATCCCGGCATCGTCGCCGACGACTTCACCTGGAGCCCCGACGACCACCGCCTCGCCACCACCGATCAGGACGCGAGCGCGCTCCAGTCCTTCGCGCTCTTCGACCTCACGGACCTCAGCGTGAACGGCCGCGCGAGGGAGATCTGGGCGCTCGGCGGCTCGGTCTGGGCAAGCGTGCGCCACCGCTTCAGCGACAACGGAAGCTCCTATCTCTTCGCCGGCGTGCGCAACGTCGACCAGATCACGCTGAACGTGGTGGACATCCCGACCCGTGCCGTCCACGCGCAGACCTTCCCGGTCGACAACCTGCCCGGAGACGTCGACGAGGATCTCGACGGGGAGTGGGATCGCAACCAGAACCCTTCCATCGCGGGCTGGGGCTGGGGACCGGACCCGACCCGCTTCGTCTACTCGTGGCGCACCGGCACGAGCCCCGACGAATTCGCGCAGACGCTCGTGAACGTGCGCACCGGCGGGTCCGCCACCCGCTACCTGAACCACCCGAGCGCGAAGTGGGGCTTCAGCCCGTGCGGCGACGTCTTCGGCATCGTCTACAAGCAGTTCTTCGCGGATCCGGGCGCGTCGGCGCTGCTCTACGACACCTTCGCGCCGAGCACGACCGCGCTCACGGGCGCCGTCGCCTTCGCGTTCGAAAGCGTCGAGCTCGGCACGAACGCCGACGACCATTTCGGCCTGCTCGGCGGCGCTGAGACGCCGATCGCGCCGAACGCAGCCTACGACGCCTGTCCGGTGACGAACCAGGATCCGAACGCGCTGTTCACGCCGCCCGCCACGCTCTACGCCGGCGGCCCCGCGCGCTTCACCGACACGAGCTCCGATCCCGACGGGACGGTGGTCGCGTGGAGCTGGGAGTTCGGCGACGGCGGCACCTCGAACGATCGCAACCCGGAGCACGTCTACGCCGCGACGGGCACCTACACCGTGCGCCTCACCGTCACCGACGACGACGGCGCGAGTGCCACGACGACGCGCAGCGCGCAGGTGGCCGATCCGCCCAATCTCCCGCCGGTCGCCGCCTTCGTGCCGCCCGCCGATCCCCTCGTGGGCCAGCCGGCCGCCTTCGCGAACACGAGCACCGACGCCGACGGCACGATCGTCTCGCACGTCTGGGACTTCGGCGACGGACAAGCCTCGACCGACGTGAACCCCGTGCACGTCTACGCGGAGCCCGGCGAGTACACGGCGAGCCTCACCGTGACCGACGACGACGGCGACTCCGACGTCGCGTTCCGGACCTTCCGCGTGTGCGGGACGGTCGGCACGGCGAGCGGGAAGCTGCTCTTCGGGGATATGCAGTTCGGGTTCGATCCCGATCTGCTCGTTCTCAACACGCCCGCCCAGAGCTTCGTTCGCGTCACGCAGAACTCGACCGCGACCCTGAGCGGCGGGGCCCACGCGCGCTGGTCGCCGGACGGGACGCGGATCGTCTACGTGCACGCCAACAACTTCACGGCCGGCGTCTTCTTGATGAACGCAGACGGCACGGGCCGCCGCCAGATCGTCACCGGCCCCGGCCACCTCCAGCCGCGCTGGACGCCGGACGGACAGTGGATCGCGTTCACGAACGACGCGATCCCGTCGATCCCCGGCAGCATCGGCGAGCGCGGCATCTACTTCGTGAGGCCCGACGGCACGGACCTCGTACGCGTGGCGGATCACAACCTCGAAGACGTATCGCCGGAGATCGATCCCGCTTGCGCGGCGATCGCGCCCGCGCAGCGCACGCCCGGCTGCTACACGCTGCTGCGATTCCGGCCCCGTCCGATCTTCGGGAACGAACTCGACGAGGTCTCGACGATCCGCGGCGACGGCAGCGGGGCGCGCGTGCTGCTCACCGCGTACGGCATCTTCTCGCCGCGCTTCTCGCCGAACGGCCAGAAGATCGCCTTCCTGTACTGGCTCGGGGACTATCACCCGATCAACGCCCGGCCGCTCTACAGCATCTTCGTCTCGAACGTGCCGAGCGCGCCCGAGGCCATCGATTTCGACCCGGACCTCGGTCCGCCGCGTCCGCTCTTGCGCGCGGTGACCCATACGGAGCTGGACGGCGTCGTCTGGTCGCCCGACGGCCGCGAGCTCGCCTTCTCGGACGAGAACGCCGATCTCGCGCTCACCGATGCCGGCGGATGCGACGTGCAGCACGTCCCCGGCCAGCCCGGCGGGTACCTCTCCCCGCTCGACTGGGAGACGGGCACGGCGACGCAGGCGCTCGCCAGCGTGAACGGGACGATCTACGTCGTGGACTCGCCGAGCGGTGCGCTCACTCCCGCCGCCGGCGCCGTCGTCGCGCTGAGCGGCGTCGGCGTCTACCAGACGACCACGACCGACGCGAACGGCCGCTACTCGTTCACCGGCCTTCCGAACGGCGGGGTCTGGGGCGTGAGCTTGCTCTCGGTGCCGGGTGCGAAGGTCAGCTTCGAGTTCCGCGTGGTGCCGGAGCTCACGGGCAGCACCGACGGCGTGAACCTCTTCGGCGCCACCGGCACGGTGCAGATCACGGGTCGCGTCGTCACGGCGCCCGTGTTCGGCTCGGGCGCTCCGCTCGCGGGTGTCACGGTGCGCGCCGAGGCCCCGGGCTTCTCGGCGCAGGCCGTGACCGATGCGGACGGTCGCTACCAGCTCGCGGTTCCCGTGGTGGGGACGTACATGCTCACTGCGGAGCTGGCCGGCTACGGGTTCGCGCCGCGAAGCCAGGACGTGACGGTGAACGCGATTCCCGTCGTCGAGCTCGCCGACATCGAGGCGCGCTTCCGCGCCGACGGCTTCGTCGCCTTCACGAGCAGCCGCGACGGCAACGACGAGATCTACGTCGCGGAGCTCGACGGCGGCTACGAGCGCAATCTCACGAACGCGGCGTCGAGCGACGTCGAGCCGGCCGTGTCGCCGGACGGCGCGAGGATCGCATTCGCGAGCGATCGCGACGGCTCGTGGCACGTCTACACGACCGATCTCACGGGCCTCGACGTGCGGCCCGTCGAGTCGGCAGCGGGCAGCGGGACTCCGCTCGAAGGGCGCGAGCCTGCATGGTCCTTCGACGGCACGCGGCTCGCGGTCGCCACCGCCAATGGCCTGCGCCTCGTCACCTTCGACGGCGCGGCGCCGCAGGACGTGACGAACGACCCGCGCGACGCGAGCCCCGCCTTCGATCCGAGCGGCACGCGCCTCTACTTCGAGCGTGGCGTGGACGATGGCGCCGGCACGCTCGTGCAGGTGGACCTCTACGAGCTCGATCTCGGGCAGAGCCCGCCGGTCGAGACGCTGCTCGGAACGGGCGGCGGCGGCGTCCTCTTCGTCGGCGATCCCGCCGCGAAGCCCGATGGCGCGGGGCTCGCGTACACCTACGACGACCTGACGCCGGAGGACGGCATCATCGCCGTCCTCGACGGTGCGGGATCGATCACGGCGCAGCTCGGCGGACGCGATCCGGCATGGTCGCCGGACGGGCAGAGCCTGGCCGGCACCTACTCGTTCGGCGGTGGCCAGAGCTTCCTCTTCTGGAGCACGGCGGACGGCACGCGGTCGCAGGTGTTCACGACGAGCGGCGCCGATCGCGAGCCGAGCTGGGGCCCGGGCTCGCTCGAGCCGCAATGCGGCAACGGGATCGACGACGACGGCGACGGGCTCGCCGACCTCGACGACCCGAGCTGCGGCGTCGAGAGCTGGCTCAGCGAGCGCGGCTCCGGCCCGTGCGACGACACGGCGGACGACGACGGCGACGGCTTGGCGGCCTATCCGCAGGATCCCGGCTGCGAGGACGTCTTCGACCCCGACGAGACGAGCTCCGCCTACGCTTGCGACGACGGTGCGGACAACGACGGCGACGGCCTCGTCGACGCAGGCGATCCCGGCTGCCCGTTCCCGCAAGGCGCGCCCGAGGACCCGCAATGCGACAACGGTCGCGACGACGACGGCAACGGGCTCGCCGACAGCGCCGATCCCAAGTGCGCCAGCGGCTGGCCGTACTGGGAGACGCCGCCCGCCTGCGGCTTCGGTGGGGAGCTCGCCCTGGTGCTCGCTGCGATCGGGAGGCGCCGCCGCCGCACCCGGGCGGAGAGGACCGCGATCGCCCGGCGGAGCTGATCCTTCGAGCTGGATCGTCGGGTAGACGACTTCACGGCTAAGCCCGAGGGGGCGGGCGCGGCGCCTCACCCGAGGTCTTGTCTCCGTCTCGGGTCCTGCGCAACGATGGTCTCCATCCGGCCACCCGGCATTCTCGCGCCGAGCTGCCGTCTCGCCCTGGATCATCCCGTGGCACACTCCCGCCGCCCTTGCATGCGATCGGGGTGCCGACGAAGCGGGGCGAGGCTCGCTCGCTCCGTGCCCATGCCCCAGGAGACCCGATGCCCACCCTCTCCCCCCACCTCCAGGAGATCTACGAGGTCGTGCTCCGGCGCAACCCCGGGGAGGCCGAGTTCCACCAGGCCGTCCTCGAGGTCTTCGAGTCGCTCGCGCCGGTCGTCGACAAGTACCCCGAGTTCGTCCACTCGAAGGTGCTCGAGCGCCTGTGCGAGCCCGAGCGCCAGATCATCTTCCGCGTGCCCTGGGTCAACGACGAGGGCCGGATCGAGATCCACCGGGGCTTCCGCGTCGAGTTCAGCTCGGTGCTCGGCCCGTACAAGGGCGGCCTGCGATTCCACGGCAGCGTCAACCTCGGCATCATCAAGTTCCTCGGCTTCGAGCAGATCTTCAAGAACGCCCTGACCGGCATGCCGATCGGCGGCGCCAAGGGCGGCAGCGACTTCGACCCGAAGGGCCGCAGCCGCCGTGAGGTGATGACCTTCTGCCAGTCCTTCATGACCGAGCTCTACCGTCACCTCGGGGAGTACACCGACGTGCCCGCCGGTGACATCGGCGTCGGAGAGCGCGAGATCGGCTGGCTCTTCGGGCAGTACAAGCGCATCACCAACCGCTTCGAGTCCGGCGTCCTCACCGGCAAGGGCCTCGGCTGGGGCGGCTCGCGTGTCCGCAAGGAGGCGACCGGATACGGAACCGTCTTCTTCGTCTCCGAGATGCTCAAGGTGCGAGGGGAGTCCTTCGACGGCAAGCGGGTCGTCGTCTCCGGCTCGGGCAACGTCGCCATCTACGCGATCGAGAAGGCCCAGGCCCTCGGCGCCCGCGTCGTCGCCTGCTCGGACTCCACCGGCTACGTCGTCGACGAGGCGGGCATCGACCTCGACCTGCTCAAGGACGTCAAGGAGGACCGGCGCGCCCGGATCAGCGTCTACGCCGACGAGCGCGAGGGCGCGCGCTACGTCGCCGGCGGAAGCCTCTGGGACGTTCCGGCCGACATCGCGCTCCCGTGTGCGACGCAGAACGAGCTCGACCGCGACGCAGCCCTCGTGCTGGTCAAGAACGGGGTCCGCGTCGTCGCCGAAGGTGCGAACATGCCGTGCACGCCGACGGCCACCCGCACCTTCCTCGAGGCCGGGGTCCTCTTCGCGCCCGGCAAGGCCGCCAACGCCGGGGGCGTCGCGACCTCCGCCCTCGAGATGCAGCAGAACGCGTCCCGCGACTCGTGGAGCCACGACTACACCGAGCAGCGGCTCGACGGCATCATGCGCGACATCCACGACCGCTGCGCCGCCGCGGCCGACGAGTTCGGCGCGCCGGGCAACTACGTCGTCGGTGCCAACACGTCGTCCTTCGTGCAGCTCGCGAGGGCCGTGCGCGCGCTCGGCGTCATCTGACCGCAGGCCCTTCGTCCAAAGGAGAAGACGAGATGGAACGCAACGCATCCCTGACCCGCGAGCGGTTCCTCGCCGAGTACGGGCGCTACTTCGGCGTGAGCCGGGTCCAGGCGATCGAGAAGCTCGGCTACCTCGTCGTCGAAGCCTCCGGGGAGGGCTGCTGGATCACCGACACCGAGGGCCGGCGCTTCCTCGACCTCTGGGGCGTGGGCGGCGTGAACAGCCTCGGCCACCGCCATCCGGCGCTCGTAGCGGCCATGGAGCAGGCGATGCGCGAGCAGGACTTCGGCTCGCTGTTCTTCTTCAGCGAGGCGAAGGCCCGGCTCGCCGAGGCGCTCGCGCACACGACCCCACCCGGGCTCGAGGTGACCTGGCCCTGCGTCACCGGGAGCGAGGCGATCGACCAGGCGATCAAGCTCGCGCGAGGCGCCACCGGACGGGCCGAAGTGCTCCACGCCGACCACGGCTACCACGGCGTCACCGGCTTCGCGCTCACGATGATGGGCTCGGAGTCGATGCGCGCCTGGGCCGAGCCGCTGATCCCGGGCTTCCGCGCCGTCCCCTACGGCGACGCCAGCGCGCTCGCCGCGGCGATCAGCGAGCGTACCGCCGCGGTGGTGCTCGAGCCCGTCCGCACCGACTACGACGGGCGCGCACCGGCACCCGGCTACTTCGCCGAGGTGCGGCGGCTGTGCGACGCGCACGGCGCCAAGCTCATCATCGACGAGGTCGTGACCGGCATGGGCCGGCTCGGCCACGTCTGGGGCAGCGCGCGCTTCGGCATCGAGCCCGACCTGCTGGTCACGGCGAAGGGCTTCTCGGGCGGCCTGTTCCCGATGGCCGCGGTCGTGATGCGCCCGGGCGTCCTCGACTTCTGGGGCGACGACCCCTACCGGATCATCTCGTCCTACGCGTGGTCCAACGTCGGCGCGGTGGTCTCGCGCACGGCGCTCGAGGAGACCGCGAAGCTGCTTCCGCAGGCGAACGCGATGGGCGACCGGCTCGGCCGCGTGCTCGAGGACCTCCAGGCCCGCCACCCGAAGCTGCTGCTCGGCGTGCGGCGCACGGGGCTCCTGTGGGCGCTCGACTTCCCCGACGAGATCCGCGGCGCCTTCTTCGTCCTCGGCATGCTCCAGCGCGGCGTGATCGTCGTGGCCTCGGCGCAGAACCTCGCGGTGCCGAAGCTCTACCCCCCGCTCGTCCTCGGCGACGACGAGATCGCGCTCTTCGCCGAGCGGGCCGACGGCCTGCTGCGCGACCTCGGCGGCGGGGCCTAGGAGGCCGCTCCGGCTTCCTGGAGCGCGTTGCGGATCTGCACGAAGCGCAGGAGCGCGCTCTTCGTGAGCAGACCGCGCAGCTCGCCGTCGTGCAGGACGAGGAGCCGGCCGCCCGGGGCCTGGGTGAGCCGGCGCAGGGCATCGCGCAGGGGCAGGTCGGGCTCGACCTGGAGGGCGGGCTCGAGCGGGTGCATGCGCTCGCCCACCGTCGTCGCGTCGCGCGCTTCGGGCGCGACGCCGCGCACGTCCTCGATCGAGATCAGGCCCACCGGCCGCCCCCCGTCCACGACCGGGTAGGCGCGGAAGCCGCGCTGGAGCAGGTGGTCGTCGACGAGCGCGCGCAGCGAGAGGCGGCGCTCCACGGTGACGGGGTTCTCGACGGCGACGTCCGCCACCCGTACGTCCTCGAGCGCCTGCACGAGGACCAGGTCCTGGTAGCTGGCTTCCGCCATCGAACGCATGAACATCCCGATCAGGATCAGCCAGATGCCGCCGAGCAGCGCGCCCGTGAAGAGCTCGATCGCGCCGAGCAGGATGATCCCCACCGCCAGCCCCTTGCCGGCGTTGGCGGCGATCCGCGTCGCCCGGCGGAGCGAGCCGGTGTGGTGCCAGGTCACCGCGCGCAGCAGGCGGCCGCCGTCGAGCGGCAGGCCCGGCAACAGGTTGAAGACGCCGAGCGCCGCGTTGATCCAGGCGAGGTAGAGCAGCACCGCGGCGGCGAGTGGCAACAGCTCGGCGGAGAGCGAGCGATGCACGGCCCAGAAGAGCGCCGCGAGCGCGAAGCTCACGAGCGGGCCGGCCGCGGCGACCCGCGCTTCCGTGGCCGGTGACGTCGCCTCCGCCTCCATCTGCGAGACCCCGCCGAAGAGGAAGAGCGTGATCGCCGGCACGCGGATCCCCGCGCGTTCGGCCATCAGCGCGTGCGCGATCTCGTGGGCGAGGATCGACAGGAAGAAGAGCAGGGTGGCGACCAGGCCGGCGGCCCAGTAGCCAGCCAGGCCGGCGCCGGGGTAGGTGCGCGGGAAGTAGCCGAGCGACAGGCTCGCGAGGATCAGCAGGAAGATCAGGAACCAGGACGCATCGAGGCGCACCTGGATGTCGCGGATCGAGAAGAGCGGGATGCCTCGCTGCGTGAAGCCACGCGGCGAGGCGCCGGCGGCGGCCATCGCGGTCCCTCCCGGAATCGACGGGTCGAGCAGATGTCCTGCAAGGGAAGTGCCCGGCCAGGCGCGATCGGGGTGCCTCGAGCACGGAAGGGCCCTGGCGATTGTGCAAAGCGCGCCCGGCTTCCGGATGTCCACCGGGCTGCGCTACCAAGGGTCCGTTCGGACGCCGGGCGGCCCGGCGTCCGGCGGTGGCCCGAAGGGGCCCGGAGCGGGAACGGAGCACTGGCGGGGCCCGTCGGGGTCCGGAAGGAGACCTCGGTGGCGACGACCGGCGGCGAGCTGGTGGCACGGATGCTCCGCGCGGAGGGCGTGGAGGTCGTCTTCGGGATCGTGGACGGGTCCTACTTCGGGCTCACCGAGGGCCTGCGCAGCCAGGGGATCCGGCTGGTGTCACCGCGCCACGAGACCAGCGCGGCGCACATGGCGGGCGCCTACGCGCGCCTGACCGGGCGGCTCGGCGTCTGCATCGCGAGCAACGGGCCCGGCGCGGCCAACGTGCTCCCGGGCGTGGCGGTGGAGAACGGCGAGGGCAACCGCGTGCTCGTGCTCACGAGCTGGCGGCGGGGCCCGATCGTCGGGCCTGACCGTGGCGGCACCTACCAGTACTTCGACCAGGTGGGCGTGATGCGCCCGATGACGAAGTGGAGCGGCGCGGCCCGCAGCTTCGAGCGCATTCCCGAGGCGATGCAGCGCGCCTTCCGGCGCTCCTTCGAGGGGCGGCCGGGGGTGGTGCACGTGACGGTCCCCGAGGACGTCCTCAACGGGAGCTTCGAGAACGCCCCCCCGGTGCTGCGTCCCGCCCAGTACCGCCGCACGGAGCGGCTCGTGCCCGCGGCCGACGCCGTGCGCCGCACCGCCGCCCTGCTCGCCAGCGCGCGGCTGCCGCTCCTGCAGGTGGGCAGCGGGGCCGTGCACGCGGGCGCGGGAGCGCTCGTGGAGGAGCTGGCGCGCATCCTGCGCGCGCCGGTGACGACGAGCTGGGGCGGCCGGGCCGCCGTCGACGAGCGGCTCCCGAACAAGATCCCGATGCTCCCGCCGCTGATCGACGAGGTGCGGCGCGAGGCGGACCTGGTGCTCGCCCTCGGCGCGCGCTTCGGCGAGACCGACTGGTGGGGCAAGCCGCCCTACTGGGGCGATCCCGAGGTGCAGCGCGTCGTCCAGGTGGACTGCGACGAGGAGGTCCTCGGGCTCAACCGCCCGCTCGAGCTCGCGGTCCTCGCCGACGTCGGGGCCTTCCTCGAGGCGCTCCTCGCCGAGCTCGAGGGCCTCACCGCCGGCGGCCTCGCCGATCGCCAGCGGCGGATCGACGAGTGGGCCGGGCGGGTGGGCCAGCTCCGCAGCTTCCTGCGCGGCGCGGCGAAGGACGAGGACGCAGCTCCCCTCCACTCCGCCCTCGTCCCG
>WBZY01000679.1_pt1 | contig 12552 bp, 10 predicted proteins | sample 5204191 | NCBI WGS metagenome assembly WBZY01 (sample SAMN12344363, study PRJNA552823) | activated sludge metagenome | biome: Activated sludge suspended growth; feature: Anammox Sidestream; material: Wastewater; isolation source: activated sludge from anammox sidestream of wastewater treatment...
CAGTACAAGATCGACGTCGCCAAAGTTTGTGCTGAAGATCGTCCTGCCAACGCTTTCCGAAATGAACTTTACGTTCGCGAGGCCGGCGTTCGATGCATTCTTTTTAGCGAACTCGCCCGCGTTCTGATCGGATTCGACGCCTGTCACACGCGCGAACTTTCGGGCAAGCGGAAGCGTGAACAGGCCAACGCCGCAGTAAAGGTCCAATGCATGCGAACCGGCCGCACCGTCGGTGGCTTCAGCGATCAGTCTTTCGAGCATCGACAAGTTGCCTTGAAAAAAACTTTGAGCGTTAAAAAGATACCGCTCGCCGGCGGCCTCGACCGCGATCTCATCGACCGTCGCGAGCACATCGGGAGCGTTGATCGATACACTTCCGCCGCTCCCGACCGCTGCCTCGACCACCGGCCGTTCTTCCCAAAATTGCTCTCCGCTCAACTCGGTTCGAAACCTTTGCAGCACAGCATCGAGGCTGGGATCGAGGATCGGGCAATGGCCGATGTCGACGACATCATGTGAATTGCGTTTGTAATAGCCCATCGACCTCCGGCCCACATCCACATGCCACAACGCACGCGTACGATAGGCGAGCGGCTTCGGGCTCGGGACGATAGCGATGTCTTCGCGGTCGATCTTGCCGATGCGGCCGAGCGAATCCTGGATAATACCGACCTTCGCCAACAACTGTCGCTCATACGGAAGTTGTTGAAGATCGCAGCCGCCGCACGTTCCAAAATATTCGCACGCCGGCGTTCCTCGCTCAGCCGATGGCTCAAGTATCGATTCGATCTCGGCAAACGCTGTGTTTCCTTTTATTTGATCGAGCCGAACCCGCAAGCGGTCTCCCGGCGCCGCAAGCGGAACAAAGACCGTCAGGTTTTCGGCGAACGCCAACCCGAGGCCTTTGGGAACGATCTTATTAACCTGAATCTCCAGGCGATCGCCGATCTTGTATTCCGGTTGCAACTAGATGTTCTCGACCTCGATCTCGATCCCGCCGACCATTCCTGCGAGGATGTTATAAACGATCGCTCCGATCGCCCCAAAAATGAATCCGATGATCGCATAAAATATCGGCAAGCCGATCATGATCGCAAGGCCCACGACCACACCGCCGCCTCCCAAGGCAAGGGCATCCTGTCCGCGGCCCATGCTCGCCCCGGAAAGCGAAATGACGATCACGATCAGACCATAAGGAATACTGATCAAAAGGCTCATAACCAGCATCATGATCCCATAGATCTTTGCCGAGGACAGGATGCCGAATTTCTTTATTCTAAGTCGACTCATCTCTCAAGACCTCCGTTAAGCTCTAGCCTGTAAACTATACACGCTAATAGGGCTGAGGTGCACTGTTGGATCGGGGCAGTCAGAATTTGCCTTCCGCCAGGACCTTTCGGAGCACTTGTAGATCTTCATCCTTCGTGTACGTGATCGTGAAGAGGATCGCGTGCCCTTTGCGGACCGTCGCGTAGAGCCGCTTTTTGCCAGCTTGGCCTGATGTATCAAGATACCCGAACTGATGCTTTCCAAGCTTCTCCGCTCCCGTTTCAGAATACTTGAACTCGGGCGGCAGCTTCATCGCGGCAAATTGCGACCGCATTGCGTCAAAGTAATCGACCGCGTCATTTATTTGCGGGTTTGTAAGCAGGTCCTCAGCCGATATCCGGACGATGGCATTATCTGCAGAGCCAGGCATTGAACGATAGGCGGTTGCGAGGATCTTGACATTCTGCAATGCCCGATCCATGCGAACGCGTTCAACCCCGTTCAGTTCGGGTGGCGCGCTCAAGCTGAGGTCAAATCCCGCGTTTTTCATCTCGCGCTCAAAATCCTCGCCCGGAATCAACCATGTGGCCGGGAAGGTTACTGCAAAGCCAAATTCCGCATTGGCGTAGGCCGGTCCCTTCGTTTCCGATCGTTCGGCCCCTTTTTTGACTGGAACGGCAGCTGGAAATTCCGACGGTTCGGCGGTTCTCGCGGATGCGGACGGTTGCGCACGCCGAGGCTTTGTTTGGGCGTTCACAATTAGGCCCGTAACTGCAACAACGATAACGATCCCTGATAAAAACCTCATAAATAGAACAACGTCAGCCGTGGGACCTCATTTTCCTCACGGAGTCGCTTTAGGAGCATCAGATCAAACGTGTTCTTGAACGAATCCTTGTCCATGCCAGCTTTGTATGGCTTCAGTTGGTCAAGCACGTCGCGCTCCAATGCTGTTAGATGCACCTTATCCGACCTTGTTAGCAGCGCTATGTCGAGAAAATGTTCGATGTCGGCCAAAGATCTATCGACATGCTCAAGATCATCGCCGAGGTTCTGCTTCAATTCTTCGAGCCTTGCCGCTGCCCTTTCCAGGTCTTCGTTCAATGGAGCGATCGAGAGTGCCGAAAGCTGTTCGATCAGGCCGGAAATGTGGGCCACGGCGGTTTCGCGCGTGGGGCCGTCATCATCCGGGGTCGAACCATCAGCTTTCCCGGCCTGCGAACGAAGCCATTCTTCATATTGCGCCTCCACCTCTTCGCGGCAATACATAAGGCCCTTGATCGTGCGTGTCGTCGGCTTCTTGTCGAAACCGTCGAACACATTTTCTATCGCCCGAAGCACGATATGAAGCGGTATTCCGCGTTCCTGCCACGTCTCGATAAGTGCCCAATCAAGCGGTGAGAGGATCAAATTCTTTCCTCGCCGGCGGACAAAGGTTTCTTCTATCTCGGTGTAATAATTGAAGTAGTTCAAGGTTACGTCGCAGCCTTCACGGGGTCGATCTGACCATATCGCTGAGTCCAAAACACGCAATGAAATGCTAACCGTATCGGCGTCGCAGAGTCAAAAAACAAAGGCCATGTATGCTAATCTAGGCCCTGGATATGGCGAAAATGCGACGCGAAACCTTCAAGACGACCTCCGGGATCGATCTGCCGAACGATTTCAACCCGGACAACACCGAAACGACCAATTATCTCGAGGACATAGGCGAACCCGGATCGTTCCCGTACACGCGCGGTGTCAGAACCAGTATGTATCGCGGCCGATTTTGGACGATGCGGCAGTATGCCGGGTTTGCGACGGCCGCGGAATCGAACGAACGATACAAGTTCCTCCTTTCGCAGGGCACAACCGGCCTGAGCGTCGCTTTCGACCTGCCAACGCAGATCGGCCTTGATTCCGACGATCCGCTTTCTGTAGGCGAGGTCGGAAAGGTCGGCGTTGCGATCGACAGCCTCGACGATATGCTGACTCTTCTCGACGGCATCCCGCTCGATCAGGTCTCGACATCGATGACCATAAACGCAACGGCTTCAACGCTTTTGTGCTTGTATCTGGCGGTGGCGAGGAAACAGGGTGTCGCGTTCGACAAGGTCAACGGGACCATTCAGAACGATATCCTGAAAGAATACATTGCCCGGGGAACATACATATATCCGCCAAAAGCAAGCCTTCGGCTGATCACGGATACCTTCGCGTATTGCGCCGCCGAGGTGCCGAACTGGAACACCATCTCGATCTCCGGTTATCACATCCGCGAGGCCGGTTCGACCGCCGCGCAGGAATTGGCATTCACGCTCGCCGACGCGATCTGCTATGTTCAGGCCGCGCTGGACGTTGGGCTGAGCATCGATGATTTCGCACCGCGCCTGTCGTTTTTCTTCAATTCTCACAATAACTTGCTCGAGGAGGTCGCAAAATTCCGGGCCGCCCGCCGATTGTGGGCAAGAATAATGCGGGACCGCTTCGGGGCAAAAGATCCGAGGTCGATGATGCTGCGTTTCCACACACAAACTGCAGGCTCGACACTTACCGCACAGCAGCCGGAAGTAAATGTAGTTCGGACAACGATCCAGGCCCTCGCAGCCGTCCTTGGCGGCACGCAAAGCCTCCATACCAACTCTATGGACGAAGCCCTTTCGCTTCCGACCGAATCAGCTGCCCGCATTGCGTTGCGCACGCAGCAGGTGATCGCACACGAATCGGGCGTTGCCGATACGGTCGACCCGTTGGCCGGAAGTTATGCAATTGAAGAACTTACGAATGGTCTCGAACGCCTGGCGGCGGATTATATCCAGAAGATCGATGATCTCGGAGGAATGCTGGCGGCGATCGAATCCGGCTATGTTCAGCGTGAGATCCAGGATGCTGCTTACAGATACCAAAAGGCTGTCGAATCAAAGGATGCGATCGTTGTAGGCGTTAACGGATTTCAAACCGACGACGTCGAGCCGATTCCTATTCTGCGCATTGATGAAGCGATCGAGCGAAACCAGATCGAACGCGTCCGTGCCGTTCGCGCCGGGCGAGACGCAAACAGGGCCGATGAAACGCTCGCCGCACTTGCCGAAGCCGCCGCCGGAACCGAAAACCTTCTTCCTAGAATACTTGCGTGTGTTGAAGCGCGGGTCACCGTAGGCGAGATCAGCGGCCGATTGCGGTCGATCTGGGGCGAATATCAAGAGGCCATGACCGTATAACCAATACACGGTCCTTTAGGCCGCTTTGCGTCCCGAGCGAGCTGATCGGGGAAGAAAAATAGCCCGCATAGCCAATTTGAAAAGCTAATGACAAGCAAGGTTTGTCAATGATACAATTGTGTTAAGGCACCTCCTGCGTGTCGCCTGCCACCTGCTCCCGACCCATCCAGACACTCACCATGGACCAGCTAGATCACTATTTAGAGCAACTCATCTCTACGTCCGCGTCCGAACTCCGGCTTGAGCCGAATGTGAATCCCTATGTCGTTTCATCGTCGGGGAACACTGACCTATCACAGGAACCGCTTCAGGGCTCGCAGATAAGCACGATGGTGTTTCCGCTCATCCCGGCCGAAGTCAAACAGGAGCTTCCAAATCAGCCAACTATCCAATTCACGCATCCGAGCACAGCAGGCGAGTTCAATTTCGTGGTGAACAAGACACCGGCTGGCTTCAGCGTAGCGATCAAACCGCTCAACGGAAGCGCCAGTGGAGCAAATCCAGAAACAAGACCGGTCGATCCAGAGGCGAGATTCGATACGACGCCTCAGCTGATATCTGAGACCTCAACCAACGCATCGGAGCCGCCGGTCGAACGCATTGCCTACGAACCGATAGATCTACAACCGCTAAACGATAACGATGCGGCAGCCAATGCCCGGTTCGTCGCCCCAGACGCTGGAGCCAACAACGGCACACACGAATTTGAAAATTCGGCCGGTGCCGTGTCGTTCGACGATTTTGCGGCGCGCTCGACCGCAGAACCTGTGGCCGTTGATGATTTTCGTCCGGCACCGGAATATGTTCCGGTTGTTGATTCGGCAACTCCGCTGCCTACTGAAGAGGTCGTTCGCAATTCGGTCCGTGACCGCCGCAGTTCTGACCGGGCCGGCTCGAACAGCGAAATGTGCGGGCGGATGGAAGACCTGTTCTACGCAATGGCCGAAGCGGGTGCTTCTGATCTGCATTTGAGCGTGGGGATGCCGCCTATGATCCGAAAGGATGGCCGAATGCAGAAACTCGAATGCCCGGAAAGTACACTGAGCGCAGAGTTGATGAAAGACCTTCTGCATTCGATAATGCCCGACCGCAACAAGGAAGAGTTCGCAACGCGACGCGACACCGATTTTGCGTATGAGATACCCGACCTTGCCCGATTTCGCTCGAACATTTTTATGGACCGCAAGGGAATGGGCGCCGTTTTCCGCATCATTCCGAGCGAGATGACGACCGCCGAGCAACTCGGCCTTTCCAAGGCGATAATGGGCCTGACAGAGCTCTCGAAAGGGCTTGTGGTTGTAACAGGCCCGACCGGCTCGGGGAAATCAACAACATTGTGCGCGATGGTGAATCACATCAACCAGAATCGCGACGATCACATAATCACTATCGAAGATCCGGTCGAATTCGTTCACGAGAATATTAACTGCCTTGTCAATCAGCGCGAGGTCCACAACCACACGATGTCGTTCAAGGACGCCTTGCGTGCCGCGCTCCGCGAAGACCCTGACATCATCCTGGTGGGCGAAATGCGCGACCTGGAAACCATCTCAATAGCGATCGAAACAGCGGAAACGGGCCATCTCGTATTCGGCACGCTCCACACGACGACCGCCGTTTCGACCGTTGACCGCATCATCGATCAATTCCCGGCCGACCGCCAGCAGCAGGTCCGCGTTATGCTCAGCGAATCGTTAAAGGGCGTCGTCGCCCAGACGCTCTTACCGAAAAAAGGCGGCGGCCGCGTTGCGGCATTGGAAGTACTTATCGTAACGCCAGCCATCTCAAACCTGATCCGCGAAGGCAAGACATTCCAGATCGCTTCGGCAATGCAAACCGGGCGCGCGCAGGGAATGGTAATGCTCAACGACGCCCTCTATGACCTCGTACAGAAAGACATCGTCGAAACGCGCGACGCGTACCTGAAGGCGATCGATAAAACAGGCTTTGAGGCGATGCTGACAAAAGGCGGGTTCAAGATCTGATCCGAACAGTAATCTTCTTGACAATGTCCCAGGCGCTCAATATTCTTACCGAGCGCTCTTGGTCGACTTGTCGTTATGGATCCGATTTACCATCGCGTTCGCTTTCTGATGAACTCTTCTGTGCGTAATCTCCTGCAGGGGCTATGCCGTCAACGCACCTTTTGCACGACATTTGTTGTTTTCCTCTCTCTTGGCGTCTCATTGTTCGCTTGGGGCGGAATCGTACTCGCACAGGCTGACCCCGATGGGAAATCCGAGAGATCTGCGAAGAAAGAGCGAAAGCAAGTCGAGAAGAGCCAGAAAGACAGGTGGAAGTACTTTTCGGTTAGTAGCAACCCGGAAGGTGCTCGGGTCGAGATTAATGGCGAATTCCTCGGCTACACGCCGCTGAAGAGACAGATAAAAGTCAAGTTCTTCTACAAGGGTCCAAGTTTTGCCTTCTCTAGTTATCTCAATCAGCCGCAGATGATGACCGTCTCGAAGCAGGGGTATGTCTCAAAGACGCTGCTTATAAGTAAGGGGCCGTATCAATGGGTGAGCCTCAACGGTGTTAATCGGCTTATATTCCACGTTGTTACTTCTCCGGAATGGGATGTACAGTTAGAGAAAGTTGGCGAATTCCTTGGAAGAAATCCTTTTAGTCAGCCAGGCAGGTCGATTCCGACAGCAGATGGCAAGGGTTCCGCGCTTTCCCCTACCGAAGCCACGGTACAGAAAGCTCTACCGGCCGTTGTCACAGTAAACACCAATGAAGGCAGTGGTAGCGGCTTCTTCATCTTAAATTCTGGGATTGTGGTCACTAACAGGCACGTTGTCGGTTCGGGGTCCAATGTGTCGGTTGTTACATCGAAAGGCGAAACCTTTCAGAGCAAGTCAGTCTATGTGAGTCGGAATCGAGACCTCGCACTGATCAAACTTGCAGACGGAACATTTCCGAACCTTCCGCTTGCCGACCCCTCTACGGTAGACGTTGGATCTGAAGTTATTGCCATTGGTTCGCCAGGAGTCGGAGGAGTGACACTGCAAAATACGGTCACCAAGGGGATAATTAGCTCCTTCCGAAATACGGAATCAAATGGGCTCCTAGTCCAGACGGATGCGGCTCTGAATCATGGAAACAGTGGGGGACCTCTGCTAAACGTCCGGGGCGAGGTAATCGGTATCAATACTTTAGGATTTGCAGATTTCGACAAAGAGGGGTTGAACTTTGCTGTTTTTGTCAGCGAGATCTTGACCATGCTAAAGGAACAATTCAATTACGTACCTGAGTTTCCTAAGTATAGCGATAGTCGACCGACCGCATCGGAAAGCGAGAGCATTAGTGCTCAGGTTACGTCCGAGCCTGCCGGTGCCGAAATTTATGTAGACGGAAGGTTCTTAGGTAGTACTCCGTCAAAACTACGGCTTTCCCCGGGTGAACACACGCTGAGAATCGTGAGGCCAGGCTATAAGGACTGGGAACGAAAGGTGCTGGTCGAAAGGGCCACGGAGCCATCGTTTAACGCTCTCCTAGAGAAAATAATTCAATAGTCGCTATAGCCTGGACTTCAGTTTGCCTCAACCCTTACGCCCCCTTGTAAGACAAATCTCTGCGGCTGGCGAAACTCCGCCGCCAGTTCCGGCAGGCCGTACGTTTTGCGAATATGCCCGACATCCTTTAGGAGCCAGGTCTTTCGATCATAGTTCTCGCTTTGATGGTTGAACTGTTTCAGCTTTCGTATCGATCTTGTAAAACGCGGGGGATTGAGAAGCAGGAATTGAAGCGTCCGGAACGGCGTTTTCTTCAGGTCGGCGATGGTCGGATAGCACGCCAGAAGGTTCATACACGTCATTTCCCTGTCGATCTCTGCAAGCCGCAGTGATGAGAATTCGATCTCGGCCCCGTATCCAAGGCAGATCACGTCGGCACCCCAGTCGCTTGCGATCGAATACTCGATTATCTCGCTTGCCAGGGTCATCGTAAGCAGGCTTTCCGGCGAAGGTTCACTATCCCGCCGGACACTTACTTTGCCGTCCGCGACAGAGATATTGAAGCAGTTCCGTTCGGCAATGTCGGTTACGCGCAGGCAGAACGCAAGTCCCTTTAGCTTCTCCTGCGAGAACAAGGTGCGGCGTTTTTGTGCGTTGGCGCGGACACGTTCCGCAAGATCGTCCGCCGCGGCATCGTCGATAAACGGCCTCGGCCGTCGTGCCGCTATCTTGTCACCATACTGCTCGTTCAAGAGAACGTCATCCCGGTTTCGGCCGCGATACGGGGAGTTTTCTTCCACCTCGCCGCCTTCGAGCACGTCACCGGAATACATATCGCAGACTCGCGATCCATTTCTCGGAAAGAACTGCTCGTAATAATCCGCAAGTTTGTTGCGCGGAAACCTTACGTCGTTGATCCATCGCTGATTGTCCGATAAAAGGGCAAAATCGGCCGCGAACGGTACCGCAACACGAGGACGAAGGCCGCCTACGATGCGGCAAAAATTGTGTGCGAACAATTGTTCGCGCACAACGGCATGTTCCCAGTCATCCTTTTCCGGGAAATGCATCATATTTGGAAAATAACTCGCACCGCCAAACCCGCAAAATAGATAGTCGATCTTCTTCCACTTTTCATTGATCAGATCAAGATAGAAATCAATGACCTTTTCGGGCGATGAATGGAGGGCGTGATTGATGTTGACGAGAACCTCGCCGCCGCTCTCAATGACCATTATGCTGTCGTGGGAATTGATGATGAAGGTGACCGAGGTCTTTGGGGAGATCTTGTAAGTTTTCAGCGTGATCGCTTCGGTAACACTTCCAAAGCCCAGTCCCTCGATATATTCTTTGGCACCGGCAAAAAAACTGTACGGATAATATACCTTGGCGGTCTTTGGCAGGCTCCGCAGGCTGTTTTCGTGCAAATGGTCCTCATGCCCGTGCGAGATCAGGATGGTATCAACCGCACTCAACTTCTCTGCGTTGACCGGCTTTGGGAAAACATGCCATTGCCCGCAAAAAGCCGGGCCGTCAAACCACGGGTCGGTTGCGATCCGCAGATCGTCGGTCTCGATGAAAAGGCACGCGTGGCAGACGTATTCGATCCTCATAACTTGACCAGATATGCCCGATCCAAGGCACGCGAAATATCGGCAATTTGGATCGGAAATACCGCTTACAAAATTGCTTCCGGCGGGTTGAGGCTTAGCAATGCAGGTTCAAATCAAAGCCCGTTTCTCAATTCCAGATGCGCCAATTTAAGAGAAAAAGGTACAATATGCAAGCATTTCCGGGCACGGTGACGAAATATTGTCCGGTCGAAGGGCTAAAACCCGGCAACTGCTTAGGTTTCTGCCTGCAAAAGCAGTCTGATCTGTCATAAAATGCGGTTCTGTGGTGTATTCAATGTGAAAGCATTCGATCGATGCTGAAAATGAGCGATTCGACGGAAATCTTTGTGGACATAATGTCCGAACAAACTGCGACCGCTGCCGCCAAAGAGAGAATCGAGTTTGATGAGGCCTTTTCGCTTCACCACCGGACCGTTTTCCGCGCGGCGAGATCGATCGTGCATGATTGCGGATTGGCCGAGGATGTAACGCAGGAAGTTTTCATTCGGCTTTACAAGAACATGGATGCCATTAAGTCGGACGAAATGCTCAGGCCGTGGCTGATCCGCGTGGCACTGAACCTGGCCAAGAACACGCTGCGAGGGAACATCCGGGCGAACACGCGAGACGAAAATTACGTCAAAGAAACGGTTGAAGCGAGCGTCATTTCGGTCGAAAGCGAGTTCGAGCAGCAGGCTGAAGTTAGTGAGATAAACCGGGCGCTTAACAAGGTAAAAGAACCGCTTCGAAGCTGCCTGATATTGAAGCAGCAAGGACTTTCGTACCGCGAGATCGCCGAAAGCCTTTCCTTGAATGAAGCCAGCATTGGAACTTTTGTTGCGAGGGCGCGAGCAGAATTTATGAGGTTTTACGGAAAGATCGGGAGAGAGACGTTATGACCGAAAAGTGTTTTGAGCAAGGCACGATACAAGCCTTCATTGACGGCGAGACAGAGCCGGCGCTTTCGCTTGAGATAACGTCCCATTCGGCAGCATGCGATAACTGCGCCCTTCTGATGCAGCAAGCCGAAGAGGAGAACGCTCGGGTCTTCGCATTGCTCGATCGCGAAATGGACACTCTCGTTCCGACACAACGTTTGTGGAGCAGCATTTCGGTTGCGATAGCCGGCGAAAAGCAGCGCGATTCGTTCTGGGACAAGATGCGCAGCGGCATCCTTGCGGCATTCTCAAGCCCTTCGATCGCGGTTGCGGCAAGCGTTATTCTGGTTTTCAGCATTTTTGCCGCCGTTTGGACGCTGAAGTCGCCGGCAACGACCGAGGTAATCTCGTCGACGGCGCCGGCGCCGGAAAGCGTTACAATGGCCTCCGTCCAGAACGGAACGATCGACAGCATACCGCTGGCTGAGTCGGCAATCAGCGATCGAGGCATCCGAGAGACAAAATTGCCGGCCGAGCGAATCAAGGAGCTTGTTCGGACAGCTGATTACCGGCCAAGGTCGGCGTCGATCCGTGCCCAACCTGCGGTCGTGGTGGACACGGCACCGGTCAGCGTTTACCTTCCGGGTGAACAAAGCTATGTACGCACTATCGCCAGCCTGTCCGAGAATGTTGATGCCCGCAAAGATCTTGTAATGAGTCCTTCTTCGCGTATCGCCTACGAGCGTAATCTTGCCGTCGTGGACGATTCGATAAATAAGATGAGACAGGTGGTCCGGAAGGATCCGAAAAACCAGGCGGCCAGGCAAGTACTTTACTCTTCGTATCAGAACAAGATCGACCTTTTGAACTCGGTCGTTGAGCGCGGAGAGCTTATGGCAAGCCTGCAGTAAAGGCTCGGCCTTTCATTTAGGTAGATGCAATCAGTAGTTTCACAATTTCGGTCGGTATTGATATTTGTGTGTCTTGCAATCACCTTGCGGCTAAGCACGCCTGCCCAAACACCGGTCCCGGAGCCGCCGAAAACAAAGGCCCCCGTTGTTAGGCCTCGAAAGCTTCCGATCGAGTCGCCTGGAATGCAGGAACCACCTGGGCGTGGCCGCGGTGCTAACGAAAAAGCGATCGCCGTTGACCCGAGTGTAAATATCCAGATCCCGTGCATCTCACAGGCCCATGTCCGGATCAATGGATGGAAACGGGACGAGGTCAGGGTATTCATCCGCGATGGTTCGACCCCTGGTTTCAAAGTTCACGAAGAAGATGCCAAATCGGGCAAACCTGTATGGCTTGTCATCAAAAGCGTGGGCGGAACGTCACCGATGCCCGATTGTATCTCGGGTGACCGCATAGATATCGAGGCTCCAACCGGCGCGAGTCTCAAGATCAACGGCCGGGAGATCGATACGCGGATCGATTCAGTTCGAAAGGTCGAGATCAGAAGCATTGGCGGGAATGTGGCCCTGCGGAACATCTCCGGCGGCATATCTGCCGAGACTTTCGAAGGCGATGTAACAGTCGAGAATTCGAGCGGACAGATAGCACTAAAAACCACGACGGGAAACATCCTTGCGTTTGGTGTAACGCCCGGTCAGGTTGGCGACGTTTTCAGGGCGGGCACTTCTAACGGGCTGATAACCCTCCAGAACGTCGATCATCGGCAGATCGATGCAAATTCAGTGACCGGCGATGTTCTTTTTCAGGGCAAATTCCTTTCCGGCGGGATCTATACCTTCAAAACCTCTGACGGAGCTATCAGGCTTGTAATACCGAAGGTTTCATCTCTCCGGCTGATCGCGTGGTACGGATTTGGAGCGATCGATTCCGAATTCCCCTTCAAGACGATCACAAGCAATGTCTCGTCAGGCGGTAAGAGCTTGAATGCGCTGATCGGTGAAGGCGATGCGACAGTAAATCTCACGACCACCCGCGGCCGCATCTCTATTTCAAAGCAGGAGCCACAACCCTAAAATTCAACGAGGCTTTTTCCTGTACGCTGCTCAAAAAGGACAGCGAGCGACGGTGTTTCCTCAGTACTCTCGTCACGAACCACACGCTCAATACGCCACATCGGTAAAAAGTAATCACTCATCGGCAGATAAGGCTCGCCGTTCGCGAT
>WBZY01001397.1_pt1 | contig 12545 bp, 10 predicted proteins | sample 5204191 | NCBI WGS metagenome assembly WBZY01 (sample SAMN12344363, study PRJNA552823) | activated sludge metagenome | biome: Activated sludge suspended growth; feature: Anammox Sidestream; material: Wastewater; isolation source: activated sludge from anammox sidestream of wastewater treatment...
CGCGAGTACGAGTCCCACGTATGAATTGACGCGATATCAGTACACGGGTCAGTATTCGTATGATGTGGAATTTGGTTTGAAATATTACGGCGCGAGATTCTATGACAGCGCGGTGGGGCGGTTTGTCAGCGCGGATACGGTTATCCCAGAGGGAACACAGGGGTACGATCGATACGCCTATGTGTACAACAATCCGCTTCGATATAATGATCCTACAGGTCATTGTCCTTTATGTCTCGTCGGCATGTTGGTAATTATGGCGTTTGTCCTCACAGCGGACACACCAGTAGCGTCACCTCCACCTACTAATTACCCTGCTAATGTGTATGGGGGAGAAGGCTGCAGCTCGTCATTGCCGGGCTGTTTCGGTGATGTCGTTGTTTTGAAGGACTTCTCAGGACATGGCGAAGACAATCCAATACCGATTGAAGAGTTTAATGAATTTGCAGATGAAGTTGCTGAGGATTTGAATTCTCATGACCTAACTTGGCCAGGGATATCGGCTGGACGGCAGGCATACGACACGCCATTCTATAATGGCGGCGAATCAGAGCGGCGTACAGGCGATCCCAACGCACAGGCGGGATTTTATCCTGCCGACCAACAAGTGTGCATTGAAACCCTTCGCTGCTCCGGCCGATCAGAGATAAACTATATTGCACAAGGAATGTGGGGGGCGGCAGTGGGAGAACCGAAGCCCATAACCATATCAATTACCATAGGCTGGAAAGGATGGGAATATTTCGACTGGCCTTCAGAAGATACTTTCTTTTGGCTTCAGTATGGTTATGATTATTATCAGCAATGGCTCGAAGAGCAAGAAGCAGAGTAGTAATCTCACGAAAACAAGGATGGATGATATGTGTGGTTACTCCCCAAAAGCACGATTTTTCCTTGATTGGAAAGGCAATTGGAATGAATTAAGTTGCCTTATTTTCATGCTCCTAATTATTTTGTTGATCTCGGGATGCAATCCAACATTATCTAAGCAAGTATATGAGAACTCTAAGGCCGGCATAAGAGTAGTAAAACCTGCGAACTGGGATCTAGCATATAGTGAGAGAAATGGCATCGTTACATTAGTAACGGAAACAGGAGTGTGGGAAAAAGAGTCCGTTCGCATTGAAATCCACGGGCCAGCTTGTCTTTCGATAGCTACCAACTACAATAGTCCATACGAAGAACTAGAAGCGAATATAGATCGAATTCGTATTCTGTATGACTTAGAGTTAGTTACAATCGTCCAAGAACCAATTGAGGTAAAAAGCGGGAATTATGAATATATCAGAGCTGTAATCTTGATACCGACCATAGCACTGAGAAATGACCCAAATAGAAATCAAGTCGGCGACTCAGATCAAAACATTTCCCAACCAGTCGATGTGTATGCAATATCAGACGGCAACGACACCCTAATGGCATATATCTACAGAGGCAATAGCCAGCCATTAAATATCCAGGCGCAAGAAATCGTTGAAAGCATTCAGCTAACCTGCTCACCATAAACCCTTCCTTGTCATAACACCACCGTCACCGATATCCTGGGGTGGACTCGGTCTGTGACCCCGCCCACGGGTCCCGCGGTGACGTTCACGTACGATCCGCTCGGCAACATGCTCACGGCATCCAGAGGCGGCGCGGTCATGTCCCTGACCTACGATAAGGCAGGCCGCAAGAAGACGATGGACGATCCCGACATGGGATTCTGGCAATACGATTATGACGCTTTGGGAAATCTGAAAACCCAAACCGACGCGCGCGGATGCGTCACGAACATTGCCTACGATGAGCTCAACCGTCCGACGGGCAAGACTTATTCGGGTTGTCCCACCACGGGCGCAGTGACATACACCTACGACGCGGGGACGAACGGCAAGGGCCGCCGCATTTCGATGACGGACGCCTCAGGCTCGACCTCCTGGCTTTACGATTCGCGCGGCCGCGTCCGGAAAGAAACCAAAATTATTTCGGGTATCTCCTTCGACACCGAATGGACGTATAATCTGGCTGACCTGCCTGAGACCATGAAATATCCCGATGACGAAGTGGTGACCACCACCTACGATAACCGCATGTTACCCATTTCCGTAATTGGCAATGCGAACTACGTCCCGTCCATGACGTACGATTCCGCGGGACGCCTGCTGACCCGCGCCCTCGGCAACGGATTGACGCAAACCTACAACTACTACGCCTGGAACCAACAGGGCGGACGCCTGCATACGCTCGTCACTGGCTCGTTGCAAAACATCACGTATCAATACGATTCTGTTGGCAACATCACGCAGATCGCGAACAGCATCGCGAGCGAGACCAGCGTCTACGATTACGACGCTTTGGATCGCCTCACCAGTTGGCAGTTGAACCAGGACACTCCCGAAACCTACATCTATGATCCCACCACTGGCAATCTCGACCAGAAGGCTGGTTTGGATTTGCAGTATCTCGATTCCAACCACGTCCACGCGGTGACGAATGCGAACAGCAACACGTACGCGTATGACGCCAACGGGAATCAAACCACGCGTCACATCGGCAACGACACCTTTCATTTGATTTACGACGCGGAGAATCGCCTCGTGGAAGTGAAGAAGAACGGGACGACGATCGCCGAATTCACCTTCGACGGCGACGGGAAGCGTGTCATGTCCGTGATTGATGGCGAGACGATCCGTTTCGTGGGCGGATACTACGAGCGCAAAGGCAGCGAGATCACGAAATATTACATGGCAGGCGCGGCGAGGGTTGCCATGCGCAAGTACACGATTCCGCAGAGCATGACGGTGGAGTACATGCTCGGCGATCATTTGGGGTCAACGAGTATTACGACTGATTCCAACGGCGCGATGGTTTCGGAGATGAGGTACAAGCCGTGGGGAGAACTTCGTTACACCTGGACGGACGCGCCCGCGAGTACGAGTCCCACGTATGAACCGACGCGATATCAGTACACGGGTCAGTATTCGTATGATGTGGAGTTTGGGCTGAAATATTACGGCGCGAGATTCTATGACAGTTATCTTAACCGCTTTACCCAGCCTGATTCCATTGTACCTCTGGCCTCACAAGGTACGCAAGCTTGGGATCGATACGCCTACGCCAACAACAATCCCGTCCGTAACGTAGACCCATCAGGACATGGGGCTTGTGATGACTACGATGAACAGGGCAATTGCATTACGGATCCGCTTGGGCGGTTGCTGGATTATGTATATGACGAAATTCTCAACAACAAAGGCTTTGTAAAGAAGAAGTTCACTAGCGCGCTTGGCGTCATGAACATGATTATCACGAAAGCAGCACACATTTATGGCAATGATTGGCAAGGCTTCCTGCGCGCGACAAGTTACGTGTTTCTTGGAGTCTACGACAGCAGTCCTTTCACAATGCTTTTGGCTCACAACGCTGGTTCCAGCGACGGGTTTCGCGGAATTCAGTTCGAGAGTGGCGCTGGCGACGAGGGCTTTCATCCTGATTTTCAAGATGATGATAATCAAGTTAGGCATTTCTGGGCAGCGTTTGCAACGGCAATTAGCGGTGGAAAAGGAATATACGAGGCATACATGGGGAATTTCTATCACGATGTTGTTGAAGATTGGATGGGACACGCCGATACAACCGTTTCAGACTACACACTATCTATGGTTGCAATTGAAATTGCAGCTGAAGTTGGTTCAGGTGCTGTTGCGTCGCCATCCGACTTGCCATCCGTATTCGAAGCTTTCTTGGGCGTAAATTCGCCGGGATGGACTGGTTCGGACTTGGAATGGTTATTTACAACGCCTGATTGGTAAAAGTGTTGATGGAGCGCATCGAATATGAAAATCCCAAAAGGGTTTCTAGTTTTTTTCCATATCTTGGGAATTGTGCTCTGTCTTTCCCTATTCCTGTCTGAATTTCTGCGAAGAGACGACTGGAAGAAAGAGACAACTCCATTGCCAAAAGAAACTGTCACAACTTTGTGCAAGAACTTGTTGCTAAATAATCAAAATCCCTTGTGCAACGGTTTCAAAGATGTCTACGCTATCGATTTTGCCGATGTGTTTGAAGACACTTTCCTTCCAGAGACTGGAAACCCTGCAACGTATCAGGATGTGAAAAATAAAATTGGAGATTACAAAGTTGAATGCAAACCAGTTGTGCATTTGCCAGCATCGGGCTACAGTTACTTTAGGTGTTTCTACGATTTGAACGGCGACGGATATTGGAGATACGCTTTCTATTTCTATTATCCTAGCGAAACACTTTTTAGTATTCGAGCTGGCAGCCCAAACGATTAATCTCTCCTCTCGCACCTTACCAATTCCATACTCTCCTCATTTGGTGGAGAAAGTTCTTGTTCTTCGCCGAACAGTTCGCACAAGCGCGTAGCGATGGCCAGCCTGCCATCCAGACTGAGATTGGGCAAAGCCAGTTCCTCGGCCAGCGCCAGAACTTGAGCGCGTTCGGGTTCTAAAATTGGAACCGGTTCTTGGGCGGTTTCTTCTTGTTTGGGTGGCACAATCTCCAATCTTTCCTCAACCCTCTGCATGGCGGCGAAATAATCCTCGGCCACGGTCTGGTCGTGAGCGCGGGCATAGATCATGGTGGAACTCAGTTCCTTGTGGCCCAGAAACCGCTGAATGGATGTGACGCGGCAGCCCGCGTTCAGCAGTTGCGTGGCGCAGGTGTGCCTAAGTCTGTGCGGAAAGACCTTCACACCCACGCGCTCGCCTGCATACTTCAATTGCGCTCGGATGATATCTTTCTTCAAGGGCGCGTTGCGGTACAGGAAAACGTGATCGCCCGAACCTTTCCCGCGCACCGCCAGGAACTCCTGCAAGGCGTGGGCTGTGGTCTCAGTGAGATAGACCGTGCGATCCTTTTTGCCCTTCCCATCCCGCACCGAGAGCCGTTTCTGGGCGAAATCCAGGTCTTCCAGGCGCAATTCCTCCACCTCCCCAAGCCGCAGACCGCCCTGCCAGAGCAGGTAAAAGGCGGCACGGACGAGCAAAGCCAGCCTGCGGCGGCTGGCAAGGATCGCTTCCCGCACGCCGCGCTCGATTTCCTCCCGCAATTTCCGCACCTGCTCATCGGTGAGATACCTCGGCAGGGGCTCGGGCTGTTTCAGGCCTGGAATTTTCAGGAGCGAATTCGGCACGCTGTAGCCTTCCTCCTGCAAAAAGAGAAGGAAGGTGTGCAGGTTTCGCAAGTCGCCGTTCACGCCCGAAACCGAATAGCCTGCCCCGAGGCGCATGTCCACATAATCCATCACATACTGGCGTTTTAGGTCTTCCAACCTTTGCACGCTACGCTGTTCGACCAGAAAACGCCACAGCCTGAGATAGCCAGACCAGAAACGGCGGATGTTCTGTTCCATGCGGGCGTCGCGCCAATTTCTCTGCTGAAGGCGCTGATAACGATCCAGTTCGTTCACCAGCCAGTCTGGAAGTCCCGCACTGACGCGGGCCGATTCAAAAGGCGTTTCCTTGCTCTCTTCCCCGAGTCCGCGTTCCAGGCGCATGAAGCGGCGGAACTTCACCAACGCAAGACGGCAATTCTTCGACCACGCTGCACTCACCCCTTTGGACTTGACATACGCCAACGCACAATCCAGATCGTGATCGAGATTGAGTTCCGAATAAAGTTTCAGAGTCAAGCCGAAGACATGTCCCGCCATTGGGATGTGATAATACGAGGTCACCATTTCACTCACGCCACCGTCCAACAGCCAGCGCTCATAACGTTCGAGCAGTTCGATGTTTTCCTTTGGCCAATGACAAGTGGGCAGCGGGCGCGGCATTCCCTCTGGCACATGCTTGCGGCGGCCATAGCGCAGCGATTGATCGTATCGTTCCGCCAGGGACAGAGTGGTGAGTTTACGCGGAGGCATGGCAAGTCCACCCTTCCAGTTTTTCGCAGGCCGCGTAATAATCGGCGCAGACTTGCTTGTCGTTGGCCAGCACATACGTCTGCGTGGACTCGATCCAGCGATGTCCCATCAGTTTTTGAATCGACGTGATCGGCGCGTCGGCGTTCAACATGTCGTTGGCGAATGAGTGTCTCAAACGGTGCGCCGAAAAATGGCAACCCGCCTGCTGGCGATAGTGCATCAGCCGTTTATGAATGGCGGTGGTGGACAGTCCGTCCAGTTGATAACTCAGGAAGACGAACTCGCTTTTCGCGGACGGACGTTCTGCCAGATATTCCCGCAGTGCATGTTCGGCCTGTTTGGAGAGATACACGCCTCGTTCCCGCGACCCTTTACCGCGTGCTGCGATCCGAGGGAACTCTTCTTCCAGAAAGAGGTCTGCCATTTGCAAGTTGGCGACTTCGCCAATCCGCAATCCGCACCTTAACATCAGCAGGAACATCGCGAAATCGCGCTTGCTTTCGATGCCCGCAAAGAAACGCTTCAACTCCTCCTCTGCCACGGGACGCGGCAATCGCTGCGGCTCGCGCAGGTGATGCCTGCGGAAAATGACGGGACAATTCAGTTCTTCATCTTCCACGGAAAGAAAATCATACAAGGCGACCACCGAGGCCAGGCGACGGTTGATCGTGGACGGCTTGAAGCCCTTCTCACTTTGCACGGCGATGAAGCGATCTATATCCTTGAAATTGACTTCGCACGGTGGACGATCTCCTACGACCTGCACGAAGAAATGCAGGTCATAACCATAGTCCTTCCACGTGCGCGCCTCCGGGCTGCGTCTCCGCACCCAATTGACGAAACGCTCGATTTCCGATAGCATGACGGTACCTCCTGAACAGCAGAATGATTGGCTTGGTACCCGCATTCTACTCCCAGGAGACGCCCCCCGTTTTTTCCAGCGGGCGCGTACGCGCCCGCTGGAAAAAACACCGCCCCCGAAAGGAACGGGAGCGGTTAAGATAAGTGATCTGTGGCTGGGAGATTCACTCAAGCAGATTCGATAATAGCCGGCGGACTGCAGGGCTATGATAGATACGCATATTCCAAGAACAACCCAGTTCGATTTGTTGATCCTTCTGGGCATAAAGCTTGTGATGGCGAAGGTGTTGATGGCGAGTGTGATCAATCGGGCATTCCAGGAACAATGGGGCAGGTAAGGGCCGCGTTAAATTCCTATGGGGTTAAATTAAAATCCCGAGGATCGGCGACCTGGACATTTGACGATGCCTATTCTGCCTATCTGGGTGTTTTCAATGTCGCATCGGCTTTGGCTTATGCTTCTGGAAGAGAATCTGTGGATATATTTAGAAGAGTTTACGGCCCCCTCAGCTTTATTCTGGATACAGACGGTTCCGGTTTGTGGAGTTGTTCATCAACAGGAAATATTATATGCGTGAACGCGGAAGGCAGGATAACAGATAGACTTATTGCCCATGAACTTGGTCATGAATTTAGAAGGCGTTTGTTAAGCAGAGACGTCGATTTGTATGCAGTTTTAGGGAGTACTACTATTTCGGATGTGAATGGCGACTATGTTTCTGGTGTTCGTAATGGCGCGTGGGACAGGACGTTTAATGGCTATATGGGTACTGGTGCACCGTATGTATATCATGGCTCTGATGATTTTGACGATTGGAACTCTCCGGGCGAGGATTTCGCAGATATGTTTATGAACTGGGTATACGATTCTTTTTCGGTAGACTTGGCTGGTGAGGCTCGATATGATTGGATGGACGACAATATGACTACCAACTGGATGCCATTGATTCCTTAAAAAGGAGATGTTTCCAATGTTGCGACTAATAACAATTGTTTTATCACTATCATTATTTCTTGTGAGCTGCAAGAGTTTGGTAGATGCAACTCCTCCGAATGCAACAATTGCGACCACAATAGAGCCATCTTATGTTCTTCCTCCTGGTTCAACGCAAACACCAAACGTTACTGCAGTACCAACAAATACTGTTTCAACTTCTCCGACACTTAATGAAAATCAGAAGGAAGAATACATTTTTTCTCAATTAGATAACAATGGCGGTTGCGATTTACCTTGCTGGTGGGGTATTATCCCTGGTAAAGCGTTGTGGTCAGACGTCAGTACCAATTTTGCCGGTCTTGGATTTAGATCGTCGCAAATTAAAGGCACATCTAAATTTGGAATGGGGGGATTTGCTTTGTTTTCTATTAACACATATTCAAGCGTTGTCTATGACGTTGAGTCCAATGTGATACAGAGTATTAGTATCACAGTGGATGGCGCTTTAGAGCCAGAAAAATTTCAAGAAGCATATTTTTATTACTCTCCAGATGAGATTTTGAAAAATTACGGGCAACCTTCGAAAATCTTGCTTGATATACCAGCATATGGATATGGCGACAAAGTTGGGTATAGTTTCTGGATGTTTTATGAACATCGTGGTTTTCTAGTAGTTTATTCTGGCGCTACACAAAGGATGGAACCCTTGAGTATCTGTCCAAGTTTCGTTTATGATCAATCTAAATCCAGAATACACTTGTATGTAAAATCCTCAAATTTCAATTTATCATTGGATGTGTTAAGCAATAGTGGTCACACTAAAGCAAAATCATTTGAAGAAGCAACCGGGAAGTCGGTGAGCGAATACTATTATGATGTTGAATCCAATCCTGCAAATATTTGCTTTACAACACCAAGCAACCTGTGGCCTTGACATGCTGAGTTCCACGGCCAACTGATGGCTCTAGCGCCTTCACCGTCGTGCGTAACTACGACGGGATGGGACGCCAGACCTCCACCGTGACCAACGGCGTGACCACGACCTCCACGTTCGACGCGTACGGCAAGCCGCTGACCCAATCCATGCCGCACAGCACGGGCGCGTGGCACTACACCACCACGGAATACGATTCGATGGGACGCGCGATCAGCGTCACCGCGCCGGATGGAAGCGCGACCACTTACAGTTACAATGGGCTGACTACCAGCGTCACCGATGCCAACGATCACAGCACAACGACGGTTGCGAATATTCTCGGACAAACCTTGTCGGTCACGCCTCCCGCTGGCCCCGGCGTCGCGTTCACGTATGACCCGCTTGGAAATCTGCTCACCGCCACGCGCGGCGGCGCGTCCACCGCGCTGACGTATGACAAGGCAGGAAGAAAAACCAGCATGAACGACGCGGATATGGGCGAATGGGATTATTCGTATGACGCGTTGGGAAATTTGACCTCACAAACCGATTCGCGCAATTGCACAACTGCCCTGGCCTACGATGTCTTGAATCGCGTCACGGGAAAATCGTATTCCAATTGCCCCACGACAACGGCGGTCACTTACACGTATGACGTGGGAACATACGGCAAAGGCCGCAGAACTTCGATGGGCATTTCGGGCGCGGACTTCACTTCGTGGACATACGACGAACGCGGGCGCGTGGTCACAGAAGCGAAGCAGATTACTGGCGGAGGGCAATTTGTCACTTCGTTTACTTACAATTCCGCCGATCTGCCTGTGACGATGACTTACCCCGATGGCGAAGTGTTGGATTACGAGTACAATAACGACATGCGGTTAACAAGCGTTGCCGGGCTGGCTGACTACGTTCAATCCATCGCGTATGATTCTGCGGGCAGAATGACGCAAATGACGCGCGGCAACGGAATCCTGACCACCACCTACGCTTACTTCAATTGGAATCAGCAGGGCGGGCGACTGCAACAATTGGCCACTGTTCGCCCATCCAACCAAACCACCTTGCAGAATTTCACGTACTCCTATGATTCGGTTGGAAATATCATGACGATTAATGATTCCCTGTCTGGCCCTCAGACTCAGAACTTCACGTATGACGCTCTCGATAGATTGGTTTCTGCCAACGCGACAGGCGGAACGAACGGACTGTACAATGAATCGTATTCGTACAACGCTACAACGGGAAACCTTTCCAGCAAGGCAGGCGTGAATTACACCTATTCGACCACCCACAAACATGCCGTGGCAAACCTGTCGAATGGAAATTCCTATTCGTATGACGACAACGGCAACATGACCACGCGCAATGTGGGCGGACAAACGTACACTCTCGCGTATGACGCGGAAAACAGGCTCGTTTCCGTTTCGGGCGCGGCCACTGCAAACTACGTGTATGACGGGGACGGGAAACAAATCAAGTCTGTGGTGAACGGGGTTACAACGTACTACGTTGGAAACCATTACGAAGTCAAGAGTTCGCTGGTGACGAAATATTACTTCGCGAGTTCTACGCGCGTCGCAGTGAGAAAAGATGGCACGTTAAGTTACCTGCTCGGAGATCATCTTGGGAGTTCGAGCGTTACCACCAATGCCAGCGGCGCGAAAACCGCCTCGCTGATGTACAAGGCCTGGGGTGAACCGCGCCATTCCACGGGGACGATGCCAACCGACTATCGGTATACAGGGCAGAGGGAGGAGTCCGCGATTGGGCTGCATTATTATGGGGCTAGGTGGTATGACAGTTCGTTGAGCAGGTTTGTTCAGGCGGATACCATCATTCCGCAACAAACTCAAGGTACACAATCTTGGGATAGATACGCCTACACAAACAATAATCCTGTCAGGTATACGGATCCAAGTGGACATTTCGTTCCGCTATTTTTGGCCGCCGCTATTGTTGGAGGAGTACTTCTTGGCACATCAATTTATACTCATTTTATCCATCAACCATCAAGACCAGCGGATGGCAATGCGTCAAATGTTTGGGAATTAGCCTATCTGGGATATGAACATGCTGACCATGCAAATATCGTTGGAGAAGGACTTCAAAGTTTACAGAATCAGAAAAGCCTTCAGGGGGAACAAGGTAATTTAATTGACCAAATAAGGGATGATCCAAGATATAGTGTAGAAGCTTTTGCCCATGACAAAATTTCCGCAGATTTCACCGCAAATGGTCCTAGCGGGAAATGGTATCAAGCCCCATTTGATGGCGGTCAAGCCTTTTGGATGACCCATGGTGGAAGAATATCTGCCACCAACGTAAATGTATCGGAAGACGGTACTATTTCACTAACGTGGAAAGTTTCTGATCAATTTGACTATATACCACGTTGGGACAAAGGGATATTTCATCCGTATAATCTGTTCGCGGTGCCAATGCATTTTCTTTATAATGAAATTGGCGGCGCAATAGAACAGTTTCCAACAAATGCTTATTGGGATGAAACAATACCTCCGCCGCCATATTCATGTGGGCAATGTGAATAGTAAGGCAGGATATATCACAATGAATATCAAAAAAACAATTCTTTGCTTTGTGATTTTACTCAATATCAGTTGTGTAATAATAGGTTTACATTCACCGCCAAGTCGGTACGTTGACCCATTTTATAACCCCAATTTTGATGACTATCCTTTGTTATATCTTCCGTTGATAAAACCGATTCAAGCGGATCGCTTCGCTGGAGATTCTTTATGGAGAGTGTTCTTACCTCATTGCCCCCGGGTTCTTGTGCCTAACAGGCAAGATAATTTAGTCTATTGTTATGCTATTGAGGAGTTAGAAAAATTTGCTGTAAAAGACGGTGTTCTCATGGCATATTCTGCATACGTTGATAAAGAGGCTGACGCTTACATTCAAGAAAATTATTATCACTGGTTCGTCCTTGTTCCTGACAAGAAGATTGCAGAAGGTTTTCAAACAGAGGATGAGTTTCGCGAGTACATTCAAACATTGGGTATTCAAGACCCCAGTTGGCAAACGCCGAATGAAGCGTTTGATAAGTTTATAGAAACTGGTTGTTTGGACTGGATACCGGATTGCAAGTGATAATTTTTTGCTCTCCCAACAAAAAGGCGAACCGAACTGGATGCGATTCAATTTGTCACCGACATCCTGGGGCGGACTCTGTCCGTCACCCCGCCCACGGGGCCAGCGGTGGCGTTCACGTATGACCCGCTTGGAAATCTGCTCACCGCCACGCGCGGCGGCGCGTCCACCATGCTCACGTATGACAAAGCAGGAAGAAAAACCAGCATGAATGACGCGGATATGGGAACGTGGGATTATTCGTATGACGCGTTGGGAAACATGGTCACACAGACTGACGCGCGCGGGTGTGTGACAACTCTCCAATACGATATTCTCAACCGTCCGACGAACAAATCCTATTCCAACTGTCCCTCCAGCGTTTCGATAACCGCGCCTGTGACATACACGTATGATGTCGGCGCGAATGGCAAAGGCCGCCGCACGTCAATGAATGACGGCTCTGGATCGGCAGCCTGGCTCTACGATTCGCGCGGCCGCGTAACCAAAGAGACGAAAGTGATCGCCAGCGTCTCCTTCGTCACCGAATGGACGTATAATCTGGCAGACCTGCCTGAGACCATGAAATATCCCGACGGTGAGATCGTGACCACTGGCTACAACAACATGCTTCCCACGGACGTGAGCGGCGCGGGCAATTACGTCCCGTCCATGACGTACGATATCGCGGGACGCCTGCTGACCCGCGCCCTCGGCAATGGGCTAACCCAGACCTACGACTACTATCCCTGGAACCAGCAGGGCGGACGCCTGCACACGCTCGTCGCTGGAAATCTCCAAAACCTGAGCTATGCTTACGATTCTGTGGGAAACATCACCTCTATCGCGGACTCCATCAACTCACA
>WBZY01001399.1_pt1 | contig 12504 bp, 8 predicted proteins | sample 5204191 | NCBI WGS metagenome assembly WBZY01 (sample SAMN12344363, study PRJNA552823) | activated sludge metagenome | biome: Activated sludge suspended growth; feature: Anammox Sidestream; material: Wastewater; isolation source: activated sludge from anammox sidestream of wastewater treatment...
GCTGCCGCCCGGCCTCGACGAGACGCACCGCGATCTGTTGTCCCGCAACGCCCCCGGCCTGCCGCCGGATGCCGTGTCGCAGGCGCAGCGGGCGCTCCAGGAGTTCGGCGTCGGTGGTGGTGGCGGAGGTCTGCTCCAGACCCCGAGTGCCGCCGAGATTCACGAACTGCAGGAGATGGGTCAGAAGGCCATGCGCGAGCTGGAGCGCCAGGGCCTTGGACATCTGATCCGCTAGGACGCGTCCGGTTCAGCGCACGAGGAACAGCGGGCACTCGAGTGCGGCGGACAGCGGGCGCAAGTCGTCGCCGCGCGGCGCGACGAGGCCACCGTACTGCGCGATCACGAAACTCGCCTTCATCCGACGCAGTCGCTCGGCGAGGCTGGCCGGCCCTTGAGCCGCCGCCAGCGTCTCCAGCTGAACGCCGCTGGCATCCCCCATCACGAGGCGCGCCTGCCCGTCCATCCAAAGGAGGCGGCGCTCGTCCTCGGCGGTCAACACGATGCGGATCTCCGAGCCGTCCGCTGCCGAGAGCCGTCGCGCCGCGCGCAGCATGGGCGGCAGGCGCTCGATCTCCTCGATGGCGACGATCACCGGCCCCGTGACGCGCCGGGCGCGGGGACCCGTCACGATGACGCCGGTCGTCTCGGCGACCGTGTCGAACAGCCGCTCGAGCATCTCGGCACGCAGCGCATTGAGCGGCTCGGCCAGCGCAACGACATTCCACGGCCCGTTGGCGGCGCAGGCCCGCGCGAGCGCGTAGACCGGATCGTCGCGGATCGTGCGGCGAAGCAAGGGGACGGCGGCGCGCGCGGCGATGGCCTCGACCTTTCGCAACAGGGCAGACGCCGAGAGCTGCGCCTCCCGCTCGATGTCGGCCGCCGCCAGGGCGCCGCGGACGCGTCCGGAAAGCGAGATCTCGCGCGCGAAGGGGAAGCTCGCCAGATCGAACAGAGCGATGTCCTCGACGACGAGGCCTTCGAGCTCGGACTGGAAGGCCTGGGCCACCTTGACGGCCGCCTCGATCGCGCAATCGCTGGCCATCGTGCAGGCGTCGAGCTTCAGCACGACCCGGCCACGGCCCTCTCCGGCCTCCGCAACATGCGCGATCATGTGATCACCTTTCCGTTGGCGCGGCCATCGCCCCGGTTCGCCCCGAAGGCGCGTGCCTGCTCGGCGAATGCGACGAGGCGATCCTCCACCGCGCGGTTCAAGGTGCCGGGCGGAAAGTGACCATCCGCGCCGCGTGCGCCGGCCTTCATGCCCGTCATCAGCTCCAGCCCCTCGTCGATCGAGGAAACGGCGTAGATCGAGAACTGTCCCGCCGAGACGGCCGCGACGACGTCGTCGCGCAGCATCAGGTGCTGCACGTTCGAGCGGGGGATGAGAACACCCTGGGTCCCGTCGAGACCTCGCGCGCGGCAGATGTCGTAGAAGCCCTCGATCTTCTCGTTGACGCCGCCGATCGCCTGCACCTCGCCCCACTGGTCCACGGAGCCGGTGACGGCGAGCCCCTGCCTGATCGGCACCTCGGCAAGCGCGGACAGCAGCGCGTACAGCTCGGCCGAGGAGGCGCTGTCGCCGTCGACCCCGGCATAGGACTGCTCGAATACGAGCGTTGCGGTCAACGCGAGCGGAACCTGCAGCGCGTAGCGTCCGGCAAGGAACCCCCACAGGATCATCACGCCCTTGGAATGCAGGGGGCCGCCCAGCTCCACCTCGCGCTCGATGTCGGTGACACGGCCCGGTCCCATGCGCACGCGCGCGGTGATGCGGCTCGGCCGGCCGAACGCGAAATCGCCGAGCTGGATCACGGAAAGGCCGTTGACCTGCCCGGTCCGCATCCCTGTCGTCTCGATCCGGACGATGCCGCGCTCGAGCAGCTCCTGCGACCGGTCCCTGAGGCGATCGGCGCGCTGGGTGTGCTCGGTCACGGCGCGCTGCACGTCCTCGCGCGAGATCACGTCCCGGCCGGCTGCGCGCGCCCAGTAGTCGGCCTCGCGCACGATGTCGGCGACGCGTCCGATCTCGATCGAGAGCTTCTCGCGATCCGAGGCAAGCCGCGCGCCTTCCTCGATCAGGCGGGCGACGCCCTTGGCATCCACCGGCAGCAGCTCGTGCCCCTTGACGATGGCGGCGATGAGACGCGCGTATGCCGTGTCGTTCGCCGTCGAGCGCGGGATCGAATCGTCGAAATCCGCCTGCACCTTGAACAGCCGCGAGAAGTCCGGGTCGTGCTCGGCCAGCAGGTAGTAGAGCTCGCGCTCGCCGAACAGGATCACCTTGACATCGAGCGGGATCGGCTCGGGCTCCAGCGTCTGGGTCGGGATGAGCCCCGATGTCTCCGCCGGCGGCTCGATGCGGATGGAACCGGCCTTCAGCGTCCGCTTCAAGGCCTCCCAGGCAAAGGGCTGCAGCAGGACCTTGCGCGCATCCAGCAGCAGATAGCCCCCGTTCGCGCGATGCAGCGCGCCCGGCTTGATGAGCAGGAAGTCGGTGAGCAGCGCACCCATGTGCGCGATGTGCTCGACGCGGCCGATGATCGAGCCGTAGCTCGGGTTGAGCTCCTCGTGGATGGGAGCGCCGGCACCATTGCCCGGGTGCTCGACGACGACATTGACCATATAGCGGCGGAACCGTGGATCACGCGAGGTGGCGGCCGTCTCCTTGATCACGCCCTCGTCCTCGCCCGCTCCCAGGAACAGCGCGGCATTGCGGACGAAATCGCGCTCGGCCTCGTCGAGATGAGTGACGACGGCGGGGATGTCGGCGAATTCGGCCTTGAGGTCGTCGAGGGCGGCGCGGGCGGCGGCACCCGCCACCTCCTCGGCAAGGCCGGCCAGACTCTCGCGGTGCTGCTTCTCGAGCTTGGGTGCGCTCGACAGGATGATCTCGAGCTCCTTCTGCAGCTCCTCGATGCGCTTCTCGACCTCCTGGCGCATGGCCTCGGGGAGCTGACCGAACACCTCCGGTTTCACCACCTTGCCTTCGTGCATGGGCGCCATCGCGAAGCCCATCGGCGTGCGCAGCACGGCGATGTTCTGGGACTGGGCCTTGCGGTTCAGGGTATCGAGGGCGGCCTCCTGGGTGGAGCGGAACTCCTCGTCGATGGCGCGGCGTCGCGTCTGGTAGTCGTCGCTCTCGAATACGGCGGGCAGGGTCGCGCGCAACTCGTCGATGGCACCGATCATGCCTTTCGCGAGCCGGCGTCCGCGTCCTGCCGGCAGGCGCAGCGCGCGCGGCTTGACGGGATCGTCGTAGTTGTTGACGTAGACCCAGTCGTCCGGGGTCGGCATCTTCGCGGCGCGGTCCTTCAAGTGCAATTTGACCGCCGTGCTCTTGCCGGCGGCCGGAGGCCCCAGCACGAACATGTTGAAATCACGCGCCCGGACATCGGCGCCGAACTCGATCGCCCGCAGCGCCCTTTCCTGCCCGATGAGGCCGGTGGCAGGCTCGAGCTCCGCGGTGGTGGCAAACCCGAGGCCCGCCGGCTCGACCACGCGGCGCAGTTCCTCCGGCGGGAGGCTTTCCGGCCGCGCAGCCTCCGCCTCGCCTTCGCCGCCGACCGTGATCTGGGGCGAGGGGAGGGCCTTGCTCTGCGATGCGCGCCTGAAGAACATTATGGATTGTCTCGCGAATGAACATATGGGATCGGCCGGCAGGCCGCCTCGAGAGAGGCTATGCTGGCACAGGTGGCGGCTCAAGGGCCGGGACCAAGGCGGGACGAGCGGGCCCCGGCAGAATGAGGTTCCAGACGGAAGTGGCAGTTGCATGACCGAGGTGCCGGAAAAAACGCCCGCCCTGCCAGGGGAGGCGGGGCAGGACGCCGATCTGATGATCGCCCAGCAGATCGAGCGCGGGGTGGGGCGGCTCCTCGGCGCGCTCGGGATCGCGTCGGTCAGCGAGCTGCCGCTCGCCAATGGGCGCCGGGCCGATGTCGCCGGGCTGACCCGCGACGGCAAGGTCTGGATCGTGGAGATCAAGTCGTCGCTGGCTGATCTCAGGTCGGATCGTAAGTGGCCAGAGTATCGCGACTACTGCGACCAGCTGTTCTTCGCGGTGATGGCGGATTTCCCGCGCGAGCACCTGCCGCCCGATACCGGGCTGATGCTGGCCGATCGGTTCGGCGGGGAGATCGTGCGGGAGGCGCCGAGCCATCCGCTGAGTGCGGCGCGCAGAAAGGCGATGACGCTTGCGTTCGCCCGCTGCGCGGCGGTGCGGTTGCGATCCTTCATGGACCCGAAGCTCGATCCGCTGAATTTCCGCGGCGAGGTCTGAGCGTCCAAACGGTTCCGGGGGGCCGCGCAGCACGGCCCCCCGGATCGAGTTCCGTATGGTTCGGTACCGGGCGCCCTGTCAGCGCCCCCAGAACTCCACGATCGCGTTTTCCTTGCCCTTCGCCTGCTTGTCGAAGAAGCGCGAGCGCAGGCGTGCCTCGACCGCCGTGATGTTGCGCTTGCCGCCGTCGACCTTGACCGGCCCGTAGCCCTTTTCGGGCTCCACGCGCGCACGTCCCGCATCGATCCTCTGCGTCTTGCCGTCGCCGAACGTCAGCGTGAAATAGTCGAGCGTGATGTCGCGGTTCTTGACCAGCACGCGAACCTCATTGAAGCCGCGCTTGTATTTCGGCACATCGAACTTGTCGACGTCGAAGCCGACGAACCCCGCCGTCTGGCCGGAGCCGAGCTTGAACCAGCCGTCGTTGTCGAGCCGCTGCTCCTCGGAGAGGAATTTCTCCGACAGATCGCCCCAGACCTCGACGTTGGCAACCGCCGTGGCGCCCGCCTTCTTGTAGGCGATCTCGATCTTGTCGATGTAGTGGTCGCCGCGCAGGCTCAGCGCCTGGCTGCGATGACCGTCCCTGATCTTGCCGGCATAGGGAACGTTGAAGCGCGAGCCGTCGGTGTAGACCGCGTTGATGTCGACGAGATCGATGTCACTGCCGCGCACGCACAGCCGGATCTTGTCGAACAGCCCGATGCGCTGGCCGACGCGGATCACGTCCCGGTCGACGCCGAGGCCGACGTCGCCGGAGCCGAGCCGAAGGTAGCCTTCGGAGACGCAGCGACCCTTGGAAGGGGCGGCCGAGGATTCGATCGTGCGCCGGGGCTCGGCCGTGGCGGGTGCGGCTGCCGGCGGGCTCGGTTGTGCGGCAGGGGTATCCGCCCCCTTCGGCGCCGGCGCGGGAATGGCGACAGCCGTGCCGCCCTTCTTGCGCGGACGTTCCGCACGGGCGCCCGCGCTGTCCTGCACGCCCCAGACCTCGATGAGCGCGGTCTTCTTGCTGGCCGCGTCCGGCTTCAACGTGACGATCACCGTGTCGACGAATTTGCCCGTGTTGCGCGGATCGATCGGCTTGGTGCGCTCGCCCGTCCTGAGATCGATCGAGCGATTCTCGTTGTGGGTGCTGTCGTCGCCGTAGACGACGCGCACGTTGTCAATGAGGACCGATGCACCCTTGTTGTAGAGGCGGAGCGCCTTGAAGCTTCCCCGGACGTCCGACACGTCTATGGAGACGCGATCGTCGGAGACCTTGACCTCCTTGGCGGCGATCTTGAACAGACGGCCGTCCTGTGCCGCCGCAGTGCCCATGTGGCCAGTCAGCAGGGCCATAATGCCCGCGACCGCCAGTCCCATCAGCCTAGAACGCATTTGTGTTCCTCCAACTCAACCCTATGACATCGGTCGCGACGCACGCCTTCGAAGAAGGCCCGAACTTAGCCCATCGGATGCGCTCGCATACAGACGGACTCGGCATTTCAATGAGTTGCCACCGAAGTTCTGGTGCAAAACGGCAACAACCCGAGGCCACCAACCCCTTGGACCCCATGCGATCCGCACGCTATCACCGAACGAGGTTCGAGCGCGCGTGGGGTCGCCGCGTGGGTGTGAACGAGCCGGCGCCGCATCGAGACTGCCAAGCCGGACATGACGCGAGCATGAATACGTGACCAAGCCGGACGCCCGCCGATTGGAACTCTGTCTTTCCATTCTCGCACAGCGGTTCGGACCGCGGTTGTCGACCATTGCAGACGTGCGCCGCCAGCATGCCAATACGCTGACTTGGCTAGAGAATCAGCCGCCTGATGCGGTCATCTGGCCGACATCGACCCTCGAGGTGGCCGAGATCGTCTCCCTTGCGTCCGCCCACAAGGTCCCGCTGATCGCCTATGGCGCAGGCACCTCGCTGGAGGGGCATCTCAACGCACCCTTCGGTGGCCTATCGGTGGACATGAGCCGGATGGACCGGATTGTCGAGGTCAATGCGCGCGACCTCGATTGCCGCGTGGAGGCAGGGGTGTCGCGGCGGCGCCTCAACGAGCATCTGCGGGACCAGGGACTGTTTTTTCCGGTCGATCCCGGGGCCGAGGAGGCGACCCTGGGCGGCATGGCCGCGACGCGCGCCTCCGGCACCACGACCGTGCGCTATGGCTCGATGCGGGAGAACGTCCTCAACGTGACCGCGGTGATGGCCGATGGCTCGATCGTGAAGACGGGTAGCCGCGCGCGGAAATCGGCCGCCGGGTACGACCTGACACGGCTGCTGATCGGATCGGAGGGCACGCTCGGCATCATCACCGAGTTGACGCTGCGTCTTTACGGAATCCCTGAATCGATGCTGGCTGCGGTCTGTCCGTTCGCCACGCTCGAAGGTGCATGCAATGCGGCGATGGATGCCGTCGGACAGGGGCTGGGCGTCGCCCGGATAGAGCTTTTGGATGCAACTCAGATCGCCGCGGTCAATGTGCATGCCAAGCTCGCGCTCGAGCAGACTCCGACGCTGTTCCTCGAGTTCCACGGAACACCGGCCGCCACTCGCGCCGAGGTGGCCGCCTTCGAGGCGATTGCGCGCGACAACGGCGCTCTGCGCTTCGACTGGGCAGCCACGGAGGACGATCGCCGTCGGCTTTGGAAGGCGCGCCACGAGGCCTACTGGGCGATACGGGCGACGGCCAAGGGGCGCGCGATCCTGGCAACGGACGTGTGCGTGCCGGTCTCGCGGCTGGCCCAATGCGTCCTCGAGACGGTCGAGGATGCCGCGCGGTGCGGCTTGACGGCGCCGATACTGGGGCACGTCGGCGACGGCAATTTTCATGCAACGCCCCTGTTCGATGCCGAAAGCCCTGCAGAGGTCGCCGCCCTCAAGGGCTTCCTGGGCAGGCTCGCGGCCCGCGCGATCGCGCATGGCGGCACCTGCACCGGCGAGCACGGAATCGGTCAAGGCAAGAAGGCCTATCTGGCGGCAGAGGCCGGCACCGCGCTGCCGGTCATGGCGACGATAAAGCGCGCGCTCGATCCCGATGGGCTGCTGAACCCGGGAAAGATTATCGAGGAGTAAACGCATTTCTGATCCTGCCGGGTGCCGACTTTCGCCTCCGGTGAAAGTGACTTCCATAAATCCACCGCTAAGGTCCTCCGACCACGGGACGAATTCTTAACGCTGCCGTGCGAGAACAGGCATTGCCCGCGACAGGTGAACCCTGGCGCCGTTGTTGTTTGCGTGAGTGTCGAAAAGGATCATGGCGGTCAAGGTCCGACGAGAGAGGCCCGATCAAAGGCGCCATCATCGCGTCACCGCCCCGTTGTTCGTCGGGGTGGGCGGCCACGCCGTGCGTGCGGCCGACTGGAGCCTTGGCGGCCTGAAGGTCGAAGGCTTTCCCGGCGAAGTGCCCGCGATCGGTTCGGAGATCGGCCTCGACCTGACATTGCCGTTCCAGGGCTTCGACGTCACGTTCAACGTATCGGCCGAGGTCGTCCGCGCCAACGCGACGAGCGGCATGTTCGCGGTCCGCTTCACGGTCATCGGCGAGCGCGAGCGCGAGCTGATGCAGCACTTCATCGAGGAACTGGTGCGCGGCTCGATGTCCGACGTCGAGGACACGATCCAGCGCATCGACGTGCCGGTCACGCCGGCGTCCCTCGAGCCGGACAAGCCGCGCATCGGCAAGGTTCCCGTCCGGCGGCTGCCGATCCGCACCGTGGCGATGAGCGCCGTCTATATCTGTCTTGGCGTCATGGTGTTCGGCTATGCGGCCATCATCGGATACACGAACGTCTACCGCATGGAGGTGCAGACCGCCGTCATCGCCGCCCCCGTCGAGACGGTCGCGGCCCAGGGTGACGGGCGCATCCAGTGGACCGGGCTGAAGCCCGGCGATCCGATCCGGGCGGGGGATGTCCTCGTCAACCTCATCGACAACCAGATCGAGCGGGAGCTCGATCTGGCGGACCTGACCATCGCCGAGCGCAAGGCGCGGCTGGTGTTCATGAAGCAGCGGCACGCCGAGGAGCTCGAGCGGATCCGCGGGTATGCCACGGTCGAGATGAAGAACGTCCAGCAGACCAGGGTCGAGATCGAGGCGCTGAACGCCCAGTTGAAACTCGCCGAGCAGAACAGGCAGCGGCTGGCCCAGCTGCACGACAAGGGCTTTGCGACCGACGCGAGGCTCGAGGAGGCGGAGGCGCGCGTCGTCTCGCTGAAGAAGGAGATGGACGTGCGCAGGATCGAGCTCAGCGCGCGGGTCGAGCTTGCCGAGCAGAACCTCGGCAAGCGTCTCTATTCGGGCAACGCAACGGTCGGATCGGGCGAGATCGCCGGCAAGGGCGCCGAGCTGGAGGCCGAGATCCGCCTCGCCGAGCATGAGATCCAGTTCGCCCAGCAGCGCAAGATCGCGATCCTCAACCAGAAGGACCGGGCGGCCGTGCGCGCGCCCTTCGACGGCGTGATCGTGGAGCTGCCGCGCGCGGACCAGGGCAGCGTCCGTCAGGGCGATGCGATCGCTGTCGTCGAGCAGCGCGCGGGGCGCCACATCGCGGCGTGGCTGACGCAGGACGAGGTCTTGAAGGTCGGGCTCGGCGACGAGGCGCTGATCTTCATTCCGGCATTGAACGAGACGCTGAAGGGCCGGGTGAAGGTCATCGACCGCACCACGGGGTTTGTCCGCGAGCAGGACCAGCGCAAGCCCCCCGGCTACTCCTGGCGGGGCTCGACGGACCGGTCCGCCAAGATCACCGTCATGCTCGAGGACGAGTCCAGGCTGCAGGACTACCAGCGCTATCGCTCGGGCATTCCGGTGGTGGTCGTGTTCGAGCAGCGCTCCACGAACTCGCTGCTGAGCCAGATCAAGAAGAAGCTGGCAGTCTCGCTGTAGCCCCAGGAGCCGTCCTCTCATGCCTGGTGCCGCGCTTCGATTGGACGACCCATCGATCCCATTGTCGTTCTGGGAGAAGTGGTCGCCGCTGGTCCAGATGAAGATCCTGGCGTTCTTCGCGTGCGCCTACATCGCGGTCTCGGTCCTCCCCAATCCCTTCTACGATCCCGAGGCGCACAGCTTCGTCTACGTCATCGGCGTGATCGGGATCTGGCGGTATCTGTGGTGGCTCAATCACTGGATCCGGGCGCTTCTGTTCGCCAATCTCACCTACCCCGTCATGCGCGACCGGGCGGCGGGGCTGTGGGCTTCCGGATGGCGCCCGAAGCACATCCACATCCAGATGACGACGTTCCGCGAGCACCGCGAGATCTCGGAGGCGGTGATCCGCGCGCTGTGCCGCGAGATCCGCGAGGCAGGGGTTCCCGCAACCTTGTGGCTCGGCTCGAGCGAGGCGGGCGACGAGCAGAAGATCGCCCGGCACCTGAAGCTCGTGGGCGACGACCTCGACCTGACCCTGCGCATCGTGCGGCAGAACCAGCCCGGAAAACGCGTGGCGATCGCGCTCATCCTGAGGGCGATGTCGCGCGAGGGGCTGGGGCCCGATGACATCGTCATCTTCATGGACGGCGACTTCGTCCTGCACCCGGGCGCCATCCGAAAGTGCTTTCCCCTGTTCGCGCTCGACCCCGAGCTCCACGCGCTGACCACCGACGAGCACGTGCTGGTGCGGGGGCCGAAGTGGATGCAGAGCTGGCTCAACATGCGCTTTGCACAGCGCCGGCTCGCCATGCAGAGCCATGCGCTCTCCAACCGGGTCCTGACGCTGACCGGGCGCTTCTCGGTGTTCCGCGCCACCCACATCGTCTCGCACGAGTTCATCCGTCTCCAGGAGGCGGACTTCCTGAACCACTGGTTGTGGGGCCAGTTCCGCTTCCTGTCGGGCGACGACAAGAGCACCTGGTACAGCCTGCTCCAGAAGGGCGTGAAGATGACCTATGTGCCCGACGCCTCGGGCACGACGATCGAGGTGGTCGAGGGATCGGGCTACACGCGCATGGTGGAGAACCTAAGGCGCTGGTCGGGCAACATGCTGCGCAACGGCTGGCGCGCGATCGCGCTGGGCCCCCGCCGCATGCCGTTCTTCATCTGGTGGTGCTGCGTCGACCAGCGCATCGCGATGTGGACGATGATCTTCTCGCCGATGCTGGCGCTGGCCGCTTCGCTGAAGTTCGGCGTGGCGTTCATCGTCTCCTATCTCGTGTTCGTCTCGATCACGCGCATGATGCTGTCGCTGGTCCTGTTCGGCTATGCGCGACAGGTGGACATGAGCTTCGTGTGGACGCTGTACGTGAACCAGCTCGTGAACGCGGGCGTCAAGATCTACATGATGTGGCGACTGGCCAAGCAGAAATGGACCAACCGCGGCAACCAGAAACAGGGGTTTTCCGGACACAGTCTCGCCGCGACGGCCCGCGAGGCGATGGCGGCCTACATGACGCTGCTCTCGTTCGCGGCGATGTTCTTGATCGTCATGCTTTACACAGGGTTGGTGGAGGCCCCCAGCTGGAGCTTCCTGCGGCTCATGTATTTTGGATGAGTTGATCGGCATTTTATCGGTTGATTTCATCGGACCCCCACCTCTCCCCCGCACAATGATCCCACGCTGATGGATGCGATCCCGGCCTCGCGAGTGCGGAATGCCGGGGATGGATGCTGAGCACGTGGCAGCTCGTGCGGCGCCAAGCGAACGCTTCCGCGGTGTGGGGTGAGGTTTGGAGCCGGCCATCGGCTCCGATGTGGGAGCGTCATGTCAATGAACTTGGTTGTCACGTCCTCCGCCGAGGGCCGCTCGGGTGAAAAGCTGCGTGCTGTTCCTGGCGTGGAGGCGGCCCGGCCTGCGATCAGCGTCGTGGGGCTCGGCTACGTCGGCGCGGTCTCGATGGCGTGCCTCGCGCATCTCGGCTTCCGGATGGTCGGTGTCGACGTCAGTCTCGAGAAGGTACGCGCGATCAAGGAGGGCCGCTCGCCGATCGTGGAGGACCGGCTTGGAGCGCTGCTCGAGGAGGGCGTCGCCGAGGCGCGCATCACCGCGACGCAGAATCTCGTGGCCGCCGTGCTCGACACGGACGTGACCTTCCTTTCGGTTGGCACGCCAACCGCCAAGGACGGGGGCTGCGACTTCACGTTCGTGCGTCAGGCGAGCCGGGCGATCGGGCAGGCCATCGCGCTGAAGTCGAGCTATCACGTGGTCGTGCTGCGCTGCTCGGTGCCGCCGGGAACCACGCTCGACGTCGTCGTTCCGGAAATCGAGCAGGCCTCCGGCAAGCGCCTTGGTGCGGACTTCGGCGTGTGCTTCAACCCCGAGTTCCTGCGCGAGGGCGTTGCGGTGGCCGACTTCTTCGCCCCGCCCAAGACGGTGGTGGGTGCCTCCGACCAGCGCGCCGAGAAGACCGTCAGCGCGATCTACGGCGCCATCGACGAGAAGGTGATCTTCACCTCGATCGAGGCGGCCGAGATGGTCAAATATGCGGACAACGTGTGGCATGCCGCCAAGGTGGCGTTCGGCAACGAGATCGGCCGGCTGTGCAAGGCGCTCGGCATCGACAGCCACGACGTCATGAACATCTTCGTCAAGGATCTGAAGCTCAACCTCTCGCCCTATTATCTGAAGCCCGGCTTCGCTTTCGGCGGCTCGTGCCTGCCCAAGGAGGTTCGCGCGGTCAGCCACATCGCGCACGGGCTCGGCGTCTCCGTCCCCCTCGTCGACAGCCTGATGGCCACCAACCAAGCCCACATCCAGCAGGCCGCGACGCTCCTTGCTCCCTTCAAGGGCAAACGCGTCGGCTTCCTCGGCGTCACGTTCAAGCCCGACACCGACGATCTGCGCGAGAGCCCCACGCTCGACCTGATGGCGACGCTGCTCGCCGACGGATTCGAGATCAAGGCCTATGATCCGAACCTGCACTTCGGCCCGATGCTGCAGGGTCAGATCGACTACGTGCGCCATGCCGTGCCGCGCCAGGCGAAGCTGATGGACGAGCTCCAGCACATGAGCCTCGACACAGCCGCCGCGCTCGTCGCCAGCTCGGACGTCGTCGTCGTCAGCCACGCGACCGCGGAGTTCCGCAAGGCAGTATGCGACCGCGCGCCGCACGTGCACGTGCTCGACCTCGCCCGGCTGTTCAAGGAGTTGCCGCTGGACGAAACCTACCAGGGCATCGCGTGGTAGACGCGCGGCGACCCAAATCGCCGAGAAAATCGAGAAAAATGGAGGCCGGGCTTCGCCCGGCCTTTCTTGTTCTGACGCCCTGGTTCCTGCGCAATTAAAATTTTGGATCGCTTTTTAGGAAA
>WBZY01000084.1_pt3 | contig 12494 bp, 11 predicted proteins | sample 5204191 | NCBI WGS metagenome assembly WBZY01 (sample SAMN12344363, study PRJNA552823) | activated sludge metagenome | biome: Activated sludge suspended growth; feature: Anammox Sidestream; material: Wastewater; isolation source: activated sludge from anammox sidestream of wastewater treatment...
CAACCCAAAGCCGCAGCCCGCGCCTTCCGTCCAGCCGTCGCCGGCTTCGCCGCCAGCAACTGAGTCGCCTTCCAGCAGCCACCGGCGCGCCCCGCAGCCAGAGAGAACGCCCCGATCGCGGCGATGCCTGCAGCCAGCCCGTCCATATTGTCGAGCAGATTTATCGCGTTCGTGATCCCGACCAGCCAGAATACCGTTATCCAGATATCGACCAATTCGGAACCCGTCAGCGGCACTTTTAGGCCCGAACCTACGACAAATGCTGCTCCGATGAGCTGTCCGACGAGCTTTTGATACGGCTTGATGTTCAGGATGTCGTCAAGTATCCCGACAAGAAATAAAAAGGACGCCGCGGTAAGAATTATGAGCGATTCGGAGGTGTACGGTACAAAGACCGCGTACATGAGGACGGTCGTCGCGAATATTGCCACGCCACCCAGCATTGCCGTAGGACGTTTGTGCCAGCGATCGGTCTTGGGCCGCGCGACAAAGTCATACTTGACGGCAAACGAGCGCACAAGCAATGTGAAAAGGGCGGCAACTGCCGCGCTGACACCTGCCGCGAAGAACGGATTGGAAAGAATTTCCGTCATTAGGCTGCTAACGAAAAACAACCGTGATCGCTTGAGTGAGGACTCTCACCGGCGTTGCATACAGTTAGCCAATAACCGGCGATAGAGTTGGCGAATGTTCTCGATCAGGCGATCCTTACTGTAATTCTGACTCACGAACTGATGGCCGGCGGCGGCCAGTTCTTCTCGTAATCTTTCATTTTTCAGCAAATAAATCAACCCATTTGCGAATTTACGCGCATCAGCGGCCTCAATGCCGATGCCGCGATCACACACGCAAAATCCATCGCCATTTTCCCGAACCGGGCCAAGCAGATCGACCACCCCGCCGACAACAGTTGAAATGACCGGAGTTCGGCTGGCCATGGCCTCGATAAGCGAAAGCGGTGTCCCTTCATTGAGCGAGGTGAGGGCGACAACATCAAGTGCCGCATATACCGATCCGATATCTTTGCGGTTCCCGAGAAATGAGATGTTCCTCATTTCAAGCCGCTCCGCTTCGGCTTCTAAAGCCGGACGCAGATGCCCGTCTCCGACGATAACGATATGGATCTTGGGCAATTCCGGGTCATTCGCCTGACGATATTCGTTCGCGGCGTGAAGAAGAAGCGGGATATTCTTTATCTCGGTTAACCGACCAACAAAACCGACCAAAAGGGTTCTGTCATCGATCGATAGGTCGTTTCGCAATGTTCCCCGGGCCTCAGTAAGGGATTCCATCTCGATCCCGAGCGGAATTACCGCAAACTGTTCCTTGCGCCCGATCCCAAATTTACGGTGTATCTCGTCGAACTGTTGATCAGAGATCACAACGATCTTGTCGGTCGTGAGCCGGGCCAACAGCTTCTCGATCGAAAGAAATATCGAAGTCTTAAGCCTCCCGTAATAGCTGTGAAAAACGTGCCCGTGGAAGGTATGTACGACCCTGATCGGTCGGGGCCGACCGATCAGAGCCGCGGGTGTAAGCCATCGATAGAGGAAAGCCGCCGAACGACCCACAGTTCCCGCCTTGGCGGTATGTGTATGAATAATATCCGGCTTCTCACGAGCCATCAGGCGAAGGACCTTAACGAGAGAAATAAGGTCCTTCGGCGAAAGTTCACGGCTCATCTCCTCGATGAATACGGGCTGAATACCCTGCGCTTCTGCCAGATAGGCCATGTCCTCTTCACCCGCCGGCACCCGGCCGGCAGCCAAAAGCGAACTGAACTCGCTATCTTCAAGCCCTTTCGTCAGCCATACCACGTGACGGGCCGGGCCGCCGACATTCAATCGAGCAATGATTCGGAGGATCTTCATCGAGACCGATCAGAAGCGAATGTGTTGAAGGCCGCAGTTCGTTTTCGCGCCGGCGATCAATCGATAAACCGCTGGAACCACAGTTCGAGCATCAGGAACGCCCATAGTTGAAAAGAATGGTCCCGTTCGCCGTTTGTGTGCTCGGTCACGTAACGGCGGATGACAGTGGGCTCGAGAATTCCTCGCTGCAGCGACCTTTCGGAGAGCAAGGCCTCATTCAGGAAGCCCCGCATCTCATTTCGGAACCACTTACCGATCGGTACTCCGAAGCCCATCTTGCGTCGATAGATCACGTCGCGCGGCACAAGTTGGGCGGCCACCTTTTTGAGCAGTGACTTGGTTTGAAAGCCGCGCATTTTCAGATGGGGCGGAAGACTCGCTGCAAATTCGATCACTTTGTGGTCGAGAAGCGGAGACCGCGCCTCAAGCGAATTTGCCATTGTGGCAATATCCACCTTGACCAAGAGGTCGTTCGGCAAATAGGTCATCTGGTCGGTAAGGAGCGCGGCGTCCAACGTGCTTGTGCCGTTCGCTTTGGCAAACCACTCGTCCAACAGACCCGCAGCGTTCTCGCCGGAAACCTCAGATCGGAATTTCTCAGTGTAGAGGCCTTCTTTCGCCGAACGATCAAATGTCGAAACCCAGCGAAGGTATCGCTGCGTTCTGGGTAACTCGGCCGCGCTAAAAAAGCGCTTCAGATCGCGGATCCGGCTTCGCTTGATCTCAGATGAAGGAAGTACCCCAACGGCCCTTTCGATCAAGGGCTTTCGAAGGATCGCCGGAATCTGCCGGTACTTTTCGGCCAACTTCATCGCCGCATAGCGTTCATAGCCGGCGAAACTCTCGTCGCCGCCGTCGCCGTTCAAGGCCACTGTCACGTGCTTGCGTGTTTCTTTGGCAACGTAATAGGTTGGGATCGCGCTCGAATCGGCGTAAGGCTCGCCGTAATGCTCAACCAGCACCGGCAGCACATCCAGGGCGTTCGGACGAACGATGAATTCGTTATGCTCAGCGCCTACGTGCTCGGCCACGCGTCGTGCATATTTCAATTCGCTGTAATCAGCTTCGTCAAAGCCGATCGAAAAGGTCTTTACCGGACGGTCAGAAACCTCAGCCATCAACGCAATGACAGTGGATGAATCGACACCGCCTGAAAGGAACGCACCAAGCGGCACTTCCGATATAAGCCTGAGCCTTGTTGCCTCGCGCAGGAGTCTTGTCGTTTCTTCGATCGCCTCGGCCTCGTCGATCTGCAGTTTCTTCGAGAAGTCAGGAAGCCAGTATCGGTGGGTTTCGACCGCACCGTCCTTCCAGCGAAGCCAATGTCCCGGTTCGAGCTTTTTGATCGATCTGAACGCCGTCCGCGGTGCCGGTACGCAAAGAAATGACAGATAGTCATCGATCGCGCCAAAGTCAACATCACGTGAAACATCCGGGTGGGCGAGCAGTGCCTGAAACTCTGAGCCGAAAATAAGCCCGCCATTCGTTTGGTGTGAATACAGCAAAGGTTTTTTACCGACACGGTCGCGGGCGAGAAAGAGGGCCTTGTCACGAGTATCCCAGATCGCAAATGCGAACATCCCTCGAAGGTGATCGACACACGCCGGGCCGTATTCGTCATAGAGATGAAGGACCGTTTCAGTGTCAGATCTCGTATAGAACTTGTGACCACGTTCCTCCAGATCGTTTCGGATCTCTTGAAAATTATAGATCTCGCCGTTAAAGACGATCCACTTTGTCCGATCTTCGTTGTGGATCGGCTGATGTCCACCCGCAACGTCGATTATTGACAACCGCCGCATCCCGAGCGCGGCCTCGCCATCGAAAAAGAAACCGTCATCATCCGGCCCGCGATGCTTGATCGCCGCGTTCATCCGTTCAAGGACCGATCGATCAGCCGCTCCGGACCTGCTTACCATTCCGACGATCCCGCACATCGTTAAGCGCCGCTCCTTGCCCGAAGGGCGTCTTCATAACGCCGTCGCTCATCCTCGATCATGATCTTCTTATTCTCCCTCTTTTCCAGGTACAAAGTTATTGCAACGGCGACGAATATGAAAAGGAAAACTTGTATCTGCGTCCGCTGACGGTACGCCGTTCCAACGTTCCCCTGGAAGACCGAATACGCCAACGTCAGCATCAAGCTGAAGATCAATATCGGTATCGAGTACCGGAGCCGATGCCGGACGGTGAACCAGATACCGATCACCACGAGAGGGATCATAGACCACCACAAAAGGACTTCGGGAAGCGTGATAGTTTGCCGAAGACTGTCCATTTCCCACGGGAACGGTGCGAATATCAGGTAAGTGAATCCGATCGGAAGGGTCGAGATCGCCCCTCCGGCGGTTGAAACATCACTGTCCTCGCCAAATCCTGATTCCGCCGATTGAGCAAGGTCTTGCCGGCTTCTCTGAAGTTGTTCCAGGTTCCCGTAGCGTTGAAAATCGATTGTGGCATTCCTGATCACTCCGAGATACGTCAACCCCAGTCCGAGGAGTATCAAGACCGCAGTGCGCCGCACCATCGATTGCGCCGAACCCGTTAGGCCGATGAGAAAGCTGCCGCCCACAGCGAGGGCAACCATATAGAAAATGTAGAACCGAAGCGTAATGATCCCAAAAAGGGAGAAGATCAACAGCGTCACGGCGGCGTAATTGAACTTCTCCTGAAGCGACAGGACCATCGTCATCGCCAGTACGAGCAGGAAGATGATCAACCCGTCCTTGAGCAACTGGGACGACCAGATGATAAAGGATGGGAAAAAGGCGACTAGAACGGCGGCGACCTTTCCGACACGCCTGTTGCTGAACATTCGTACGGCGCAGAAATAGATCATTGGAGCCGTCGCGGCCCCGAACACGGCACAGAAGGACTGAGCGGCAAAAATGTTGCGGCCCACAATGAAGTAGATACCGCCGACCAAATAATTCATTCCCCAGCCTGGCATGGCCATCGAGCGGGCACGCTGAAGAAAAATGTCATTGGATGAAATATTGCCCGTCCAATATTCTACAAGACGCCAGCCGTTGAAATCGTACGTTAACGCATCGCCGCCAAAGAACTCGCGGAAATCGTATGAGTGCAGAAAAATGCCGAATGCGAGGCGCACAAGAAGTGCGCTCAAAAATATCGTTGTTAGAAATTCCTTTTCTTCGGAAAACCGACGATAGATGGCCAACGCCGCGGTCGAAAGAGCGAGGACAATAAGGATCGAAGCGGCACCCTCAGGAAATGCGACCGTAACCATTCCGAGCGTGACGAGAACCAGACAGGCTATGATAAAAAATCTATCTCGCATTCAAACCGCCCATTACCGGGTTACCAGGTTATTCTCAAGCACCAGCGCGTCAAAGTTAGCGTTTTTGAAAGTGCTTATTGCGTCCTTGGGTGAGCAGACTATCGGTTCCTGAACGTTGAACGAAGTATTCAGGAGCATCGGGATACCGGTGAGCTTTTTGAATTCGTCTATCAAACGCCAATAGCGCGGATTCGTCTTGCGGCTTACCATCTGCGGCCGGGCTGATCCATCGATATGAACGACGGCAGGTATCCTTTCTTTGTATTCCTCGGCGACATTGATCACCGTGATCATGAACGGGTCGTGATGCTCGACGCCGAAGACCTCGCGGCCGTGCTCTTCCTGCATCGACGGAGCAAGCGGTCGGAACCATTCGCGCAATTTTACTTTGTGATTCAGTATCTCGCGCATGTCCGCTCGCCGCGGGTCGGCAAGGAAACTCCTCGCACCGAGGGCACGCGGCCCAAGTTCCATACGCCCGTTGAACCAGCCGACGATCGCTCCCTCGGAGATCATTTTTGCAAGGCGAGGCAGAAGGTCGTCGTCGTCGAGGGTTTCATACGCTAGCCCAGCGGCATCCAACGCCGCTTGGCATTCGTCATTGGAAAATCCCGGTCCCCAATACGCGTGATCCATCACGAATGAGCGGGGATGCCCAAGCTTCTGATGCCAGACGTAATATGCCGCCCCGAGCGAGCAGCCCGCATCGCCCGCCGCCGGCTGGACATAAAAATTCTTGAATGGCGTCTCGTGAAAGATCCTGCCGTTCATTACCGAATTGAACGCAACGCCGCCCGCCATGCAGAGGTTTTCCTCGCCGGTCATTTCCTTGATCTGTTGGACGAGGTGGATGGCGGTGTCCTCCAAAGCCTTTTGAGCCGAGCACGCAACGTCCCAATGGTGTTCGGTCAATTCTTCACCCGGCTTACGGCCCGGGCCGAGTTCCTTAACGATCGGATCGGGGAACTGATAGTGCTTTGCCAAATGATGATCGAGGACCTTGATGTCAAAATGAAAATCACCGTGGCCGTTGGTCGTCAGCACCTTCTCGCGAAAGAAATCGTAATGCTTAGGCTTACCGTAGGCGGCAAGGCCCATCACCTTCCACTCGTCACCTGCGAACATATCAAAGCCGATATAGTTTGTGACGGCCGAGTAGAATTGCCCGAGGCTGTGGGGCAGCTTGATACGTTTGAGTACCTCGAGTTTGTTGCCGCGGCCCCTGCAGAACAGCGTGGTCGTATCTTCGCCCGTTCCGTCCCACGTCAAGATCGCGGCCGAATCGAACGGCGAGACAAAGAATGCACTCGCCGCGTGCGACTGATGATGCTCAACGTAATGAAACTTGAAGTCGCTCGGCCCAAAATGCTCGCGCAGACGCTGTGGATGACGGAACATTCCAAGATAGCTCTCGCTTACCTGCGCCACGCCGCGGTCGGCCCTTGCCTTGAACATCGCGGGCGAGATCAAGCCCGTCTTCAACGCCTGCACCGCCTTGTGACGAAGGATCCAGGGCTTCCAGTAGTGTCCGACGTGCTCGACCTCTTTTAGGGAAATTCCCGCTTGCCCCAAACAGAACTCGATCGCCTTGTATGGAAATCCGCTGTGATGCTTCTTCCGGGAGAAGCGCTCTTCCTCGACGGCCGCAATAAGCTCGCCGTCCTTTATCAACGCAGCCGCCGAATCACCCAAAGTTGTGAGGCCAAGAATGTACATCGATACGTCGGTTACTTCACCAAACTATGTGCCGCAAGCTCTGCGGTTGCTGCTGACACTTTATCGTCCGCCGACTGGTTCGAGACCCAGCCAAGCAGTTCGCGAAGGCCGTCCTCGAGTGCTACCTTTGGTTCAAATCCGAGCAGTTCACGTATTTTCGCGATGTCCGCCACACAGTGTCGTATATCGCCTTCGCGGTATTTGCCGACTATCTCCGGCTCGATCTCCTTACCGAGTCCTTTTGCCAGCAGGCGAGCGATCTGCTTCACACTTGTTGCCCGACCTGTACCGACGTTCAAGGTCTGAAAGTCCGCTTTATCGTTCTCAAGAGCGAGCAGGTTCGCCTGCACAATATCGCTTACGTGGACGAAATCGCGCGATTGCTCGCCGTCCTCGAATATCATCGGAGCCTGATCATTCAATAAACGCGAGGAGAATATCGCGCAAACGCCCGTATAGGGATTCGAAAGCGCTTGCCGCGTGCCGTAAACATTGAAGTACCTAAAGGCGACGGTCGGGATCTTGTATGCTCTCCCGACGGCAAGTGAGTACTGCTCCTGATCCTGTTTTGAGACGGCGTAAACCGATGTCGGAAAGAGCGGCTTGGACTCGGCGGTGCCGATCGGCTCGAGTTCACCGCCACACGCATCGCACGAAAAATTCCATTCGTGCGCCGCTAGCTGCTCATCGGGCCTCAGGTATGGATTCACCGTCGTACCGCACGCATTGCAGCGGTAAGCGCCTTCGCCATAGATCGACATTGATGACGCGACAGCGAGCTTCTTGAATTGCGACGGTCGCTTGATCATTTCCTCAAGCAGCACGGCTGTGCCAAGGTCGTTGGCCTTTACATATCGGACGATCTCGTACATCGATTGGCCGACGCCGACTTCGGCGGCCTGATGATAAACGGCATCAATGCCTTCGAGAGCGGTTCGAACGGCCTCGGCCTCACAAACATCGCCGCGGATGAACTCGGCCGACGGGTTCAGGTGTGCCGGCTCTTTGTCTCCGTGGACCTGTTCGACTATCGAGTCGAGAATTCGAACGGTGTGGCCGCGGTCGACCAGTGCATCAACAAGGTGTGAGCCAATAAAACCGGCCCCGCCGGTAACCAAAATATTCATAACGGATACAATTTTAATTCAATACAGATCTAAAAATTTCAAGCACACGCGGCGCCTGCGATTCAGCCGAGTATCGCTCCTCGACCGTCCTTCGCCCCGCAAGCCCTAATTGCCGGCGGCGTTCGGGCGAATGCAGGAGCGTTCGCAGCTTCGCAAGCCACTCTTCCTGCGTGTCAGCGATCAGCCCGTTGACGCCATCTTCGATTATCGTCGAATTCACGCCAACTGGCGAGCAGACAGTAGGAATACCGAGCGCCATATACTGCAATGCTTTTAGGCCGCACTTACCTCTGCTCCACTGATCGTCCGGGAGCGGCATCACGCCGATATCGATGCGGCGAAGGTCGTCCACTTCGGTTCCGGCATTCCACGCGATCGATTCCAGATCGACCCCGGGGATCTTGTAGTTGCCCGCACCGATGACACGGAGCCGAAACGTTTCGGTCTTTGCCAACTCTCGCAGCGTTTCACGCAACGTATCCAGGTGCTGTGCCGTACTGTGGCTCCCGCTCCAGCCGATAACGGGAATGTCGTTCGGCGGCCGCTCGATCACCTCGTACTTCTGCGTGTCGATCGTTGTCGGGATGATGGTGACATTCGCGTTTACCTTGCGGGCGTAATCGGCAAGATACTCGTTGCCCGCCATTACGTGCGACGACAAACGGCAGATGGTAGCCGTTTTTCCGGGAAACTTGAGGTAGCTCAAATATCCGTTGGAAGGGCTCTTGTACGCGACGAATACGGCATCGTCAAAATCGAAAACCATCGGAACACCCGTACGTGCGATCTGGCGCTCGAACCACGCCGGCCCAAGCAAAGCCGCCTCACGAAACACGTAAACGAGATCATAATTTGCCGCCGACCTGACGTCAGCCCGGCGGATACTCAGGTTTTTGGTGATCTCCGTGACCTTGCGGATCGCATTTCCCCTCGCATACAAAACCTCGCGCAGCGTCGGAGTCTCAAACGCCGAGTAGGTTATCTCGACCCCATCCCGCTCAAGGATCGGCTGCCATTGCTCCAACCGAAACCGCTGGCCCGGAGATGTGTCGTAGAGTGAGGGAACGATTGCAAGGACTTTCATACGGAACGCAAACGAGAATGATACCATCGGGGAATTCCGCGGAAAACGAAGAAAATGCGAATGTAGTCAACCGGCGTGCCCAGACGAGCTACCCGTAGGGGCAGAAATGCGTTCGTACGCTCGCCTATAGCGACGACCGCCGACGGTTTTGAGGTCGAATTCGCGGCGGGCGGTCTCGCGGCAGCGGTTGCCGATATCGCCGAGTTTTTCTATCTCGGACAAGGCTTTAGCATAGCCCGCCGGGCTGAATTCGTCGAGTATGACGCCGACGCGGTTATCTTCGATCAGCGGATCGACATCGCCGACGCCGCGATTTGCGATGATCGGCAGGCCGCAGGCAAGGTATTCGGGTATCTTGGTCGGCGACCGCGATTGTGTGGCGAATGATGCCTTTACGATCGAAAGGCCGATGTCAGCGGCTTCGAGATACGGCTGTATCTCGGCTGCGGGAACGCGTTCGACAAAGTAGTCGTCCGAGCTAAAACCTCTGCGTTCGAGCAAAGGAACGATCTTCTGCGGGTCGCTCTGCGTCAGGAACATTGCGAAGGTGCCCACATCCCTCGCCCTTGCCTCGGCAAGCAGGTCGGCGATCTCTTCCGTCAGATACAGCCCGCCGAGGGCACCAAGGTGCAGGATCACGCGGCGGCCGTCGAGGTTCAAGCGTGCGCGTGTGCGTCGGCGGAGCTCGGCGGCATCGCCCGAGAAGCGCTTATCCAGATCGACGCAGCACGGAATGACCTCGACGGGGCGGCCGAGCTTGTCCGTCGCGTCAGCGTCCACGACCGAGCTTCCTTTCATCTCCGGGAACAGAATGTCTCTCGCCTTTTCGGTCAGGACGACAAAGCCGTCCGCCTGCTTTAAGAGCCAGCGCTCGACGCGTTTTGCCGAGCGATACAAAATGCCGCCCTCGGGCCAGACGCCCGCGTCCGTGTATTCCTCAGGGAAAAAGCCGCGTATGTCAAAGAGCAGCTTTGGCCTTTGCCGGCGGGAGAATTTTCTCGCAAGCGCGGCCATCAATCCCGGCACATGCGCGCGACAATGCAGTATGTCGAACTCCGTCTCACGCATCAGCCTCCGTACGCGAAACGCACCCGCCAAAACGTCCCACGCCGTCGCCGGAGCGCTCGGCCATTTGTGATACGCAAGGCAATGCCATGCGATGCCGTCCGCCGCAAGGCGCTCACGCATCTCGTCGATCTGCTCGCTCGTCCATTTCGCCTTCAGGTCCGGCTCGAACGTCAGCAGTGTCAATTCATGCCCGCCCGCCACAAGCTCACGCAAATACGGCAAAACCTGCGTCTGCACCAACGGCTCCCGCACCCCGAAATAACAAATGTAAAGCGACTTGGCGCTACGCATTAAGGATGTTTTTGACCGTTACCGAGCCGCGCACTTTGCTGAGCCGATCATCGTTGGTCCAAAATTCGTCCAAGCCATAATGCTGTGCAGCGGCCAGGTGAATGGCGTCAGGCGTTCTTAAGGCTCGGAGACCGGCGCGGAGACTTGATGCTTCAACAAAGATCTGCCGATTCAGATCCAGAATTCTCGCGTTTTGAAACCAGAGCCGGAATTTGTTCAATAAATTTCGTTCTTGTTTCTCAGCGGCAGAACCAGGCACTCAAGCTCGGTAAGCGGGCTAACGGCAAAGGACAGATCTGGAATTTCGGCAGCTAATTGTTCAATAACGGGAAGGAAGTCCAAATTTTCTTCAACGACATAAATAACAATGCAGGAATCAAGGTAAACCGTTAATCCCATGAATCGCGAACCTCCCTGATCTGATCCGCCATTTCTTTTTTGCTGATCCTGGCGCCTTTGGGAAGCGGGTTAGCGTTCATAAGAGCGAGCATCTTCGCCGCGTTGCCCTTAGCTTCATCGTCGGGAACGTCGTCGTAAACTATCACTTTTGCCCGGGTTCTTTTCCCTATCTTTACCGGTTCCAGCAACGTGACAACGCCGTTTGTATTTATCTCCGCCTGAATCGTTATCATAGAAATATAATATCACCTTTCTAACTGTAAATACCGCAAAACCTGCGTCTGCACCAACGGCTCCCGCACCCCGAAATAACAAATGTAAAGCGCCGACCTATGCTGGATAACTTCGCTCACGTATTCTGACGACTAACAACGGAGAAATAAATCGATGTTAGACGGTCCGCAGCGGGCCTTGGTTGAAACAGCCCCGCAGCCGTTTTCAGAGCATTGCGGCCGAGAACCTCCCGTTTTCGTGGATTCGCCAACGTATCAATTACGGCGTTTGCCAACTGCAATGGATCGCACGGAGGCACCGCGATGCCATTAGTACCATCCAATACGTATTCGGTAATAGGCCTAATCCTGCTTACAACACACGTACATCCTGCCGCCATCGCCTCAGCTAGAGCAATTCCTAAACCTTCAAAGAGCGAGGGGAACAGGAAGATATCGCAAATACCTAAATACTCAGTCACATCTCGTTGTTCACCAAGAATATGAACAGACTCGGTTAGAGAGAGGTTCGCGATTTCGTCTTGGATGATCGCCAGGTATCGTTCGTCGTTACACGCGCCAATCGAAACCAAGTGCGCATCGGGAAACGCACGAACTATCAACGACATGGCCCGGACCGCATAGAGCAAACCTTTCTGCGGCGAGACCCGTCCAACCGTGAGAAGTACTGGCCCGTCACCCTTCACGTTCAACCCGTCAAATATCTGTGTCCGAGTTTTCTGCGGTTCAATACCAAACGTGTCAATTGGATTATACAGCGTTTCAATCCTTCGGACCGGATATCCCAAATTACGAACCACGCTTTCCTTCGAATCTTCGCTCACGGCGATCATCTGACGACAGCCAATGCGAGCCGTCCATTTGTCGATAACACGAGCGGTCGCCACTTTCAATTTCACTATTCGGGATGAGTGAGAAACGACATCCGGCTCATACTCCGGATTGTGTACCGAGCTGATCACCGGCACACCGGCAAAACGTCCGGCTATCCTCCCTAAGATGTTCGCCGCCCAGAGATGTGTATGAATTACGTCCGGTTGCGTCACTCGAATAATTCTTAGGAGTGATGGAAGCGCAAAAAGAATCCTAGAAATCCTTTTACAGTTTAGAGAAAGGACTTCAACCCCAAGCTCCTCGATCGGACGCTTCCAAAAATCGTGCTGGTGATACACAGTAAGAACGACATTCTGAAGCCTTTCGCGCTCAAAATGCTTTAGGTTTGTAAAAAGGAGTCTTTCTGCTCCGCCCGAACCTAGGCCCTCGATCATGTGTAAGACCTTAATTCTAGTCATATTGTCAGAGATCGAGGTTCATTTCTCGCCTATGTAATAAAAAGAGCTTCCAATCCGATGCAGGTAGGGCTTCTTCTCAAGCCATTTGTCGAGGTATTTGAGTGGGAAAACG
>WBZY01001405.1_pt1 | contig 12475 bp, 11 predicted proteins | sample 5204191 | NCBI WGS metagenome assembly WBZY01 (sample SAMN12344363, study PRJNA552823) | activated sludge metagenome | biome: Activated sludge suspended growth; feature: Anammox Sidestream; material: Wastewater; isolation source: activated sludge from anammox sidestream of wastewater treatment...
TATCGGGTGGCGCTGGAGGCATTGGAAAAGGCGAAGGCCAGCATGCGGGCGAAGGTGGAGCACCCGTTCCACGTGGTGAAGAACCTGTTCCGCCACCGCAAGGCGCGGTACAAGGGGCTGGGCAAGAATGCCGCGCAGCTGTTCACGCTGTTCGGTCTGGCGAACCTGATGCTCGCCCGCCGATACCTGGCGCGCGCTCACGGGGGAGGTGCGCCTTGAAAACGGGAAATCGGGCGAAATCACCCCGAATCGGGGTGAATGCGCCGCCGCCGCCACCGCTTCCGGCGAAAAAATCGTCGGCAGCGTGAAACTGCGCGTCGGCGGCGGTGTTTTTCGTTTCCGGGCGGCGGATTTCATGAGTAGATCAGTGCTTCCGTAGCGGGGAAGAAATTATGAGCATTAAATCGAACTATCGAGTCAAGCTTGTGTGTTTCTTTCTGGTTTGTTTTGCTGGGGCATGTTCTTCAATAGAAGCGAAGTCAGAGAAAATTAACGATGTTTTGTTTGGTGTTACGCTCGGAGAAAGCAGCCTTAATTCTGTCCAAGATATATTTGGAAAATCTCTCCTGATAAAACAGGGTGATGCTGCTTACTCAGAAAGATTTGTGTGTTACACGTTTTCAAAAAATAGTGTGAGTCAAGTCGTGGTTTTTGCTTCTGATGAAGAGCTTGCTGGTTCACCGGAGTACACCATTACCAGAGTTGATTTGTATGCGAGCACCCAATATCCATACAGTAAAGATGATTGCCTGAATATTGGCGTTAGTGAAAAATTGGCAGATAGCTTTATTGGGTATACGCAAGAGGAATTTTCTGCGCATTTTGGATTGCCTGTAACGGTGATAAATGACCATTATGAGAAAATGGTGTGCCACAAAGAACTGATTACACCGGACTCAAAGATTTATGAGTATTGGCGAGGAAGAAAGGATTGCTTCCAAGTTAATGAAGAACCTTATATTGATGTTTGTGCCACACTAAAGGCTTTGTTTAAGGATGGCATGTTAGTCAAATTTTCATTGAGCAAAGTAACTAGCGTGTGTTGAAAATCTGGCTATTTTATTTTGGGTAAGCGGATTAAATGGTTGATCTTACCTTTGCATGAGAGTGAGACAGACCGGCATCTCATCGGATTATCTGGTTGATGCTTCACCTACTGCTGGTGCATGTTTCCTTCGCTAATTCCAGCAAGAACCCCACACGCCTCAACTTCCCGGTCATCGTTGCAACTCGCTCTCAGTGAAACGAGTTGTTTCTCAAGCGCTTGCAGAGCGGTTATCTGCGACCGCACATGAGAGATGTGATCATCGAGCAAGGCGTTGACGGCGGTACAAGGCTGATGAGGGTCGTCCTGATAGCTCTGTAGTTCGTGAATCTCAGCCAGTGACAGGCCCAGGATTCTGCAGCGACGGATGAAGGCCAGCCCCTCACCATGCTTCTCGGTATAGACACGGTAACCGTTGTCCTGCCGATCAGGCGGCGGCAACAAGCCCTGCTGTTCATAGAAGCGGATCGTCTGTGTTTCGACCCCTACCAACTGCGCCAACTGACCAATGCGCATCAGCCTCCTCCCCAACGGATTCTTTACTCTATTGACCTTATAGTAGCTTTATAGTTTTAAATGGTACCACAACATTGTTCAAGTGGAGTCGTATCATGAGCAAATCCTGTGGTGGCGCCTGTGGCGGTGATGCAACGTCCGCAGCGGATACCGATATACAGGCCTCCTCCGAGGCGCCAGGGAGATGGGTCAGTGTTTATGCCGTGCCGAAGATGGACTGTCCATCAGAAGAACGAATGATTCGCCTAGCCCTGAACGGCTTTGAGGAGATTCGGGCGCTGTCCTTCGACTTGTCGAACCGCCGGCTGAAGGTCGTGCATGACGGCGAGGTCGAGCCCGTCACCTCGAAACTGAAGACCTTGGGGCTAGGCGCCTCGCTTCAGGAAACCGTCGCTGCAAATCCGGAGACCATCAAGGCCGCCGAGTTTTCGGCAGCTTCTGCTAAGCAAGAATCCGGGACCCTGCGCTGGTTGCTCGGCATCAATGCACTTCTGTTCGTGGTGGAAATGACTGCCGGTCTGATCGCCCAGTCCACCGGCCTGATTGGAGAATCCCTGGACAATTTTGCCGATGCGGCGGTGTACGGGCTTGCCCTTTATGCGGTTGGACATAGCGTGAAAATGCAGGTACGTGCCGCGCATCTTGCTGGTGTACTGCAACTGATCTTGGCTGTGGGCGTGCTCGTAGAGGTGGTGAGACGCTTTGTATTCGGTAGTGAGCCTGAATCGCTGGTGATGATGGCTATCGCATTCGTCGCATTGATTGCCAATACCAGTTGTCTGCTGCTCATATCCAAACATCGGGAAGGCGGGGCGCACATGAAGGCAAGCTGGATATTCTCGGCCAACGACGTGGTGATCAACCTGGGGGTCATCACCGCCGGCGCCCTGGTCGCGTGGACCGGTTCCAATTATCCGGATCTGATTATCGGCACCATCGCGGGGGGCATTGTACTTAACGGTGCCAGACGCATTTTGGCGTTGAAGGGTTAAATAATGCTCATTATTGGCAAAAAGCTCTCGCCGTATGCCCTATTGTCCATATCGGGCCTGCTGGCAGCGTCTGATCAGGCTGTAAAGTGGCTGGTGCAGCAATCAATGGCCTATGGCGAGTATGTTTCGGTGACCCCGTTCTTTAACTGGGTGCACCTATGGAACACCGGTGCCGCATTCAGTCTTTTTGCGAATGGTGGAGGCTGGCAGCGCTACTTTTTTATCGGAATCGCGGTAGTGGTCTCGATTTTTCTGATCAAGCTGATCCTTGAAAATCGTCATAAAGGAGAAGCCATCGCTTACAGTCTTATCCTCGGTGGCGCCATGGGCAACCTGATTGACCGGGTCTTTCGCGGCTATGTTGTGGATTCCTTTGATTTCTATTGGCGAGACTGGCATTGGCCGGCCTTCAACCTGGCTGATATTGCAATTGTCCTCGGTGCCTTACTTTTCGTTTCCAGCAGCTTGTTGGGTAAAAAAGCAAACACCAATGCCGAGCCGGATGGATCTGACTGACACCTACGCCTATACAACACCATGACCGAACTTCCCGACAACATCCTTCACCTGCCGCAATACCAAGTACTGGGCTGCAAATCAACCGACGACGAAATGCACTTCCAGGTGGACGTGCCCGATCCCATCGCCTGCGAGGAATGCGGCGTGCAGGGTGAGTTCGTACGGTTCGGCAAGCGTGACGTTCCCTATCGTGATCTGCCCATCCACGGCAAGCGGGTCACTCTCTGGGTGGTCCGCCGCCGATACACCTGCCGGGCCTGCAAGACAACATTCAGGCCCCAGCTACCGGAGATGGTGGACGGATTCCGTATGACACTGCGGCTGCATGAGTACGTGGAGAAGGAATCCTTCAACCACCCCTACACCTTTGTGGCGGCACAGACCGGCCTGGACGAGAAGACGGTGCGCGACATCTTCAACGCCCGCGCCGAGTTCCTGGGGCGCTGGCACCGCTTCGAGACGCCCCGCATCCTGGGCATTGACGAGCTATACCTGAACAAGCGCTACCGCTGCATTCTGACCAACATTGAGGAGCGAACCCTGCTCGACCTGCTGGCCACCCGCCGCCAGGACGTGGTGACCAACTACCTGATGAAGCTGAAAGACCGGCAGAAGGTCGAGATCGTCAGCATGGACATGTGGAACCCCTACCGGGCAGCGGTCAAGGCTGTGCTGCCCCAGGCCCGTATCGTGGTCGATAAGTTCCATGTGGTGCGCATGGCCAACGATGCCCTAGAGAGAGTGCGCAAGGGCCTCAGAAAGGAGCTGAAACCGTCCCAGAGCCGGACTCTCAAGGGAGACCGGAAAATCCTGCTGAAACGCGCTCACGAAGTCTCAGACCGGGAGCGCCTCATCATGGAGACCTGGACAGGCGCGTTCCCGCAACTGCTGGCCGCCTACGAGCACAAGGAGCGCTTCTACGGCATCTGGGACGCCACCACACGGCTCCAGGCAGAAGCCGCCCTGGACGAGTGGATAGCCACCATCCCGAAGGGCCAAAAGGAAGTCTGGAGCGATCTGGTCAGGGCAGTGGGAAACTGGCGCGAAGAGACCATGACCTACTTCGAGACGGACATGCCCGTCACCAACGCTTACACGGAGTCCATCAACCGACTGGCCAAGGACAAGAACCGTGAAGGGCGCGGTTACTCCTTCGAGGTGATGCGGGCACGAATGCTCTACACCACGAAGCACAAGAAGAAGGCACCGACTGCGAAGGTCTCTCCTTTCTACAAGAAAACCATCGGTTACGGACTGCCGGACGTCGCAGAGGAACTCAACTACGGAGTCGATCTAGGGGTCGTCTCAGAAAACGGAAAATAAAGCACGCTAAGGCATAGCCGAACCTGCCAAGCTTGCTCCACCCTGTAGTGACGCGATCAGCGGGCAGGAAACGTTCCCCCTTCGCGCATGGCAGGCGCACACCAACTCAGACAGCACGGCCTCCATGCGCGCCAGGTCAGCCATTTTCTCGCGCACGTCCTTGAGCTTGTGCTCGGCCAGACTGCTGGCTTCCTCGCAATGGGTGCCATCCTCCAGCCGCAGCAGCTCGGCGATCTCATCCAGGCTGAAGCCCAGCCGCTGGGCTGATTTCACGAAGCGCACCCGCGTTACATCCGCCTCGCCATAGCGGCGGATGCTGCCATAGGGCTTGTCAGGCTCCAGCAACAAGCCCTTGCGCTGATAGAAACGGATGGTCTCCACATTGACCCCGGCCGCCTTGGCGAAAACGCCAATGGTCAGGTCAAGAACCGACCACGGATGCCGAATAGAGGAGCACGACACGTTCATGCGACTTGACGCAACGAAACACATAGCCTTTCTGCAGCCAGTAGTTCGTTAACGCTCCGGCCGCAGCGCCCACGGAACTTGCCCATAAGGCGGGGATATCCCAGGCCATCAGGCCCGACATCGCGCTCCAATGCACGGCTGTGGAAATTCCGCCCGCCACCAGAAAATGAGGAAATCTGGACCAGAGTCGTTGCCAGCCTTCTCGACATTTTGATGTTTGAGCGGGATAAGAAACCGGATGTAGTTTGCTTGTCATGCTCTGCCTCTCCCCGTTTCTTCCGGCTTCACCGCACGAGCAGCGAAGGTGGGCAGCACCATCAAGGTCAACACGGTGGCGGTGATCAATCCCCCGATAACGACGGTGGCGAGCGGCTTCTGTACTTCGGCCCCGGACCCTGTCGCTATCGCCATGGGGATGAAGCCGACGATGGCCACCAGTGCCGTCGTCAGCACGGCGCGAAGGCGGCTCGACGCGCCAGCGGCAGCGGCCTCCAGAGGCAGGTCACCAGCCGTCAGACGCTCACGAATCGCCTGCATCAGCACCAAGCCATTGAGCGTGGCCACACCCGACACCGCGATGAAGCCCACGGCTGCCGATACGGAGAACGGCATACCACGCAGCAGCAGTGCCAATGCGCCACCCACCAAAGCCAAGGGCACGCAGACAAAGACAAGCGCGGCTTCACGGATGGTGCCCAACGCCATGTACAGCAGGCTTCCGATCAGCAGAAACACGACCGGAACCACCATCATCAAGCGCGCCTCGGCACGCTGCAGATTCTCGAACTGGCCGCCCCAGGTCAGATAGACACCTGCGGGAAGCGGCACATCTGCCACGGCGGTCTGAGCCTCCTGCACGAACCCACCCAGATCCCGACCGCGTACATTGGACTGCACCACGATGCGGCGACTGCCATTGTTGCGACTGATCTGGTTGGGCCCTTCGCGTACGTCGATACGCGCCACCGATGACAAAGGCACCACGGTGCCATCAGCTGCAACGATGGGCAGGGCCGCCAGTTGCGCAGGATCATTTCGGGCGACTTCTTCCAGCCGAATCACGACGTCGAAGCGACGGTCGCCCTCGAAGATCTTGCCAGCGGATGTTCCACCGATGCCGGTTGCCACGGCCTCACTGACATCGGCGGCGCTCAATCCATACTGGGCTGCGGCCGCGTGATCGATCTGGACCGTGAGCGTAGGCAGTCCAGAGACCTGCTCCACACGCACGTCGGCAGCCCCCGGGATGCCGCGTAGCTTGAGCGCGATCTGATCCGCCGTTCTTTGCAGGATGTCGAAGTCGTCACCAAAAACCATGACAGCCAGGTCGGTCCTCACGCCTGAAATCAGTTCGTTGAAACGCAGTTCGATGGGTTGACTGAATTCGAATGCGTTACCGATCTGATCACTCACCAGCGATTCGAAGCGCTGGATCAGTGCTTCCTTGTCCAGTGATCCATCCGGCCACTCGGCGCGGGGATGGAGCACGATGACACTGTCCGAAATGTTGGTTGGCATCGGGTCGATGGCCGCTTCGGCGGTGCCCGTGCGCGAGAAGATGGTTTTGACTTCCGGCTCATTCGCCAAAGCCCTCTCCAAGGCAAGCTGCATCGACAGCGATTGCTCCAGGGAAGTCGAAGGCACCCGCAGCGCCTGCATGGCCAGGTTGCCTTCATCGAGCGTCGGCATGAACTCTCGTCCCAATGAAACGAAAGCCGTCAATCCGATCGCCAGCATGAGAACAGCACCGGCGAATACCGCTCGCGGCCGCATCACCACTCGGCGAATGACCGGTTCAACCTTGGCACGCACGAAGCGGATAAGGCGGGTTTCGTGCTCGCCATCATCCGAATAGCCATGCTCACCACCCTGCATCTTTGGCTCACGCACGAACAGGGCGGCCATTGCCGGCACGAAGGTGAACGAAAAAATGAATGCGCCGACCAGCGCCAACATGAGCGTTGCCGCCATGGGCTGGAAGGTCTTGCCTTCCACGCCCTCCAGGGTAAGGATGGGGGCAAATACCAGCAGGATGATGACCTGACCGAATGCGGCCGGGCTTGCCATCTTGCGTGCGGCCTGAGCGGCCACGCTCAACCGCTCGACCGGCGACAGGACGCGACCCAGTTCGGCACGTCTCTGACCGAGCATGAGCAAGGTTGCTTCGATCACGATCACGGCACCATCGATAAGAATGCCGAAATCGAGTGCGCCAAGACTCATCAGGTTGCCGCTGATCCCGAAGCGGTTCATGCCGATGACCGCGAACAGAAAGGACAATGGGATGATCAGTGCGGTGATGGCGGCCGCACGTAGATTGCCCAGCAGCAAGAACAGCACGGCGATGACCAGCAATGCGCCTTCGGTCAGATTCTTCGCCACCGTCTTGATCGTTGCATTGACCAGTTCGCTGCGGTTCAGTACAGGCTCGGCGACAATGTCTGGCGGCAGCGAGCGGTTGACTTCGACAAGGCGCTCCGCTGCTGCCTGTGCGACCGTGCGGCTGTTGCCGCCGGCGATCATCAAGGCTGTGCCGAGTACCGCTTCGTGACCATTGCGCGTCGCCGCGCCCAGGCGCGGTGCGCGGCCCAAACCTACGCTCGCCACATCGGCGACGCGGATGACGAGGCCGTCGCGCCGGGTGATCGGCGCCTGCGCCAGATCGTCAACGGTTAGCGCGAGCGCATCGGCACGGACGATCAAACCTTCACCCGCACGCTGAATGAAACCTGCGCCTGCCTGAATGTTGGAGCGTTCAAGTGCTAGCACGAGATCGCCAAGCCCAAGCCCATAGGCCGCCAGTTGCTCGGCGTTGGGCCTGATCGCGTACTCCTTGACGTAACCTCCGATCGTATCGACGCCGGCAAGCCCTGGTGCTGAGCGCATCAGCGGCGCGATGATCCAGTCCTGGACCGTTCTGAGGTAGGTGGCGCGCTCTTCGGCCGTCGTGAGCCGCTCGCCTTCCGGCGTCAGATAGATTTCGTTCGCCTGCCAGCCTGGCTCACCGGGAGAGACCGTTTTGTCCGGATCGAATGGTGTGAAATCCACCGTCCACATCAGGACTTCGCCCAGTCCCGTCGTGACGGGTGACATCATCGGTGTCACCCCTTCCGGCAGATCTTCCTCCACCTCACGCATGCGCTCGCCGACTTGCTGACGTGCGAAGTAAATGTCGGTCTGGTCGGTGAAGATGGCGGTAACCTGTGAGAACCCGTTGCGCGATATGGAGCGCGTGCGGGTCAGCCCCGGTATTCCGGCGAGTGCGGTTTCGAGCGGATAGGTCACTTGGCGCTCGATTTGCGCGGGCGCTAGCGCAGGTGCGACGGTGTTGATCTGCACCTGACGATTGGTAATGTCCGGAACGGCATCGATGGGAAGCCTGCTGAGCTGAAACAACCCGTAGGCCATGACGAGCGTCGCGGCGAACACCACAGCCCAGCGAAACTGAACTGATTTCTCAATAATCATTTTGAACATGGGCTTCGCCTCAGTGACCGTGCTCGGCCTCGCCCTTGGCGAGTTCGGCTTTCAACAGAAAGGCATTGGTGCCAGCAATGCGTTCATTACCGGACAGGCCATTGAGGATTTCAATGAACCCACCCGCACGCCGACCGACAAGCACCGGCGTAGCGCGAAAGCCGCTGTCCTCAACCACGAATACGACGGATTGCCCTTCCACCGTTTGCACGGCATCGGCAGGTACGGTGAGTCCGGCTTCCTGTGTGTCCGTCACGACAATGGCCGTTATCGGTGAACCGGCTGGCGGCAGATCGCCGGCAGTTGATCGCGCTCGGATAACCGTTGCACCACTTTGTTCGCGGGCATTGGCGGCAACGCCGACCACGACAGCGTCAAAGTTGCGGGATGTTCCCGTCACTTGGATGCGGGTTTCCGTGGTGACTGCAGATGCCAGCGCCGGAGGCGCGTTGAACACCAGTTCCACCCGGGCCGGGTCTGCGATTTCCGCCACAGCGCCGCCGGCCGCCACAACCCCACCGGGGGTGATATTCACGGCGCTGACGATGCCGGCAATCGGGCTGTTGATGGTGAGCCGCCCCGAGGTATCAGGTGATCCACTGGCGGCGACTTGCGCCTGCGCTGCCCTCGCCGCTGCGTCGGCGGCAAGAGACCGTGCCCGGGATGCCTCCATCTCCTGGCGGGCGACGATGCCTTGCGCAACGAGATTCAGGTCCCGTTGATAGACAAGTCGCGCTGCCTCCGCCTCTGCCACCGCGGCATCGGCGTTGGCACGCAATGTGGCGGCTTCGCCGCTGACGATGATCGCCAGCGATTGGCCCACCTCTACTGAGGCACCGGTAGCAACGAGAATCTGTTCAACCCGGCCGCTGGTGACCGCGGCGACAATGGCCTTGGCGTCAACCGCCGGTTCAACGCGGCCTGACAGTCGATATTCATTCCCTCCGCCACGGCTGACGTTGACGATACCGATGCCCGACGCCTTGATCTGCTGTTCCGTCAGTGCGACGACACCTTCTTCTGTCGACTCTCCCTCGTGTTCGTCGTGGTCATCGTGTCCTCCATCTTCTTCATGACCCTCGTCATGAAAGGCATGATCACCATCCTCGGCCTGCGCTTCATGCTCCGCATGCGGCACGAATTGGGCGACGCCGAAGCCAAGCCCTAGGGCGATCAGTAAAGCTGCTCCAATGAGGAGCCGGTTTTTGGTTGAGTTCATGAATGCTTCCTCAGAATGGAGCGCGGCCATCAAGGCCTGCGAGTTCAACTTCCGCGCGGACGCGCGCTAACCGCGCATTGACGGCCGTATTACGTGCACTGATCAGAGCCGATCGGATACTGCGCAGCTCCAGTTGCGAGATACGCCCGGCGTCGAACCCCGCACGCGCGAGTTGGTAGGCTTCCTCCGCCGAAGCAACGCCTTTGTCGGCAGCACGTATGCGGGTAATGGACGCATCAAGACGGGCTTGGGCAGCACTGCGATTCGCCTGGGTTTGCAGCTTTGCCGTGGTCAACCTGGCTGCTGCGGCACGTTCCTCTGCACGGGCAGCACTGATCGCGCCCTTGTTTCTGTCGAACAAGGGGAGAGATACATTGATGCCGAAGGTGAATGCCTCCGTGTCGTATTCCTGGAACCTCCGCACACCAAGCGACGCGCTTACCGCAGGACGCGCACGCAACCGCTCGACACTCACCGATTTACTCGCGGCCTCCAGTTCTGCCTCGGCAATCTGAACGGTGAGAGGATTGCCCATGGCCTGAAAGGAGGCATCAGGGGAGCGGTTCAATAGACTGGGTTCGATGGCGGTCACTGGCTGGACCAGCATCGCGGCAGCAGTCAGTCTGGCAAATGCGGCATCGCGGTTCGCCCGCGCTTCGTCCACTGCAGCACGGGCAGATTCAACTTCGCTGTTCGCCTGGATGCCGCGCAGTGAGGGTTCCCGACCTTCTTCGATCAGCAGCATGACTGCGTTCGCGTCCGCTTCCGTCAGTTCCAGCGCCTCGACAGCCAGTTCATATTGCAGGGAAGCCGCTTCCGCTTCGGAATAGATCAGCGCAAGACTGCCAGCGACCGTCCACTGTGTTTGATCACGCCGCAGCGCCGCGACCTTAGCTTCCGCCTGTGCGGCACCGATACGTGCGCCTCGCTGGCCCCACAGCTCCAATGGCTGATTGATGGAGAATGTTGATTCCGCAGCGTCGTAGCCGGAAAAGGGACCGCGACCGTAAACGTTTTCGGTTTCCACGGAGACAGAGGGATTGGGCAAAGCCCGCGCCTGTTGCGCGCGCGCATTGGCAGCGTCGAGCAACGCCTCCGCTTCAACCGTGATGGGGATGCGATCGAGGCTCTCGATCAATGCTTCATAGGGCGGAGCCGGCTCGGCCCGAGAAGGTAATGCGAATAAGACCGCTGTAACAGCCACAGCAAAGCCAACCGCCCACTGCGGTCGACTGAACGACGTGAACATGAGGAAACTCCCAAAGCTGAATGAGTTGACGAAACGGCCGCACGAAGGGTGCAGCCGGGAGTCGTCAGGCTTTGGGTGGGCGCATCAACCCGTCAGGAGTGCGAGACGCAAGGGCATCACTGGCTGGCCACTGATGCGTCGAATTGAGGGACTCGGTTTTGGGGGCCGTGCCCGGGGGAATGTGAGCGTAGATATGGTGACAATGCCCATGGCTACAGGCGTCATGACCACTGTCTGAGTCGGAACCATTGCTCTGGCTATCCACACTCTCATCGTGAGAATCCGCCATGACATAGTGAGCATCTACGCTCTCGGATGCACACAGAAACATGTCAGCCACAGGTATGGCAACGAACGTTGCAAGCAGCAACGCCACCACCATGAGCCTATGTCTGATAAAAGTATGCACCATTTCATCATGTTACCAAGAACCGGGGAAAAGCGATGTTACCAAGAACCGGGGAAAAGCGGCAACACAGAACCGGGGAAAAGCGGCAACACATTTCAGCGCCCAGCATCGCCACCGTACCGAGGGGACCGACTCGCCTTATGAAACTGTGGGGCCACGTTGCCTCCCGATTTCCCAGGTCACATGTCCCGCACGGACAGTCGCTGCGAGGGTGCTACCTAGCCGTTGCTCAATCACCGCCTTCCAGGGCACCAGGCTGAAACCCTTGCCATCATCGAGCATCGCAAAACGCCCGCTGGCCAGCATCACGCTGCGACGGTAGACGCCGCTGACGCGCTCGCCGTCACTGACTGTATGGGGCTCCAGGCCGGTTTCAGCGGCGATGATCCTGCCGCACGTCAAGATCACCGAACTACTACTGGAGGTGGACGAATGGACGGGCTTCACCCGGCACTTCACGCACCTGAAATCGGGCGACCTGGCCAAGGACAAGAATCTGTTGCTGACCACGATCCTGGCCGACGCGATCAACCTGGGCCTGACCAAGATGGCGGAGTCCTGCCCCGGCACGACCTACGCCAAGCTGGCTTGGCTGCAAGCCTGGCACATCCGCGACGAAACCTACGGGGCAGCGCTGGCCGATCTGGTCAACGCGCAGTTCCGGCATCCCTTCGCCGAGCATTGGGGCGACGGCACCACATCATCGTCGGACGGCCAGAACTTCCGCACGGGCAGCAAGGCCGAGAGCACCGGCCACATCAACCCGAAATACGGGAGCAGCCCAGGGCGGACGTTCTACACCCACATCTCCGACCAGTACGCGCCGTTCCACACCAAGGTCGTCAACGTCGGCGTGCGCGACTCGACCTACGTGCTCGACGGCCTGCTGTACCACGAATCCGACCTGCGGATCGAAGAGCACTACACTGACACGGCAGGCTTCACCGATCACGTCTTCGCGCTGATGCACTTGCTGGGCTTCCGCTTCGCGCCGCGCATCCGCGACCTGGGCGACACCAAGCTCTACATCCCGAAGGGCGATGCCGCCTATGACGCGCTCAAACCGATGATCGGCGGCACGCTCAACATCAAGCACGTCCGCGCCCATTGGGACCAAATCCTGCGGCTGGCCACCTCGATCAAGCAGGGCACGGTGACGGCCTCGCTGATGCTCAGGAAGCTTGGCAGCTACCCGCGCCAGAACGGCTTGGCCGTCGCCCTGCGCGAGTTGGGGCGCATCGAGCGCACGCTGTTCATC
>WBZY01000752.1_pt1 | contig 12443 bp, 10 predicted proteins | sample 5204191 | NCBI WGS metagenome assembly WBZY01 (sample SAMN12344363, study PRJNA552823) | activated sludge metagenome | biome: Activated sludge suspended growth; feature: Anammox Sidestream; material: Wastewater; isolation source: activated sludge from anammox sidestream of wastewater treatment...
TGTCCTTCAGCCGACGGACTTCTCCAGCCAGGATGGTATACGGTCGAGCCCGATCAGTTGATCATACGTCGGCCGCGGCCGGACCACCGCGAAGTCCGCACCGTTTACCAGAACCTCGGGAATGAGCAGGCGCGAATTGTAGCTCGACGACATCACCGCGCCGTAGGCACCCGCCGTCATCACCGCCAGAAGATCGCCCGGCTCCATCGGCGGAAGCTGGCGCTCGAGCCCCAGATAGTCGCCGGTCTCGCACACGGGACCGACCACGTCCTGCAGCACGGGCGGCATGGTACGCTTCCGTTCCTCGACCGGCACGATGTCGTGATAGGCCTCGTACAATGTCGGGCGAACGAGATCGTTCATCGCCGCGTCCACGATGGCGAACGTGCGGTCCGCGCCCTCCTTCACGTAGATCACGCGCGTGACCAGGATGCCCGCATTGCCCACGATCATGCGGCCCGGCTCCAGCACGACCTTCATGTGCAGATCCCCGAGCGTCTCCTGGACGACTTTCGCGTAATCGTCGGGATGGGGAGGCACGTCACCCTCACCGTGGTAGGGCACGCCGAGCCCGCCGCCGATATCGAGGTGGTGCAGGCGAATTCCGTCACGCCGCAGGTCGAGCACCAGCTCCCGCATGAGCTGGAACGCGTCCCGGAACGGCTTCAGATCCGTGATCTGGCTGCCGATGTGCATATGGATGCCGGCAGCCTCCAACGCCGGAAGCCTGGCGGCGCGGCCATAAAGGGCGCGCGCATCACGGAACGGAATCCCGAATTTGTTCTCGGACTTTCCAGTCGAGATCTTGGCATGGGTCCTCGCGTCCACGTCCGGATTGACGCGGATCGCATAGCGCGCGGTCCGCCCGAGGCTCCGTGCCACCTCGCTCAGCGCGTGAAGCTCCGGCTCGCTTTCGACGTTGAAGCCGAGGATGCCCTCCTCGAGGGCATGGGCCATCTCCTCGCGCGTCTTGCCGACGCCAGCGAAGATGATCCTGCTGGCAGGCACCCCCGCCGCACGCGCGCGCCTCAGCTCACCCTCGGAGACGACGTCCATGCCGGCGCCGAGCCGCGCCATCGTCCTGAGAACTGCCTGATTGGAGTTCGCCTTGACCGCGAAGCACACGAGTGCGTCGAGATCGCGGAACGCGTGCGCGAGGACGCGGTAGTGCCGCTCGAGCGTGGCCGTGGAATAGCAATAGAACGGCGTGCCGACCTCTTCGGCCAGCCGCGTCAGCGAGACGTCCTCGGCGTAGAGGACGCCGTGCCTGTATTCGAAATGATGCATGAGCCGCGCTTTTAGCGAATGCGCGGCTCAGCGCAACAGTCCGTCCAGAATAAATGGCTTGTGGGGTTTGGGTCCGGCCGCCGATTTCTCGCCGCTCGCAGCCTGCTCCCCGGATGTGGCGGTGCCCGACGCCCTGGCGCTTTCCGGGGGATCGAGCGAGCCGCGCACGCCGCAGCCGGCTGCCATGGTGGTGGCCAGTGCGAGCACCGCGATCCTCAACGTCACGATCCTGGTATTCAGATGCGCCATCCGGTCGTCCTGCCCACCCGGGCAACTCCCGCTCCAGTACCCATCCAGACCGCTCTTCGCGACCCTGAAGGTTGATTACTAGCCCTTCGACCGCTCCTTTTCCAACCTCCTGACCCAGGTCCGGGCCATTTTCGTGACGCTCTGTGGCGCGGTTCCCCCATGGCTGGTGCGGCTCCTGACGGAATTCTCAACAGATAGAACAGAGTAAACATCGTTCGATATCCGGCCCTCGACCCTCTGCATCGCCTCCAGGGGGAGCTTGTCGAGGTCGACGCCCCGCCGCTCGGCCTCCTTGACGATGGTGCCCGTGACGTGGTGGGCGTCGCGGAAGGGGAGCTTCAGCTCGCGCACGAGATAGTCGGCCAGATCCGTAGCCGTCGAATAGCCCCGCCCGGCGGCCGCCCGCATGGCCTCCGACCTGGGCTCCATGTCCTCCACCATCCGCGTCATCGCGGTCAGGGCGAGCGCGAGGCTCGAGAGGGCATCGAACGTGACCTCCTTGTCCTCCTGCATGTCCTTGGAATAGGTGAGCGGCAGGCCTTTCATCACCAGGACCAGCGACTGGAACGCACCCGCGATCCGGCCGACCTTGGCGCGCACCAGCTCGGCAGCGTCAGGATTGCGCTTCTGCGGCATGATCGAAGAGCCGGTGGTGAGCCCGTCGGACAGCTTGATGAAGCCGAACTGCGGCGTCATCCACAGAACGATCTCCTCGGCAAAGCGCGACAAGTGCATCGCGCAGATCGTGGAAACGGCCAGTGTTTCCAGCACGAAGTCCCGGTCCGACACGCTGTCGAGCGAATTGGCGGTCGGCCGGTCGAAGCCGAGGGTCTCGGCCGTCATATGACGATCGATGGGAAACGAGGTGCCGGCAAGGGCAGCGGCACCCAGCGGGCATTCGTTTAGCCGCGCCCGCGCATCGGCGAACCGCGAGCGGTCGCGCGCCAGCATCTCGACGTAGGCCATGAGATGATGACCGAAGGTCACGGGCTGGGCCGGCTGCAGGTGGGTGAAGCCCGGCATCACGGTCGCAGCATAGGTCTCCGCCTTCCTTGCGAGCGCCAGCATCAAGACCCGGATCGCGCCGTCGAAATCGTCCAGGCGATCTCGGATGAACAGGCGGAAATCGAGCGCCACCTGATCGTTGCGCGAGCGCGCGGTGTGCAGCCGTCCCGCCGCCGGACCGATCAGGTCCTTCAGGCGGCTCTCGACGTTCATGTGAACGTCCTCGAGCTGTCGCGAGAACCTGAACGCCCCGCCCTCGATCTCGGCCAGCACCGCATCGAGGCCCTTCTGGATCTCCCTGACGTCCGACCTGGTGAGGATTCCCTGCTCCGCCAGCATGGCCGCGTGCGCCTTGGAGCCGCGGATGTCCTGCGGCGCCAGCACCTTGTCGAAGCCGATGGAGGCGTTTATCTCCTCCATGACCTTCTCCGGCGGCGCATCGAAGCGGCCACCCCACATCTTGTTGGCGGATTTGTCGGTCAAGGTTTCAAAGCTCCGAAGGGGCGCCCCAGGTGCAGGAACGCATGAGCAACAGCAACAAGCAGAAACACCAGGCCGCCTCGACGCCGCTGAGCCTCATGCTGGCCGTCGCCGCCACGTCCGCGCTCGCTGGGTTCGGCGCGGTATACGTCACTCTGGCGCGTCCTGACAACGGCACATCTGGCACCGCCGGCAAGGCCGTGTCGGTTGCCGCAGCCCCGGCGACGGTGCCCACCGGCCCCAAGCCCCCCAGCGGCACGAGGCTCAACGTGGGGCATATGACGGCCTTCGTCTACAAGACGGCGCTGGAGCCCTTGCCGGAGGTCGCCTTCACGAATGGCGAGGGCAAGCCGATGACGCTGGCTGCCTTCAAGGGCAAGACGGTGCTGCTCAACCTGTGGGCCACCTGGTGCGCCCCGTGCCGGAAGGAGATGCCGGCCCTCGACAGCCTGCAGAAAGAGCTCGGCAACGACAAATTCGAGGTCGTCGCGCTCGCCGTCGACCGGGGCGGGATCGAGGGCGCGAAAAAATTCCTTACCGAAACCAAGGTTTCGAACCTGAAGCTCTACGTCGACGCCACGGCACGCGGCACCTCGACGCTGAAGGCCGTCGGCCTGCCGACCACCATCCTCATCGATCCTGAAGGTCGCGAGATCGGTCGTCTGATGGGCCCGGCCGAGTGGGACAGCACCGACGCCAAGAAGCTGATCCTGGCCGCGGCTGGCGGCTAGCGTCGCGCTTCTGACGTCTGGTACCCGCGTGCGGCTGGCGTCGAGACCAAAAATCAGGTGCAAAGGCTACACTGGAAACATTGAGTTGCTGGTGTTCCTCGTGGTTCTCACATTTGCTCACAACGTACCCGCACCGGGCAGCAAATGACAGAACCGGAGCACCAGCGGCACACCAAGAGCTGGGGAACGCGGAGCACTTGCATTTCTCGTCCCGGCGCCGATCGGTGGCCGCACCTGCCGCTCTCATCGCTGAACCGGCAACTTTGACACGTTGACAATCATCATTGATGTCTGAAGCATCATCAGCGTCAACTTTTGGTCTGCCGTCAGCCGAGTTCCGTGGATGATCACCGCCGCACAAATGCGCGCCGCCAGGGCGCTGCTCGGGATCGACCAGCAGACGCTGGCGGATCTTGCCGGCGTCTCCCTGCCCACCATCCAGCGCATGGAAGCGAGCACCGGCAATGTCCGCGGCGTCGTGGATACCTTGACCAAGGTCGTGGCGGCCTTCGAGCTTGCGGGGGTTGAATTGATCGCCGAGCGCGCCCCCGCGTCCGGAAAGGGCCGGGGGGTTCGCCTGAAGATTGCCGAGGAGATGCCCAGTTCCGCCCAGTCGCGGCCAGCGGGAGGGAAGGGGGGGCAGAGCCCTCTGCGCTGACCACGTCGAGACCTGCGATGGCGGCCGTCGACATCGTGCCGACGACCCCGCCGTACCTTCCTTCGAGGAGAGGGACCACATGGATATGGCCACCCGCCGCGGCGCAAGGCGTGCCGCGCCGACCTTCGCACAGCTGTTCACGCCCAAGCTCGTGACGGTGCTTCGGGACGGCTACACGTCGAGCGATCTGCGCGCCGATGCGCTCGCCGGACTGACGGTTGCGATCGTGGCGCTGCCCTTGTCGATGGCCATCGCCATCGGCTCGGGGCTGTCCCCCGACAAGGGCCTTTACACGGCGATCGTCGGCGGCTTCCTGATCTCGGCCCTGGGCGGCAGCCGCTTCCAGATCGGCGGACCGGCAGGCGCGTTCATCGTGCTCGTTGCCACGATCGTCGAGCGTCACGGCTACGATGGCCTCGTGCTGGCGACGCTGATGGCGGGCATCATGATGTCGGCGGCCGGCTTCCTGCAGCTTGGAACCTACATCAAATACATTCCCTTTCCCGTTACCGTCGGCTTCACGGCCGGCATCGCCGTCATCATCATGGCAAGCCAGCTGAAGGAGTTGCTCGGCCTCGATATGTCCCACGAGCCGGCGGCCTTGCTGCCGAAGATCGCCGCCATCTGGGGCGCACTCGGCACCATAAAGCCAGCAACGATCGCGCTGTCGGCGCTGGCGATCGTGCTCATCGTCGGGATCAGGCGCTATCGTCCGCAACTGCCGAACATGCTGATCGCCGTCGTCGTGACAGCGCTCCTTGCCTGGGCGCTGGATCTCGACATCGCCACGATCGGCTCGAAATTCGGCGAGGTTCCGCGCACGCTTCCCTCGCCATCGTTGCCGTCGTTCGACCTGGTGAAACTGCGCGCGGTGCTGCCGGATGCCATCGCCATTGCGCTGCTCGGCGCCATCGAGAGCCTGCTTTCGGCGGTCGTCGCCGATGGCATGAGCGGGCGCAAGCACCGCTCGAACTGCGAGCTGGTCGCGCAAGGGGCCGCGAATGTCGCAGCAGTCACGTTCGGCGGCATGTGCGTCACGGGCACGATCGCGCGCACGGCAACGAACGTGAGGGCGGGCGCAAAGGGACCGGTCGCGGGGATGCTGCATGCGGTCTATCTGCTCTTGTTCATGCTCGTGGCGGCGCCCTTGGCCGCCTACATCCCGCTGGCGACGCTGGGAGGCGTGCTCGCCGTGGTCTCGTGGAACATGGCGGAGAAGGACGAGTTCTGGGGTCTGCTGCGCACATCCTGGGGCGACGCCACCGTGCTGATGGCAACGTTCCTGCTCACAATCTTCGAGGATCTGACGGTCGCCATCGGGGTCGGCGTGACGCTCGGCGCGTTCCTGTTCCTGCATCGCATGGCCGAGTCGGTCGAGATCGAGACCGGCGAGCAGCTCGTGGCCGAGGATACCGCCGATTCGAATGGAACGGGGCGCACGGCCTACGACCCCAGGGCCTTCGGCGGCGATGTCATCGTCTACCGGATATCGGGTGCGTTCTTCTTCGGCGCGACCGCCGCCGTCAGCAATGCGCTCGATGGAATCGGCGCGCATCCCAAGACGTTCATTCTCGACTTCGGGGGGGTCCCGCTGGTCGACACCACGGCCGCCAAGACGCTCGAAGGTTTCGTGCACAAGCTGCGGCATTCGGGCTCGCAGGTCTACTTCACCTCGACCAGCAAGAGCGTCCGGCGCACTCTGCTGCTGGCGGGGCTTCGCAAACCGGAAGTCCGATATGCCTCGAGCGTGGAGGATGCGCTCGACATGAGCCGGTGGCCGGTCGCAGGCGGCTGACATCGGGAGGCATGGTCGGCGCCTCGCGAGGCTCGCCGCGCCCGGGCTGGCGCAGCATGGTTTGCCGCGTATTGAACGCCGACGCCAGACGACGGCCTTTGATTGTGTGTGCACGGGGTGAATGAGGCCGCAGCCGAGACGCACCACTCCCGCATGCATTGCCCGCCGGACGGAAGGTCAATGACGCGGAGTCTGAAATGGTTCCAGACGCATAAAAAAAGCCGCGCTCCGAAGGAGGCGGCTTCTTTGCGACGTCACGTCGATCTATCGTCTGCTGAGCCTATTCCAGCTCAAATGGCCGCGATGCGGCCGACGGCGGTCTTGCCGCTGCGACGATCTTCCTCGGTGTCGAACTGGACCTTCTGGCCCTCCGAGAGGCCGCTCATGCCGGCGCGCTCGAGAGCGGTCGCGTGCACGAACACATCCTTGCCACCGCCATCCGGCGTGATGAAGCCGAAGCCCTTTTGCGAGTTGTAGAATTTAACGGTACCCGTATTCATGGTAGTCCTTTGAGGCTGTCTAGGAAAAACTAACGAGCCGGCAAGTACGCGAGCGCACCTGCTGGCTCTCTTTCGCTCGATGATTTGGAAGGGTTCTGATCGCGCGCCCGGCAAGGCCAGCTGACTGGCGATGCCTGATATCTAATGATACCTGGATGCTGCGGCCCGGTTGTCCGGCCAAAGTCGATACGGTTAGATAGGCCCATTGCGTGGCTATTGCAAGGCAGGAAGCGAAGAATTCGCGACCGTCAGAATTCCGGCCCCTCCAATGGCACCGATTTCGCGTCGCTGCTCAACGCCTCCCGAATGTCTTCGGTCGCGATTTCGGCACGGCGATGACCCAACGAGCGCCCTCATCATGAGGGCACCGGATCCTGGTGTAGGACTTCACCGTCTAGGGTGGAGCAGGGCCGCGGCATGACGCGCCTTCTCCTTCATCTCGTGGATCGGCTCGTCATGCCGCTCTGGCGAAGCGCACGCGCCGGCGTGGCGCACACGCCGGCGCGTTCCTGTTCCTGATGATTGCCCGACAGCGGCTCATTGCTTGTCGATGACGACCTCCAGATACTCGCTTGGAACCACCAGTGTGCCGTCGTTCGCCATGTTGAACTCCGCCACCAACGCATGAATGTCGCGCTCGAGGGACACGCGCTTCTCGTCATCCAGTGCGGCGAACGCCTTCAATACCGGCCCATAGTAGGCGCGGAAAAAATCGATCCAGTGCGCTGGCGACTTGTAGCGGAACACGAACGTCTGGCTCCTGGCAACGATCGGGTTGTCCGGACCGAACAGCGAGACGAGATGATCGCGTCGGCCCCACAATGCGGGCGACTGAAGGCCCGGAGGAGGCGGCACATAGGTCCCGATCGTCTTGAACAGACGTCCGATGAAGCTGTCCGGCGTCCAGTTGGCGAGGCCGATCCTGCCACCCGGGCGGCAGACGCGTAGCAGCTCACGCGCGGCTCTCTTCTGGTCGGGCGTGAACATGACGCCGAACGTCGAAAGCACGACGTCGAAGCTCGCATCCTTGAACGGCAGGTTCTCCGCATCGGCCTGCTGGAACGTGACCGTGAGCCGCTCCGCCTCGGCGCGCTCCCTCGCGCGGTCGAGAAGGGGGGCCACATAGTCCGTAGACACCACGTCGGCAAACCGACGGGCGGCGGCCAGGGTCGCGTTGCCGTTGCCCGCCGCTACATCGAGCACGCGCTGGTTGCTGCGCAGATCCACGGCCTCGCAAAGCCGCTCACCGACGATCTGCAAGGTCGTGCCCACAACGGCGTAGTCGCCGGAGCTCCATGCCGCATGCTGACGGCCCTTGATCTGGTCGAATTCGGAAAACGGGCGCGTCTCCGCCCTTCCATCCAATGCAATATACATCGAGGACTCCCTGGACTAGTTTCTGGCAATGCGCCGCGCGATGTGCTGGCGTGGCGCGCTTCCTGGATAGTCCGAAGCCGGCGAGGTCTCCATGCCTGGTACGCCGCGTTCCTTTGCAGATGCGCCGGATCCGATGCGCCGCGGACGGGATGTCCTTGCCGACATGCTGAAGGCGGTGCGTCTGTCCGGATCGGTATTTCTCAATGCGCGGTTCACCAAGCCGTTCGGCATCGTCAGTCCGAAGCAGTTCGACGAGCGCACGCCGCTCGCGCGGCTGCGCCATGTGAGCATCTTTCACCTGATCGCATCGGGCGAATGCACGATCGAGATCGCCACCGGCGAGCGCAGGAGGATCTCCTCGGGCGACGTTCTGCTGATGCCGTTCGCCGACCAGCACACGTTTCGAAACGGCGACACCCTGAGCGCCGCCTTCGCGCCCGACATCATGCGCCCGGGGCCGGTCGACGGACTGTGGACCATCGAGCACGGCGGCGGCGGGGAGACCACCCGCATGGTGTGCGGGTTCATCGAATCGGTTGAGGTTCTCGCCGCGCCCGTGTTCCGCTCCCTGCCGCCGCTGATGATCATTGCAACCAATGACGACAAGGGCAGCGCCGCCATCACCGCGACCGTGCGGGAGATCCTCTCGCTCGCAGACGACGCCGTGCCCGGATGCGAGCTGATGCTGGGACGCCTGATGGAGCTGCTGTTCATCGCCGTCGTCCGTCGCTACGCGTCACAACTGCACCCGGGCGCCCGCGGATGGTTCGCGGCCCTCAACGAGCCGATCGTCGGTCGCGCCCTGCAGTGCATCCACGGCAATCCCGCACGACGCTGGACGGTGGACGAGCTCGCCCGCGAGGTCGGCACCTCGCGCAGCGTGCTGGGCGAGCGATTCCAGGCCGTGCTCGGCCAGGCCCCGATCACATACGCCACCGGATGGCGCATGCAGCTCGCAGCCGAGCGCATTCGCAGCGGCAGCGAGCCCTTGGGCGTCGTCGCGGCAGAGGTCGGATACGAGTCGGAGGCGGCGTTCAACCGCGCCTTCAAGCGCGTCACCGGCGTGACGCCCGGTCACTGGCGCGAGCGCGCGATGCCGGATGTAGCGGACGCCCTGCAGCACGCTGTCAATTCGGCTCACCTACATCGGAGCGAGGTGGACTGAGCGCGCCGCATCACGATCAGAATTGATCGGGCCCGCACCCATTGGATGAATCGCATCGCCCCTTCAATGCGCCGCTTCCCAGTTGTCGGCGGACTTGGCGTCGACCTGCAGCGGCACCGCGAGCTTGATCGCGGGAAGGCTCGCGCCTTCCATGACGTCGATGACGGTCTTCATCGTCTTGGTCGCGTCCGCGTCCTTCACCTCGAAGATCAACTCGTCGTGCACCTGCAGCAGCATGCGCGCACTCGCGTGGTGCGCGCGCACCAGCGCATCCGGCATGCGGATCATGGCACGACGGATGATGTCGGCGGCGGAGCCCTGGATCGGCGCGTTGATCGCGGCCCGCTCCAGAAATCCGCGTGTCGAAGGGTTCCGCGTATTGATCTCCGGATAGTGGATGCGCCGGCCGAAAATGGTCTCCACGTAGCCGTGCTCGTGGGCGAATTTCTTCGTTGCCTCCATGTAGTCGCGAATGCCGGGGAAGCGCTGGAAGTAGGTCTTGATGTACTCTCCCGCCTCCTCGCGGCTGATACCGAGCTGGTTTGCAAGGCCAAACGCGGAGATGCCGTAGATGATGCCGAAATTGATCGCCTTCGCTCGCCGCCTGACCTCTCCCGGCATGTCCTTTACGGGAACTCCGAACATTTCCGACGCGGTCATCGCGTGGATGTCGAGGCCGTCGGCAAACGCCTTCCTGAGCTGGGGGATTTCGGCGATGTGAGCGAGCACGCGCAGTTCGATCTGGCTGTAGTCCGCTGAAATGAGCTTGTGCCCGTCCTCCGCAATGAACGCGGTGCGGATCTCGCGGCCCTCCTTGGTGCGCACGGGGATGTTCTGCAGATTGGGATCGGAGGACGCCAGTCGCCCGGTCGTGGTGGCGGCCAGCGCGTAGCTCGTATGGATGCGGCCGGTCTGCTTGTTGATGAAGCCCGGCAACGCGTCCGTGTAGGTCGAGCGCAGCTTGGCGAGCTGGCGCCATTCGAGCATCGTATTGATGAGCTTCCGCGCGTCCTCGGGCAGCTCCTCGTTGGCGGCCAGATCATCGAGCAGGTTGGCGCGGGTCTCCCATTGTCCGGTCTTGGTCTTCTTGCCGCCGGGAAGCCTAAGCCGGTCGAACAGCAGCTCGCCGAGCTGCTTGGGGCTGCCGAGGTTGAACTTGTGCCCGGCAAGCTCGTAGACCTCCTCCTCCAGTCGCGCCACCCCTTGGGCGAAGCGTGCGGAGAGACGGGCCAGGATCGCGCGGTCCACCTTTATTCCCGCCCGCTCCATCTCGACGATCACGGGAACGAGGGGGCGCTCCAGCGTCTCGTAGACCGTCGCCATGCGCTCGGCGGCAAGGCGCGGCTTCAGCTTCATCCAGAGCCGCAGCGTCACGTCCGCGTCCTCGGCCGCGTACTCGGTCGCCTTGTCGATGGGCACGCCGGCGAATGTCTTTTCCGACTTCTTCGCTCCGGCTGCATGCGCGATCACGGTGTCGAAGGAGACGCAGGCATGGCCGAGATGGCGTTCCGAAAGCTCGTCCATGCCATGCCCGCCGCGCCCGCCGTCGAGCGCGTACGACATCAGCATGGTGTCGTCGATCGGGTGCACGTCGATGCCGTACTTCTTGAGCACCAGCATGTCGAACTTGATGTTCTGTCCGATCTTCAGGACCGACTTGTCCTCGAGCAGCGGCTTCATGGCGTCGAGCGCGGCACGCAGCGGCATCTGGCCGGGCAGCAGCGCCCCGCCGTCGCCGAACAGGTCGCCGCCACCCCCCGCGTGCCCGAGCGGCACGTAGCAGGCCCGTCCCGGCGCGGTCGCGAGCGAAAATCCGACCAGGTCGGCGGCATTCGCATCGAGCCCCGTGGTCTCGGTGTCGAATGCGCAATGCCCTGCCTCGCGGATGTCCCTGATCCATGTCTCGAGCGCATCAGGCGAGGAAACGGTCTCGTACTTCGAGCGGTCGAATGGCACCTTCTTGACGCCGTCGGCGTGACGCGCGGCCCCGGCCGCGGGCGTGCCGGCGGCTGCCGTCCCGTGAGCCTTGGGGTGATGCGCCTCGTCTTTAGGAGCATCGCCCGACGCGCCCGGCACGCCCGCCTTCCTGAGGCTCGCCCCGACCGAGGTCTCCAGCGGTGGCGGCGCCTCGACGCCGAGCTTCTCCGCGATGCGCTTCGTCAGCGTGTTGAACTCCATCTCGCGCAGGAAGCCGAGGAGTGCCTTGGGATCGGGGTCGCGGATGCCGAGCTGCTCGACGCCGATCCCGGCCGGCACGTCGTCCTTCAATCGCACGAGCTCCCGCGACAGTCGCGCCTGCTCGGCGAACTCGATCAGCTTCTCTCGCCGTTTGGGCTGCTTGATCTCGCCCGCGCGCTCGAGCAGCGTGTCGAGGTCACCGTACTCCTTGATAAGCTCGGCCGCCGTCTTGACGCCGATGCCCGGCACACCCGGCACGTTGTCGACCGAGTCGCCGGCAAGGGACTGCACGTCCACGACCTTGTCGGGCTCCACGCCGAATTTCTCGATCACCTCCTCGCGGCCGATCTTCTTCGCCTTCATGCCGTCCAGCATCACGACACCGGGCCTGATGAGCTGCATCAGATCCTTGTCGGAGGACACGATGGTGACGTCACCGCCGGCCCTCACGATGTCGCGCGCGTAGGTGGCGATGAGGTCGTCCGCCTCGTAGCCGTCCTGCTCCACGCTCGCCACGTTGAAGGCCTTGACCGCGTCGCGGATCAGCGGAAACTGGGGAACGAGCTCCTCGGGCGGAGGGGGACGGTTCGCCTTGTACCGGTCGTAGATCTCGTTGCGGAAGGTCTCGCGCCCCGCGTCGAAGACGACGGCGATGTGGGTCGGGGCTTCCGAGGCCTTGCTCTCCGCAATGAGCTTCCACAGCATCGCGCAGAAGCCGTGAACGGCACCCACGGGAAGTCCGTCCGACGGGCGCGTCAGCGGCGGGAGCGCGTGGAAGGCGCGGAAGATGTAGCCGGAGCCGTCGATCAGATAGACGTGGCTGCCCTTGACGATGGGCGTTGCCTCGCCGTCGGGCACGGTCGATGTGCGCTTGTGCTTTTCCTTGCTCATGGAGCCGCACTATAGGCGCAAGGACCCGCTCGGTCATGCCCCTAGCGCAGTCCTACGGCCGCTTTGCGTCGGGGAAGCTGTCGGAGGAGGCGAAATAGGGCTTGATGTCGATGAGCGGCGTGCCGTC
>WBZY01001408.1_pt1 | contig 12433 bp, 11 predicted proteins | sample 5204191 | NCBI WGS metagenome assembly WBZY01 (sample SAMN12344363, study PRJNA552823) | activated sludge metagenome | biome: Activated sludge suspended growth; feature: Anammox Sidestream; material: Wastewater; isolation source: activated sludge from anammox sidestream of wastewater treatment...
AGTACCGGGACGAGACCGCCAAGTGGCGGGCCGCGGAGCCCACCGCGATGATCTGTGGCCCCTACGGCCTGCGCGACGGGGTGGGCTACTTCGAGTCCCATCCGAAGGCCTCCCCCCAGCGCTACCTCTTCGTGTGGCTCGGGCGGGAAGAGCCCCGCTTCGACGAGCGCTCGATCGAGCTCCTGGACTGAGCTCCTGGCCCGCGCTTCCAGGCGAACGCCGTTTGGTCGAAGAGGCGGATGCGGCCGGCGCCGGCTAGCCTTCTCCGCCCGCGAGGACCGTCCCATGATCTTCCAGACCGACGACCTGCGCATCGCCGGCCTCCGGCCGCTGATCCCGCCCGCGATCCTGATGGAGGAGCTCCCGATCGGGGAGAAGAGCTCCGAGACGGTGGCGCGCGGCCGCGAGCAGATCGCGGCGGTCCTGCACGGCGAGGACGATCGCCTGATGGTCGTCGTGGGCCCCTGCTCGGTGCACGACCCGGAGGCGGCGCTCGACTACGCCCGCCGGCTGCGGGGCGCCGCGGACCGCCACTCCCGGGACCTGCTGGTCGTGATGCGCGTGTACTTCGAGAAGCCGCGCACGATCGTGGGCTGGAAGGGCCTGATCAACGACCCGCACCTCGACGAGAGCTTCGCCATCAACGAGGGCCTGCGGAAGGCGCGCCGGCTGCTGCTCGAGATCTCCGAGCTGGGCCTGCCGGCCGGCTCCGAGTTCCTGGACCCGATCTCACCCCAGTTCATCGCGGACCTGGTCTCGTGGGGCGCGATCGGCGCCCGCACCTCGGAGAGCCAGGTACACCGCGAGCTGGCCTCGGGCCTGTCGATGCCGGTCGGCTTCAAGAACGCCACCAACGGCAACGTCCAGATCGCGATCGAGGCGATCCTCTCGGCGCAGCACCCGCACAACTTCCTGTCCGTGACGAAGCAGGGCGTGGCCGCGATCGTGAGCACCCGCGGGAACCGCGACTGCCACCTCATCCTGCGGGGCGGCAGCGACGGCCCGAACCACGACACCGAGAGCCTGGCCCGGATCGGTGCGGCCCTCGGCAAGGCGGGCCTCCCGGATCGGCTCGTGATCGACTGCTCGCACGCGAACAGCGCGAAGGACCCGCAGCGCCAGGCCGGCGTCTGCCGCTCGGTCGCCCGCCAGGTGGCCGAGGGCAACCGTGCGGTCATCGGCCTCATGCTCGAGAGCTTCCTCGAGGAGGGTCGCCAGGACGCCAAGCCGGGGCAGCCGCTCACCTACGGCAAGAGCATCACCGACGCCTGCATGAGCTGGGAGCGCACCGAGCCGCTCCTCGCGGAGCTGGCGGAGGCGGCCCGGACCCGCCGGCGCCCCGAGGGTCAGGATTAGCCCGAGGCCCCGGGCGCCTCGCTAGCCCTCGCCGGGTCTGCTATCCGTCCGCGCCTTCGATCACCCACCTCGGCTCCCGCAGCGGCATCGCGGCCCCCGCCCCGATGCCAGGCGGACGGGAGCCCGAAGCGCCGGCACCGGGATCGCTCCGATCGGACCGGATCGGGCCGGCGCTCCGTCCGCGAGGAGGCTCCGTGCGGGAATTCGATACGACCTTCATCGTCCAGCCCGAGATCTCCGAGGAGGCTCGCGAGACCCTGATCGGGCGCCTCAAGGGGGTCCTCGAGCGCTCCGGCGCGGTCCCGCTCGAGGTGGACGACATGGGCAAGCGCAAGCTCGCCTACGAGATCGCGCGCTTCCAGAAGGGCCACTACCTCTCGCTCTTCTACGCCGACAGCGGCAAGGCGGTCGCCGAGCTCGAGCGCGCGCTGCGCATCGACGAGTCGATCCTGCGCTTCCTGACGGTGCGCCGCGCCGACGACGTCGGCGACCTCGACGCGCGCAGGGCGAAGGCGGTCGAGCTCGAGAAGGTGCGCCACGAGAAGGCCGCCGAGCGCGCCGCCCGCGAGGCCGAGGAGCGTGCCGCGCGCGAGGCCGCGCGCCTGGCCGGCGAGCCGGTCGACGAAGGCGGTGGCGAGGAGGAGGAGGAGTACGGCGTGCGCGAGCCGCGCAGCCGCGACGAGGACGACGACGACGAGGGCGACGACCGCGCGCCCGCGGGGGAGTAGCAGCCGATGCGCTCCGTGCAGGTGATCCTGAGCGAGGACGTCCCGAACCTGGGTGACGCCGGCGAGCTCGTGGCGGTGAAGCCGGGCTTCGCCCGCAACTACCTCCTGCCGCGCGGCCTGGCGGTCGCCGCCACCGAGGCCAGCAAGAAGCAGCTCGCCCACCAGCAGCGCGTGATCGCCGAGAAGGTGGCGCGTGCGCGCAAGCTGCTCGAGGGCGAGAAGGCCCGCTTCGAGGGCCAGGTGGTGGAGATCACCGCCCAGGCCGGCGAGGAGGGCAAGCTCTTCGGCTCCGTCACCGCGGTGATGATCGCCGAGCAGCTCACAGAACGCGGTCTCGAGGTGGACCGCCGCAAGATCGCGCTCGCCGACCCGATCAAGGAGGTCGGTGAGCACCCGGTCGTGATCAAGCTCCACCGGGAGATCCAGGCCACGATCACCGTGAAGGTCACCGCCGCGCCCTAGCCTCCGTGGTACAGTTCGGCTCGATCCCGAACGACGCGAAGGAAGACGGCGTGGCGCGAACCCAGGGCCGGTCGCGACGCGAAGAGGACGGCGCTCCTGCGCTCGGCTCTTCGGGCCGGGTCCCGCCGAACGACCTCGATGCCGAGAAGTCGGTCCTCTCGGGCCTGCTGCTGCGCAACGAGTCGATCCACGCGGTGTACCTCGAGTGCAAGCCCGAGGACTTCTACCACCCCGCGCACCGCGCGCTCTTCGAGGCGATGCACGCGCTCTCCGAGGCGGGCTCGCCGGTGGACCTGCGCACGCTCTCGGACCACCTGGTGCGGCACAAGCTGCTCGACCGGATCGGCGGGCCGGTGGCGCTCGCCGAGATCGCGGACTTCGAGACCACCGCCGCCCACGTCGTCCACCACGCGCGCATCGTGCGCGACCGCGCGATCCGCCGGCGCCTGATCGGGGTCGCCACCGAGATCGTCGAGATGGGCTTCGACGGCGGGGACCGCGCCGACACGCTGCTCGACCAGGCCGAGGGGCGCATCCTCGACATCGGGCGCCAGAACGCGCGCGAGACCTTCCGCAGCCTGCAGGACGAGATGCAGAGCACCTTCGACTACGTCGAGGCGGTGATGGGCCGGGGGGGCGAGCTCACCGGCGTGCCGACCGGCTTCAAGGAGCTCGACGAGAAGACCGGCGGGCTCCAGCCCGGGGAGCTCTTCATCCTGGCCGCCCGCCCGAGCATGGGCAAGACGGCGCTCGCGCTCAACATCGCGCGCAACGCCGCGGTGCTGCACCGCAAGAAGGTCGCGGTGTTCTCGCTCGAGATGACCGCACAGGCGCTGGTGCTGCGCATGCTCTCCGCCGAGGCCGAGGTGGACCAGTCGCGGATCCGCAGCGGCTACCTCACGACCCACGACTACAAGCGCCTGCGCGACGCGGCCGGCGCGATCGGACACGCCGACATCTGGATCGACGACTCGGGCATGATCACCGTGCTCGAGATGAAGGCGAAGTGCCGGCGCATGAAGAAGGACCGCGGCCTCGACCTGGTGATGGTCGACTACCTCCAGCTCGCGCACGGCGACGGGCGCAACGAGCGCCGCGAGCAGGAGATCTCCGAGATCAGCCGCGGCTTGAAGGCGATGGCGAAGGAGCTCGAGATCCCGGTGATCGCGCTCTCGCAGCTCAACCGCGGCCCCGAGAACCGGCCCGGCAAGGACAAGCGCCCGATGCTGGCGGACCTGCGCGAGTCGGGCGCCATCGAGCAGGACGCCGACGTGATCGCCTTCATCTACCGCGACTGGTTCTACAACCGTGACGACCCGGGCAAGGAGGACCTGGCCGAGCTGATCATCTCGAAGCAGCGCAACGGCCCGACCGGCACGATCGAGCTCACCTTCCTGTCGCGCCTCGCGCAGTTCCGCGACCGCTCGGCCTTCGTCCCCGACGACCAGGGCCCGCCGCGCGGCGGCAGCGGCTTCCTGCCGCCCGACGAGGACGGCAGCGAGCCGGGCGACTTCCTCTAGTGCCGCCCGCGCTCCTGAAGCCCCACGCGCTGCGGCCCGGCGCGGCGATCGGGATCGCGGCGCCGGCGGCCGCCGTGGACCCCGAGACGCTCGCGGCCGGCGAGGAGCGCTGGCGCCAGGCGGGCTTCGCCGTGGTGCGCCGCGGTGACCTGCTGGCGCGCCACCGCTACCTGGCCGGCGACGACGCGCGGCGCGCCGCCGAGCTGATGGAGCTGGTCGCGGACCCGCGCGTCGGCGCGATCGTGTGCGCGCGCGGCGGCTACGGCACGCCGCGCATCCTCGACCGCCTCGACGCCGCCGCCGTGCGCGCGGCGCGCAAGCCGCTGGTCGGCTTCAGCGACGTGACGGCGCTCCTGCTCTGGCAGCGCCGCGCCGCCGGCCTGGTCGGCTTCCACGGCCCGATGCTCGACCGCGGCGGCGACCTGCGCGACGAGGAGCTCGCCGCGCTGGTCGCCGCGCTCGGCGGCGGCGGGCCCGCGCGCCCGGCCTGGAAGGGCGCCGCGGGCGGCGGCGGGTGTGCCGAGGGCCGGCTCACCGGCGGCTCGCTCACGATGGTGGTGGCCTCGCTCGGTACGCCCTGGGAGATCGACACGCGCGGCGCCCTGCTCCTGCTCGAGGACGTGGGCGAGCGCCCCTATCGCCTCGACCGCCTGCTCGCGCAGCTCCGCAGCGCCGGCAAGCTCGCGCGCGTCGCCGGGATCGGGCTCGGGCGTTTCGAGCGCTGCGACGAGCCGGACGGCTCGGTGAGCGCCTGGGAGGTGCTGCGCGAGGTCGTGGAGGAGCTCGGCGTCCCGTGGGTGGCGGGCCTCCCCTTCGGCCACGGCGCGCCGAACCTGCCCTGGCCGGTGGGCGCCCGCGCGCGCCTCGACGGCACGCGGGCCGAGCTGCAATTTCTCGAGCGGGGGGTGAGCGACCGGCCATGAAGCACGCGCGGATCCGACGCAAGCTCGCGCGCGTGGACCGCGCGCTCGACAAGGCGATCGCCGACGCCGAGATCCCGGGCGCCGTCGTGCTGGCGCGCATGCGGCGCGACGGCGAGTGGCTCGAGCACTGCTCGGTGCGCGGGCTCGCGGCCGTGCGGCCCGAGCGGATCCCGATGGCGCGCGAGACGGTCTTCGACCTGGCGTCGCTCACCAAGCCGATCGCCACCGCGACGGCGGTCCTGCTGCTCGTCGCCGAGGGCGCGATCGACCTCGACGAGCCGCTCGCCAAGTACGTGCCCGCCGCCGGCGAGCGCGGCAAGGAGCAGGTGCGGGTGCGCCACCTGCTCACGCACAGCGCGGGGCTGCGGCCCTGGCGTCCCTTCCACGAGGCGCTGCTCGAACGCGAGCGCAAGAAGGGCGAGCGCCTGCTCGGCACGCCGGCGGCGAAGGAGGCGATCCTCGAGCGCATCCACCGCTCGACGCTCGTGCACGAGCCCGGCGAGGCCGCCGTCTACGGCGACCTCGACTTCATGCTGCTCGGCGAGCTGGTCGAGACGGTGGCGAAGCAGCCGCTCGACGAGTTCTGCGCCGCGCGCATCTTCGCCCCGCTCGGGCTCGCGGACACCCGCTTCGTGCGGCTCGGCGACGGCCAGCCGCCGCTCCCGGACGCCCTGCGCCGCCGCTTCGCCGCCACCGAGAACTGCCCCTGGCGAGGGCGCATCCTGTGGGGCGAGGTGCACGACCCGAACGCCTGGGCGATGGGCGGCGTCGCCGGCCACGCCGGCCTGTTCGCGCCGGCCGACGACGTGCTGCGCTTCGCGGGCGCGGTGCTCGACGCCTGGCACGGCCGGGGCGAGGCCGATCCCGTCCTCGCGCGCGTGCTGCCGCGCGAGTGGCTGCACCGCTTCCTCACCCGGCAGGAGGGCAAGGCCCTCGACCCGGCGGGCTCCGCACCGGCCACCTGGACGCTCGGCTGGGACACGCCGACCCCGGGCGCCTCGAGCTCCGGCCGCTACTTCACGCCGGGCGCCACGGTCGGGCACCTCGGCTTCACGGGCACCTCGCTCTGGATCGACCTCGCGCGCGAAGCCGTGGTGGTGATGCTCACCAACCGGGTCCACCTGGTGGCCAAGCGCAGCCCGTTCAAGCTCCGGGCCGTCGTGCACGATCTGGTGATGGAGTCGTTCCTGGCGGAGTAGCGCGGGGGGCCCAGGGCAGACGTGGCGCGTCCGGTGATCGGCATCACGGTGAGCATCGACCCGGGCGAGCGGATCCGGCCCGGACAGCAGTACCTCTACGTCGGGCGCGCCTACGCCCGCGCGGTGGAGGCGGCCGGCGGCGCCCCCGTCCTGCTCCCGCCCGACCTCGCGCCCGAGCGCGCCGCGGCCCTGTGCGCGGGCCTCGTCGTCACGGGCGGCGCGCAGCTTCCGGCGGCCCTCGGCGGTCCGAGCCCCGGGGACGAGCGCGCCCTCGGGCCCGCCGGCGCTCCCGCCGAGCTTGCCGAGCGCGTCGCCTGGGACCTGGCGCTCATCGATGCGGCGCGCGAGCGCCGGCGGCCGCTGCTCGGGGTCTGCTACGGCATGCAGCTCCTGAACCTGCGCCTGGGCGGCACGCTCCACGCCGACCTGCGGCGAGCCGCCGGCACCACCATCGACCACGGCGGCTCGGGGCGCATCGCCGAGCACGAGGTGACGCTCGACGAGGCGAGCGCGCTGCGCGCCGTGCTCGGCACGCGCGCGCGGGTGGCGTCGTCCCACCACCAGGCGGTGGCGCGGCTCGCGCTCGGGCTGCGGGCCGTGGCGCGCGCCCGCGACGGCGTCCTCGAGGCCTTCGAGGGCGAGGGCCTGCTCGGGGTCGAGTGGCACCCCGAGCACGACGCCACGGCGCCGGCCGTCTACGGCTGGCTGCTGGCCGAGGCCCGGAGGGCCGCGTGAGGGCTGCCCTGCCCGCGCGGCTCGAGCACGTCCACCTGATCGCGATCGCGGGCACCGGGATGGGCGCACTCGCCGGCTTCCTGCGCGCGCGCGGCCTGCGCGTCACCGGCTCCGACCGGGCGCTCTACCCCCCGATGAGCGAGATGCTGGCCGGCTGGGGCATCCCGGTGTCGCTCGGCTTCGAGGCCGCGCACCTGGAGCCGCGCCCGGACCTGGTCGTGATCGGCAACGCGGTGCGCCCCGACAACCCGGAGGCGCGCGCCGCGATCGAGGGCGGCATCCCCTACCGCTCCTTCCCCGACGCCCTCCACGAGCTCGCGATGGCAGGCCGCCACGCCGTGGTGGTGGCCGGCACGCACGGGAAGACCACCACGACGAGCCTGCTCGGCGCGCTGCTCGCCGGGGTGGGCCTCGATCCGTCGGTCCTGGTGGGGGGCGTAGCGCTCGACTTCGAGGGCCCGTTCCGGGACGGCTCCGGCCCGCACTTCGTCGTCGAGGGCGACGAGTACGACACCGCCTTCTTCGACAAGACCCCGAAGTTCCTGCACTACCACCCGCGCACGCTGCTCCTCACCTCGGTCGAGTTCGACCACGCCGACATCTACCGCGATCTCGCGCACGTGCAGGAGGCCTTCCGCGCCCTGGTGCGCGGGATGCCGGCCGGCGGCGCGATCGTGGCCGCGCTCGACGACCCGAACGTGTGCGACGTGCTGGCCGGCGCGCCGCCGCCGGTCGTCGGCTACGGGCTCGGCACGGCCGAGCACGGCTTCCGCGCCGTGGACCTCGACCCGGGCCCCGCCGGCACCGCGTTCCGCGTGCTCCGCGACGGCACGGAGGTGGCGCGCGCGCGGGTGCCCCTCTACGGCCGCCACAACGTCGCCAACGCGCTCGGCGCGCTCGCGACGGCGGTGGTGCTGGGCGCGCCGGTCGAGGCCGCGGCCGCGGCCCTGGCGCGCTTCCGCGGCGTGCGCCGCCGGCAGGAGGTGCGCGGCACCGTGGCCGGCGTCACCGTGCTCGACGACTTCGCGCACCACCCGACGGCGGTGCGCGAGACCGTGGCCGCGATGCGCGCGCGCTTTCCCGGCCGGCGCCTGGTGGCGGTACTCGAGCCGCGCTCGAACACGAGCCGCCGCGCGCTCTTCCAGGCCGACTTCGCCGAGGCGCTGGCGGGTGCCGACCGCGCCGTGGTCGCGGTCGTCCCGCACGAGCCGATCTACAGCAACACCGGCGTCGTGACCGAGTACCTCGACGCCGGGCGCCTCGCCGAGGACCTGCGCGCCGGCGGCGTGGACGCCGAGGCGATCGAGGGGGTCGAGGCGATCGTCGAGCGGCTCGGGGCGACGAGCCGCGCGGGCGACGTCGTCCTGGTGATGAGCAACGGCGACTTCGGGGGCCTGTGGGGCAAGCTGCTCGAGCGGCTCGGCCGCAGCGCCTCGTGATCAGCGCCCGCGCCGCGCGCACGCCGCCAGCGCGAGCGCCGCGAGCACGGCGCTCGCCCCGCCGCCGGGCTCGGGCAGCAGCTGCGGGTCACAGGGGAAGCCGTAGGTCGTGATCTCCATCGCCCCGGTGGCGATCGCGATCGTCTCGGTCTCGTCGAGAGCCTCGGGGCCTTCTCCGACGTTCCCGCGCGCCTGCGCCTCGAGCGCCACGAGCTGGTCGCGGTACCCGGGGGAGACGTGATCGAGATCCGCGAGGCTCCGGGTCAGGACGTCGGAGATGGCCAGCAGGTCGTCGAAGGTGGTGAGCGCCGTGGGTGGCGTGAGGACCGGACGCTGCTCGTCCTCGGCGAGCCCGAGCACGAGCCGGAAGCCGATCTCGGCCTGGCGGGCGAGCTTGCGCACGTCGACGACGGCGAGGTCGTCGCGGCTCGTGTGGTAGCAGGCGTTGGTGGCGTCGCTGAAGAAGACGATCGGCACCCCGCCCACGTGGAAGCCGACGTAGTCGCTGCGGAGCTGGCCGAACACGACCGAGAGCAGCCGCGTGTCGAGCCCGACCGCGTCGATCGCGGCGCTCGTGAGCGAGGTGAGCAGCGCGCCGCCGGTCTCCGTCCCGATCGCGAAGCTCAGTTCGCGCACGCTCGGCATCAGGTTCGCGCCCTGGATGTCGAAGTTGACGTAGCTGACCACGTCCGCGAGCGGGACCAGCGGGTGCGCGACGAAGTGGCTCGACCCGAGCAGCCCGATCTCCTCACCGTCCCAGAGCGCGAGGACGACCGATCGCTCCGGCGGCGCCGGCAGCGCCCGCAGCGCGCGTCCGATCGCCAGCACCACCGCCACCCCGGCGGCGTTGTCGGTGGCGCCGTTGCAGATCGCGTCGCCCAGGTTCGTGCACCCGCCCGGCGGTATGTGGTCGTAGTGGGCACCCACGATCACGAACTCGTCCGCCCGGGCCCCGCCCGGGATCACGGCCAGCAGGTTCGTGCGCACCCCGTCGAAGGGCTGCTGGTAGGCCTCGCGGCCGCTGGCCGCCGTGTCGAGGCCAGGGCCGATCTGCTCGAGCTCGTCGATCAGGAGCTCGCGCGCGGCGGCGCCGCCCGGGGTCCCGCTGCCGCGCCCCTCGAGCGCGTCGGCCGCGAGCTGCGTGACGTCTGCCTCCACCTCGCGGGCGACGGCGGCCGCCGCGGTCACCTCCTCCGGTGTGAAGGCGGAAGCCGGGGTAGCAGCGAAGAGCAGCGCGAGCGCAAGGGTTCGGCGGAGCATCCGGGGATTCGACCCCATCCGGCGCGACGCCGCAAGCCGTCGCTGGTATCGTGCCGGTGGCCATGGCCCGACTGCCCGACCACCTCCCGATCCTCGACCGCCCGGGTGCGCAGCGGGTGCGCGAGGCCACCTACCTCGAGCGCGAGATCACCGCGCCCGTCGACCTGTGCGACGCGCGCGGGCGGCTCGACCCGGCGGCGCGCGGCTTCGCGCGCCAGCCCCTCTTCCGCGCCAACCTCTCGGGCCACTGGCCGCGCAAGAAGCGCTGGAACTTCTGGAACTGGATCGCGCCGGACTTCGTGTTCTCGGTCACGCTCGCGAACCTCGACCTGGCCTCGATGTGCGCCTTCACGCTCACCGACCTCCGCGACGGCACGCACTGGAGCGGCGGCTCGTTCGGCGGGCCCGGGCGGATCGAGCTGCCCGAGCAGGTCGAGGCGAGCGTCGCCTTCGCGGGCGGGGGCGCCGACTACCAGAACCGGATCGAGGGCCCCGACCTCGCCGTGCGCTTCCGCGGCCGCGCCCGCGACCGGACCGAGCTCGCGGCCGAGTTCACGGTGCGCCGCCCGCCCGGCCACGAGAGCCTGAACGTCGTGGTGCCCTGGAGCGAGACGCGCTTCCAGTGCAACTCGAAGCACGCCGCGCTCCCCTGCGAGGGCGAGGTGCGCGCCGGCGCGCGGCGCTACCGCTTCGACCCGCGCACCGGCTTCGCCGTCCAGGACTGGGGCCGCGGCATCTGGCCCTACCGCTCCTTCTGGAACTGGGGCGTCGCGACCGGCTACGCGGGCGACGTGCTCCTCGGCGTGAACTTCGGCGCGAAGTGGACCACCGGGACGGGCGCCAACGAGAACGGGATCCTGTGCGACGGGCGCCTCCACAAGGTGATGGAGGACCTGCGCTGGGACTACGACCCGGTCGAGTGGCGCAAGCCCTGGCGCGTGGTCGCCGAGCACTCGGGCGCGCTCGACCTCGTGCTCGAGCCCGTCGTCGCGCACACGCCGCGGGCGAACCTCGGCGTCCTCGCGACGGGCGGCGTCTGCGCCTTCGGGCGCTGGCGCGGGCGGGTGCGGGTCGAGGGGCGCGAGATCGCGGTCGACGGGCTGATCGGCTGGGCCGAGGAGTTCGCGCACCGCTGGTGAGCCCCTACCATCGACGGTCCATGCCGGGGCTCCTCGGACTCCTCCTCGCCGCGCTCCTCGCGTGCAGCCACGCCGCGGCGGCGGCGCCGGCGACCGTACTCCTGGTCTCGCTCGACGGGACGCGCCCCGCCGACGTGGCGGAGCTCCCGCTCTTCCGCCGCATCGCCGAGCGTGGCGCCGCCGCCGAGGCCCTGGTCCCGGTCTTCCCCTCGAACACCTTCCCGAACCACGTGACCTTCGTGACCGGCGTCGAGCCCGACCGGCACGGGATCGTGAACAACACCTTCCGCGACCCGAAGCGCGGCCGCTTCCGCTACGACGACGATCCCACCTGGCTCGAGGCGGAGCCGCTCTGGTCGCTGCTCGCGCGCGCGGGCCTCCCCTCGGCCTCCTACCACTGGGTCGGCTCGGAGGGCCCCTGGCGCGACGGGCGCGGCCCGCGCGACTGGGAGCGCTTCGACGCACGCGTGCCCGCGCAGCGCAAGGTGGACCGGATCCTTGCCTGGCTCGATCGCGAGGAGCCCGCCGAGCGGCCGCGCTTCGTCACCTGCTGGCTGCCGGGCGCCGACGCCAGCGGCCATCGTCTGGGCCCGGGCACGCCCCTGTCCGACGTGGCGCTCGCCGAACAGGAGGCCGCGCTCACGGCGCTCGTCGCGGGGCTCGAGGCGCGCGGGCTCCTCGCGTCGACGACGCTGCTGCTGGTCTCGGACCACGGGATGGCGCGCGTCGAGCACAGCCTCGACCTCGAGGCGGAGCTCGCGCGGGCGGGGGTGCGCGCCGACGTGATCGGCGGCGGCGGCTTCGCGACCGTGCAGCTCGGGCGCGGCGCCGGGCAGCGCGAGCCGGCCGAGCGGCGCGCCGCGATCGGGCGCGCGGTCGAGGTCGCCCGCAAGCTCGGGCTCGAGGCCTTCGCGCGCGGCGCGACGCCCCCGGAGTGGCCGGCCGCGAACCCGCGCTTCGGCGACCTCGTCGTCGTGGCGCCGGTCGGCACCGCGATCGTCGACGGCTCGCGCGCGCTGGCGGTGCCGGCGGCCGCGCTCGGCCTGGGCCTCGAGGGCGCGCACGGCCACCGGCCCGACGCGCCCGAGATGGCGGGCATCTTCTTCGCGCTCGGGCGGGGCGTCGCCCCCGGCGCGCGCCCCGGCCGCGTGCGCGCGCTCGACGTCGCGCCTACCGTCCTCGCCCTGCTCGACGTTCCCCAGCCCGGCGCGATGACGGGCCGTCCCATCCCGCTGCAGGCGCCGCCGCGGGCGGTCGCGACGGAGGATCCGGCACGATGAAGCTGCGCCCGGTCGTGCTGGCCCTGTGCGCCAGCCTGGCTCTCGCTGCGCCCGCCGCCTGGGCGCAGGCCCGCAAGCCGGGCGAGCGGAAGACGCCGACGAAGGAGGCGCCCGCGAAGAAGAAGGAGAAGGGCGCCGAGAGCGCACCCGCGAGCTGGTATGCGCTGCGGGTGACCCGCGGCGACACGGGCGTGATCGTGACCAACCTCTGGTCCGCGGGCCGCAGCATGCGCGCGGAGGCGGTGCTCTCGGGGGTTCCGATCGTGCAGCTCGTGAGCGGCGAGTGGTACTACGTGATCGACGGCCTGCGCCAGGCCGGCCTGATCCACGCGCTGGCCAGCGCCGACCGCGCCTCGCCGCGGCGGGTGCTGGTGATGCTGCCGCTGCTGGCG
>WBZY01001411.1_pt1 | contig 12387 bp, 8 predicted proteins | sample 5204191 | NCBI WGS metagenome assembly WBZY01 (sample SAMN12344363, study PRJNA552823) | activated sludge metagenome | biome: Activated sludge suspended growth; feature: Anammox Sidestream; material: Wastewater; isolation source: activated sludge from anammox sidestream of wastewater treatment...
CACCTTGACGGCCACCTCGCCCCCGCCGTGCAGGCGCGCGCGGTGCACCTGCGCCACCGAGGCCGCGCCGATCGGGGCCGGCTCGAAGTGGGCGAAGAGCGCCCCGAGCGGGGCGCCGAGCTCCTCCTCGACGACCGCCGCCACCTCGGCGAAGGGGAGCGGGGGCACCTGGTCCTGGAGGCTTCCGAAGGCGGCGCGCACCTCGGGCGCGAGGAGGTCCACGCGCAGCGAGACGAACTGGCCGGCCTTCGCGAACGGGCCCTTGAGCTCGCCGAGCAGGCGGGCGAGGCGCCGGGCCGCGGCGTGGCGGCGCGTGGCCCGGCGCCGGGCGCGCCGCGCCGCGCCGCCGAAGAGGTCGCCGCAGCGTCCGGCCGCCTCGCCGAGCGCCAGGGCGGCGCCGCAGCCGGCGAGCCGGAGCCCCTGCGTCACGCCGAGGGCGCGCAGCGCGAATCGGGCGCGGCCACGCGGGCGTCCATCCAGGGTCAGCGGCGAGGGGGTCGGCGTGGAGGCATCCATTTTCTTGACAACGCGGCGGCCCCTAGTCTACTGAGTCGGGTCCGTTCGCCAGGCGAGTTGCCGAGAGTCGCTCCGCCGGAGGTGCCTTCGCATGACGTCCGTGTCCCCCGTTCGCGGCGCCGCCGGTGCGCTCGCGATGCTCTCGATGCTGGGGCTTCTCGCCCTCGGCTGCCACGAGGTGCACTTCGACCCGGCCACCCATTCCGACGAGATCCAGATCTTCGACGACCTGTTCACGGTCTCGGTCCCGTCGTCCGACCACATCGTGGCGGCGGGCTACTGGGGCACGGTGTACGTCAGCCAGGACGGCGGCAAGAGCTTCGTGAAGGGTGAGACCGGCACGCGCCACCTCCTCTACGGCGTGTCGATGGCGGACGACTCGAAGGGATGGGTGGTGGGCCAGGAGGGCACGATCCTGCGCACCGAGGACGGCGGGCTCACCTGGACTCCGCAGACCACGAACAAGCAGGAGGAGGGCACGCACCTCTTCTCGGTGCAGGCGCTCGACGCGAACACGGCGTGGGCCGTCGGCGACTGGGGCACCCGCATCTTCACCGACGACGGTGGCAAGACCTGGCAGGACTTCTCGCTCACGATCGACGAGACGCACCCGCAGTTCGTATGGCTCTCGCCGCCCGAGCAGGAGAAGGTGCGCAAGGGCGAGAAGGTCTACGAGGACGTGGGTCTCACCAACGTCTACTGCCGGCCCCCGCCGAGCCAGTCGTGCTGGATCATCGGTGAGTTCGGCTACATCTTCCGCTCCGAGACGGGCGGGCGCGCCTGGGAGCGCGCGGCGATCCAGCAGGACATCGCGCTCGCGCCGATCGAGGTTCCCTACAACCAGATCGAGATCACCGAGACCGATCGCGAGAACCTGCGTCGCTTCGCCAAGCAGATCCTCGAGCTCCCGCACCTGAACGTCGCGATCGAGCCCATGGCGAGCCCGCAGGAGATCGCCGAGTTCGGCAAGCCGAGCGACCCCTTCCCGCTCTTCGACATCCTCGAAGCACGCACCCAGTCGGTGTCGGCGGTGCTCGAGGACGCGGGGCTCCTCTCGGACCGCATCCGCAAGCGCGGCTCGCCGCCCTGGGACTTCGAGGACTTCCTCGCCGACGACCCCGAGTTCCTGAACCGCTACCTCCAGGGCCGTACCCAGGAGAAGCCCGGCATCGACGTCAGCATCTCGCAGAACCCGTATCTGTTCACGGTGCGCTTCGCCAACGAGAACGACGGCTTCATCGCGGGCCTGGGCGGCGTGGTGCTCGTGTCGAAGGACGGCGGGCGCAACTGGGCGTACCGGGACACCGGGCTCAAGCAGGCGATCTTCTCGGTCTACCCGCTGGCGGGCCGTGTCATCGCGGTGGGCGAGAAGGGCTTCGTGCGGGTCTCGACGGACGGCGGGGACACCTGGTCGGTCCCGCAGAGCGGCTTCCCGAACATCTTCACCTTCATGCGCGACATCTGGTTCGCCCCCGACGGCAAGAACGGCTTCATCGTGGGCGAGCGTGGCAACGTGCTGCACACGGTCGACGCGGGCGTCAGCTGGGATCGCGTGCTGCCGCCGGCGGGTCACCGGGCCGCCGCGGGAGGCTGAGCTCGGCGGGCGGCCGGCGCGCTCGCGGCCTCAGGGGCTCGGCTCGTCTCCGGTCCGTGGCGCGGCGCCGGCGGCGTCCTGCAGGCGCAGCTCGACGCGGCGGATCTTGCCGCTCACGGTCTTCGGCAGCTCGGCCACGAAGGCGATCGCGCGCGGGTACTTGTAGGGCGCGGTCACGCGCTTCACGTGCTCCTGGAGCGCGCGCGCGAGTGCAGGGTCGCCGGGGACGCCCGGCCGCAGCACGACGAAGGCCTTCACGATCGAGCCGCGGTCGGGGTCGGGCGCCGCCACCACGGCGGCCTCGAGGACGGCCGGGTGCTCGAGCAGCGCGCTCTCCACCTCGAAGGGCCCGATCCGGTAGCCGGCCGAGATGATGACGTCGTCGGCGCGGCCCACGAACCACAGCCAGCCGTCCTCGTCGCGCCGGGCGCGGTCGCCGGTCAGGTACCAGGGGCCGCGCCGGCAGCGGCGGGTGGCCGCCTCGTCCTTCCAGTAGCCGCGGAACAGGCTCGGCGGCGCGCCGTGGAGCGCGAGGTCCCCGACCTCGCCGGGCGGGAGCGGCGCGCCCTCCTCGTCGATCACCTCGACGCGATGGCCGGGCATCGGCAGGCCCATCGCGCCGGGCTTGATCGGCACGCCCGGGAAGTTGCCGACCAGGAGGATCGTCTCGGTCTGCCCGTAGCCGTCGCGGATCCCGTGCCCGGTCGCCTCGCGCCAGGCGCGGATCACCTCGGGGTTGAGCGGCTCGCCGGCCGACACCACCTCGCGCAGGCGCGGGAAGGTGAAGCGCGAGAGGTCCTCCTTCACGAGCAGGCGGAACTCGGTGGGCGGCGCGCAGAAGACCTGCGGCGCCACCTCCGCGAGCAGCTCGAGCTCGCGGCGCGGCTCGAAGCGGCCGTGGTAGAGGAACACCTCGGCGCCCACGCTCCAGGGTCCGAAGAGCACCGAGTAGGCCGCCTTGGCCCAGCCCGTGTCGCTGGTGGTCCAGAGCCGGTCGTCGCCGCGCAGGCCGAGCCACTCGCTCGCCGTGTAGCGCTGCGCCCAGGTCCAGGCGTGGGTGTGGAGCACCGCCTTCGGCGGCCCGGTGGTGCCCGAGGTGTAGTAGACGAGGGCGGGATCGGCGGCGGCGGTGTCGGCCTGCGCGCCGGCGTCGTCGGGTGCGGCGGCGCAGGCCGCACCCCAGGCCTCCCAGCCGGGCGCCGGTGGGCCGCTGCCGCCCGACACGAATAAGTGCCGGATGCTCGGGAGCTCGGCGCGGGCCGCCTCGACGAGCTGCACCTGCTCGGCGGCGGCGAGCAGCGCGCGCGCCTGGCTGTGCCCGGCGCGATAGGCGAGGTCCTTCGGGCGCAGCATGGTCGAGCAGGGGACGGCGAGCGCGCCGGCCTCGAGTACGCCCACCATCGCCACGTGCCACTCGGGAACCCGCGGGAGCAGGATCAGCACGGGATCGCCGGGGCCGATGCCGCGGGCGCGCAGGACGTGGGCCACGCGGTGGCTGGCACGGGCCACGTCGGCGTAGGAGAGGCGGCGCTCGGCGCCCAGGGCGTCGCGCCAGAGCAGGGCGGGGCGCCCCGGGTCGGCCGCGAAGCGGTCCACCACGTCGCGCCCGAAGTTGAAGCGCTCGGGCAGCTCCCAGCGGAAGGCGGCCGCCCGCTCGCGCTGCGCCCGGGCCGCCCCGGCGAAGTCCACCATGGCCGCCATGCTACCCGAGGCGTACCCTGGCGTTCCCCTGGGGCCTCAAGGGGATTCCCGGGGTCGCCGATGACCGAGCCAGCCGGGCCGCGCTCCGCGGAGGGGATCGAGGGGCGGGGCGGGGGTGTCGTGGCGGAACCGTCGCATCCGAAACCCACGGGCGCGGAGGCGCCGGAGCCGAGGCCTGCGGGGCCGGAGACGCCGGGGGTGCGGCCGGACCCGGGGCCGGCGGCCCTGGGCGAGCGGGCGCGCCCGCGCGTGCTGGTCGTGGACGACACCCGCGTCGACCGCGAGCTCGCGCGCGAGGCGGTCGGCGACCAGGCCGAGGTCGAGCTCTGCGCGAGCGCCGAGGAGGCGCTCCGGGCGCTCGACCGCGGGCGCTTCGACCTGGTGCTGACGGACCTCGTGCTCCCGGGCCTCTCCGGCGCCGAGCTGCTCGCGCGCGTGCAGAGCGACCACCCGGGCACCGACGCGATCCTGATCACCGCCCACGCCAGCCTCGACAGCGCCGTCGAGGCGCTGCGGCTCGGCGCGCTCGACTACCTGAGCAAGCCCCTGCGCGCGGGCGAGCTGGCGCTCGTCGTGCGGCGCACCCTCGAGCGCCGGCGGCTCGAGCAGGAGAACCTCCACCTGCGCGACCTGCTCGCGACGGTCGAGGAGTGCCGCACGCTCTCGACCTCGCTCGACCCGGCCGAGATCCACCTGGTCGCGCTCGACGTCCTGCTCGCGCGGCTCGGCCGCCTGCGCGGCCTCACGCTCTTCCATCGCGCCGCCGAGATGGGCTGCGACGACCTCGCCTGCCGCGGCTTCTCGGACGGCGAGGTGGACGCCTTGCGCACGGCGCTCGCGGGCGAGAAGGCGCCCGACCTCGACGCGCTCGCGCGCGTCGAGCTGACGCGGGCGGGCCCCCTGCACGAGGCCGTGGAGAGCGCCGGGCTCGCCGCCGCGCGCCTGCTCGTGGCGCCGGTGCGCGGGCGCGGCGCCGAGGGCGGCGTGCTCGTGGTCCCCGAGGACGAGACGCCCTTCCGTCCGCGCGACCTCGAGATCGCGCGGCTCGTGGCGAGCCACGCGCAGGCGTCGCTGCACAACGCGGAGCGCTACCACCAGGCCAAGGAGCGCGCCTTCGTCGACGACGTCACGGGTGTCTACAACGCCCGCTACCTGTTCACGGCGCTCGACCACGAGATCCGGCGCGCCGAGCGCTACGGCTCGCAGATCGCGCTGCTCTTCCTCGACGTCGACCGCTTCAAGCTGGTCAACGACCAGCACGGGCACCTGGTCGGCTCGCGCACCCTGCGGCGGCTGGCCGAGGTGCTGGGCGGCTGCATCCGCCAGGTCGATACGCTGGCGCGCTACGGGGGCGACGAGTTCACGATCCTGCTCGTCGACACCGGCCTCGAGACAGGCCTCGTGATCGCCGAGCGGATCCGCGCCGCGGTGGCGGGCAGCCGCTTCGAGGCGCGCGGGCGCGACGGGCTGCGCGTCTCGGTGAGCGTCGGCGTCGCCGCCTACCCCGCACACGGCACCACGCCCGAGACGCTCCTCGACGTCGCCGACAAGGCGATGTACCGCGCGAAGTCGCTCGGCCGCGACCGGGTCTGCTCCGCCTCGGAGCTGTGAGCGGTGCGCGGGCGGCCGCCGCGCGCGCCGCGACCCGTTTGACCGTCGCTGGGGCGGCTGCTAACCCACCGCTCCGTCGCATCCTTTCCTGCCTCCGAGGCCGCCATGAGCCAGCCCGAGAGCCCCGCGCCCGGGGGCCGCGCCGACGTCGCCCTCGACCCGATGCTCGGGCTGCGCCGTACGCACGCCTGCGGCGCGGTGACGGCGGAGCTGGTCGGGCGCGAGGTGGTGGTGGCCGGCTGGGTGCACGGCTGCCGCGACCACGGCGGCGTGCTCTTCGTCGACCTGCGCGACCGCGAGGGCCGGGTCCAGGCGGTGTTCCGGCCCGAGGTGGACACCGCCTCGCACGCGCGCGCGGGCCTGCTGCGCTCGGAGTTCGTCGCGATGGTGCGCGGCGTGGTCGAGCGGCGCACGCCCGAGACGGTGAACCCGAAGCTCGCGACCGGCGCGGTCGAGATCGTGGCGCGCGAGCTGCGGATCCTGAACACCGCGACGCCGCCGCCCTTCGCGCTCGACGACGATCCGGGCGCGGACGAGACCGTGCGCCTGCGCCACCGCATCCACGACCTGCGCCGCGCCCCGCTCCAGCGCGCGCTGCGCGTGCGGCACGCGCTCTACCAGTCGGCGCGCCGCACGCTCACCGAGCTGGGCTTCCTCGAGCTCGAGACGCCGATCCTCGCCAAGGCCACGCCCGAGGGCGCGCGCGACTTCCTGGTGCCGAGCCGGCTCCAGCCGGGCGAGTTCTACGCGCTGCCGCAGTCGCCGCAGATCATGAAGCAGCTCTTCATGATCGCGGGCTTCGACCGCTACTTCCAGATCGCACGCTGCTTCCGCGACGAGGACCTGCGCGCCGACCGCCAGCTCGAGTTCACCCAGATCGACCTCGAGATGTCGTTCGTCGGTGTCGAGGAGGTGCTCGCGGTGCTCGAGGAGGTCACCTGCCGCGCCTGGCGCGAGGCGGGCGGGATCGAGCTGCCGCGCCCCTTCCCGCGCCTCTCCTACGAGGAGGCGATGGCCCGCTACGGCTCCGACAAGCCGGACGTGCGCGTGCGGCTCGAACTCGTGGACCTCGGCGACCTGTTCCGCGCCTCGGAGTTCCGCGCCTTCCGCCAGGCCGTGGACAAGGGCGGGATCGTGAAGTGCCTGCCCGTGCACGACGCCGACGCGCTGACCCGCGGCGAGATCGACCGGCTCGAGGCCTTCGTCAAGAAGGAGCTCGGCGGCAAGGGCCTGGCCTGGGTGCGGGTCGTGGCGGACGGCTCCTGGCAGTCGCCGATCGCGAAGTTCCTCTCGGACTCCGAGCGCGCCGGGATCGCCGCGCGCACGGGCGCGCGGCCGGGCAGCGTGCTCTTCTTCGCGGCCGACGAGTTCGCGAAGGCCAACGCGATCCTGGGCCGCCTGCGCACGGACCTGGGCCGCCAGCTCGGGCGCGTGGACGAGCGCGCCTGGGCGCCGCTTCTCGTGCTGGGCTTCCCGGTCTTCGAGCGCGGCGAGGGCGGCCAGCTCACCTTCATGCACATGCCCTTCGTGGCGCCGGCGGACGAGGACCTGGCGCTGCTCGAGAGCGACCCCGAGCGCGTGCGCGGCAGCCACTACGACGTCGTCGTGAACGGGCTCGAGCTCGGCTCCGGGAGCCTGCGCAACCATCGCAGCGACGTGCAGCGGCGCATCTTCGAGCTGCTCGGCTACTCGAAGGACGAGATGGAGGCGCGCTTCGGCTTCCTGCTGAACGCGCTCGACGCGGGCGCGCCGCCCCACGGCGGCTTCGCCTTCGGCCTCGACCGGATGGCGATGCTGCTGGCGGGCGCCGAGAGCCTGCGCGACGTGATCGCCTTCCCGAAGACCCAGCGCGGGCAGGATCTCCTGATGGGCGCGCCCTCGGCGGTGGAGCCGGCGCAGCTCGACGAGCTGGCGCTGCGGATCGCGCCGCCGCCGGCCGCTGGCGGCGGGGCCGCGCCGAGCCCGGTGGGTCCGAAGCGGGGCCGCTGAGCGGCGTGGAGCGCAGCCTGCGCGTCCAGGTGCTCGTGATCGGCGGCGGCATCAACGGCGCCGGCATCGCGCGCGACCTCTCCCTGCGCGGCGTCTCCTGCGCCCTCGTCGAGCGGCGCGAGCTCGGCTCCGGCACCTCGTGGGCGTCGTCGGGGATGATCCACGGCGGGCTCCGCTACCTCCAGAAGGATCCGGAGGTCACGCGGCACTCGTGTGTCGACTCGGGCGCGATCCAGCGCATCGCGCCGCACCTGGTGTTCCGGATCCCCTTCGTGATGCCGGTCTTCGCCGAGGACCCGATCGGGCCCGAGCTCGTCGAGGTCGGCCTCGAGATGTACGACCGCTACCAGCCCTTCAAGAACGGGCGCCCCCACACGCGGCTCTCGCGCGCCGAGGCGCTGCGCCTCGAGCCCGCCCTCTCGCCGCGCCTCGACTGCGCCTTCACGCTCGACGAGTGGGGCGTCGACGCCGCGCGCCTCACGGCCGCCAACGCCCTCGACGCCGCTGCGCGCGGCGCCCACCTGTGGACCCACGTCGAGGCCGTCGAGCTCCTGCGCGAGGGCGCCCGCGTGACCGGCGCCCGCGTCCGTGACCGGCTCTCGGGCGACGCGTGGCGGATCGAGGCCGAGCTCGTGATGAACGCCACGGGGCCGTGGGCGCCGAAGGTCGCGAGGCTCGCGGGCGTCGAGGTGCGGCTGCGCCCCGCGAAGGGCATCCACCTGGTCTTCGAGCGCCGCGTCTCCCAGCTCGCGATCTACGCCCGCGGTGTCGACGGCCGCGATCTCTTCACCTTCCCGCACGAGCAGAACAGCATGGCGGGCACCACCGACGACGACTTCTACGGCGATCTCGATCGGATCGAGGTCGGTGAGGACGAGGTCGAGTACGTGCTCCAGGCGATGGAGCGCTCGATCCCGGGTATCCGCGCCCACCGCGTGATCCACACGCTCCAGGGCGTGCGCCCGACGCTCTACGGCTTCGGCTGCTACGAGGACGAGCTCTCGCGCGACTACGCCGTCGTGGACCACGCGGGCGCGGGGGCGCCGGGCTTCTTCTCGATCCTGGGCGGCAAGCTCGCCGCCTATCGCCTGATGGCCGAGGACGCGAGCGACCGGCTGTGCGCGGCGCTCGGCGTGCGCGAGCCCTGCCGCAGCGCGACGACGCCGCTTCCGGGCGGGGACGGGACCCTCGACGTGCGCGCGGTGGCCGCGCGCTTCCGCACGCCGCCGGCGGCCGTGCTGCGGCTCGCCTTCCGGCACGGCACGCGCGCCGAGGAGCTGCTGGCGCCCTGGGCGCCCGCCTCGGGAGTGCCGCCGCGCCCGGTGTGCCTCTGCGAGCCCGTGCTCGACGCCGAGCTCCTCTACGCCGCCCGGCACGAAGGGATCCGCACGCTCACCGACTGCGCGCTGCGGGTGCGGCTCGGGGTCGGCGCGTGCCAGGGGGCGGCCTGCGCCGCGCCCGCGGCGGATCTCCTCGCCGAGGCGCTCGACTGGCCGGCGGAGCGGAGGGCTGCGGAGGTCGCCGCCTTCGCGGCCGAGCGCTGGCGCGCCGGCATGCCGGTGCTCGCGGGGCGCCAGCTCGCGGCCATGGAGATCCATCGCCACGCGCATCTCGCCGCGCGCGGCTTCCAGGCAGGGGCCCGGAGCGCACGCGCCCCCGTGCGCGCCGCGGCCCGCAGCGCGCCGGCCCCGCCGCCGGATCCGGCGCCGGATCCGGCGACGCGCCGGACGCTCGCCCGCTGGCACGCCGGGCCCGACGGCGGGGCGGAGCCCTCGTGAGGGCGGTCGTGGTGGGCGGCGGCCTTGCCGGCTCGGCGGCGGCGCTCGAGCTCGCCGCAGCCGGCGCGGAGGTGACGCTGGTGCGCGCGGGCCCGGGCGCGACGGCGCTCGGCTGGGGCACGCTCGACCTGGCGGCCGCCTCGCCGCTGCGCCGCGGGGGGCTCCCCCTGCGCGACGCGCCCGACGGAGCGCCGCTCGCGCCCCTGCGGCGTCTCGAGCGGGCGGCGCTCGCGCAGGGATCGCCGGCGAGCGCACGCCACCCCTACGCCATCCTGTGGCCCGCGCGCGATCCGGAGCCCGAGATCCGGGAGGCCGTCGCCGCGCTCGACGCATGGCTCGCGCCCGCGGGCCTGCGCGTGACCGGCGATCCCACCCGGACGCGCTGGCTCGCCGACGTGCACGGCGCGCTGCGCGCGGCGGACCTCGCGTTCTCGGGCGCCGGCGAGGGGGAGCTCGACGGCACCCCGGAGGTCGCGCTCGTCGAGCTCCCGGGCCTCGCGGGCTACGAGGCGCGCGCGGCGCTGCGCACGCTCGCGGCGGAGCTCGCGGCCGTGGACGGCGGGGGCCGCCGGCTCGGGCTCGCGCGTCTCGAGCTCCCGCCGCCCCTGCGCGCGCTGGCCGCGACACCGGCGCGGCTCGCGCGTGCGCTCGAAGACCCGGCTGCGCAGCAGGCGCTGGCGCCCGCGCTGGCCGCCCTCGGCGGGCCCGAGCGCCTCGTGCTCTTCCCGCCCGTGCTCGGCCTCGACGGCGCCGCGCAGGTGGCGGCCTGGGCGCGCGCCGCGGCGGGCGGCCGGGTCGCGGAGCTGGTGGGCTCGCCGGTGCTCGCGCTCGCGGGCTTCCGCCTCGACCGCGCGCTCCAGGCGGCGCTTGCGCGCGCGGGCGTCGAGCGGCGCGCGGCGCGCGCGCTCGCGATCGAGTGGCGCGCGGGGCGGGCGGCGGCGCTCGGGCTCGCGGCGCGCGACGGGGAGGAACGCCTCGCCTTCGACGCGCTCGTCCTGGCCTCGGGACGCTTCGTCGGCGGCGGCGTGGCCGACGGCGACGGAGGCCTCCGCGAGCCCCTGCTCGGCCTTCCCCTCTACGACCTCGGCGGCCGGCGCGTCGACGGGATCGCGCCGCGCCGGCTCGTGCGGCGCGACTACGAGGGCGAGCAGCCGCTCTTCTCCGCGGGCGTGCGCGCCGACGCGCGGCTGCGCCCGCTCGCGGCCGACGGCACGCCGCTCGCGAACGTCTTCGCCGCGGGCGACCTGCTCGGGGGCTTCGACCCCGCGCGCGAGCGCACGGGGCTCGGGGTGGCGCTGCTCACGGGCCGGCGCGCGGGCCGCGAGGCCTGCCGCACCCACGCCGCGCCGGGGCGGGTGGCCTCGTGCTGAGCGGCTATCGCGGCTTCCTCCACGAGCTGGCGCGCACCGGCACCTGGCGGGCGCTCGCGCTGCAGGTCCGCGCCGGGGCGGGTCACTTCCTGCGCCGGCTCGCCGGGCGCCGGGGCGGTGACCCGATCGCGCGCTTCCTCGCCCACTACGGCGCCGACGGCTTCGGGCTGCCCGATCCCGAGCGTGCCCGGCTCCAGCTCGCCGCGGAGGCCTGCCTGGCCTGCAGCCTGTGCAGCGTCGAGTGCGCGCGTGCCGGCGGGGCGCCGCGTTTCGAGCCGCGCGACGCGGTGCTCTCGGCCGCGCGCCTCGAGATCGACTGGCTGCGCCTCGGGCCCGACGAGCACCGCGCGCCGGCGGCTCGCGGCGCGGCGGGCGGCTCCAGCGAGCTCCCGCCCGCGGCGGCCGCCGCGGAGGACGCGGCGCGCTGCAGCGCCTGTGCGGCCTGCGAGACGGTCTGTCCCGTCGGGATCCCGATCGCCGCGGTCCAGGCGGTGCTCGCCCGCCTCGCGTAGCCGGCCGGGCCCGCGGCGCGGTCGCCACTCCCCCGCAGATTCGCTAGAACGCGGCACCATGCCGAGCCCCTGGAAGCCGACCGCGCCCGCCGAGGGCGCGAGGATCCGTCTCGACGGCGGCAAGCTCGTCGTCCCCGACCACCCGATCGTGCCCTTCATCGAGGGCGACGGCACCGGGCCCGACATCTGGGCCGCCTCGGTGCGGGTCTTCGACGCGGCCGTCGCGAAGGCCTACGGCGGCCGGCGCAAGATCGCCTGGATGGAGGTCCTGGCCGGGCAGAAGGCCTTCGACCGCACCGGCGACTGGCTGCCCGAGGCGACGCTCGACGCCTTCCGCGAGTACCTGGTCGGGATCAAGGGGCCACTCACGACGCCGGTCGGCGGCGGCATCCGCAGCCTGAACGTCGCCCTGCGCCAGATCCTCGATCTCTACGTGTGCTTGCGGCCGGTGCGCTGGTACGAGGGCGTGCCGAGCCCCGTGAAACGCCCGCAGGACGTCGACATGGTGATCTTCCGCGAGAACTCGGAGGACATCTACGCGGGCATCGAGTGGCCGGCGGAGTCGCCCGAGGCGCGGAAGCTGATCGCCTTCCTCCAGGACGAGATGGGCGTCACGAAGATCCGCTTCCCCGCGACCTCCGGGATCGGCATCAAGCCCGTCTCGCGCGAGGGTACCGAGCGCCTGCTACGCGCGGCCCTCGACTTCGCGATCGCCCACGGGCGCCGGTCGGTGACGATCGTGCACAAGGGCAACATCATGAAGTTCACCGAGGGCGCCTTCCGGGACTGGGGCTACGCGCTCGTGAAGCGCGAGTACGCGGGGCGCGCGATCGGCTGGGACGACTGCGGCGGCCAGGCACCGAAGGGCCAAGTCCTGGTCAAGGACGCGATCGCCGACATCACGCTCCAGCAGGTGCTGACGCGCCCGACCGACTTCGACGTGATCGCCACCCTGAACCTGAACGGCGACTACCTCTCGGACGCGCTGGCGGCGCAGGTGGGCGGGATCGGCATCGCACCGGGCGCCAACATCAACTACCAGACGGGCCACGGCATCTTCGAGGCCACCCACGGCACGGCGCCCAAGTACGCCGGGCAGGACAAGGTGAACCCGAGCTCGGTGATCCTGTCCGGCGTGATGATGCTCGCGCACATGGGCTGGCAGGAGGCGGCCGACCGCATCGAGGCCGGCATCTCGAAGGCGATCGCCGCGAAGACCGTCACCTACGACTTCCACCGCCTGATGGACGGCGCGAAGCTGCTCCGCTGCAGCGAGTTCGGGGACGCGATCATCGCCAACATGGGCTGAGCGTCCC
>WBZY01001412.1_pt1 | contig 12373 bp, 12 predicted proteins | sample 5204191 | NCBI WGS metagenome assembly WBZY01 (sample SAMN12344363, study PRJNA552823) | activated sludge metagenome | biome: Activated sludge suspended growth; feature: Anammox Sidestream; material: Wastewater; isolation source: activated sludge from anammox sidestream of wastewater treatment...
TGTAGTCGTAGTCGTCGTCCGACATGCCGTGCCAGCGCGTCGCGCAGAACGTGATGTTGTGCTCCTCGGCGAAGCGGCGCAGGTTGGCGGCGTTCACCTCGCTCTCGGAGCCGAGCAGGCCGTGGCCGTAGAGCACGAGGCGGGAGGGGTTCTCGGCGCTCGCGGCCTTGGGCAGGATGCAGCGGAAGGGCGACGAGAAGTCCCCGGCCGTGCTGCGCACCGGCAGGCCGTCGGGCCCCTGGAGCAGCCGCGAACCGGGTGCGCCGGTGCCGGTGAGGTAGAGCGGCAGCGTGAAGGTGCCGCTGATGCGGCGGGCCACGCGCCCGTCGCTGTTCGGGTTCTCCTCCACGAGCGTCACTGCGAAGGGCGGCGCGGTCTCGGCGAGCGAATCGAAGGTGTCCTCGCGCATCGCCAGCATGCGCTCCGAGAGGTTGCGCTTGCTGATCACGGTGAAGTCCCAGGCGAGGTAGAGCTCCTCGCGGGCCACGCCGGCGCCGGCGAGCGCCGCGAACAGGCTCTCCATGTGCGGGCGCCGCTCCTCGAACGCCGGCAGGAAGGTGGGGATGCCGTCGCGGTAGAGCTCGAAGGCCCGCGCCGGCGCGATCGGCTGGCCGGCGGCGTCCTTCGGGTTGCGCAGCGCCACGATGAAGCGGCCGCCCGAGCGAAGGTTCTTGCCGACCCGCAGGATCAGCAGGCCCGGGGCTGCGGGGTCGAGCTCGGCCCACACGAGCTGGCGGTCCCCGCTGTCGGCGTCGATCAGGACCACCGGGGAGTCCGGCGCGAGCGAGTCGGCGATGCGCGTGATGAGCGGCGCGCCGGTCGCGACGAGGTCGAGGCCCGGCACCACGGTGAGCATCTTGGGGCCCGGGCTGAAGCCGTCGTTGCGGTTCCACTCGCTCGGGTCGATCGCCTTCCCGAGGCGCGAGACCGGCATGGCCGCGAGCGGGAAGGCCACCCGCCGGCCCGAGTCCATCGCCGGGTCCGCCACCGTGAAGCGATCGCTCGGGAACGGGTACAGGCAGCGCGCCGGGTCGAGCGGATCGCAGAGCTCCGGGTTCGCGGCCGCGAGGGCGGGCTCCCACGAGAAGGTGGCGCTCGCGGTCGCGTCGGGCCGCCCGTCCCCGTCGCGGTCGACGCGGACGAAGAGCGTGTGCCGGCCCGGCACGAGGTCCGCGGCGGCGAGCGCGGCCGTGGCCTCGGCGCCGTCGACGGCGAGCGGCACCGGCAGGATGCTCGCAGCGGGACCATCGATGCCGCGCAGCAGGCTGGCGGTGGCGCTTGCACCCGCGCCGAGCGGCTGCGCGAGGTCGATCACGATCGGGACGGCGCCGCTGGCGTCGGCCTGCGAGAGGTCCGCCGGCGAGAGGATCGCAAGGCGCGGCCCGCAGGCGAGCAGGGCCAGGGGAGCGGCGGCGAAGGCGAGCCGGAGCGTCATCGACGGGTCCCCCCGGCGAGCGCGGCGAGGCCGAGCCCGACGAGCGCCAGCGTGCCGGGCTCCGGGACGGGCGCGAAGGTGGCGGAGTCGGCGAACACGGTGCTCGAGAGGTCGGCCAGGCACGCTCCGGCGCCGCACCCGACGAGCGCGCCGAGGCGGATCGACGTGAAGGCGCCGCCCGCCAGTGCGAGGCGCTGCTCGTGGAGTCCGCTGTCGCCGATCACGAGCGGATCCGAGACCGCGCTGGCGACGAGCGCGTCGCCCGCGTAGGCGAGCAGGGCGATCGGCAGCGTCACCCCGTCGCTCGGGAGCCCCAGCACGTCGATCGCGAAGGACGCCACCGGCGCCGTGAACGAGAAGGTGATCACCGGGCCGAGCGAGTTGAGGATGCCCTGGTCGGGCGAGCTGGCCCAGGTGCCGGCCGGCTCGTAGCCGAGCAGCAGCGCGACGCTTCCCTCGCTCAGCACCTGCGCCGGCGACAGCGCCACGCCCGGGAGGCTCGCGGCGGCGGCGTCGGAGAGGTCCGGCAACGCGTCGAAGTCGAGGGTGAGGGCGCGCGCCGGTCCGGCGGCGAGCAGGCAGAGGGCGGCGGCCCACAGCGGCAGCGGGAGCCGGGCGGCGAGGTCGGGCCTCACCGCCCGAGAGCGTCGGGCGATCCGGGTCACGCGGGATTCCTCCTTGACGAGGAGTAGGTGGCCGCAAAGCGTGTCGTGTGGCAGCTCCCGGGGAGCCTTCGGCCACACCGCCCTGAGGCCCTCCGCCGGCTGGCATCGTCCTTGCTCGAGCCAGGGCCATGTCGCGCTGCCTGCTGCTCGTCGAGGACGACGCGGACTATCGCTCGCTCCTGAGCGACTTCCTGCGCTCGCTCGGCCACGCCGTGCTCGAGTTCGCGTCGGCCGAAGAGGCGCTTGGCCACATGGACGGGGCGGATGCTGAGGCTCCGAGCCTCGTCCTGACGGACCTGCGCATGGCTCGCATGAGCGGCCTGGACCTGGCCCGCACCCTGCGCCGCGCCCATCCGCGCCTCCCGATCATCCTGATGACCGCCTTCAGCGAGCGGCCGCTCGCCGGGGAGGCGCTGGCGCTCGGCCGCAGCGGCTTCGTCGAGAAGCCGTTCCGGCTGGCCGTGCTGCGGGAGGAGATCGAGCGGCTGCTCGCCGCCGGGGACGAGTGAGCCAGCGCCGGCCCATCCCGTGACGACGCGCTTCAGCGTTGCATCGGCAGCGAGACGACGAATCGGGTGTGGGGCGAGCCGGGGTCGAGCGCGAGGGTACCGGCGTGGGCTTCGACGAAGGCCCGCGAGACGCTCAGCCCGAGCCCGGTCCCCTGGCCTGCCGGCTTGGTCGTGAAGAAGGGCAGCAGGATGTCGGCGCGGATCTTCTCCGGGATGCCCGGCCCGCTGTCGACCACGGCGAGCGTCACTCGATCGTGGCCGGACGCGACCTCGATCCGGATCCAGCGCTCGCGCTGGTCGTGTACGGCGTCCGCCGCATTGGCGATCAGGTTGAGCAGCACCTGCTCGATCTGGGTCTCGCGGCACCTCAGATGCAGCTCCGGGTCGAAGGGCTCGACGCGGACCTCGATCCCCGCCTTCTCGAGCCGCTCCTCCAGGACGGCGAGCGCCTCGCGCACGATGCGCTCGACCGGCACCTCGAGGAAGGGGTCGGCGGACGCATCGCGCGCGAGGTTGCGCACGGCGCGCAGCGTGCGCGTCATGCGATCGCCGAGGGCGGTCAGGATGCGGACCGTCTCGCGCACCTGCTCCGGATCGCCGCGTCCGGCTGCGAGGGTCTGGTCGAGCAGCTCCAGGCGGCCCTGGAGCGCGCCCAGCGGTGTGCCCAGCTCGTGGGCGATCCCGGCGGCCATCTCGCCCAGGCTCGCGAGCTGCTCGGCACGCAGGGACACGGTCTGCTCCAACCCGCGCCGCTCGCGGCCGCGCTTGTAAGCGACCGCGAGCCACGCCATCGCCCAGAAGGTGACGATCGCGGCCCCTCGGTTCACGTAACCCTTCCAGCGCATCTGGCCTTCGTCCCCGAGGTCGAGGAGCAGGCCGATCAGGGTCAGCAGCGTCACGCCAGCCGCGGCGAGCCAGGTCGGGCGATCACCCGGGACGCGCAGCGTCAGCAGGATGAGCAGCGTGTAGAAGACCCCCGCCCCGACACCGATCGGCATCGCCAGATCGAAGAGGAAGGCAGTGCTCGCGACGGCCACCGCGAGACCGGCAACCAGCCGCCGGGAAGGCGGCGCGGAACGCACGGCGTCCTGGTCCGGTCGGCTCATCGGCTCCCCGCACGACGGGCCGAGGGTAGGGCACCGGCCCCGTCCTGGAGCCCGGTGCGAGCGAGCGGGTGTTGCGCCTCGGCGGGGGCGGTCCCGCCGAGAGCGGGCCCCGACGCCGGGCTCCGCCGCGTCCGGACCGGCGGCTCGATCGGGGCCTTACGATCGTCCTCGGGAACCGGTCGGATCTCCCTGGCCGCTCGGGGAGGGAGCTGCGGACCGGGCGACGCGCCGCAGGTAGGCCCGCGGCGGGAAGAAGGCGAGCCAGATCGACACGATCTGGACCAGGCCGCACACCGATCCGGTGAGGTAGAGGGTCGGTTCGGAGGCGTTGCCGCCCGTCAGGTGGAAGAGCAGCCGGGCCGCGACCGCGTTGAGCCAGAGGCCGACCATGCCGGCCGTCCAGACGCCGAAGAGGAGGAAGCGGTTCACGACGACGGGGTCGGCAAGCCCGAGGGCGAGACGGCGGCGCATCGCGTTCCAGTAGTGCAGCGCCTCGCGGCAGGCCCAGACGAAGAAGACGCCCCGCGCGAGCAGCCAGACGAGGCTCGCCGCGCTCCGGGGGGTGCGCACGTGCGAGCGGAAGTCCTCGGGCGTCGCCAGGCTCGCGACGAGGCTCGCGAGAACCAGGGCGCCGAGCGCAACGAATCCGCGGCGCGCCCACGGCGCGTCGGGCCGGAAGACCCGCCACGTGAAGAGCCCGAGCAGGGCCGCGGCGATCGAGATCAGGAGGGCGCCCGCCGCGTGGACGGGGACGTCCCAGCCTTCGGGAAGCGCACCGATCCCGCGCCCGATCGTGAGCAGGAAGGTGCCCACGGCCGTCCCGAACGCGAAGCCGGCGATGCAGGCCTCGGGAAGCTGCCGGGTGCGGAGCGCGAGGCTTGTCATCCGGTAGGCGAGGAACAGGGCGAGCGTGATCACGAGGAAGTAGATCGCGACGACGAACGGACTCATGCGGCCTCCGGAGCCCTCGCCCGATCGGCGCGACCGCGCCGCGCCTTGAACGAAGGCCCAGACGGGGAGCCGGACGTCGTCAAGGCGACAGGAGCGACCGCTCGGCTCCGCCGGCACTTCCCGGGGAGCGCGCGCCCCGGTGGGCCGGTGGGCCCCGGCGCGATCGCGGCCGCCGCGGCGTCGCCCCGCAGTCGGGCCTGGTACCCTGGCGCCGGCCGCTTGCGCGGCCCGCCAGCCGGAGCGATCCCCAGATGAGGTCGGAGCTCGTCGCCGCGGCGGGGACCGCGCTGCTCCTCACCGCCGCCGGCTGCGACGGCGGCCCGCCGCCGGGTCCGGTAGTGGCCGAGGCGCCCGCGTGGACGCCCGAGCGGGCGCAGGCCGCGCAGGAGCTCGCCGCCCGGCTGGTCGCGCGCGAGCCGGCGGTCCCGGACGGCCTGCGCGTCGAGCTCGCGTTCGGGGCGGCAGTCGATCTCGATCTCTACGTCACCGACCCGCTCGAGGAGACCGTCTACTACGCCAACTCGCCGAGCCGCAGCGGCGGCACGCTGGTCCAGGATCAGCGCTGCGCACATCCGGCGCCCCGGGTCGAGACGATCCGCTTCCCCGCGCCGCTCGCTCCGGGCCGCTATCGCATCGGGGTCGACTACCCGCGTGCGTGCGGCGCCGTCCGGGAACCCGCGCCCTTCGCCGTGGCCGTCGACGGTCCCGGCGGCCGCACGGCGCATCAGGGGCTCGCGCGGCACCAGGTCTTCGAGCCGATCGTGCTCGAGTTCGAGATCGCAGCGGGCGGGGAGGGAGAGCGCTGAGCACGCGGCGCTATGCCGCGGCCTGCTTCAGGACCCTCCGGGCGATGCCCATGCGCTGGATCTCGGACGTCCCCTCGACGATCGTGTAGACGCGGACCATCCGGTAGACGCGCTCGAGTCCCGCCTCGGCGAGGCAGCCGGCCCCGCCGTGGACCTGGATCGCCTCGTAGGCGGCGCGGTTCACCCTCTCCGAGGCGTAGAGCTTCACCATCGCCGCCTCCATCCGCACGTCGATCTTCTCGTCCCACATCCTCGCGGCGCGCGCGACCATGCTCTCGGTCGCGAAGAGATCGGTCGCCATGTCGGCGAGCTTCCACTGCACGCCCTGGTTCTCGCCGATCGCGCGGCCGAACTGCTGCCGTGACCGCGCGTGCGCGGCGCTCGCAGCGAGCAGGCGCTTCGTGATCCCGGCGGCCATCGCGCCGATCTTGATCCGGTTCGCGTTGATCCAGTCGAGCGCGAGGGCGAGCCCGAAGCCCTCCTGTCCGAGGATCGCCCCGGCCGGGAGCTCGCAGTTCTCGAAGACCAGCTCGCCCTGGAAGCCCGAGAAGCCCATGCAGGTGTGCGAGCGGCCGACCGAGAACCCGGGGGTCCCCGCGTCGACGAGGAAGCAGGTGATCCCGCCCATCGCCCCGCGCGCCGGGTCCGTCACGGCGAAGACCATGGCGAAGTCGCACTGCACGGCGTTCGTGATGATGTTCTTGCTGCCGTTCAGCACGTAGCGATCGCCCCGCTTCTCCGCGCGCAGGCGGAGCCCGCTCGCGTCGGAGCCGGCCTCGGGCTCCGAGAGCGCGAAGCAGGTGCTCGTCTCGCCCCGGACGAGCGGGAGGAGATAGCGGCTGCGCTGCTCCGCGTTGCAGGCGAGCAGGATCGAGGAGGGTCCGCCCGGGCCTCCCAGGAGGTCGTCGAAGAAGACGGTCTCGTGCGAGAAGGCCTCCGTGTCGAGGACGACACGCTCCGCGAGCGGGAGACCGGCGCCCCCGACCTCGCGCGGCATGTCGGCCGCGTAGAGGCCGAGCTCGTGCGAGCGCATGCGCACCCGGCGGCGGAGCTCCGCCGGAGGCGCGACGTCGCCGGGCAGGCGGTGCTCCTCCTCCAGGGGCCGCACCTCCTCGCGGACGAATCGTGCCAGCGTACGGCGCAGGATCTCGATCTCTTGCGATGCGTGGATCGACATGACGGTCTCCTTGTCCATCTCCTCCGCCTGGTCGGGGAGGGTCTCCTTCAGGTCCGTCGCTTCGCGCGAGGGGGCGCGAGCGAGTCGAGGTAGAGCGAGCCCCAGCCCTCGACCTTCCCGCGATCGAGCTCACCGCCGATCCCGAGCAGGTGGACGAGATCGAAGGAGAAGCCGATCGCCATGAAGTGCCAGGCCGCCACCCGGGGATCGACGTCGGGCCGCAGGCGGCCCCGCTCGCGCGCCTCGAGGAGCAGGCCCTCGATGAATCCGACCATCGCGAGGAAGCTTGCGCGGACGGTGCGCCGGACGGCGGGGTCGTCGATCTCGGAGATCGCCTCGTAGAAGAGGCGCAGGACCGGCGCGCGGCTCTCCAGGTGGTCGTAGTAGCCGAGCCCGATCGCGCGGATCGCTTCGAGCGGGTCGTCGCTCCGGGCGGCGATGCCGCTCCAGATCCCGAGCAGGCGCGCGCTCATGGCCTCGAGCGTCGCCACGTAGAGATCGCGCTTCCCCGAGAAGTAGCGGTAGAGCGCGGGCTCCGAGACGCCCGCCGCGCGCGCCAGGTCGGCGGTCCCGACCTTCGCGTAGCTCGAGGTCGCGAAGACCGCGCCCGCACTCTCGAGGATCTGCTCGCGGCGCTCGGGGGCGGGGCGCCGGGTGGCCCGCCGGCGCCCGGCCGCCGGGCCTTCCGCCGGCGCCCCCGGCGCCGGCGCACCCGCCCGGGCCCGTCCGCCGCCCTTGCGCCCTGCCTTCGTGCCCGTCTTCCCGCCGGTCTTCCCGCCCGTCTTTCCGCCCGCCATCGCACCCTCCGCTCCACGGTGGTGCGACGATAGTGAATTATCACTACGTGTCCAGGTCCAGGTCCAGGTCCAGGTCCGGGTCCGGCACGCCTGCGCGCGCACTCCGGGGGGGAGGGCGGTGGGCTCTCGTGCCGGCTTGCGCGGGCAGGCAACCCTCCCGTGAACCCCGGACCGAGCCAGGGCGCGAGCTCGCCCCGAGGTCGAGGCGGGAGAAGCGCAGCCAACCCCGTCGGCACGGCGACCCTTCGCAACGAGGAGCTCGGGGCGAAGGCGCGTGTCGGGCGACGGGAGCGGGTCCACGACGGGAGCGGGGCCACGAGATGGGCTCTAGGCTGCGCGGGTGTGGCCCGCCATCGAGACCGCGCGGATCCGCCTGCCCACCCTCGGGCGCAGGCTCCTGCGGGCGTCGCTCGCGGGGGACCTTCCCGCGGCGGAGCAGGAGCTCGGCGCGCGGCTGCCCGCGGACTGGCTCGGGATGACGGAGGTGTTCCGCATGCGCCTCGCGCAGCTCGAGCAGGAGCCGGGGCTCGAGCCCTGGCTCACGCGCGCGGTCGTCCTCGAGCGGGAGGGCCGCGCGATCGGCGTCGCAGGATTCCGCGGGCCACCCGGCGGCGCCTGGCTGCGCGACCACGCGCCCGACGGCGTCGAGTTCGGCTACACGATCTTCCCCGCCGACCGCCGGCGCGGCTACGCCGCGGAGGCGAGCCGCGGGCTGATGCGCTGGGCGCACGCGCAGCACGGCGTGCGGCGGTTCGTGCTCTCGATCGGACCGAAGAACCACGCGTCGGCCGGCCTGGCGGCGAGCCTGGGCTTCCGGCGCGCCGGCGAGTGGCTGCACGCGGAGCGGGGACTCGAGCACGTGTACCTGCGCGTCGTGGGCGGGAGCGGCGCCTGAGCCCCTCCGCGCGCCGGTGGCGCCCCGGCGCTCGCGCTCGCGTCGCGGATGCGGGGACGTCCGCCTTCGGGGCCCAGCCGCGCGGGACAGGCGTCCGTGCTCATCCTGCGTCCTCGCCGGCCACGAGGAAGACGAAGTCCACCGCCGCGAAGAAGAGCAGCGCGAGCAGCCCGACGCTGTAGAGGCCCGGGCTCGCGTCGAAGCCGATGCCGACCGACGCGAGCAGCTGCACGACACCGATCACCGCCGACCAGAACATGAGCGAGCTCTGGATCGGGCTGATCCAGGGCAGCCACTCGGTCTACTACGCGTTCGGCACCATTCACTGGCAGCGGCTGGGCTTCGAACCGGCCACCATCGGGCTGTTGTGGGCCGAAGGCGAGAAGCCCGTTCGACACCGACCAGAGCCGGGCGGCGTCCCACCCGAACTGATGCAGGACGACCGGCAGGAAGCACAGGAAGAGGACCGCGATGCAGTCGAGGACGAGGTACCAGAGCGTGCGCCGCGCGTGCGGGGAGAGGCCCGTCGTCGCGGAGCGGCGCAGCACCACCGCGATCCCGGAGAAGCCCGCGAACGCCACGGCCACCTCGGCGATCGCGTAGAGCAGGTCCGTGTCCATCGCTCGCGGCCGCCCTCCACCCCTGTACCGGATCCGGTGTCGAATCCCGGTCCCGCAGCCTAGCCGCTGCCGGGGTCAGGCTGGCGCATGCTACGGCAAGGAGGCCGCCGCGGCCCGTTCGCCGCATGCCGCATGCGCGCGGCGTCCGCGCCCCGGGTGGCAATCTGCTGCTGGTCTTCGGAGGGCCCGTGAATCCGACGGGCAACACGCTGCGCCTGATCATCGGGGATCGCGAGGACCGGATCCTCGACTCGACCGCCTACGTCTCGGGCCTGCGTGCGCCGGAGCCCACGTCGGGCGCGATGGCCCTCGCGGCCAGCGCTGCCCTTGGTCTCGTGACGCGGGCCCGCCGCAGGAAGGCACGCTCCCGGGCGAGCGGAGCGAGCGCCGCGGCCCCGGCGTCGATCGATCGCGCGAGGGCGGGCACGGCTCGACGCCCGCCGCGTGGGGCGGCGGGCTACCCGCGCGGCGGCGCGCGGCGCCGGCGGCGCAGCAGGGCGAGGGCGCCGAGGGCCGCGACGCCGGCCCCCGTCGCGCCGGGCTCGGGCACCGCGAACTCGACCGAGCCCACGTCGCAGGCGTTGGCGGGCCCCAGGTTGCGCAGGACGCCGCGCTGGTCCTCGGGGAGGCAGGCGGCGTCGAGGCCCGCGTTGGCGAGCGGGCTCCCGGGGGCGGGGAGGTGCGTCTCCGTGAGCCCGCCGTTGTCCGCGAGCGGCGCGAGCTGCGGGTCCTGGATCGGCAGGTCGCCCGGGCCGGCGCCGCAGGTGTCGTCGCTGTCGAGGTTGTGACCGAGGGAGACGATCGTGCCGCCGGTCACGTTGCACTCGTCGCCCGAGGTGCCCCAGAGCACGCTGTTCACGATCGAGGTCGTCCCGCCCCCGACCCAGAGGCCGGTCCATGTCGTATTGCCGAGGCTGGTGACGCTCTCGAGCCTGAGATCGGCGTAGGCCGAGATCCCCGGACCCGGGCTCTCGTTGTCGCTCGAGGTCGAGTTCTGGATCCGATAGGTGCCGCTCAACAGGCGGATCATGGCTCCGGATCCGGCCGTTGCTTGGTTGCCGACGAAGGTGCAGCGCTCGACCGTGCCGTCTCCGTAGGATTCGATCGCGGAGCCGGTACTGGCGGTGTTGCCGGCAAAGGTGGAGTCCCAGATCGCGAGCGAGCCGTTGTGGAAGATCGCGCCGCCGCGGTCGGCGCCGTTCGCCGAGAAGAGCACGCGCCGCACCTCGGGATGGCCGACACCGTTCGAGCTGATCGCGCCGCCGATCGCGTCGCTCGTGGTCCCGGAGACCTGGTTCTGGGAGAGGACCGAGTCCTCGACGGTGAGCGTGCCGTCGTCCGCATGGCGGACCCCGGCGCCCTCGACGTCCGAGGTCGCACCGCCCCGGATCGTCACGTCCCGGATCGTCACGGAGAGGGTCCCGGGCATGCCCAGGACGTCGAAGACGCGGTCGAGCGAGCCCGCGTCGATCACGGTCCCCGCAGCGGTGGCTCCCTCGATCGTGAGGTCCTCGGCGATGTCGAGATCCCCGGTCGCGGCGGCGTCCTCGCCGGCGCCCGCGATCGAGAGCGCGAAGGTGCCGGCCGGGAGCTGGATCACGTCGGCTCCGGGCCACGCATTGGCCTCCTGGATCGCGGCGCGCAGGGTGCAGATGCCGGCCGTCCAGGAGCAGACGCCGTTGCCCGGAACGGCATCGGCGCCGTCGGTGGTCGATCCCACCACGAAGGTCGCGGCGCCCGCGTCGAGCGCGGCGAGGAGGAGGGTGGTCGCGAGGGCGGATCGTCGCACGATGTCCTCCTGCAGGGCCGCCGGGAGCGGCGACTCCGAGGCTGGGGTACGCCTCTCCGGGCGCCCCATTCGAGCGCATCCCGAGCCCCGTTTGCAAGCCAAATGCGACCTGTCCGCCTCGCAGACGAAGCGGGCCCGTGGACCCGGCCTGGCCGTCTCCGGCCCCGAGACCCTTGCGAACCACCGCTCCGATGCCGCCAGGATCGCCGGCGGCGAGCGACCCGGACTCGAGCGGGAAGAGCGTGCGCTCGATCTGGAACGTGTAGGTGCCGGGGTCGAGTGGCGTCGCTCGCGTGTCACCTGCGAGCAGGACGCCGTTGTACTGGCCGTTGCCGACCTCCGGCTCCCGGAGCGCGACGCGTCGTAGACGAACGAGATGGTGTCCCCCGGCCGTGCCGTTCGGGATGGGGCCTGCGATGATCTGCTGGGCTCCTGCCTGCGGTCGGGATCCGTCCGCTCGGGGTCGGGATCGGGCCGTCCGGGTCGGACCCGCGGGCGGCGGCCGAGGCCGGTGACGACCGGGCGAGGCGGACGATGCAGCGAAGCATGGCGGCACTGCTGGTACTGGTCGTTACGGGCTGCGGCCGCAGCGGAGATCCGATCCCGCCCGATCCCGTGGAAGGCGGTTCCCGGCGCGAAGGCGCCGGCCTTTCGGGCGAGGCGGGAGGCGACGGGGGCAGCGAGCTGGTCGCGATGCTGCGCGGTGCCCCGACCGAGGCCGCCCTCGATGCCACCACCCGGGTCGAACTGGCGCCGTCGATGTGGGCCGATGTGGGCCCGAGCATGCCGCCCAGGGAGCACCCTCCGGCGATCAACGGGCTCGTGAAGGTGGTCGCCACGCAGGGCAGCCTGGCCGGAAAGGGGATCGCCATCGACCACGTCTGGATCGTGAAGGGCAACGACGTCTGGGAGGCCACGGATCCCCCGGAGTCGGACTCCCAGGATCCGGCCTACACCGATGCCCAAGGGGTGGCGCGCAACCGGCCCGATTCGCCCGAGTTCACGATCGCGCTGCGCGCCGGCCCGCCGTGGGGTGCGGAGGGCAAGATCTTCGTCGTGGTCCGCATCGTCACGCCGGGGGGGACGGCGTTCCTCCTGCGCGCTCCCGAGCAGCCGATCGCCACCGTGGAATGAGCAGTACCCGGGGATCCCGATCGACGCGCGACGCCCGAACGCCCACCCGAGGCGTTGGCGTCAGACCGCGCCGTCCCCCCACCTCCTCGACCCGCTCCGCGCTCGCACGCCCTCCCGCCCGAGTCCCGTCAGGATCTGCTCGTAGGATGGGCGCCTGGACGCCATCCCCTCGTGCAGCCCCCTACGGACAAGGCGAACGGGCGGGCCGCTGTCGGTGGCTAACGAGGTCCGGACCGGCATGCGGGCGCCCCGCGTGCCGCACGCGCGCGCGCGGTCCGGAGGGCCGTCAGCAGCGCGAGGGCGACGCCGGCGGCCGTGCCGCCGAGCGCCGGCTCGGGCACCTCCGTCACGCAGGCGCCCGGCTCGGTGAGCGTCGGCTCGGCGCGCACGACCAGATGCCGCCCCCCCACGAGCTCGATGCCGAGCGCCATCTGCCCGGCGTCGTTGAGCCCGAAGCGATGGAACTCGATGCCCTTCACGACGCCGTCG
>WBZY01000134.1_pt3 | contig 12369 bp, 10 predicted proteins | sample 5204191 | NCBI WGS metagenome assembly WBZY01 (sample SAMN12344363, study PRJNA552823) | activated sludge metagenome | biome: Activated sludge suspended growth; feature: Anammox Sidestream; material: Wastewater; isolation source: activated sludge from anammox sidestream of wastewater treatment...
CGCTCTCGGTCGCGGTCCTGGTCATTCTTGCCACGCGGCCATCCAAGGTGTCGAAAAGAATGGCAAGGCCGATGGCTATCGCCGCATAGTCAAAATAGCCTGAAGCTCCATTGGGATCTGTGGCCACGATCTGGAACCCGCGAATCGAGTAAATGACCGCGAGGAATCCCATCGCCACATTCGCCGCGGTGAAGGCGGTTGGAATGACGTAAAGGCCTTTCTTGATGCCTTTGTGGGGCGGCCTGTTTTGGGCGTCGTCCATGATCGATCTTTACGCAGCGGCCGGACCTTCGTCGGATTCGTCATTCAGGTCGTTATCGGTGGCGATCCGGTATCGGGCAATTATCGTTTCACCGCCGACAACCCTGTCTCCCAGTTTAACAGCGACCTCAACCTCCGCGGGCATTGCAACATCGGTCCGCGATCCAAATTTGATGAGCCCGAACTTCTCACCCAGAGCAAGTTGATCGCCGGTTCGCGCCCGACAAACTATCCGGCGGGCAAGGATGCCGGCGATCTGAGTGCAAGTGACGGCCAGTTCGCCATTTTCGATGGTGATCGAATTTCGCTCGTTGGTCAGGCTCGCCTCGTTTCGTGTAGCGGGAGCCTTGCGGCCCGCTGTGTATTCAACTTTCGTTACAGTTCCCTTGATCGGAGCACGGTTCACATGAACGTCAAAAGGCGAAAGAAATACGCTCACTGTCTTTCCCGAACCCGATTCGTCTATCCGCGTAACTTTGCCGTCCGCTGCCGATATAACTATTCCGGCCTGTTCAGGCACCTTGCGAACCGGGTCGCGAAAGAAAAACGCCATGAAGGCCGCGATCAAGACAAAAACGGCGACCACGGGCCACCATTGCAGGTAGCCGAAGAGCATGGCGATAACGGCCGGTGTAATAACAAAAGGAAATCCTTCTTTGACCATTTAGAACGGCCCCGGCACAAGCGGGCCACAGGGCGAAAACCAAGTAAGTTTGAAGTTTACTTGATAAGAGGGGATTTGAAAAACCAGAAAAAAGCCCGGCGTCGTTTACCGCCGGGCTGAACAGGAGGATCTTTGCGAAGACACATTAACTGCGGACCGGATTATCCTTGGCGTAGCTATATGCGCACCACGCTGCGATAAGATGGACCACCCAGCCAAACAGCCCGACAGTTCCGATCCACGAAACACCGGTCAAAACCAGCCACAAAATGCCGATCAATATTCGGCCGTTGTAAATCTGACCAACGCCCGGAACCAAAAGACTCAAAATTCCGGCGACCAACGGTTCACGCATTGTTCTAATCTACCTCCGCAAAGTACTAACGAATCTGAGACAGATTTGTTGCAAGATTTTTTTGCCGCCAGCGAAACCGGCCACGGTCAGCCCATAAACTCGTGTACCAGAAAGTGTATCCCAAAAAACAGGGCTACACCGGCGAATACAGACAATGAGACAAGCGGATTCTTGCCGCCGTGGTGGTTCACCTCGGGGATCAGGTCGCTGGCGGCGACATATAGGGTCACTCCGCTTGCTAGGGGCAGGGCATAGGCGACCGAAAATCCAAAGCTTCCGCCAATGAAATAATAGGTGAGGATACCGATCATCGTTGTCATTCCGATAACCAATGTCGCGATCGAGACCTCGCGCCGGCCTTTCCCGGCCGCGATCATCATCGATCCGATCGTGAAGCCTTCTGGAAATTTATGCAAAAAGACCGCGACAAACACCAAAAGGCCGATCCTGACGTCAAGTTGTGAAGCGGCCGCGATCGACACTCCGTCGAAAAAAGTGTGGATCAGCAACCCGCCCACACCCGTATACGCTGAACGCGCCGTTATTACCTCGTCAGCATGCACCTCTTCACCAAGATGAAAGTGCGGCGCTATCGTGTGTTCGAAAAACTGCGTTAGGAGATAGCCGGCCAGCAAAAGAAGCATTGGAAGATAGAGATTCTCCGATGAGGCGGGATACTGTGCCTGCCAAAGCAGAATCGTTTTCGGAAGGATCTCGAAGAACGTAACGGCCAACATGAACCCGGCGCCGAGCGCAAGAAGATAGCGCAGCAAACGCCGGTAGTCCTTATCAAGTTTCGACGGAAAAAGGATCATTCCGCCGAGAAAATTCGCAAGGGCGGCCGCAACCCCAAAAACAGCCAGCTTCACAAAAACCGAGTCCATATCTGATGTGAACACTTGACTTTACCGCACTCTTCGCCGAAAACGAAACGCCTGGCAAACTCGCGTATGTGGTATCTGGACGCCAAAATGTGCTTAAACATAAGATTAACGAAAAATGCTTAAATTTGTTCTTGACAAGCGGCGCTCTTCACCCTAATATGCTTCTTGACACTTATTGACGCTTCAATTACGGGGATGAGGCGAACAATTGAAATTAAAAAAGTGTTTAATAGATTAAGCACTTCCCGCATCACTCAAAGCAATAAGCGCGAAACAGAGACCAACGTGTTCACCAACAGGTGTTGTGTTTCATTTTGCGTCGATTCCGGAAAATGACAACAGGAAATGGCGAACGGCGAGAATGCGCCGCAACGGTCGAAGTGTGTCACGATCCAGGTTCTTTGATAATGACTGAGAAGCCCCCGGGAAATATTCACGTTTCCGTCCTCGGTTCCGAGACCGTCGAGATGCTGAATGTCCTGGATCAGGGCGTCTACGTTGATGCGACGCTGGGTTTGGGCGGCCACGCCGAGGGCATACTGCGGGCAAACCGCACGGCGCGACTGATCGGCATCGATCAGGACCGCGAGGCCTTACAACGTGCAAGCGAACGCCTGTTGCCGTTTGGAACGCGTGCCAGCCTGGTGAATTCCAACTTCTCGCAGATCAGGTCGGTCATCCGGCAGGCCGGATTTGAAAAGGTTGACGGGATCGTTGCGGACCTCGGCGTCTCATCGCTTCAACTCGACGATGGCGAACGCGGGTTCAGTTTTCGGTTCGATGCTCCGCTCGATATGCGCATGGATAGATCATCCAGCATGCCAACCGCCGCCGACCTCCTTGCTTCGCTCGGCGAGCACGAGATCGCGGACATCATATATAGATTCGGCGAAGAACGATCGTCGAGGCGGATCGCCCGTCGTATTGTCCAGCGACGCGAGAGCGGCGACCCTGTACTAAGGACCAAGGACCTGGCGGGCCTGATCGAGCGGACGGTCAGGCGAAGCCCAAAAGACAAGATCCATCCCGCAACGCGAACTTTTCAGGCATTGCGGATCGCCGTAAACAAAGAACTAGATGTTCTAGAGCAATTTTTGAAAGACGGCATTGACAGTTTAAGAACGGACGGAAGATTTGCGGTGATCACGTTCCACTCTCTTGAAGACCGGATCGTGAAACAAACCTTCCAGAAACATTCGGGCAAATGTTTCTGCCCGCCGCGAATGCCTCGGTGCGTTTGCGGCGCCGTTAACAAGATCGAGGTCGTCACGCGAAAGCCGATCGTGGCAGGCGAGGACGAATTAGAGAAGAATCCAAGATCCCGAAGCGCAAAGCTGAGGGCGGTACGACGGATAGCCGGTCAATAAAAACCCCATAGGAAGCTGCATATGAAAGACATTGCCCCTCGAAAATCCCGCACCTCGGGCCTCTCAATGAGAGGTACCAGGAACCTTCCGTTGAGCTATCTGGTAGTTCTGGCGATCTGCGGTTGCGTTATTGCCGTTGGTTTCCTTCTTGCCGCCCGGCAGCATTTTGTGTCGATGGATCTTGGAATGAAAAACTCGAAGCTGAGGAAGCAGCTTGACGACGTCGAGACCGAGCAGCGCCGTCTGATCCTTGCCCGCGAAGTTGCCCTCTCGCCAAAAGAGATCACCAAAACGGCTAGAGATCTAGGATTTGTGGATACACTTGAACAGGCGTTGGCCGTACCGGTGCCCGTGGTCAAAACTGCCGAGCCGGCGACCGCGTCTAAGGCAATGCTCATAACTTCGAAGGCGCCGTCTGCAGGCCCGACACTCGCCAAAACTGCCTATCAGCGTCCTGTTACGTCGGTGGCCAGATCTGAACCGCCGAAGAAGCCTGATGCGCGAAAGCCTTCGCGCAATGGCTGAGGCAAGAAGACAAGTCCAATTTGTTAGATGATCAGGAATTGAAAGCAAGGATTTGAGATGGCACGTCGAGCACGACCGAAAAAGAAACCCGCCCCGAATCTAAGACAAACTGCATTTACACGATTCATGCTCATCGTCGCCTTCCTAGTTCTTTGGATGGGCGGAATAAGTGTGCGCCTTGTTCACCTTCAGGTAAACAAGCACGAATGGCTGAAGGAACGCGCTGAAAGCCAGCGCCTCGACGTCAAAAAGAGCAAACTTCCCCGAGGGGCTATTTTTGACCGAAATGGCCGCACTTTGGCAATGAGCGTTCGAGTGAAAACGCTCTATGCGGACCCGACGGAGATCGAAGATACGCGGGCGGCCGCAAAGGCGATCGCAAAGGCGACTGGCGCGAAGGAAAAGGACCTCGCGGCCCAGCTTGCGGAAGGCAAACGAGATGAGCGGCGCTATTTGCCGTTGTTGAAGGGCCTTGATGATGAAGCCGCTCAAAAGCTGAACCACGCACTGGATGATCCGCTATTGAAGAAGGCCGATATGCCTAACTTTCCGGGCCTTCACTGGCGTGACGATCAACGACGGCGGTATCCATACCAATCGCTGGCAGCACACGTGATTGGCTTTAGCAACGCGGACGGAACCGGCCAGGCCGGGATCGAACAATCTCAGAACGACATTCTCTATGGTGCGGTCATCAAAAAGGTGCAGGAGCGCGATCGCCTTGGCCGTGTGTATGACGAGACGATCTCGGAAAAGGAACCGCCAAAGGACGTTGTTCTTACCATTAGCACGCCGATCCAGTTCATGGTCGAACAGGCATTGCAGCGAGCCGTAACCAACTCGCAGGCAAGGTCAGGAATGGCGATCGTTCTCGACAACAAGTCCGGCGAGGTGCTTGCTCTTGCAAATTACCCAACGTTCGACCCGAATCGGTTGAACGAGATCACTCCAGATAATCTGTCCAACGCGGCGGTCCAACAGGTATATTCGCCCGGTTCGGTCTTCAAGCTCGTCACGTACAGCTCGGCGCTAGAAAAAAATCTGATCACGCCTGAAGGACAGATCGACAGCGGGAACGGGACGATCGAGGTCGCGGGCCACCGATTCAGCGATTCTCATGGCATAGGCCGCGTGACCTATTCGAAGGCGTTCGCCCATTCAAGCAACGTGTGCGCGATCAAAACGGCGCTTCGTGTCGGCAAGGACGATTTCTATAACACGGTTCGCAATTTCGGTTTTGGGCAGCGTACCGGGATTGAACTTCCGGCCGAGACCAACGGAATAGTACGCAAGCCCGAACGCTGGAACGGCGACTCGCTTGCTTCAATGGCGATCGGCTATGAGATAGGTGTTACCGCGTTGCAAATGGCCTCGGCATTTGCAACGATAGCGAACAATGGCGTTCGTGTGCAGCCTCACGTAATCAAGGAGATCCGACAGTCAAACGAAGAGGTGGTTTCCACGGCTCAGGTAGAAAAAAGGGACGTGGTAACTCCTGCGACCGCCCGCGATATGACGACGATGATGAAACAGGTCGTGATCGACGGGACCGGCCGGCGTGCGCGCTTGAATGGTTACACTGTCGCCGGTAAAACCGGTACGGCATGGAAATTCGACGAGAAGTTGAAAAAGGTAAGTTCGGCCAAATACGTCTCATCCTTTATCGGCTTTGCTCCGGCTGATGACCCAGCGGTTACGATCGCCGTCGTGATCGATGAGCCGAAGGTTGGCGGCCGTGACGGCGGCCAGGTTGCGGGGCCGGCCTTTCGTGAGATCGGCCAGCAGATCTTACCCGAACTTGGCGTGAAACCCGAAGGTGAATTGGTCGCCCAATCCGATTCGGAAGACATTCCCGAAATGCCGGCCGGAGGGCCGTCAGCCCAAGATGTCAGGCCGCCGGTGTCCGAGACGGCCGAACCGGCAGCAGCACCTGCACCGAAAAAAGCACCTGCTGAAACAAAGCCTGCTTTGTCGCCTATTGAAGCAAAGCCAAGATCGAAGACATTGCCGGTTAAACCGGTGAAAGAAGCACGCCCGGAGGCCAAGCGTCCCGGTCCGGCGACGCCACCGGAAACACGGAGATCGGAGAACAAGAAAAAGACTTGAAGCTGAGGACCGCCATTGAGTATATGGAAGCTGCGGTAACGCAACAAAGCCCCGCCCTGCATGACCTTGAGGTCGAATCCATCGTGATCGACTCTCGCGAAGTGCGGGCGGGCGATGTGTTTTTCGCGCTCTCGCAGCCGGATTATGCAAATAACGGTTTTAATGGCGATTTCGATGATGCGACAAAATTCGTTGTTCCTTCGTTCGAGAACGGAGCGGCCGCGTGTGTAGTACGACACGATCGATTCGAAGAGCATAGGGCGGAACTTGAGCCCTTCGTTGATCGCCTTGTTTTTGTGGACGATACGATCAAGGCACTTCAGAATCTTGCGCACGGCGTATATCTTGCCTGGAACAAGCCGGTGGTTGCCATCACTGGAAGTGCCGGCAAGACGACTGCGAAGGAGTTGACGGCACACGTGCTTGAGGCCCGAGGGTCAAAGGTGCTTCGCAATATCAAGAACTATAACAACGGGCTTGGCCATCCATTGACGGTTCTCAACCTTGCCAGGGATGATTCATACGATCTGGCAGTTCTCGAAATGGGAATGTCAACGCCGATGAATGAGATCGCGCGGCTGTGCAGGATCACGCCTCCGGACGTGGCGGTGGTGCTTAATGTCTTGCCTGTACACGTCGAGCACCTTGGCTCGATCGAGAATGTCGCGAAGGCAAAGGCTGAAATAGTTGAAGGGTTGAAGGCGAACGGTACCGCTGTTCTGAACGCTGACGACGAGCGCGTCCTTGCGATGAGCGGGTTGAGCACCGGCCGCGTTCTTACTTTCGGTATCGAGTTGGATGCAGACATCCGCGCGGCGAACATCACGTTTCCGCGATTTGGTGAAACGCATTTTGACCTCATCACGCCGACCGGCGCATCGCACGTGGATTTTCCGCTTAACGGACGGCACAATATCTTGAATGCACTCGCGGCGGCCGCCGTTGGCCATAGCTTTGGGATGACCGCCGGCGAGCTTGCAGCAGCGTTCGCTTCGGCGCAACCGCCTCCACAGCGCGGTGAGGTGCTTCATTTTGCCGAAGGATTCACGGTGGTCAACGATTCTTACAATTCGAATCCGGCCGCATTGCTGTCGATGATCGGTACCATTGTCAAAGGCGCGCAGTCAGCGAAGAGAAAGATCATCGTTGCCGGCGAAATGCTCGAATTGGGGAGCGATGAAAAGAAGATCCATCGCCAGGTCGGCGAGGAGATTGCGGGCATGGGCATCGACAAATTGATCGGTGTGCGCGGGCTCGCGGGCGAACTCGTCGCAGGTGCAAGGCATGCCGGCCTGACTGACGCTGAGTTCGCCAAAGATTCGGATGCCGCCGCGGATCTTTTGCTGGAGCAGATCAGGGAAGACGATCTGATCCTCGTAAAAGGTTCGCGGGGTGTCCGAACCGAAAGGGTGATTGAAAAGCTTTTGGAAAAGTTCAGACTGGAGGATAAAGGATCGGCGACGCGGTGAGGGCCGGAGAAGCCTGTCGAGAGCGATCGTTCATTGTCGTCTGGTGCGTAGCGTCGAATTTAGCAAATGCTTTATTACTTCCTTTACCAATGGATCTTCCGTGCGGTTGGACAAACCAGTGAGTCGGTATTTTTCCGGGGTCTGAATGTTTTTCAGTACGTTACGTTCCGGACCGCGATGGCAACGGTTACCGCTCTTTTGATCTCGCTGTTGTTCGGTGGGAAAGTGATCCGAAAGATCAGATCTTTGAATGTGGGCCAGGAGATACGCGAGGAGCTTTCGGCCGAACACCAGGCGAAGAAGGGTACGCCGACGATGGGCGGGATCCTGATCCTTGGATCGGTGTTCATCTCGACCATCCTTTGGGCGCGCTTGGACAGTGTGTTTTTGTGGCTCGCCTTGGCGGCAACGACAATGTTCGGCCTGATCGGCTTTGCCGACGACTACATCAAGATCGTCAAGAAGCGAAGCCTCGGGTTAACAGGGAAGCAGAAATTGGCTGGACAGTTGCTGACGGCGGTCGGTGTGTGGGCAGTGCTTTACCTGGTCACGAATTACAGTTGGAACCTGAGCATTCCATTCTTTAAGGCAACGGCGCAAACTGATCCGACGCTTGGCATAACCTATGTCGGGCCGATCATCTATCTGATCTTTATCGTGTTCGTGCTTCTTGGATCATCCAATGCCGTGAATCTTACCGACGGGATGGACGGTTTGGCGACAAGCATAACTTTCGTCGCGATGTCGGCATTGACTGCGCTGACATATGTTGCGAGCGACAAACGCTGGGCCGAATATCTTGATATAACGCACAACCCTTCATCGGCCGAGTTGACGATCTTCTGCGGGGCGATGGTTGGTGCGAGTCTCGGGTTTCTGTGGTTCAATGCGCCGCCGGCTGACGTGTTCATGGGTGACGTTGGCTCGCTTGCCATCGGCGGCGCGCTAGGTACTGTCGCGATTCTGACCAAGCAGGAATTCCTACTGCCGTTCATTGGCGGGATATTCATCATCGAGGCGGTCTCGGTGATGCTCCAGGTCGGCTTCTTCAAGTTTACGAAGCGATCGAGCGGCGTGGGGAAGCGGATCTTTCTGCAGGCACCGCTCCACCACCATTTTCAGTTGGCCGGGTGGAAGGAGCCGAAGATAGTCTTTAGATTTCTGATCGTCGCGATACTGTTCGCGCTGTTGAGCCTCTCGACGTTGAAGCTGCGATGATCGGGAAGCCTGCAATATTTCGTCTGGTGTTGATGGGTCAATACCGCAGGGCAGCTGTTCCATATGGAGCTGAAAGGAAAAAAGGCACTGGTCCTCGGGGCTGGCAGGTCGGGCACAGCCTCGGCTAAATTTTTGGCCGAGCATGGTGCCACCGTTGCCCTTCATGACAGAAAGGAGGCCGAGTCATGGTCCGAGGCCGCACGCTCTTTGAAAGAAAGTCACAAGGTAGGTTTGATCGCAGGCCAGATCCCGTCATGGCTGCTTGATCAGATCGACCTGGTTGTAATATCGCCCGGCGTCCCGACCAATACGATCCCGGCCCGCTATGTCGACCGAAAGGATGGTGTGGTGATCGGCGAGGTCGAGTTGGCATATCGGTTCCTGAAAGGCCGGATCGTTGGGATCACGGGTTCGAATGGAAAGACCACGACGACGACGTTGATCGGTGAGATGCTAAAGAACTCAGGTATTCCCACGCTTGTCGGCGGGAACATTGGGACGCCGCTGCTCGATCTCGCTGCGAGTTCAACCGATGAAACGTGGACCGTGGTCGAGTTGTCCAGTTTTCAGCTTGAGACGATAAAGGATTTTCATCCGAACGTCGCGATCTGCCTGAACGTGACGCCGAACCATCTTGACCGCTACGATTCGTTCAAGGATTATGCAGCGGCGAAACACCGCATTTTTATGAATCAAACCGCTGAAGATACAGCGGTACTGAATGCGGATGACGAGATAACGGAATCATGGCCGTCGGGCCTGAAAGCAAATGTGGTGTCGTTCAGTGTCAAGCGAGATCTAGAAGAAGGATTGTTCCTTCGCGGCCGCGACCTGGTTTGCCGAAGCCATGGCAAAGAGAAGGTATTGACAACGCGGGACGAGATATTTCTACGCGGCCTGCACAATGTCGAGAATATTCTTGCTGCGTTCGCCGCAGGGTTGGCGTGCGGTGCGGATCCTGAGTCGATGCGTGAAACGGCGGCTGATTTTCGAGGCGTTGAACATCGGATCGAATATGTCGACACGATCGACGGTGTTGCTTTTTACAACGATTCAAAGGCGACATCCGTTGACGCAACGGTCAAGGCCCTCGAGGCAATGAGTGAGGGCGACGGCAAAACTGTTTTGATCCTGGGCGGACGCGGAAAGAATGCACCTTACGCACCGCTCGTTCCGCTGATCGAGCGATCGGTTCGCGCAATTGTCGTGATCGGAGAGGATGCCGATAACATCGAATCGCAGCTTCGTGGTACGGCCGAGATAATTCGGGCCGCATCCCTGGACGAGGCGGTTGCGTTGGGTTCGTCGGCGGCGGAAAGCGGTGATGTTGTACTACTCGCACCCGCATGTGCGAGTTTCGATATGTTCGGGAGTTTTGAAGAAAGGGGAAAGGCGTTCAAGAAGGCAGTCAAGGCCGCAGCATTAGCAGCGGTGACCATCGCTTCAAATAGAACAACTTAGGACCAATGGCAGCACAGCTGAGCAAGATAAAAATGGATTGGTTGCTGTTCGCGATCGTCACAGGACTCGCCCTGTTCGGTGCGGCGATGGTGTACAGCGCTTCGGCGATGATCGCGCTGCGCGAGTCGCAAAGCCAGTTCACGTATTTTTACAAACAGCTAGTGTTTACCCTCGTTGGCCTTGCGGTAATGTTCGTCGTCTCCAAGATCGACTACAGCCGCTACCAGGCACCGTGGTTTGTGTACGGGTTCACGGCCGTAACGGTCGTGTTTCTGCTTGCTGTCTTCGCTTTCCCTTCGATCAACGGCGCACGCCGATGGATCAGGTTTGCCGGCCTTTCATTTCAGCCGTCCGAGATGGCGAAGCTTGCCTTGCCGCTTTTTCTCGCATTTTTCCTCACAAAGAACGAGAGAACCGTCGGTGATCTGCGGGCCACGGTGTTGCCGTGCATCCTTGTTATGGCTCTTCTCGCCGGGCTTGTTTTTATCGAGCCGGATCTCGGGACGGTAATAGTTTTGTGCGCGATATTTTCGGCCGTATATTTCGCCGCAGGCGCAAAATTACTTCACATCGCGTCCGTGATCGCCGTGATGGTGGTCGGTGCTCTCGGGGCAGTTTTGCTTGCGCCGTGGCGGGTGCAAAGGCTTATGGCGTTCCTCGATCCTTTCAGTCATTCCGACGATGCGGGCTATCAGGTGGTCCAGTCGCTTATGGCTATCGGGTCCGGCGGGATCGCGGGCGAGGGTTTCGCTCAGGGCCAGGCAAAATTGTTCTATTTGCCGTATCCATATTCCGATTTTATTTTCGCCGTCGTTGGCGAGGAATTCGGCTTGATCGGTGCCCTCGCCATTGTGCTTGCTTTTGGGCTGCTGCTATGGCGGGGAACTCGCGCCGCGATGAATGCGCGCGACCGCTTCGGCATGCTCCTGGGTATCGGAATAATCACCGGAATAATCGTTCAGGCGCTTTTCAACATCAGCGTTGTAACATCCATCGTCCCGGCGAAGGGCATCCCGCTGCCGTTCATTTCATACGGCGGAACATCGGTTGTATTGACAATGATCGCGGTTGGCGTCCTGCTCAATATTTCGCAGGGTGCCGCAAAGGCCGACCACAGAGAAACGGAGGTGCAGACGGTTACGGCACGGCGCAGGCGAAAGAACTAAGCAGGCTGCGCTCAGTGTGGAACTCTGTGGTGAGAACGGATGAAGGTTTTGATAGCCGCCGGCGGAACGGGCGGGCACATTTTTCCGGGAATTGCCGTAGCGAAGGAGATAATGCGTCGAAACGGCGGATCCGAAGTCCTCTTTGTAGGTACATCGCGCGGCCTTGAGACGCGGATCGTTCCCGAGAATGGATTTCAGCTTTCTTTGATAAGGAGCGCAGGCTTGAAGAACGTTGGCGTCGTGGGCAAACTCAAAGGATTCGCTGTCTTGCCCATAAGCTTCATCGAGGCAGCCAAGCTTCTCCGCGAGTTTCGGCCCGATGTGGTTGTTGGAGCGGGCGGCTACGTTTCGGGCCCGGTACTTTTGATGGCGCGAATGCTGAAATTTCCGACGCTCGTGATGGATTCGAATGCGTTGCCCGGATTCACCAATCGACAGCTGGCGCGCTTCGTCGATAAGGCAGCGTTGACGTTTGAAGAGGCGCTCCCGTTCTTTGGCAATAAGGGGACAGTGACGGGAAATCCGGTCCGCAAAGAGTTCTTTGATATCCCGAGAAAGGAACGCTGCGAAAAAACGAGCCTTCTTGTCTTTGGCGGCTCACAAGGTGCTCGGGCGATCAACAACGCGATGATGGGAGCTTTGCCGCTGCTTGAAGGCCGAGCCGATAGGCTGCGGATCGTGCATCAGACCGGTGAGGCCGATTTTGAAAAGACGCGCGAGATGTATTCGCGTTCACGGATCGAGGATCACGAAGTAAGGCCGTTCATCACTGATATCTTCATTGAGTTCGGCAAAGCCGACCTAGTGATCTGCCGGGCCGGGGCTACAACGTGTGCGGAACTCGCCGCGGCGGGCAAGGCGTCAATAATGGTCCCGCTACCGACCGCAGCGGA
>WBZY01001414.1_pt1 | contig 12367 bp, 12 predicted proteins | sample 5204191 | NCBI WGS metagenome assembly WBZY01 (sample SAMN12344363, study PRJNA552823) | activated sludge metagenome | biome: Activated sludge suspended growth; feature: Anammox Sidestream; material: Wastewater; isolation source: activated sludge from anammox sidestream of wastewater treatment...
GATGGCTTCCTTGCCGAACGCGGAATCGTGGAAGACGTAGGCAATCCGCTTGCCCTTGAGCTTGTCCATGCCCCCTTCCTTTTGCCCGATGAACTGGACGATGTCCGTCGTCATGCTCCAGTAGTTGGTGATCATCGGGAAGATGTATGGGAACACGCGGCCGTCCGTGGTGTCGGTGCGGCCATAGCCGATCGTCACCAGCGGAATCTTGTCCTTCGCCACGCGGTCCACGAGGCCGTAGGTGATGCCGGAGGACATCGGCTGCACGGCCGTCGCGTAGGGGCTCTTTCCTTTCAGACGCTCGTAGCACTCGACGCCCTTGGAGTTGTTGTATTCGGTCTCGCATTCCTCCCACGAGAGCTTGACACCGTTGATGCCGCCGTCGCGTTCGTTGATCAGTGTGAAATAGTCAATCATCCCCGAATAGAAGGTTTGCCCGATCGAGGCCAGCGGCCCGATGCGGTAGCCGACAATGGGAACGAACTGGGTTGTGTTGCCTTGCGCCTGCACGCAGGTGGCGAGCGTGCAGCCGGCAGCCACCATTGACGCCGCGGCGATGCCGCGAATGCTGCGAACCACGTTCTTCATCTCCATCCTCCTTTGGTTGTTTTACCCGAGCTCAACAGAATCCACCCATCAATCGCCCAGAATTTCGCGCGCGGCGACCATGCGCATGATCTGGTTCGTTCCAGTGTAAATCTGGATCAGCTTCGCATCGCGCATCATCCGTTCCACCGGATAATCCTTCATGTATCCGTAGCCGCCCATGCACTGGACCGCATCGGTTGTCACCTTCATGGCGGTATCAGATGCCAGAAATTTGGCCATCGCGCAGAATTTGGCGGCCTCGGCGACCTTGCCCTCGTCCAGCAGCCTGGCAGCCTTGTAGGTCAGCTCGCGCGCAGCCTCGGTCTGGGCGACCATGTCGGCAACCATGAACTGGATCGCCTGGATATGCGCCAGGGTCTTGCCGAACTGCACGCGTGTTTTCGTGTAGGCAACCACCTCGTCAATCGCTCCCTGCGCCACCCCCACGGCCTGGGAGGCGGCAAACATGCGGCTGCACGCCATGGTTTTGGCAAGGTTGGCAAATCCTTCGCCTTCATTGCCCAAACGGTTTTCGGCAGGGACCAGCATGTCCTCGAAGATCAACTCCGAGTTGATCGATCCCCGCATGCCCATCTTGTTCTCGTTCTTGCCGTACTTCAAGCCGGGCATGCCCTTCTCGACGATGATTCCCCGGCCCCCTTTCGATGAGTCGGTATACGCGTAGGCGCTGATCACGTCGGCAATGGCGCCGTTGGTAATGAAGCACTTCCGTCCGTTGATGCGGTAATTGTCCCCCTCTCTTGCCGCCTTGCTTCGCATGGCGAGCACATCCGAGCCTGCGCCCGGCTCGGTAATGGCAATCGCGGAAACCTTGCCCTCAGCCAGCATTGGCAGGTATTTCGCCTTCTGCGCACTGCTGCCGTGGTGCAGTATCGGCAGCATGCCGTCCGCCTGCGCGATGAGGATCAATGACGAGGAGGCGCACACCTTGGCAATTTCCTCGATCACGCGGGTGAAGATGCTGAACTCGAGGCCGATGCCGCCGTATTCCTCCGGCAGCAGCGGCGTCAGGATGCCCTGTTCGGCGAAGAGGTTCAGCGTGTCCCAAGGAAACTCGCCAGTCTCGTCGATTTCTGCCGCGCGCGGCCGCACTTTCTCCCGGGCGATCGCGCGCACCATGTCCAGAATCATCTCTTGCTCTTCCGTTTCCATGTCGTTTCCCTTGCTGCCTTTGTCAAATTGGGCACGGTCTATTGCGTGCCGGGCGGGCTTTGCGATTTAATCGGCCTAGCCCGAAACCCGGAAGCCACGCCGATGAAAGACCTGACACACGAGAAAACCCTCGCCGCCGATGAAATCAACAACCGGCTCTTCTTTCGTTTCTTCCAGGCTGCCAACACGCTTCACACCAAAGGCACCCAGGCCCTCGATAATTTCGGCGTCAGCACGGGGAAATGGTCGGTGCTCGGCGCCTTGTCGCGGCCGAAGGCGGCGTCCGGCATGAGCATCGGGGATCTCTCGAAATACCTGCTGGTCAGCCGCCAGAATTTGTTCGGCGTTCTCAGCCGCCTCGAGCGCGAAGGCCTCATCGAGCGCGTCACCAGCGAAGAGGACCGCCGATCGCGGAAGGTGCGGATCACGCGCAAAGGCGAGGAGCTGTGGCTGGCCATGGCCGAACCGATCCGCCGCTTCTACGACAGCGCGCTCAAGGGCTTTTCCTTCGACGACAGGCTCGAATTCATCCATTACATCACTCGCCTGCAGAGGAACATGTCCCAAATTTAGGCGCGCGGGCTTGAAACCATCCTGCGCGCGATGATCGACTTCATGATGTTCGCCATGCCGTCGCCGATCTGCAGCCCGAGCACATCGCGATAGCGCTGGCCGAAGGGGTAGTCGCCGCCATATCCGCCGTGGCCGTGGGTCAGCAGGCACTGGTGGATGATTTCGCAGGACAGCTTGGGCGCCCACCATTTGCACATCGCCGCCTCGGCGGTGTGCGGCTGGCCCTGATCCTTCAGCCACAAGGCGCGCAGGCAGAGCGCACGGCAGGCTTCGTAGTACGTTTCCGCCTCGGCGAGGGGAAAGGTGACGCCCTGGAATTCGCCGATCGGCTTGCCGAAGGCCTCGCGCTCCTGCGTGTAGCGCCAGGACTCGTCGAGCGAGGCACGGGCAACCGCCAGGCATTGCAGCCCGATCAGCGCCCGGCTGTAATCGAAGCCCTGCATGACCTGCACAAAACCCTGGCCCTCATCGCCGAGCATCATGTCCTGGGGCACGCGAACGCCGTCGAAGAAGATCGAGCCGCGGCCGACAGGACGGGTGCCGACGTCGTCGAAGCTGGTTCTCGTGATGCCGGTTTGGCCCAGCGGCACCAGGAAAGCGCTGATGCCCCGCGCGCGTTCCTCTTCCAGGCCGGTGCGGGCAAACACGACGGCGACATCGGCCTGCGTCGCCATGGAGATCGAGGTCTTCTCACCGCTCAGAACAAAGTCTCTTCCATCCCGTGTGGCGCGCAACTTCAAGCGCGCGGCGTCTGATCCGGCGCTCGGCTCCGTGAGCGCAATCGCGATCAGCTTCTCCCCGGCCACCACCTTGCCCAGCCATTCGCGCGCTTCCTGCGAGCGGGAATAGGTCGAGACGATCTGTCCGCACAGGGAGGTCAGGAGATTGACGTAGGCGACATTGAAATCGCCGTAGGCGATCTGCTCCAGCAACAGGCCGCTGGTCACGCAATCGATGCCCATGCCGCCGATCAACTCAGGCAACTCCGGGCCCAGAAACCCCAATCCGCCCATCTCGCGAACAATTTCGCGTTCGATGCGCCCGGCCTTTTCGCGCATGCGGTAGCCGGGTGCCAGACGATCCCTGGCGAACCGTGCGGCCGTATCGACGAGCGCCTGTTGCTCGGAACTGAGACTGAATTCCACGTGTCCTCCTCTTGTGGCGAGCGTGGAGGGAATATAGGGAAATGGCAAAATAGTGTCAATGTATTGCTATTCTTTCCTCAAGAAACGGCATGACTGAAATGCTAAAAATAAATAAATCACATTGTTTTCATAAGCATAACATGATCAAAGTTAATGCAATATATTACCGAGTTGACGCATTAGAGTAATGTATTGCCAGTTACAAAAGTGGGTGGCCGAACCATTGACCCTCCTTCGAGAGACGGTCATGCTTTATTCAATTAGGCGAAACATTCAAGGCATCCCTCACCCAACGGAACGCCCTATGAGATACCTCCTCGCCATCTTCTCCTTCTGCGCCGGCCCCGCCCTGGCCGGCGGCTCCAACTACGGCATCGTCCCCGGCGCCCTGCCGCAGGTGCAGGGCAAGGTGACGGAATGGCCGGTGCCGACGCCGAAGTTCGCGCGCGACCCGGCGCCCGGGCCGGACGGCAACATCTACATCGCGGTGATGAGCGGCAACCGCATCGCGCGCTTCGACACGAAGACGAAGACCTTCCGCGAATGGGACCTGCCCGACGGCGCGCGGCCGCACGGCCTGCTCGTCGGCGCCGACGGCATCGTCTGGTACACCGGCAACGGCAACGGCACGATCGGCCGCCTCGACCCGAAGACGGGCACGGTGGTCAACCACCGCGCGCCCTCGGGCGGCGACCCGCATACGCTCGTCATCGACGAGAAAGGCATCATCTGGTTCACCGTGCAGAACGGCCAGCGCATCGGCCGGCTCGACCGCGCCACGGGCAAGATCACCGAGTACAAGACCTCGGGCAATCCCTACGGGCTGGCCATCGACAAGAGCGGCGCCGTCTGGTTCTGCCGCATCGGCGAGGAGAGCCTCGGCCGCCTCGATCCGGCCACCGGGCAGATCACGCATCTGGACACCGGCAGCGGCTCGCGGCCGCGCCGCGTCGCCACGGCGCCGGACGGCATGCTGTGGGTCACGCTCTACGGCAACGGCAAGCTGATCAAGGTCGACCCGCAGGCGCGCAAAATCGTCAAGGAGTACGCCATGCCGGCCGGCCGCGGCGGCGGGCCCTACGCCGTGACGGTGGACGCCGCCGGGCGCGTCTGGGCCAACGAGATCGACACCGACACGGTGGCGATCCTCGATCCGAAGACGGAGGCCTTCCGCGTCATCGCCCTGCCCTCCAAGAACACCGGCATCCGCAAGGCGATCATCGACGCGCAGGGCCGCTTCTGGTACATGGGCTCGCACAGCGGAAAACTGGGAGTCATCGAATGAAACGTTTCCTTTTCGCGCTGCTGGCGGCGCTGTTCGTACCGGCTGCCCACGCCGACGAGGCGCTGTGGGCAAAGCTGAAGGCCGGCGGCAACGTGGTGCTGATCCGCCACACGTCGACCGAGGCGGGCCTGGGCGATCCGCCCGGCTTCAAGCTGGGCGACTGCGCCACGCAGCGCAACCTATCGGAGGCGGGGCGCGAGGAGGCGCGCCGGCTCGGCCGCCAGTTCAAGTTCCGCGCCATCAACTTCACGACGGCGCGTTCCAGCCAGTGGTGCCGCTGCCAGGAGACGGCGCGCCTGGCCTTCGGCGAGGAGCCGGAGCCATGGCCGGTGCTGAATTCGCTGCACGCCGACGCCTCGGGCGAGGCGGCGCTGGTGAAGGAAGTGAACGCACTGGCGGCAAAGGTGAAGCCGCCCTACAACGCCGTGCTGGTGACGCACAACTTCAACATCCGCGCGCTGACCGGCCTCTCGCCCCGGGAGGCGGAGATCATCATCACGCGCGCGGGCGGCGGCAAGCTGGAAGTTGTCGGACGGATTCCGCTGCCGCCGCAGTAAGGATCAGACGCCGTTCTGCCTGAACCAGGCCTGCATGCGCTTCCAGCCGTCCTCGGCGTGGTCCTTGCGGTAGCTCGGGCGGTAGTCGGCGTGGAAGGCGTGCGGCGCGTCGTCGTAGACGTGGATCGTCGACTTGCCGCCGGCGGCCTTCAGCTTGTCCTGCAGGTCCCAGACGGTGTCGAGCGGAATGCCCTGGTCGGCGCCGCCGTAGAGGCCGAGCACCGGCGCCTTGAGGCTTGCGGCGAGGTCGGCCGGATGCTTCGGCGTGAGATCGCTGACCTGACCCACCAGGCGGCCGTACCAGGCGACGCCGGCCTTCAGCTGCGGATTGTGCGCGGCGTACAGCCAGACGATGCGGCCGCCCCAGCAGAAGCCGGTGATGCCGAGGCGCGCCGTGTCGCCGCCACTGACTTTTGCCCAGGCGACGCAGGCGTCGAGATCGCTCATCACCTGCGCGTCGGGCACCCTGGCGACAATGCCGGCGAGGATTTCCTGGATGCTGGCGAGCTTGCGCGGATCGCCGTGGCGGGCGAAGAGCTCCGGCGCGATGGCCTGGTAGCCGAGCTTGGCCAGGCGCCGGCAGACGTCGGCGATGTACTCGTGCACGCCGAAGATCTCGGAGACGACGAGGATCACGGGAAAGCTGGAACCCGAGGCCGGCTGCGCGCGGTAGGCGACCATCTCGCCATCATGCACCTTGACCCTGACCTCGCCGGCGACGAGGCCCTGCGTGTCGGTCGCGATCGCGGTCTGCGCCGTCACCGGCTGCACGGCCAGGGCGAAACCGGCGCCGAGCGCAGTGACGAGAAAGCCGCGGCGGTCGAAGACCACGGCAGGCGCCAGGCTGTCGAAGTCGTTATTCATTCGGGCATCTCCGGGAGCTTGGGGAACACGTAAAATACCCCGGCTCCTGCCACTCTTCAAGCATAAAGGAATCCTCATGAACGCCCCGATCAGCCGCTACCCCGTGCCCGAACTGAAGGACATCCCGGAAGACATTCGCACGCGCATCCTCGCCGTGCAGGAAAAATCCGGCTTCGTGCCGAACGTCTTCCTCGCCCTGTCGCACCGGCCGGACGAGTGCCGCGCCTTCTTCGCCTACCACGACGCGCTGATGGAAAAGGAAGGCGGCCTCACCAAGGCCGAGCGCGAGATGATCGTGGTGGCCACCTCGAACGCCAACCAGTGCCAGTACTGCGTGGTGGCGCACGGGGCGATCCTGCGCATCCGCGCGAAGAACCCGCTCGTCGCCGACCAGGTGGCGGTGAACTACCGCAAGGCCGACATCACGCCGAAGCAGAAGGCGATGCTCGACTTCGCCATGAAGGTCTGCCTGCGCTCGGGCGAGATCGACGACGCCGACTTCGAGCGGCTCCGCGGCCACGGCTTCACGGACGAGGACATCTGGGACATCGGCGGCATCTCGGCCTTCTTCGGCCTCTCCAACCGCATGGCCAACATGACCGGCATGCGGCCCAACGACGAGTTCTACCTGATGGGGCGGCTGCCGAAGAAATAGCGCTCCGGCACGGTGCGGTCTATCCTGACCGGATGGACCGCCCCTTTGCCGACAGTGCGCAGCCCTTCCGCTTCGCCGACCTGCGGCGCAGCAGCGACGATGCGACGGCCGAGCTGCGCGACGGCCTGCTGGCGCAGCCGGCGCGCATCCCGCCGAAATACTTCTACGACGAACTCGGCTCGCACCTCTTCGCGGCGATCTGCAGCCTGCCCGAGTATCCGCTGACGCGCAGCGAGGCGCGCCTCGTCGCCGAGCGCGGCGGCGAGATCGCCGGTGCTGCGGGACGCGGCCGCCTGCTGATCGACCTCGGCGCCGGCGACTGCAGCAAGGCGGAGCGGCTGTTCCCGCTGCTGGCGCCGGCCGGCTACGTCGCGCTGGACATCTCGGCTGATTTCCTGCGCAGCGCGCTCGGCCGCCTGCGTCAGCGCTTTCCCGATCTGCCCATGAGCGGTGTCGCCCTCGACTTCACGCTCGGCCTCGGCCTGCCGGAAGGCCTGCTCGCGCCGGACGCCGCGCCGCGGCTGTGGTTCTACCCCGGCTCGTCGATCGGCAACTTCGCGCCCGAGGCGGCGTGCGCCTTCCTCGCGCACATCGCCGAAGCCTGTGCCGCGCATCCGGCCGGCGGCGCGCTGCTGATCGGCGTCGACCTGGTCAAGGACAAGGCCGCGCTCGACGCCGCCTACGACGATGCGCTGGGCGTCACCGCCGCCTTCAACCTGAACGCGCTCAACCACGTGAACCGCCTGCTGCCGGCCGACTTCGATGTCGCCGACTGGCGCCACGTCGCCTTCTTCGACACCGCGGCGGGCCGCATCGAGATGCACCTTGAGGCGCGCCGCGCGGTGGACGTGAATCTCGGCGGACAGGCGCGACGCTTCGCCGCCGGCGAGCGCATCCACACCGAGGATTCGTACAAGTGGTCGCCCGACGGCTTCGCGGCGCTGCTGGCGCAGGCCGGCTTCGCCGGATCGCGCCTGTGGCAGGACGACGAGGGCGGCTTCGCGCTCTTCCTGGCGTGGCCGGGCTGACGCCTGCCCGGCTGTCAGGCGGCGCTGGCCTCCGGCGCCGCCTGCGCCAGCGGCAACGCCTGCGCCACGCCGCCGGCGAAGTGGGCGACGGAGTTGGCGTAGTAGGCCAGCACCGGCAGGTTTTCCGGTACGGCGCGGAACAGGCCGTCCTCCTCGTCCACGATGCGGCGCAGGGTGAGCATGCGCAGGCCGACGCCGATGGCGTAGTCCTGGTCGTGGCGCGGCACGTAGATGTGGGCGCCGCGCGCCTCCCAGTCGCGCAGCAGCCGGAAGGCGGCCGACTTGATCTCCAGTTCCGAGAGCGCGCGCTCCGGATCGCGGCGGAACACCTGCGCCACCAGCGCCACGGGCACCACCGGCACCACGTCGCCGATGGCCTGCATCAGCCGCCGCCCCAGCGCTGCGACCTCCTCCTTGCGCGCGACCTCGTCGAGCGCGGCGAAATCGACATTGCGTTCGCGTGCCCAGGCGCGCATCGACAACGGGCTGCCGAAGTTCACGCAGGCGTAACCGAAGCGGTGCCAGCGCCCGGTGAGCATTTGCCCGGCATTGCGCCCGGCAAAAGTCAGTGTCGTCAGCACGGCGCCGGGCATGCCCCGGCGGCGGCGTTGCGCCTCCAGCTTGAGCAGCTGGCTGCGGTCCTCGAGCACGCGGTCGTAGTTGAGGCCGACCGGGATGAATACCAGGTCGCGTGCGCCGCCGGCGCGGAAATTCTTCACCATGTAGTCGAGCAGGCCGAACTTCGGCGGCCGCAGCGCGCCATCCACGGTGAGCCCGCCCTCGGGAAAGAGCGCCTGCGGCACGCCGGCCTCGGTGGCCATCGCCACGTAGCGCGACAGCACCAGGCGGTAGAGCGGATCGCCCGAGTTGCGCCGCACGAAATAGGCGCCCATCGAGCGGATCAGCGCCTGCAGGCCCCAGATGCGCGCCCACTCGCCCACCGCGTAGGAGAGCGCCACCTGCTCGGCGGCGAGGAAGGCCACCAGCACGTAGTCCATGTTGCTGCGGTGGTTCATGACGAACACCACGGTGGACTTCGGATCCACTGCGGCGAGTCCCGCCTCGTCGGCGTAGCCGAGGCGCACGCGGTAGAGGGCGCGCGCCGTGCTCTTGGCAAGCCAGTAGCCGACGCGGAAGTAGAGGTAGGCGTTGAAGGAGGGCACGATCTCGCGCGCATAGCGGTCGATGCGCCGGCGCACCTCGAGCAGCGGCTCGCCGCCCTCCTTCGCCTGCGCCTCGGCGGCAGCCTGCAGCGCCGGATCGTGAAACAGGCGGTCGATGAGCACCTCGCGCCGCGTCAGCTTGAACGAGGGCAGCTCGATCTTCAGGCGGGTGTTGAGCTCCTGGATGACGGCATTGATGCGGCGGCGGAAGAACCAGCGCATGCCCGGCGCGAGCAGCAGCACGCCGGCGGCCCAGGCGGCGAGCAGGCAGAGGATCAGGAACAGCCACAGCGGCACCGCGACAGAAGCCGTCACGCTCCCTCCCGCGCTACATGAGGACGATGTCGAACTGCTCCTGAGTGTAGCCCGATTCGGCCTGCAGGGAAATCGGCTTGCCGATGAAGTCGGAGAGCATGGCGAGCGAGCCGGACTCCTCGTCGAGGAAGAGGTCGATCACCGCCGGTGCGGCCAGCACGCGGTACTCGCGGGCGTTGAACTGGCGCGCCTCGCGAAGCAGCTCGCGCAGCACCTCGTAGCACATGGTGCGCGCGGTTTTCACCTCGCCCCGTCCGCCGCAGACCGGGCAGGGCTCGCACAGTACGTGGGCAAGCGATTCGCGCGTCCTCTTTCGGGTCATCTCGACCAGGCCGAGCGCGGTGAAGCCGTTGACCGTCATGCGCGTGTGGTCGCGCACGAGCGCCTTGTTCAGCTCGGCGAGCACGGCATCCTTGTGCTCCTGGCTCTCCATGTCGATGAAGTCGAGGATGATGATGCCGCCGAGGTTGCGCAGCCGGAGCTGGCGGGCGATGGTCTGCGCGGCCTCGAGGTTGGTCTTGAAGACGGTGTCGTCGAAGTTGCGCAGGCCGACGAAGCCGCCGGTGTTCACATCGATGGTGGTCATCGCCTCGGTCTGGTCGATGATCAGGTAGCCGCCGGACTTGAGCTCGACGCGGCGCGCCAGCGCCTTCTCGATCTCGTCCTCGACGCCGTGCAGGTCGAACAGCGGTCGCTCGCCGGTGTAGTGCTCGAGCAGGGGCCTGAGCTGCGGCATGTACTCCTGGGCGAAGGCGGTCATCTTCTGGTAGTTCTCGCGCGAGTCGATGACGATCCGCGTCGTCTCCGGCGTCGCCAGGTCGCGCAGCAGGCGCTGTCCGAGGGTAAGATCCTGGTAGAGCAGCGCCGGCGGACGGGCGGCCACGGCGGCGTTCTTCGCCTCGGCCCATGTCTTGCGCAGGTAGGCGATGTCGTTGGCAAGCGCCTCGTCGCCGGCCTTCTCGGCCATGGTGCGCACGATGAAGCCGCCCGCCTCCTCGGCCGGCACCAGCTGCTGCAGCTTGCCGCGCAGCTGCTCGCGCTCGGCCTCGCCCTCGATGCGCTGTGAGATGCCGATGTGCTTCTCCTGAGGCAGGTAGACGAGCAGCCGCCCGGCGATGCTGATCTGGGTGGACAGGCGCGCACCCTTGGTGCCGATCGGATCCTTCAGCACCTGGACGATGAGGTTCTGCCCCTCGGAGAGGATCCTCTCGATCGGCTTCGGCCCCTCGCCGCCGTTGCCGCCATGCCCGTTCTGGCGCTGCTCCCAGATGTCGGCCACGTGCAGGAAGGCGGTGCGCTCGAGGCCGATGTCGATGAAGGCCGACTGCATGCCGGGCAGCACGCGCACGACGCGGCCGAGGTAGACGTTGCCGACGAGGCCGCGCGAGGCGGTGCGCTCGATGTGAAGTTCCTGGACGACACCGCCCTGCATGAGGGCGGCCCGGGTCTCCTGCGGCGTGAAGTTGACGAGGAATTCTTCGCTCATTGAACGAATGGTACCCGAATCCCGCAGTCTGCCCGGCCCGGAAATTTCACGAGGTGCTGGCGTAAAGGCATCGCAATGCGGCCGCCGGCGCCCGTGCGGGCCGGCTTGGTGAAATTCCCGGGCTCAGATCGGATGGCCGAACCGGCGCAGCAGCATCGCGGTCTCGCAAAGCGGCAATCCGACGATCCCGCTGTAGGAGCCCCTGATCTCCTCGATGAACATCGCGGCGCGCCCCTGGATGCCGTAGGCGCCGGCCTTGTCGAGCGGCTCGCCGCTGGCGACGTAGTGGCGGATCTCCTCGCGGTCGAGCGGACGGAAGCGCACCTCGCTGATGCTGAGCAGATGCTCGGTGCGTCCGTTGTCGGACAGCGCCACCGCCGTCAACACGCGGTGGCTGCGCCCCGACAGGCGCTGCAGGATGGCGACGGCATCGGCCTCGTGCACGGGCTTGCCGACGACAGTGCCGTCGATCTCCACCGTGGTGTCGGCAGCCAGCACCGGATGCGGGACAAGGTGGCGCTCGCGGACGCGACGCAGACCGGCCCCGGCCTTGGCCAGCGTCACGCGCACGACGTAGTCCTCCGGGCGCTCGTCCGGCAGGACCGATTCGTCGACATCGGGATCCTCGCGCGGCATGCCGCGGAACATCAGCAGCTCGAAACGCACGCCGATCTGCGCCAGCAGCTCTCGCCGGCGCGGGCTGCGCGAGGCAAGGTAGATCCGGGGTTCGAGGGTAGCCATGCCGCCCTTATTCCCGGTGGTACGGGTGGTTCTTCAACAGGCTGCATGCACGATACAGCGCCTCGGCCAGCACCACGCGCGCCAGGGCGTGCGGCAGGGTCAGGCTGGACAGGCGCAGTGTTTCTGCTGCCGCCGCCTTGATCTGCGGCGCCAGGCCGTCGGGTCCGCCGATGGCAAAGGCGACATCCTCGCCGCCCGCCATCCACTGGCGCAGGCGCTCGGCCAGCGCCCGCGTCGTCAGGTCGGCGCCGCGCTCGTCGAGCGCCACCAGGCGGCAGCGTGGCGGCAGCGCTTCGCGCAGGCGGCCGGCCTCGGCGGCCAGCAGCGCCTCGGCGGTTTTGCCGCCGCCGCGCGGCTCGGCCTTGATCTGCTTCAGTTCGAGCGGCAGTTCGCGCGGCATGCGCCGGGCGTACTCTCCGAACGCCGTTTCGGCCCAGCCGGGCATCCGCGTGCCGACGGCTGCGACCAGCAGCTTCATCCTCCCGTCGCCGCGGCCTTCTTGCGCGGCGCAGGCCTGGCGGCCCATAGCTCTTCCAGGTTGTAATAGCCGCGCACCGCCGGCTGCATGATGTGCACGACGATGTCGCCGAGGTCGACGACGATCCATTCGCCGGTCTCTTCCCCTTCCATGCCGAGCACGCGGCCGCCGGCGGCGAGCACCTTGTCCTGCACGCTGCGGGCGAGCGATTTCGTCTGCCGCGCCGAGTCGGCGCTGGCGATGATGATCTTGTCGAAGAGCGAGGAAAGCTTGGTGGTGTTGATGACTTCGATGTCGCGCGCCTTGATGTCCTCCA
>WBZY01000171.1_pt4 | contig 12366 bp, 14 predicted proteins | sample 5204191 | NCBI WGS metagenome assembly WBZY01 (sample SAMN12344363, study PRJNA552823) | activated sludge metagenome | biome: Activated sludge suspended growth; feature: Anammox Sidestream; material: Wastewater; isolation source: activated sludge from anammox sidestream of wastewater treatment...
CGGTGGCCTACAACTATACGGCCGGGGGCTGCACGGGAGGGGCCAGCAAGTGGGTCATCTTCAACGACACCGCGGCCTTCGCGAACGGCCAGAAGTTCCATGTGCTTGTCATCGATCTCGATTGACGGTGGTCAGGTGTTTGACCCCGGGGAGGTGAAGGCATGCCACGACCCCGCACCCTGAAGCTCGCCCTTGCCGCTGCCGCCGCGGGAGCGGTTACCATCGGCGCGTCCGCAGCCTTCGGCCAGGTCTCCGGCACGTGGAACCTGGAGTGGAACGCCGTCAGCGGCGGAGGAGGAGTCAGCTCCGATGACCCGTACGCGGTCCGGGGAGTGATGGGGCAGGCGGTCGCAGGAGGGCCTTCGGTGGGGGGCAGCTATGCCGTCACAAGCGGCTTCATGCCCGGCACCGGCGAAATCAAGTTCAAGGCCTTCCTGCCGCTTGTCGCGAGGGAGCCGTAGCGCGAGCGTCCTCCTGTATCCTGACTCCGATCTCGCAAGGGGAGCGGTGTGATGCGCTTTGTCTCTGCTGACGAGGCTGTAGGAGAGGTCTCCTCGGGGCAGCGGGTGTACGTCCATGCCGGCTGCGCCACGCCGCACGCGCTCATCGATGCGCTGGTGCGGCGGTACGAGGAACTGCGCGACGTCGAGATTGTGCACATGCACACCGAAGGCCCGGCGCTCTATGCCGAACCGGAGATGGCCGGCAGCTTCCGGCATAACGCTCTCTTCATTGGGCCGAACGTGCGCCAGGCGGTGCAGGAAGGGCGAGCGGACTACACGCCCGTCTTCCTCTCGGAGATTCCCTCGCTCTTTGAGCACGATGGGCAGCTGCCGCTGGATGTCGCGTTTCTGCACGTCACGCCGCCGGACGAAGACGGGAACTGTTCGCTCGGGGTCTCGGTCGACTGCGCCCTTTCGGCTGCGTACCACGCGAAGCTGGTAATTGCCCAGGTGAACCCGCGGATGCCGCGCACCTACGGGCACGTGCTCCCGGCGTCGGTCATCGATCTGGCGGTGGAGGTGGACACTCCCCTGCCTCATGGAAGGCCGCTCGAACAGACGCGCGAGGGAATGGCCATTGGGCGCCACGTGGCGGAGCTCATCGACGACGGCGCCACGTTGCAGATGGGGATTGGCGCCATCCCGGCGGGCGTGCTGGCCTCCCTCGGCGGGCACCGCGACCTCGGCGTCCACACCGAGATGTTCAATGAAGGGCTGTTGCCGCTCATCGAGTCGGGCGTGGTGACGGGCGCGCGCAAGAGCATCCACCAAGGCGTGGTCGTCACCGCCTTTGCCACCGGGACGGAGCGCCTCTACAGGTTCGTGGACCGCAATCCCCGAATTGAGTTCCGGCCCGTGGACTACACCAACAACGTCGATGTGATCGCGGCGAACACGCGCATGGTGGCAATCAACTCGGCTTTGAGTGTGGACCTCACGGGCCAGGTGGTGGCGGATTCCATCGGGCCGCGCTTCTACAGCGGCATCGGCGGGCAGGTGGACTTCATCCGGGGGGCTGCCCGGTCGAAAGGGGGCGTGCCGGTCATCGCACTGCCATCGACGGCACGGGACGGGAGGGTCAGCCGCATCTGCCCGGAGCTGGCGGCGGGGTCGGGTGTGGTAACAACGCGCGGCGACGTGCACTGGGTGGTAACCGAGTATGGGGCGCGGAACCTCCACGGCCGCACCATCCGGGAGCGGGCGGCGATGCTCATCGAGATCGCGCACCCGGACTTTCGCGCCTCGCTCGAAGAGGAGGCCGGCAAGCTGGGCTACCTGGGGCGCCGCTAACTGGCGATCACAAGAGCGAAGCGGCGCTTAGCCGGTTCGCCTGGTCCCGGTTTCCGGGCATGGCGTTGGCCGTCAATAGTCCCGAACCTGCTGGCGACACTACCTCAAGCAGGCATTGGCAAGCACTCACTGAGCGAGAGCTAGAACTGAACCGCATTCAGGAATGCTGATGCGAAATTCACTTGTCGTCCATATTGCTGCAGTGATAGCATCGCGGCGACCCTCTCTGGGAGGTTCGCCATGCGACGAGAGGCAGTCGCGAATTCCGCGCTGCCACCAGCACACCCGTTCCAGGTGGTCGACATGGCCAGGCGCTCGGCGGATGGACAGCCGGGCGCCCCCGTCCTGTCACTTGTGCGGGGACAGAGTGATGCCCGCCAAATGAGCCCCTGGGTGCCCACCGCGTCTGAGAACGGCGACGGAATGCGACGCCCGGCCGCAACAAGCACCGGGCCCGAAGGCCTGTCCACGGACTCAATCGAAGCGCTCCGGCGCGAACTACGGGCCGACATCTCGAACCACCACGTGAGAGCACTTTCGGCAATCCGATGGCGAATCCTGGAGTTGGCAAGTCTTGGTCTCCACACCAGCAGAATGTCGGCGTTGGTGGGGCTGAGCGACGGAGCTGTTCGCAAAGAACTGGCGCGCGTTCACGAGTTGATACCTGTACCCCTGGAGGCCGAGCGCAGGGAAGGGATCTCCGCTCTGTGGTTCATGGCGCATGAAGACTGTCGGCAGTGTCGACGAGCGCGAGTTGGATCGGAACATGGATCTCAAAGCGGCTGACAGGCGCTGCGCACCAGGGAACAATCCGGGCGGGCGGGAGTGCCAGGCACGGGGAGTTGGATCGCTGAATCCGAGTCCCATTGATGAGAGCATCAGCTATCCCTATGACCACTGGAGCCACCATTCAGTTGGCGAGAGCGGGCTTCCAGCCAGGGCCCACCGGCGCATGATTCACCGCCGGAGTGCGCTTAGCTGCGCCGCGTTCCTCGTCGGCGTCCTGGCGCTCTTCAGCACCCACCGAGACAGCCTGGCATGGAGTGCCGGCTGGAACGGTAGTAACACACTCACCGCCTTCAACCACGACTATTGGATCCCGGGGATCTTCCCGTGGCCGGCATCAAGCACGGTCGCGTATACGATGATTTGGGATCCAAACTACTATACGCGCGTTGATGCGGTGACACATCAGGTAACAACAAACAGCAACTGGCCCGATCCCGTCATCCGGTCCTATCTCATCGTTTCGATCAGTACTACACTCTATTCTGGCGGACTTTACGTAGCCACCTTCGGATACTTAAATGGTGGATGCTGGATTCCGCCATGGACGGCATGGTCTTGTGATTCCGGTCAAGTATCAAGTTCCATCATCGGTAACGGAAGCGCCTTTGCTGATGGCCATCTTGCTATCGGTGGTGGTGGTTGGTATATGTTTGGGGGAGGCGGCACATCGGGTTGGTATTACTGGTAACGACCACGATTCTATGAGCATCACTTACGTAAGGAGGCTGGACTACGATGAAGTGGTTTCGCAATTGGCCAGGCACTGTCCAGAAACACTTCAAGCTTGGAATAGTGGCCGTCCTGGGCGTGTCTGCCGGCGTGGTGGCGAGTATCGTGGCCCTCACGGGCGTCTCCAGCCAGACGCAACCGGGGCGGGATGCCATTCAGGAACTCACGCGCGGCGACACCGGCGTGGTCGCCGTTGTGAACGGACAGGCCATCCCGGCTTCGAAGCTGCGGGCCTACCAGATCTTCGCACCGGACTTCTCCGGTCAATCTGCTCGCCTGACCGCGCGAGAGTACGTCGACATGCTCGTCGATAACGAGCTTCTGTATCAGGAGGCTGCACGCCGCGGGCTGGTCCCGGACCAGGATGAGGTGCTTGAGACCGCGAGGAGCTATCGGGAGGCTCTGTCGGAAGGCATGTCGCAGGACACCGGGGAGACGCGCCAAATCAGGGAGTATTTCGCCCAAATCGAGGGCACGGAATACCACCTCGACGCTTTCGACACGAGCCCCGTGATGCTCGACGGATTCCGGCGTCAGATCGCGGTCGGGAAGCTGCGACTCTCGCTCATGGAGGCGATGGATCCAGGTGATCGGAATGACCTGGCCAAGAGGGAGGAGGTCGTGCGGGGCCTGATCAAACAGCTTCGCGCAGCATCCACCATCGAGTTCTATCCGTTGCCGAAGTAGGTGAGGGGCCCCGGCGACCCGCCGAAGAGGCGGCGGGGAAGCTGGGCTACCTGGGGCGCCGCTCCCCGGGCTGATCTGGCACCCCGGGCGGAGCCTCCCGAGGTCACGAAGTGGCCCTATCGCGCCGGGCATTCCGGGCCTAGACTGGAGACCAAAGACCGCTTCCAACGGAGTGTACCCGTGTCCGAAACCGGATCCTGGGCCGTCAAGGTAGGCCTCGCCCAGATGCTCAAGGGCGGCGTCATCATGGATGTCGTCACACCCGAGCACGCAAAGATCGCCGAGGAGGCGGGCGCCTGCGCCGTCATGGCCCTCGAACGCGTCCCTTCCGATATTCGCCGCGATGGCGGCGTCGCTCGCATGAGCGACCCGCAGATGATCCTCGAGATCATGGATGCCGTGACAATCCCGGTGATGGCGAAGGCGCGGATCGGCCACTTCGTGGAGGCCGACGTGCTCGAGGCGATCGGGATCGATTACATCGACGAGTCGGAGGTGCTCACCCCGGCCGACGAGACGCACCACATCGATAAGCACCAGTTCAAGGTCCCGTTTGTTTGCGGCTGCCGGAACCTGGGCGAAGCGCTTCGCCGGATCGGCGAGGGCGCAGCCATGATCCGCACCAAGGGCGAAGCGGGCACGGGCGATATTGTCGAGGCGGTTCGCCACATGCGCAGCGTGATGGGCGACATTCGGCGCCTGCAGGGCATGTCCGGCGACGAGCTCTACACCTTCGCCAAGGAGATCCAGGCGCCGCTTTCGCTGGTGAAGCAGGTGAAAGCAGAAGGGCGTCTGCCCGTGGTGAACTTCGCCGCGGGTGGAGTAGCCACGCCCGCGGACGCGGCCCTCATGATGCGCCTCGGCGCCGACGGGGTTTTTGTGGGCTCGGGCATCTTCAAGTCCGAGAATCCGCCGCTGGTGGCGAAGGCGATCGTGGAGGCGACGACGCATTACCAGGACGCGGAGGTCATCGCACGCGTGAGCACCGGGCTGGGCAAGGCGATGCCGGGCATCCACGTGGCTTCGCTGCCCGAGAAGGAGCTGCTGGCAACGCGCGGGTGGTAGGCGCAGGCGAGGAGGGCCAGGCGCGGCTCGCCTCAGCGCACCCCCTTTGGCCCGCCGTCGGACCGGCGGCGGGCACGGAGCGCGATCAGGAACACTCCCAGCCAGAGCACCAGTAGCACCGTCATCAGCACCGCCGAGGCGATACACCACGTGCACCAGGCATCGATGACCCACCCTTCCAGGTACGTGAGGAAGCCAGAGAAGAGGGTTCCGAAGAGCGCTCCGTAGAAGCCCAGGACGGCGACCTGGTCGCGCAGGCCACGCCAGTTGAGGAGCCAGGCACCCGCTGCCAGGGCGAGGGCGAGGTAGAGCGCGAGCCCCGGAACCGAGACCGGTATCCCCAGGATCTTCCCGTATTCGCTCTGCTGCACCGAGGCACACCCGTGTGACCCGACGCAGATTCCCGAAGCTTTGCCCTGGAGGTTCTCAATGGCCAGGTAGGAGGCCATGCCGATGCCCACGATGGCAAGCGCGAGGGCAGCCCACGCCAGGACCCGGGCGGCAAGCGCCGGGGGAGTGGCGGGTGCGGCCGCGGGGCTAATTCGCCCCGCAGCCGCCCTGCCGTTTGCCCTGCCTGAAGCGGCACGGCTCATGGACGCTCTAGTGCCCGGTGGTGGGCGTCGACATGGCGCCCCCTGACATGCCGCTGGTCACGATCTGCTGTACCGGAGCCTTCACCTCGACCATCCCTGCCTTTTCGAATTTCAGGCGGATGGTGAGGGTTTCTCCTTCCTTGAGCTCGCGCTTGAGGTTCATGATCATGACGTGGAAGCCCCCGGGCTTGAGCTCCACGCTGCCATTGGCGGGAACTTCGATCGACTGCACTTCGTGCATCTTCGCCGTGCCACCCTCCATTACCATGGTGTGCAGTTGCACCATCCCGGCGATGGACGAATCGACACTGGCGGAGAGCAGCCTGTCGGCCGCGGAGCCAGAGTTCTTCACGGTGAAATAGGCCGCGCTCACGTCGGTGTTGCTCACGCGAGCGCGTGGATTCTCAACGGTGATCCGCGATTCGCTCATGGTATGACCGGCCGTGGGGCTTGCTCCTGCTGCGCCGGTCGGCGACGCGTGGTCCATGCCTGTGTTCTTTTCCTCAGCGACCCCCGCCTTCTTCTGCAGGTAGGTCCAGGTGGCGAAGGAGAAGTCGTGGGCGGCGTTGTGGGCTTTCGTTGTGGCCTCCTTCGCCTTTGCCGTGTCATTGCCCGCGAGGGCGGCCGCCATTTCGCCCAGCAGGCCGGCGAGCTTCTCCGCCGGCGAACTGAGATCCGACGGCCAGGCGGTGAGCTTGACGAGAGACTGCATGCGGAGAGCGGTAGCCTGGGCGTCCCCGGGGGGTGTGCCCGTCTCGGTCAGCTCCACTTCAATCTCGTGCAGCCCGGCGTTGTCCAGGGCCGTGATGGCGGCGATGACGTCGGCGTTGCCGCCACTACCCTCGTCTTCGTCATCGCAGGCCGCGAGGCCCAGCGCTGCGAATGCGAGCGTGGTGAGAACCGCCAGGGCAACTGCGCCCCGGCGAATGAGATTCAGATTCACTTAGGATTCCAGCCTTCCTTGGCAAGCTTTGCGATGTCGTGCTTCCAGTCATCCTCGGTGACACCGAGGGGGTAGACCGTGTGCGCGAGGTTGTCGGGTGTGAACGCCATGACGTAAGCGGCATGGTTGACGGCGTAGTTGCCGCCACCCAGGTCGGTCTTCGTGGCAGGATTGATCCCCAGGGTCTTCTGGAGATTGATGATGGTGTCTTCGGGCCCGGTTAGCCCGATGAAGCTCTTGTCGAAGAGGTCGAGCCACTTCCGCAGCACCTCGGGGGTATCGCGGGCAGGGTCAGTGGTGATGAACACAACTTTGACCTTCTTCGTGACGTCAGCCGGGAGCTCTTTCAGCACCCCGGCGATATCGGCCATGTGGGTCGGACAGACATCAGGGCAATGGGTATAACCCAGGTAGAGGAGAACGACGGAGCCCTCCGTCTCCTTGCGGATGTCGTAGGGTTTGCCTGATGTGTCGGTGAGGGTGAGGCCGGGCTTTTCGAAGGGCGGAGTGACCAGCGCCCCCCGATAGCCGGTATCGCCTGCTTCCATGCCCGTGCCGCCGTCGTCAGTGGGAGTGGCCTCGGCGTCGGAGGCGTCATCATCACCGTTGCAGGCGATGAGCCCAAAGGCAGCCAGGGCGCTGAGCAGGAACACGGCCGCAGCAAACGCTGGCCAGCGGCGCGCAGCTCCACTCGTCCTTGCAGTGGAAGCAGGTTGTGTTGTGTTCACGGGTATTACTCCAGTTGTTCGAGTTGGAGCCTGGACCCGGGGAGACCGGTCGGCAGGCTACGCGAAAGCCGCGGCCGGCCGGCGTGGCGGCCTGGGCTCCGGGGAGAGGGTCTGAATTCGCCCGGGACGCCACGCGATAGTCGAGAGGGCAACCATGGTGGCCGCCGCGCCCAGGAGCGTCACGGTCTGCGAGAGGAGCGCGAAGGCGCTCACGCCGGTGAAAGGCACGTCGCTGCATGCCGACGAATCGGTGTGGCAGTGGGACTCGTGGTCGCTGCCGGCCTGCCCGTGGTCATGCACCGTGGAAACGGGCAGGCCCACGTAGAGACTGGTACCCGGGATAGGCAGCCGCGGGGTCCAGTGGCCGAAGAAGGCGAGAGAAGGGATGAGGGCAACAAGCAATGCCCACGCACGCAGGCGGGGAAAGCCGGCCCTTCCCGCTGGCGCGCCTTCCACCCGGCGCTGATCAGTGAAGCTCACCTATCCAGCTTAGCGCCCCCGCACGGTCCGTCACAGGACTAATGACCACCGTTTACCCACCCATTGGACATTGAACTGACCGGCCCATGGCAGACGGCAAGGGACGTACACAAGCGAGCCACCAGCCTGTGATACCATCTGCGCAGTTTGCTTCGGGAGGTCGCTGTGGGCGTTCTCATCGCCGTGATCGTCATCGTCGTGGTCCTTGTCATTCTCGTGGCGTGGGTCATTGGCATGTACAACGGGCTCGCCCGGGCCAGGTTGCGCTGCAAGGAAGCGTGGTCGGGCATCGACGTACAGCTCAAGCGGCGCTCCAGCCTGATCCCCAACCTCGTGGAGACCGTGAAGGGATACGCGGCGCACGAGAAGGAAGTGCTGGAAAACGTCACGCGTGCCCGCGCTGCCCTGGACAACGCCAAGGGCCCGCACGAAGCGGCCCAGGCCGACAACATGCTCCAGGGCGCCCTGCGATCGCTTTTCGCGGTGGCCGAAGCCTACCCCGACCTTAAGGCGAACCAGAACTTCCTGGAGTTGCAGCGAGAGCTGACCGACACGGAAGACAAGATCGCCTACGCGCGGCAGTTCTATAACACCAACGTGGCCGGCTACAACGAGCGCACTGTGACGATCCCCAGCTCGATAATTGCAGGCATGTTCAACTTCACGCCCGAGGAGTTCTACGAGGCCGAGGAAGAGGCCCGGCAGGACGTGAAGGTCTCCTTCACCTCCGCCACCTGACCTGTCTGAGTGGCCAGCCAACCATCCGCGGGAAGGGTCCTGGTCTACGACCGTATCGGCGCCAACAAGCGCGAGACGTGGCTGTTGATGAGCATGTTCGTCGTCCTCGTGGGCGGGCTCATCGCGGCGATTGTCTTTTCCATGCAGCTACCGGTGGGCGTGGCCGGGGCAGCCGGAATTGCCCTGATCACCTATGCGTTCGTGAGCTACTGGCTTTCGACGAGCATCGTTCTCTCGATATCTGGCGCGCACGAAGTGACGAAGGAGGAGGAGTGGGAGTTCGTGCGGCGGGTGGAAAACCTCAGCATTGGGGCCGGCCTGCCCATGCCGAAGACGTGGGTGCTGGAGGACTCCGCCCCTAACGCCTTCGCTACAGGGCGCGATCCGCAGCACTCCCACGTTGTGGTCACGCGGGGCCTGCTCGACAAGCTTGAGCCGAGCGAGCTCGAAGGGGTGCTGGCACACGAGCTCTCGCACATCGGCAACTACGACATCCGCGTGATGACCATCGTGACGGTGCTCGTGGGGGTGGTGGCTCTCATTAGCGACGTCTTCCTGCGGCTGACGTGGTTTGGCGCTGGAAGCAGACGGGGAAGCAAGGACAAGGGCGGCGGCGCCCTGGCGCTCATCATGCTGGCGGTCGCCATTCTTGGGGCGATCCTTGCGCCGCTGATAGCCCAGATCATCCGCCTTGCCGTCAGCCGCCGGCGAGAGTACCTCGCCGATGCCAGCGGGGCGCTGTTGTGCCGGAATCCCGAAGCGCTCGCCAGTGCCCTGGAGAAGATCTCCGGCGACCCGGAACCACTCGAAGCGGCGAACAAGGCGACCGCTCACCTCTACATCTCCAACCCTCTCAAGGAACACCAGAGCTTCCTGAACAACCTCTTCAACACCCACCCGCCAATCGAGGACCGCATCAGGCTGCTGCGAAGCATGTAGCATCCTGCTAACAGCAAAGGGGGAAGAGAGCATGTCCGCCAGGTCCGATGCAATTGCACGGCTCGATGCCGGCCAGGTCCACTTTCGCGCGCTCATTGCCGGCCTGCCGGCGGAGGCGTATGGCGAAACGTGGCTTGGTTCGTGGAACCTCAGCCAGCTTCTGGCCCACATGGCGGGATGGTTTCGAGAGATGGCCACCGCAATGGACAGGGTGGGGCGCGGCGAGCGCCCGGCCCCCGAGGGGGTCGACTACACGGACCCGGAGCCGTGGAATGCGAAGTTCGCGGCGCAGGCCCGGGAGGGTCTCGAAGCGCTTGCCGACTGGGACAGCGCCTACGCGGAGTATCGCGCCGCCGCGCTGAGGCTCCCGGACGAGATGTACGGCACCGACCCCGAGAAGGGCCGGCCGCGGATAGGGGAGAGGCTCCTGCAGGGCGCCGGCATCGGCCACTTCGAAGAGCACCACGGCGAGCTTGCCGCGTGGGTGCAGTCTCGCCACCCGTGAGCGCGGAGGCACGCCTGCGCGAGCTGGGGCTCTCGCTCCCACCACCGGCAAGGCCGGCGGGCAACTACGTGGAAGCGGCGCCCGCGGGAAACCTGCTCTTTCTCGCCGGGCACGGGCCGCGCCACGCCGATGGATCGCTCTTCACCGGGCGCGTCGGCGAAGACCTGACGGTGGAGCAGGGTTACGAGGCGGCCCGGGCCGCTGCGCTGGGCCTCCTCTCGACGATGAAGGCTGAGCTGGGGGACCTGGACCGCGTGATACGCATCGTCAAGGTGCTCGGCATGGTCCAGTGCACGCCCGAGTTCGGGCAGCACCCCGCGGTCATCAACGGGGCGTCGGACCTGCTGGTGGCGGTGTTTGGCAAGGCGGGCCGGCACGCCCGCTCGGCTGTGGGCATGACCTCGCTGCCGTTCGGCATCGCGGTGGAGGTAGAGCTGGTGGCAGAGGTGGCACCCAGCCCGGTGTGAGGGCAGGACTGCACAGGCAGGTCGATTCGGGTCTAGACTGACCATAATGGCGTGGGACCGTGAGCACTGAGATACCGCTTTTCCCGCTTCGCACCGTGCTGTTTCCCGGCATGTCGCTGCCGCTACAGATCTTCGAGCAGCGCTACAAGACGATGACGCGCGAGCTCCTGGGGTCGGGCGGTGTCTTCGGGGTGGTCCTCATCAAGGAGGGTTCGGAGACGGGCGAGGGAGCGATTCCTCATCCGTTTGGGACAACTGCCACCATCGAGGCCTGGCGCGAGGTAGAGGGCGGCCGTTTTCTCCTGTCGACACGGGGGGTGCAGCGTTTCCGGCTCATCCGGCTCCTGCCGCCGGACCCGTACCCGCGCGGCGAGATTGAGCACGTGATAGATGACGAGGACCGGGGCAAGACGCGCCCGGTCCAGGCCGTGGAAACCGTGCGAGCCACCTTCCCCGCCTACTTCCGGCTGGCGCTTTCGCTTACCGACCAGTGGGCGCGCGGGCTGGACCTGCCGCAGGGAGCCCATGCCCTTGTGAACCAGGTGGCGCCGCTCCTCAAGGCGGACGAGGAGGTGAAGCAGCGCCTGCTTGAAATCGAACCCGCAGCAGAGCGGGTGGCGCTGCTGGCCGAGGTGCTCGACGAATTGCTGGAACGCACACAGGAAGAAGTGGTGGACTACCGGCGGCGCAAGTTCGAAGGGTTTGGCGCTCGGAACTAGGCTGGAGCGCCGCTACTTGAGGGCAAGCATGCGCTCGAGGGCCACGAGCGCCCACTTCCGGGTCTCTGCATCGACGCGCACTTCGTTGACCACGTGTCCGGCGACGAGCCCTTCGAGCGTCCAGGCAAGATAGGCCGGGTGAATGCGGTACATGGTGCTGCAGGGGCAGACCACCGGGTCGAGGCAGAATACGCGCTTATCCGGGTTGGCCTTCGCGAGGCGGTTCACGAGGTTGATCTCGGTGCCCACGCCCCAGGCCGAGCCCGGCTCCGATTCGCTGACCACCTTGATGATGCGCTCGGTTGAGCCCGAGTGATCGGCAGCCTGTACAACCTCCCAGCGGCATTCGGGGTGGACGATGATGCGCACGCCGGGAATCTCTTCGCGCGCCTTTTCAACCTGGGCGACGTTGAATCGCTGATGGGTCGAGCAGTGCCCCTGCCAGAGGATGACCTTCGCCCGGCGGATTTCGTCCGGGGTGAGGCCGCCCATGGGCCGCCGCCAGTTCCAGAGAACCATCTCCTCAAGGGGGATTCCCATCTGCCAGCCGGTGTTCCGGCCCAGGTGCTGGTCGGGGAAGAAGAGGATCTTTTCGCCGCGGGCGAAGGCGTACTCGAACGTCTTCGGCGCGTTGCTTGAAGTACAAACCAGGCCTTCGCGTTCGCCTACAAACGCTTTCAGGCTGGCGGCGCTGTTCATGTAGGTGAGAGGGATGACCTTCGCGGTACCGCCGAGCACGTCCTGGATGGTGTCCCAGGCCTCATAGACGTCCTCGGGGTCGGCCATGTCTGCCATGGAGCAGCCGGCGGCCATGTTGGGCAGGATGACCCTGACTCCCGGCCGGGTGAGGATATCGGCGGATTCGGCCATGAAGTGAACGCCGCAGAAGAGCACGTACTCGGCCTGCTTGGCGGCGGCGGCGTGCTGGGCGAGCTTGAAGCTGTCGCCGGTGAAGTCGGCGTACTTGATGACCTCATCGCGCTGGTAGTGGTGGCCGAGAATCACGAGCTTGGCACCAAGGGCAGCGCGGGCCTTGCGAATGCGGCGGTCGAGCTCGTCCGCGGAAAGGGCCAGGTACTCGCGGGGGATGTCCTGCTGCCAGGCCACAAAGGCGCGCTCTTCAGCGAGAGGAACGGGCGCGAGGCTATCGGAGGGGCAGGTCTCGGGGTCGGAGTAGAGCGCCAGGGCTTC
>WBZY01001415.1_pt1 | contig 12366 bp, 11 predicted proteins | sample 5204191 | NCBI WGS metagenome assembly WBZY01 (sample SAMN12344363, study PRJNA552823) | activated sludge metagenome | biome: Activated sludge suspended growth; feature: Anammox Sidestream; material: Wastewater; isolation source: activated sludge from anammox sidestream of wastewater treatment...
CTCATATCTCAAAGAAGCATTTTGGTTGCATGAAAACGAATCGCAGTTAGTTCTACACACTACGGGAATTACTTACAGTTTGCGTAATGAGTACAAATGGCAAACTTATCCCCTTTTAGGGGTTAACTCAAAGCCACCTGCTCCGCGGGTGGATTCTTTACTTTTGATATTTTGCCCTGTTGTGTTAAAAATATGTTTAGGAATTTCAAACTGATGATTTTACCCGAAGGCCAAAACATATTCTTATATCACGTGACTGAAATTGGTAGTGTTGAAATTATTTCGAGCTCCTGATTTCATGGTTTTTACCAGGACTTACGACAATGTTATCCGTCAAGTTAGGACCCTATCACCCATCGCTTGAAGATTCATTCGTGGAAACGATACAGACGCTAAAAAGGAATGGCCCATTAGCGCCTCTTGCCGTTGTGGCGCCCACAAACTGGATGCTGCGCTGGCTTCAGGAACGGCTCGCTCAGAGGAATGACGCCGCATTTCTGAATATCGTATGGATGAACTTCTTTACCCTTGCAAAAGAGATATGCAGGCAGTCAGGGGTAGATACCGGTCGGATTATCCAACAAGCAGTTATTTATGAAAGCGTCATCGCGGGATTGCTAAAACAGCAGATGCCACAAGCGTCTCCTTTTCAGAACGTACTGTCCCTGCCAGCCCTCTCCAAGGCCATCTTCCAGGTTATTCAGGATCTGAACGATGCAAACGTTCACCTGGATGTCATGCAGGAGGCCATTCGGGAAGGGTTTGTTGAAGGGGTGGAGATACGGAAACTTTACGGAATCATGCAACTCTTTGACACGTTCAGGCAGAAGGTAAAAACCCTGAATATATCCCACTATGCGGATGTCTATCGCATGGCCGCGGAATGCGTGCCTGACTCTGCCTTTCTGAGGGGGTTTCAGCACATTCTGGCGTATGGATTTTATGACCTTACGGGCGTTGAACAGGATTTTTTCGGAGAAATATTCAAATATCACCCAACGATCCTGTTTCTGCCGTACCGGAAAAAACACCCTGCCTTTGCCTACGTAAAACCCTTTTTCGAATCGTTCGTGCTGGGCATGGCGCATGATATGGAGGAACTTGCTGCAGATCAGGAAACGGGATTCTCCTTCCTGATTGATTCTCCGTTAGAAGATAGCCGTGTGAGGGCTTCTGGGCCACAAGTTGCGGGAGAAAAGTCAGGCGGCCAACAGAAGCTTTGCCACTCACAACCTGAAACCCGAAATCCGAAACCCGTTATTATCAACGTGTCTGGCAAAAGGGATGAAGTCTGGACGGTAGCCAAGGAGATCCTTAAACTCACGGCGGAAGGGTATAAGATGGAGGAAATCGGCGTGGTTGCAAGGTTACCCAATTCCTACGCCAATGCCATCAAGAAGATATTTTATGAAAATGGTATCCCCTTTATGACCAGCATGCAGGAATCCGTCGGAAGATATCCGCTGGTAAAGATCATCCAGCAAATGCTTCAACTGATGAGGGAAGATTTTTACCGTCCCATGGTCATCGAATTACTGAGTTCGCCTTACTTCAAAACGCCAGGAGTCAATTACCTGGGGTTTGTCCCGCGTCCTGATCTTTGGGACATGCTGAGCAGAAGACTGAGGATTCGCGGTGGTATCTCGTGCTGGTTAGCACGGCTTGCGCAGGCAAAAGATATGTTGCAGGGACGCACAACAGGCGATAGCGATACTCCTCCACCTCTTGTCCCACCTTCGGAAGAGGATGCAAATCTATTTTCCGATAACGAAGAAGCCGGAAGGCACATCCCCGTTCCTGCAGCTCAAATTGAATGCCTGGAAAATATCCTCACCACCCTATCACATGACCTGTCATCCCTTCCTGAAAGGGCATCGTGGACGATTCTGGGCCAAAAGATAGCTCAACTTCTCCGGGACTATATCCATGTTCCCTCTGATGGCATGTATCCTGACGATCACGAAAGAGACCTCCTGATACTGGATAAAATAGGGGGGTTATTGCGAACGTTGGACATCCTTGACTGTCTGGGTGAAGAGGTAACACGAGACCAATATATCGACACCTTCTTAGACGCCTGCCGTCAGGAATCCTTGCCCATGGGGCTGAAAAATGGCAGAGGGGTGAAGGTGCTGGATGCTATGTCTGCCCGGGGTATTCCCTTCCGCGCCTTGTTTGTGCTGGGTCTTAATGAAAAAGTGTTTCCCCGTGCCATTTCTGAAGAGCCCTTCCTGCGGGACCACGTTCGGCGCAGGTTATCCGAGGTGCTGGGAAATGTTCTTCCCGAAAAGCTTCGGGGTTTTGAGGAAGAGCGTCTGCTCTTCTCCTTTCTGTTAAACGCAGCAAGGGAACGACTCTACCTCCTCTACGAACGTTCAGACGAGGCGGGAAAGCCCAGGGTTCAATCCCATTATCTCATGGATATTATTCAAACGATGAAAGAAAGATTGCCCTCCAGCAAGGAATCCGGGGAAAGGGCGGGAGGCGAAATGTACGTTTCGCGCAGCATTAAGGAAAAGCTCTGCAAGCAGGAAATTTCATTGCTGGCGCCGAAGGAGATTGGTATCCGGATGGCGCTCGATCGGATCAATCCCGCACACGTTTTGGAGGCCTTCAAAATCGATCGGCATCTCTTTGATCGCTCACACTCGGCCCTGGGGTTAATTGAAGGTTACCATCCCCGATTGACCTCGTATGATGGGGTTGTTGGTGATATGACTCCGTGGTGGGATGCGGCGGCACGTCGCGGCTTTAGCCCAACCGCGTTAGAGACCTTCGGAGCGTGTCCGTTCCGGTTTTTTATGGGCAGGATCCTTGAGCTGGAATCCCTTGAAGAGCCGGAAACGGCAGAGATGATAGCATCCGTGGACCTCGGTACCCTGTATCACAGCATACTGAGAGATTTTTACCACATTCTGATGGAGAAGGGATATTTTACCACAAAAACAAAGGAACGAGACCCTATCGAACTGCTGCAGGGTATCGTCCAAAAATATTTTGCTGAGATAGAACGGCAGATGCCGATTCTCTACCCGATCGTCTGGGAAGTTGAAAAAGAGGAGATCCTCGTCCTGTTGACAAGGTTCGTAACGTGGGACCTGGAACAGATCGGGAAATCGGGTTTTATCCCCACGTGCCTGGAAAAGACGGTAAAGCTTCGTATACAAAATGACCTGCTCAAACCCGTTCCTGGGCATTCCAAGCAGGGCGATCCTGCAATGATAACATTCAGGGGAAAGATCGATCGCATAGATATGAAACCAACAGGAGACACGGCGAGTTACCGGGTAATCGACTACAAATCCGGAAGATTTTTCAGGGAAGACCTCGCGAGGGCGGCTATCCGGGGACAACGATTACAACTCCCCTTTTATATCGTCATGGCAGAAAAGGTGATAGCCGGGGAAATCAGGAATGGCCGCATTCCTCAGGGGCAAACCAAAATGGACGAGGCATCCTTTGTGTATGTTGCAGAGCATAAGGAGGAAAAGACGGGACAGATATCCCCGCACATGAAGACTATTGGCGGCAACGAATGGATGGACTGCAAGGAACAGTACCGGGAGACCCTGTGGGAATTTCTGAAGATCATTCGCGAAGGCATCTTCCCGGTTTCACCGGGGGAAGATACCCAAAAATGCGAGTGGTGTGAATTTTCCACCATGTGCCGAAGGGGGCATCAGCCGCTCAGATTCAGACTGGAACAGGATACCAGGCTGAAGAAATACCGGGAGATAATGAATTTGAAGGTGAGCAAAAAGTCTGGTAAAACCTGACCCGTTTTATCTTTTGCGCAACAACCACATGATCAGGGAGAAGATGATACTGATGACGATGCAGGTAGTGATGGGAAAGTAAAAACTAAAGTTTTTCTTTTGAATGGCGATATCGCCAGGCAGTCTTCCCAGAAAAGGGATCTTGTCCCCGGCCACAAACAGTCCACCGATAATAATCAGAATAATGCCCAGGCCTATTAAAATCTTGCCAAACGCCCCTAATTCAGCCATAACGCCACCTTCCCGTTCCTATCCTTTTCCCTTTTTCCCTGAACGCAGTGCCGCAATAACAAAAAATTTACACACCTGTTTTTGGTAAACTCGCGGTGCGGCGATCAGGCCTTGCTTTTTACAAAATGAGTCTCCTGTCGTTAAATGTGCTTTGCAACCCGATAACAAGCACTCCGTCCTATGCTTCTGTCAACCACTGCCTCTTGTTGCCTTATTCCGGAGTCCGCATAAGGGGGGATCCAGGCATTGTATCCAAGGAAAGAGATGCGTTTTCTTTCTTTAATTCTTCGGATGAGATTCCCGTCTTTGTCTTCAATGTGGCTTGCCACTTGTTGTCTCCGGGTTTTGTTGAGGCGGCTTCTTTTCTGCATCTTCCTGTTTTTCTTTTGATTCCAATCCTTCCTTGTCCACAGACAGAGGATTTCCCATGGTTTCCGGTTTGGTTAATAACGTCTCTGCCACGGTTTTCAGTTTGAGTATTGCCTGCTCTGAAAACAGTCCGGCCAGCGCGGCCATTGCCATAAACCCGAAGGGGTTGGTTTGCTGCATCGTTGACTGGGACGAGAAGAAACCGCCCAGAATGATGAGATAAAGAACAAGGCCTAGGGTTGCTCCAACAAAGGGTAACATAATATACATTGCCAGCCAGCTCCACACGAGTTCTTTGTTGCCTACGTATTTATAAAATGACCTGAGCGCATGAACGAGGCTGCCCAGCGCACCGGAAAGGATTACGATAAGAAGGGTGCGTTTTTCATCTGAGATGGGAAACTTTTTAAAAAGAAAAATCACGAGTTGGTCGGGAGGCGCTCCATCTTTTACCGGAAGGGCAAAAGAGACCGGCCAGAATTGGATGATGCCATAGAGAAGGAAGCCTGAGAAACAAACAAGGTATGCCATAAATATCACAACAATCATTTTACCAACGGGCCTTTCGTCCGGCCGTTTTTGCTGTGCGGCTTGATCAGGTATTTCTAATATTTCTGACATGGTATTTTCTCCTTTCGCTGTTCATTATATAAGAAGGGTTGAGGAACGAAACCGAACACATCAGGCATTCATATCCGGCATTTTCATTAAAGTTGATATGAAATTTGCAGTAGTTATTTGCTGGTTGACGACCTTTCCGGCGGTTCAGCCATTTCTTTTCCACAATATGGGCACATGCCTCTTTTCCCATGCTTTTTTTGAATCTCCCTGGCAAAGCCGGAGGTCACTATTCCTGCCGGTACCGCAATCGTTCCAATGCCTAACAGAGCAATAATTGCCCCCAAAAACCTTCCCAGAGGGGTTATCGGACAGATGTCGCCGTAGCCAACCGTGGTCAAGGTGGCCACACCCCACCACATGGCCTCCGGTATGCTGGAGAAGGCCTCTGGCTGGGCGGCATTTTCAACAAAATACATGAGACTTGATGCGACCACGAGCAGGATCAATACGGCAAATACGGTTATAGCGAGCGCTTCCTTTTCTTCTTTCAGGACGTTTCCCAGCGTTCTTATCGATTCTGAATATCTCCCCATTTTTAAGATACGGAACAGCCGGAAGAGTCGTAATGCCCTTATAAACCGCAAATCGAGGGGGAGGAACATGGGTAAGTAAAATGGCAAAATTGCCATCAGATCTATAAGGGAGAAAGGCGTCACGGTAAACCGGGCCCTTCCTTTCACCGCACCGCGAAATCTCGCATCGGCAGTGCAAGTCCAGAGGCGTAATAGATATTCAATGGTAAAGACACCTATAGAGAATACATCAAATGCCGTGAAAAAGACCCGATATTGTGTTGCAATGCTTTCTACGGTTTCCAGGATAACGGCAAGTACATTGAGTAAGATCAAGGTTGTAAGGGAGACATGGAATGCCCTGACCCTGGTATCTGCGTTTGATACCTCATGCATAATTTTGTACGCGCTGCTCTTTATGTTGTGTTTCATAATCTTTCTTTATTGGCCAAGGTAACGAAAAAATAAACAGGAAAACCGGTCTCTGTCACCGCGATTGAATATTTTCAATGTTGTGGATGCAATTCCATAGAAAATGTGCAACACCCGGGGTATAGATATCGCTGTGGGCGTTGCCACCTTTCCCATAGGGTTTGTTTTTTATTAACGCTGACGCATCAACGATGGAGATTTTTTCGGGATGCCGAAAGCTCTCATTCCACCCCAATTGCTCTTCGTCTTTTATTTTTCCACCCATTTCCCGCTGGATTTCTCTTACGGTCACGTCGTAGTTACAGGCGTCTTCCTTTACTTCTATTGTATAATGATTAAAGATATCCTGATGGTCCAGCGACACTTCATGCCCATACCTCCCGCCGATATGGCTGGCCCCGGTAAAGAATTTTGCAATGGGATTTGCAAAGTCATGTTCACTCCACGTAAATACAAATTTCTTTGCATACCTGTTCCTGGCAAAGTCACCGTACGGCGAACCCTCTTTGCCGTCTTCCGGAATAAACCTCCTGATACTGAATGCCCCCTGTAATCCTACCACGAGGTCTATGTCCTCTGCTGCTTCCGACACAGCCGGTAAGCCTTTTTCGCCAGCCGGTATATCAATCAGCCCGTTACTGAATACTGCCCTGGTAACAACCCTCGCGCCAAAGCTGTGGCCTACCACGATGAGGGGAATCCGTTTTGCCCTCTTCAAAGGCGCCAGGATATTCCAGAGTATTTTATTTACCCACATGAGTCCAACTTCATCAGCGTCGTCTGCCTTGGCTCCATAACTTATCGCGCTGATAAAACCTCCGAGAAATTGAGACCGCCACTCTGATGGCCACGATATTCCGATAAATAACGGCCTAAAGGGAGCGCCTTCCGTATGCGCCTTTATTATTTGCGAAAAAAGGCTGTTGTAATTTCTGACAGATTCCTGCTGATCGGTATTCCATCCCATACAATAGAGAAAGATGTGCGTGTATGGCGTTTCGCTGTCGTTCATAAATATCCTGTTTCTTAATTCATCCAATTTCAACAAACCCTTCAGGTAGACATCTTCTGTTTTAGTGTCAAAGCATTTATCATATGCATTGTAAAAAAAGTCTTCTCTGATGTATCCCTTATACTGATCCATACGATACTCAACGAGATGTGAAATGAACGTTCTTTTGCGATCGTCCAAGATACGGGAAACACTCTTTTGATATGATGTATTACCCTGGAAATGCTCATTATTGATGCTTTCAAAGTCGGGGCTATTCTTTTTGTAGTCTTTTTTTCTGATCTTTTCCCGGTAGGCCTTTTCAATCGAAATTATGAATCCGGGGAATTTGAGACCAAGCCCGCCATCTCTCTCTGCAATACGATGAAAGATCGATAAACCCTCGCCGTCAGTGCCATAAATCTTTTCTTTCTTAATAAGCTTTGGCTTGCTTGCGGTGCCACATCCGGTAAAAAATATTACAAAAATAAGAGTGAACATACAATGATGATGATGTTTCATGATGCCCTCCTTTCCTTTTTCTCTCCTTCTTTTACCCGTTTGCAGAACTGGTTGAAGCCGTGCAGTGGAGTCTTATTTGCGCTACTCAACTTACACGACTCTCATGGAATGCCCTTTGAACCAAGGCGCTATTTCCTTTAATACAAGGTGTTCGCTGGCTACCTTCAGCGTAAACCGTTCAAGTTCCTTGTTCGGTGCCGTGAGGCGGTAATTGTTGCGAAGGAGAAAAATCGATGCCGCTGCGATGGCGGTTCTCTTGTTGCCGTCTGTAAATGGGTGATTTTTAACAAGGGAATGCATAAGTGAAGCTGCCTTAGTGAATAGATCCGGATAAAGGTCATTATTGTCAAAGGTAGCTTTAGGTCTTGCTAGTGCCGACTGGAGCAATGAGAGGTTGCGAATCCCATGGCGACCACCTGTTTCTTCTATTAACCGTGATGGTTAAAGAGTGCTTGCTCAGGCGTCAAATACTTCCTTATTTTTGGGCAAGCACTTTCAGCGCTGGTTTGTAATGTTCTATAAAATCATTGACCTGAGCGGCAAATTCCCTGTCGATTATCTCAGAAGGCGTCTTGTGAACTGCAGGCTCAATGATGATCTTCTTTGCCTTTTCATCCACTTTTACCTCAACCTGTGTACCTACAGTCAAATGAAATTTTTCCAATATCTCTTTTGGAATGGAAACTCCGCAACTGTTGCCTATTGCACATATTTTACGTAACATGATTATACCCCTGTTATTTACCGTAGTTATTTAATTAATAGGTAATGTTATAAGAATTGAAAATCAGCCTAAAATTATAACCATGTTATAACATAGAAGTACAGATGTCAATGTCTCTTGTCCGAAAGAACAAGCCGTGTAGAGTGTATTAAGGCGCTGTCTCTTACGCCGAACCACCACCATATTGTGGTGGGTTCGCTCCGCCCTTTGCAAACACAGGACAGGCTTAACCCACCCTCCTCGCTGATATATGGTCTTACTTTACGTAATAATGATGAAAGCTTGAATTATAGCCACACAGGGCATTACTTTTTTCCAAAATCTTTTTTTATGAGATTAATCATTTGTTTAACTTTTTTTGAGATTCTGTTTAATTTCTTCTAATGTAACCTCCGTTTCGCCAAAAGGATATTTCTCTTCAAAATAATATTCGGTTATCATATCCAAGAGATTGTAATAAGTATCAAATAATGTATTATTAAGGGTCTCATAATTGTATTGATTCGTCGTATGCTTTTCTTCTCCAATATTGAAGCGCTAAACGGACAGCTTAATGTGTGTTCTATTATGAGACGATTAATATGTTTTACTGCTTCATCTTCATCAAGAAGTTGTTTCAGGTCATGTGTCTTTACAAGTTTCCATCCCTTGCTTATCAGGTATCCCTTAAGATATTTCTCGACTCCCTGCTGGAGTAATACGCCTGCTACATCGGGATGTCCTGAGCCTTTTAGAATATCATTTACGGCATCAAAATCATGGTCTGCCTTTTCAAACCACTCTCTTGCCCTTATTCTAATATTATTCTCCATGTAAAACTTTTCCCTCAGCCAATATTCCCTTTATGAAATCGTCACCCATTTTATTCTTTTGTTGAGTTCGTCTTTTGTAAGAACTACTGGTTGAATGGATATACCCTTTATATCTCTGAGTATCTTTCGCACCTCGCAAAATCTGTCAATTCTTCTTTTGTTCGATTCTTTAATAATGAGCAGGTCAATATCACTATCTTTTGAAGGTTTACCATATGCATAAGAGCCGAAAAGGACGATTTTTTCTGGTTGATATTCTTCTTTTATTTTTTTAACTATTTTTGGAATTATATTTTTCCCAGTTTTGACTGTCATCTCATATTTCCTCCTGAATCCTACCCCTTGTTTCCTTGTAAACTCTTAAATTCCTCTGTTATTTTAGAATTTTTTTAGGAAACTCCCAAATCCATGTTTAACGGAGAATCTTTGAAAACCAGGTCTAAGGTTTCTTCTCTATCAATTTTTTTTCTTTTGGCAGTTCGTAAGTTATACTCAAGATGCTCATAAAATATGAATTTTAAATTGATAATAAGGTGGCATGGACAAACTCTGTTTGTCCGTGTTGAACTACTATAAATCACAAATTGTGAGACTGTGGAGTATATCTTGCCCATGAGAAGCCTATTTTCTTTGCGCAAGTTTTTTAAAGATGTGATTAACGCCCATTTTGCTCAGTAACTTTAAGTTTTTCTGAGATTACTTTCAAGATAATTCTTGAACTATTCCAACAAATTCATCAGATAATCCTTCATCACCTCTGCCTGTTCTTCGGGTGTACCGGGGATATAATCCTGAAATTCACCTTCTCTGAAAAACTTGGGCATCTTTGTGCCGGGTTGGATCGATTGTGGATCGAGGAGCCACCGCTTTATCCAGGCCGGCTTCAGTCTCCTTTTGGCAAGCAGGAGGTCCGGCGCCCAGCCGGTTTTATCACCTTCCGGCATCGTTTCCCCTTTTACGTGGCACAGGATGCAGTTGACGTCCTTCGATTCAAAGAGTCTCTTCGCAGCATCAAGATAGCCCGGCGACCGGCGCTCTTTTGCCCCTAAATATTCTTTTTTCGTTTCAGCGATATATTCAAAGGGATACGCCTCGTCTTCTCTTTCCGCAAAGAACCGTGCAAGGCCTGCGGCTTCCGCATCGGGCAGGCCGAACGTGGGCATCTTTACGTCCAGCCAGGGTCTGAGGTCAAAGGGCTCCTTCAGGAATCCGAATAACCATTCAGGCTGCACCTTCTTGCCTTCGCCGTACAATAACGGAGGCGCAAATACCCGCGCCTCTTCCGGCACGAGCCCCTCATTTTCAACATGATACTCTATGATTTCGGGTGCAATATCACCACCGGCGGCCCTTTTCCTTTCGATGATCTGCTCATTTTCTATGAGCGCCGTCTCACCGGCCTTATGTCCCAACCGCTCGTTGTCTTCCCAAAGTTGAAAATAAACCGACGCATCCTCCTCCAGCTTTACCATCCCTGTCACTTCAATATCGCCAGCAAGACGCAGTCTGTCCAGATCAACCTGATGGCAGCCGAGGCAGTTGTATTTTCCTATCAATCTCTTTCCTTCAACGATTGCCCGCTCTTTTTCTGTCAGCCGGGCAAGATATTTTTCGGGCAATTTCTCTTCCCTCAATCCGGTTAAAAAAACGACCAGCGCTTCTCTTTCTTCCCCATTCAACCCAAACACAGGCATCTTCAGGCGATCCTCCGGTTTTTTGTATTTGCCTTCGTCAAACTGCCGGGGGTCGTGCAGCTTTGCCCGCAACCACGCCTGCCGCGCCTTTCCCACATTTTCTGTGGCATGCCTGATCCCCGCCTCGCCTAAGACCTTTTTCTCCAGAAATCCGAAATCAAAGAGGTGTACTGGTTTTGATCCAATTGCGGATAGCTCCGTCCCTATCTTGCTTTGTCCCTCCATGCCCTTTATCTCATGACAGCCAAAGCAACCGTATCTCTTGATTAATGCCTCACCGGTGCGGGATTTCTCCTTATCCTCTAACCACGCACCATCGGCTAATTCCTCTTTTGCATTGCCCGTACCGGTTTTGTTTATCAGATAACCGGCGATAAGGCTCGCCTTTTCCCGATCCAGCCGAAAGCCCGGCATGCGCGTGAACGGCTCTTTTCCTTTGGGATTCATGATCCACTCCACCAGATACCCATACTTCATCTTCTCACCAATGCGCCCCAGATTAGGCGCAAACCCCCGCGCTGCATCCTTGTCATAGGTGTGGCATGCCATGCACCCCACCTGTTCAAACAGGAAATCCCCCTGGGACAGTTGTGCTTCGTCAAATGCAGGCATCTCTTCGTAAGCTCCTTTTTCATCTGCATGTTGCCACAGGTAGGCAGCTATGGCCTGGGATTCCTCTTCTGAAAGCCTGAAATCAGGCATCAAGGTTGTTGACCTGAAACCCTTTGGATCCTTTATCCATGCCGTAATCCACGCCGCGTCCACCTTGTTCTTGATATGCCGGAGACTCGGGCCTATCATCCGGTGCTTGTCTTCACCAAAACCAACTGTATCATGACATCCATAACAGCCGAGTTCATCGAACAGTCGCTTGCCTCTCCATAGCACATCACCGCCCTTTACCTCCCTGCCTTCTTTATGACACCGTATGCATGATGCCTGCGCATATGCACCCTCATTCAACGGGGTAAGCCAGTATTCAACCTCGCCATGCGCCTTCTTTATGCCCGATGTGGCGCTCGCCTGTCCATCGTGACACAGCACGCATCCGAATCGTTCCGGTGGATGATTGCCCAAGTACAATTTCTGGTCAGGATGACTTGCGTACGGCTGTTCTGCTGACACCGCTTCCGTTTTATTTATGCCGACATGACACGACATACAGCGGTCGACGACGTTTAAATCTTCCAGAGATGTCTGGTACACTTGCAGGCTGGGACGGGTCTTCTGAAAGGCCTTTAACTGCGCCCGGTATTTCTCTAAACCAGAGGTATAGGTTTCCATCTCTTCCGTGCAGGCATCGACCTTGCTCCTCAACTCCTCTAATCTTGCCTTCATCAGGGAGATTTTTCCTTCCAGGTCTTTTGTCCTGACGGCACATTCCTTCACCGTTGCCTCTAATTCCTCAAGCTCGCGTTTGATGCGTTCGTCCTGTGTCATCCCGTAGAGATATTCCTTCTCCATGCCTTCATTTCTGGCAACGATCCCGCGAAATTTCAGTGTCTCTAACTCGTTCGTACCGTTCCTGAGTTCTTCCGACAGCTTATGATATTCATCCTGTATGGCCGGTTTTTTAAAGTCTTCCCATGCCCGTTCCAGGTTCTTTTTCGTCTCCCCGTATTTCTTCTGGATGTCAGGACTCTCAAAAACCGACAGTTCTTTCTGATAGTTTTCTTTTATCT
>WBZY01000247.1_pt2 | contig 12363 bp, 9 predicted proteins | sample 5204191 | NCBI WGS metagenome assembly WBZY01 (sample SAMN12344363, study PRJNA552823) | activated sludge metagenome | biome: Activated sludge suspended growth; feature: Anammox Sidestream; material: Wastewater; isolation source: activated sludge from anammox sidestream of wastewater treatment...
CTGGTAGAGCAGGGGCTGGAAGAGGTGGTGGTTCTGGCGATCGACCAGCGTGATGCTGACGTCCCGGGCGTTCTTCAAAGCTCGGGCGGCCGCCAGCCCCCCGAACCCGGCTCCCACGATCACGACGTCATATTCCATGACGTCACGTTCAATGGTGCTGTTTGTCGAGTCTGCCAAGGCCGTTACTCCCACACTGCAGCGCGCTGCGCCATTCGCTGTCGGCTCCCCTTACTTCGGTTGCATCCTGATCGCCCCGTCGATGCGGATCGTCTCGCCGTTGATCATCGGAATCTCGAAGATCGACTGCACGAGCGCGGCGAATTCCTCCGGCTTGCCGAGGCGCGGGGGAAAGGGCGCCTGCCTGCCGAGCGAATCCTGCACGTCCTGCGGCATGCCCGCGACCATCGGAGTGCGGAAAATGCCCGGCGCGATCGACACGCAGCGGATGCCGAACGCCGCGAGTTCGCGCGCGATCGGCATCGTCATTCCCATCACCGCGGCCTTGGTCGCCGAGTACGCGGCCTGGCCGATCTGGCCCTCGAAGGCCGCGACCGACGAGGTATGGATCAGGACGCCGCGCTCGCCGTCCTCCGTCGGCGCATTTCCCTGCATGACGGCCGCCGCCGCCTTATCGCACAGGAACGTGCCGATCAGATTGATGTGGATCACCTTGGTGAAGAAATCGCCGGCCATCGGGCCGCTGCGGCCGAGCACACGCCCCGCGCCGATCACGCCGGCACAGTTCACCAGCAGGTTGACACCACCCATGAACGCGCGGGCGCTTTCCATGGCCGCATTGACTTCGGCCTCCGAGGTCACGTCGCACTTGACGAACCGTGCGCCGGCGCCGAGTTCCGCGGCGGCAGCCTGACCGGGGCCTTCCTGCACGTCGAGCAGCGTCACCTTGCCGGCCTGCGCGGCGATGTGGCGCGCGACGGCGTTGCCGAGCCCTGATGCCGCGCCCGTCACGACGGCGCGTGCTTCTTTCATCTTCATATGGGACCTCTCAGTAAAGCACAATCATTTGCGGCGCGCGAGAAAATCCCGCACGCGCGCGCGGCCTTCCTGCGACATGCGCAGGCGCGCGAGCCGATGGCTGGTCGAGCGCCGCAGCGCCGCATCGCGCGGTGCTGCGGATACCTCGTGCACGAGCGATTTCACCTCGACCTGCGCCTGCGGGCCACCCTGCAGCAGCTCCGCGACGATCCGGTGCACCTCGCCGTCGAGCGCCGCCTCGTCGGCGACCGCCTCGTGCAACAAGCCGAGCTCGCGTGCCCGCACGCCGTCGAAGCGCTCGCCGCTGAGCGCGTAACGACGCATCGCGCGTTCGCCCATGGCCGCCACGACGTGAGGCGAGATGGTCGCGGGCACGAGCCCGAGGCGCACTTCGGAGAGCGCGAATCGCGCCGCCGCCAGGCCCACGGCGATGTCGCAACAGGCGATCAGGCCGACGCCGCCGCCGAACGCATCGCCGTTGACCCGCGCGACGAGCGGCTTCGGGCATTCGTCGAGCGCCGCGAGCATGTCGGCGAGCGCCAGCGCATCGGCGTAGTTGGCGGCCTCGTCGGCATCCGCCATCGCGCGCATGTGGCCGAGGTCGGCGCCTGCGCAAAAACTGCGGCCTGCTCCCGTGACGACGATGACGCGTACCGCCGGGTCCCGCCCGAGCGTGCCGATCGTCGCGTGCAGCGCGGCGATCAATTCACCGTCGAACGCATTGTGCCGGTCGGGCCGGTTCAGCGTGAGACGCGCGACGCCGTCCCGGCCGCGATCGATTGCGAGGAGTTCGGTCATGCTGGCCCTCAGGGTATCGTCGCCGGGCGGCGTCCCGCAAATCGCGGCCGCCGCCCGGCTGCCGTTCAACCCTTCAGCGGCGCGATCTTGCAGGTGCAGGACGCGCGCGCGATCGGCGTGCCGCCGGCATCCGTGAGCTGGCCCTCGGCATAGGCGACCGAGCGCGTGCAGTGCACGACGGTGCCTTCGCTGAAGTACACGCCCGGATTGCACACGCGAAAGAACGAGACCTTCAGCTCGAGCGTGGGCGCCATCATTCCGACTCCGACGCGCGCGGTGATCGCGTGGGCCATGGCCGCGTCGAGCATCGAGGTCACGAACCCGCCCTGCACGATCGTGCCCGAGTGGCAGCAGGCCTCGGTCGGATGCCAGCGCAGTCGCGCCCAGCCGCGCTGCTGGTCGATCGCCTCGACCGTGCCGTCGAGGATGCGCATGAATGCGCCGGCGCGCTCGCGCATGTAGGCGATCATCCGGTCGGCGTCGACTGCCTGGCTCATGCCGGTCTCACATCCTGAAAATGCCGTAACGCTCGTCGGCCGGCCGCGGGCCGCGCGCCGCCACGTGCAGCGCGAGCGCGAGCACGCGCCGCGTGTCGAGCGGGTCGATGACGCCGTCGTCCCACAGCCGCGCGGTGGCGTAGTAGGGGTGTCCCTGCTGCTCGTACCGCTCGCGGATCTCGTCCATGAACTGCTGCTGCGCGGGCTGCGGCCACGCGGCGCCGCGCAAGCCGTCCCGGCGCACGGTCGCGAGTACCTGCGCCGCCTGTTCGCCGCCCATCACCGATATGCGCGCGTTGGGCCACATCCACAGGAAGCGCGCGCCGTAGGCGCGGCCGCACATCGCGTAGTTGCCCGCGCCGAACGAGCCGCCGATCACCACGGTGAACTTCGGCACCGTCGCGCACGCGACCGCGGTGACCATTTTCGCACCGTCCTTGGCGATGCCCGCCTGCTCGTACTTCGAGCCGACCATGAAGCCGGTGATGTTCTGCAGGAAGACGAGCGGCGTGCCGCGGCGGTTCGCGAGCTGCACGAAGTGGGCGGCCTTTAGCGCCGACTCGGAGAACAGTACACCGTTGTTCGCGACGATCGCGACGGGGCAGCCGTGGATGCGCGCGAAGCCGCAGACGATCGTCGTGCCGTATTCGGGCTTGAACTCGTGGAAATCGGATGCATCGACGATGCGGCCGATGATCTCGCGCACGTCGTAGGGCTGGCGGGTGTCCTGCGGGACGATGCCGTGGATTTCGCGCGGGTCGAGTGCGGGCGCCACTTCCGGCGCGAGATCGAGCCATGCCGCCGGGCGCGGCCGCAGCGTCGCGATCACGGAGCGCGCGAGCGCGAGCGCGTGGGCGTCGTTCTCCGCCAGATGATCGGCGACGCCGGAGCGTCGCGCGTGCACGTCGCCGCCGCCGAGCGATTCCGCATCGATTTCCTCGCCGGTCGCGGCCTTCACGAGCGGCGGGCCGCCGAGGAAGATCGTGCCCTGCTTCTGCACGATGATCGTCTCGTCCGACATCGCCGGTACGTAGGCGCCACCGGCCGTGCAGCTGCCCATCACGACGGCCACCTGCGCGTGGCCGAGCGCGGACATCTGCGCCTGGTTGTAGAAAATGCGGCCGAAGTGGTCGCGGTCGGGGAACACCTCGTCCTGCAGCGGCAGGAAGGCGCCGCCGGAATCGACGAGATACACGCAGGGCAATGCGTTCTCGAGCGCGACCTGCTGTGCACGCAGGTGCTTTTTCACGGTGAGCGGGAAGTAGGTACCGCCCTTGACCGTGGCGTCGTTGGCGATCACGAGCACTTCGCGGTCGTGGATGCGGCCGATGCCGGCGACGAGCCCGGCGGCCGGCGCCTCGCCGTCGTAGAGCCCGAGCGCGGCGAGCGGCGCGATCTCGAGAAAGGGGCTGCCCGGATCGAGGAGGGCGGTCACGCGTTCGCGCGGCAAGAGCTTGCCGCGCGCGGTGTGCCGCGCGCGGGCCTCGTCACTGCCGCCGCGAGCGGCGCGCGCGAGCTCCCGGCGCAGGTCCGCGACCAACCGCTCCATGTGGGCGCGGTTGGTGCGGAATGCCCCGCTCGCCGGATCGATCGCGGTGCCGAGTCGCGCCATGGCGCGGCAGCTTACAGCAGCTCGATCGCGATGGCCGTCGCCTCGCCGCCGCCGATGCACAGTGACGCAATGCCGCGCCGCTTGCCCGTACGCTTCAGGGCGTGCACGAGCGTCGTGACGATGCGTGCGCCGGTCGCCCCGATCGGATGCCCGAGCGCGCATGCGCCGCCGTTGACGTTCACCCGCGCCGGATCGAGCCCGAGGTCGCGGATCGCCGCCATCGTCACGGCGGCGAACGCTTCGTTGATCTCGTAGAGGTCGACGTCGCCGACCTGCCAGCCGAGCACCGCGAGCACTTTGCGGATCGCCCCGACCGGTGCGGTCGTGAACCATTCCGGTTCGTGTGCATGGCTCGCGTACGCGAGGATGCGCGCGAGCGGCCTGGCGCCGAGACGTTGCGCGGCGGCCTCGCTCATCACGACGGCAGCTGCGGCGCCATCCGCGATCGACGACGAGGACGCGGCGGTGACCGTGCCGTCCTTGCTGAAGGCGGGCTTCAGCGTCGGGATCTTCTCGATGCTGCAGTTCGCAGGTGTTTCATCCGTCGCGACGACGGCATCACCCTTGCGACCCTTGACGGTCACCGGCGATATCTCGGCGGCGAACGCGCCGTTCGCGACCGCGGCCTGCGCACGGCGCACCGATTCGGCGGCGAAGGCATCCTGCTCGGCGCGCGTGAAGCCGTACTTCGTGGCGGTCGCCTCCGCGAAGTAGCCCATCATCCTGCCGTCGTACGGGTTCTGCAGGCCGTCGTAGAACATGTGATCGAGGAGTTCACCATGTCCCAGACGATAGCCACCGCGCGCCTTCAGCAGCAGATACGGCGCATTGGTCATCGATTCCATGCCGCCGGCGAGCACCACGTCGGCCTCGCCGGTACGGATCTGGGCGGCGGCCAGCATGATGGCCTTCATGCCCGAGCCGCAGACCTTGTTGATGGTGGTCGCGGGCACCGATTGCGGCAGGCCGGCGGCGAGCGCCGCCTGTCGCGCCGGCGCCTGGCCGACTCCCGCGGGCAGTACGCAGCCGAATATCGCCTCCCCGATGTCGCCGGGCGCGATGCCGGCCGCGGCGATCGCACCACGCGCGGCGGCGGCGGCGAGCTGCGGTGCGCTGGCACCGGCCAGCGCGCCCTGCAGGGCCCCGATCGGCGTGCGCTGTGCGGCAGCGATGAGGACGGTGGGAGAGAGCGGGGATTTCTGACTCATGACACGTTTCCTGATGAAGCGCCCTCGGGGCGCGGTGCGAGACCCTGGACGAAAATCTCGATGAATCGATCCGCGATCGCATCGGCCGACAATGTGGCATCGTCGCGGTACCAGTGCGGAATCCAGTTGAGCGCACCGGCAAGCGCGAATGCCGCCATTTTCGGGTCGCAGTCGCCGATCGAACCGTCGCCGATGCCGGCCCGCAGCAAGCGGCGGATCTCCTGGTCGATTCCCGACTTGAGCTGCCGGATGCGCGCGCCCAGCTCGGGGCCGAGATCCTGATCCTCAGCGCGCACCATACACCAGCCGAAGTCCGACGTGATCGCCTCGACGTAGCTGCGCACGACTTCGATCAATCGTTCGCGGCCGCTCGACGTGCCGGACCGTGCCTGACTGCACGCTGCCGCAATGCGGTCGAGGCCCGCCCGGAAGCACTCGAACAGCATTTCCTCCTTGCTCGCGACGTAGTAGTAGAGCGTCGGCTTCGTGACATGCAGCACCGCGGCGATGTCGTCGAGCGAGGTGTGGTGGTAGCCGCGCTCGCGAAAGGCGCGCGCGGCCGCCCGGATCACCGCGTCGCGCTTCAGCTCCCGCTGGCGCGCACGGTTGCCGGGAACCTGCCAAGGCGAAACTGGCCTCACCATGCCGTGGAGTCTATACTAGCGGGTAGAAATCCTACTAGTCGGTAACATTACCCATGAGCAGCCGCAGCGCGCAACAGGGTCGTCCGCCGGTCGTCGAAACGGGTGTCCAGCAGCTGCCGCTGCGATTCGTCAGCGCCGCATCGCTGTTCGACGGCCACGATGCCGCCATCAACCTGATCCGTCGCCTGCTGCAGGCGCACGGCGCGGAGGTCGTGCACCTCGGCCACAACCGCAGCGTCGCCGACATCGTGCGCGCGGCGATCCAGGAGGACGCCGACGCGATCGCGGTCAGTTCCTACCAGGGCGGGCACAACGAGTACTTCGCTTACATGGTCGACATGTTGCGCGAACTCGGCGCGTCGCACATCCGGGTCGTCGTCGGCGGCGGCGGCACGATCGCGCCGGCCGAGATCGCGGCGCTCGAGGCGCACGGTGTCGAGAAGATCTACACGCCGGAAGATGGCCGCCGGCTCGGGCTCGACGGCATGATCGACGACGTGCTGGCGCGCGTGCGCCGTGCGCGCAAGCCGGCTTACGAGTTCGCGCCGCTGAATCCGGCGGATCCGCAGCACATCGCCCGGACCATCTCCTGTCTCGAAGGGGCGCTCGGCAGCGACACGGCGCGCGCGCAGATCGCGCGTGCGATTGCGCGCAACGAGCGCCATGCCCCGGTGATCGGCATCACCGGCACCGGCGGCGCCGGCAAGTCGAGCCTGAACGACGAACTGCTCGCACGCTTCGTGCGCTTCTTCCCCGACCGCAACATCGCGGTGGTCGCGATCGACCCGACGCGGCGACGATCGGGGGGCGCGCTGCTCGGCGACCGCATCCGCATGAACAGCCTCGCCTCCGAGCGCCTCTTCATGCGCTCGCTCGCGACGCGGCGCCGCGACAGCGCGACGAGCGAGGCGCTCGCCGACGTGATTGCGCTCTATCAGCTCGCGGGCTACGACCTGATCGTCGTCGAGACCGCGGGCATCGGCCAGAGCGATACCGGGATCGTCGATCACGTCGACCTGTCGCTCTACGTGATGACCAGCGAGTACGGCGCCGCGAGCCAGCTCGAGAAGATCGACATGCTCGACTACGCCGACATGGTCGTGCTCAACAAGTTCGAGAAGCGCGGCGCCGAGGATGCGCTGCGCGATGTGCGCAAGCAGTGGCGGCGCAACCATCCGGATCGGCTGAAGATCGCCGACGCCGAGGTGCCGGTTTTTCCGACGATCGCGAGCCGCTTCAACGACCCGGGCGTCAATCACCTGTTCGCGGCCGTCTGCGCGCGTCTCGGCTGGCCGGTCGAGGGTGTCGGCCCGACCGTGTTCAAGTCCCACGCGGCGCTGATTCCGGCGGGGCGCGTGCGCTACCTCGCCGAGATCGCCGAGGGCGGGCGCGCGGCGAATGCTGCGGTCGACCGCCAGGTCAGCGCCGCGCGTGCGGCGCATGCGCACCACGAATCGCTGCGCGCGCTGCGCGATCCCGCGCTCCCCGCGCCCCTCGACCGCTATCCGCAGTCGGCCCTCGACGAGGGCGATGCCACGCGGCGCGAACTGCGAGCCGCCTACAACACGGCGCTCGATGAGATCGGCGCCGCCGGCATCGCCGATCTCAAGGCGTGGCCCGCGCGCCTCGCGGCGGTTACCGACGAGACCTACACCTATGAGGTGCGGGGCCGTCCCGTCACGGGCGAGAACTACACCGAAACGCTGAGCCGCAATCGCGTGCCGAAGCTCGCGGTGCCGCGCTTTGCCGACTGGGGCGAGATCCTGGAGTTCATCGGAAAGGAGAACCTGCCTGGGGCGTATCCGTACACGGGCGGCGTGTATCCGTACCGGCGCGAGGCCGAGGATCCCACCCGCATGTTCGCGGGCGAAGGGCCGCCGGAGCGCACGAATCGCCGCTTCCACCTGCTCGCATCGGGTCACGAGGCGACGCGCCTGTCGACCGCGTTCGATTCGACGACGCTCTACGGCGAGGACCCCGACACGCGGCCCGACATCTACGGCCGCACCGGCAATTCGGGCGTGTCGATCGCGACGCTCGACGACATGAAGAAGCTCTACTCGGGCTTCGACCTGTGCCGGCCGTCGACCTCGGTGTCGATGACGATCAACGGGCCGGCGCCGATGATCCTCGCGATGTTCATGAACACCGCGATCGACCAGCGCATCGAGCGCTGGCTGCGCGCGGAGGGCCGCTGGGCGGCGGCCGAGGCGCGCATCGCGGAACTGCACCGCGCGATCCTCGCGACCGGCGCGCCGCTGCCGGCCTACAAGGGCGCGCTGCCCGATGGCCACGACAGCGCCGGGCTCGCGCTCCTCGGCATCAGTGGCGAGCAGCTGGTTGCACCCGGCGTGCTCGACCGCGAGACCTACCTGCGGCTGCGCGCCGAGGCGCTCGCGCTGGTGCGCGGCACCGTGCAGGCCGACATCCTGAAGGAAGACCAGGCGCAGAACACATGCATTTTCTCGACCGAGTTCGCGCTGCGCATGATGGGCGACGTGCAGCAGTACTTCATCGACCACAAGGTGCGCAATTTCTATTCGGTGTCGATCTCCGGTTACCACATCGCCGAAGCCGGTGCGAACCCGGTGAGCCAGCTCGCCTTCACGCTGGCGAACGGCTTCACGATCCTCGAGTACTACCTCGCACGCGGCATGAAGATCGACGACTTCGCGCCGAACCTGTCGTTCTTCTTCTCGAACGGCATGGACCCGGAGTATGCGGTGATCGGCCGCGTCGCGCGCCGCATCTGGGCGCGGGCGCTGCGCGAACGCTACGGCGGCGACGCGCGCAGCCAGATGCTGAAATACCACGTGCAGACCTCGGGCCGCTCGCTGCACGCGCAGGAAATCCAGTTCAACGACATCCGCACGACGCTGCAGGCGATGTATGCCCTGTTCGACAACTGCAACTCGCTGCACACCAATGCGTTCGACGAGGCGCTGACGACCCCGACCGAGGACAGTGTGCGCCGCGCCGTCGCGATCCAGCTGATCATCAACCGCGAGCTCGGGCTCAACAAGGTCCAGAATCCCTGGCAGGGGTCGTTTGCGATCGCGTACCTCACCGATCTCGTCGAGGAGGCCGTGTATCGCGAATTCGAGTCGATCTCGAACCGCGGCGGCGTGCTCGGCGCGATGGAGACGATGTACCAGCGCGGCAAGATCCAGGAGGAGAGCCTCTACTACGAGACGAAGAAGCACGACGGCTCGCTGCCGCTGATCGGCGTGAACACGTTCCTGTCGGGCCACGACGCGTCGGCAGCGCACGCGAACGTGGCGCTCATCCGCTCGACGGAGGAGGAGAAGCAGGACCAGGTCGCGGCGGTGCGTGCGTTCCAGCAGCGTCACGCGGCCGCGGCGCCTGCCGCGCTCGCGCGGCTGCAGCAGGTCGCGGCGAGCGGCGGCAACGTGTTTGCCGAGTTGATGGAGGCCGTGAGAGTGTGTTCGCTCGGGCAGATCTCGCGCGCGCTGTACCAGGTCGGTGGCCAGTACCGCCGCAACGTGTAGGTCGAACGCGGCGGGTTACTGGTAGCGTGCGAGCGCGAGGCCGCGCGTGTCGATTTCGGGTTGTCGACCCGTGACCAGGTCGGCGATCACGCGTCCCGAGCCGCAGGCCATGGTCCAGCCGAGCGTGCCGTGCCCGGTATTGAGCCACAGGTTGCGCCAGCGCGTGGCGCCGACGATTGGCGTGCCATCCGGCGTCATCGGGCGCAGGCCGGTCCAGAACACGGGACTCGAGTAGTCTCCGCCCGCGCCGAAAAGGCTCCGTGCCGAGCGCTCGAGCGTCGCCTGGCGCGCCGCGTGCAGGCGGTCGTTGTAGCCGGACAGTTCCGCGGTGCCGCCCACGCGGATGCGTTCTCCGAGGCGTGTGATGGCCACCTTGTAGGTCTCGTCCATCACGGTCGACACGGGCGCCTTCGCCTCGTCCGTGACCGGGACCGTGATCGAGTAGCCCTTGACGGGGTAGATCGGCAGGCGCAGCCCGAGCGAGCGCGCCATCGGCGTCGAGTAGCTGCCGAGCGCGAGCACCCAGGCGTCGGCGGACACGGGCCCGGCGTCTGTCATGGCGGACTCGATGCGATCGCCCGCGTGCACGAATCCGCGCAGGGTCGTATCGAACCTGAACTGCACGCCGCGCGCGCGCGCCAGGGCCGCGAGGCGTTCGGTGAACAGATGACAGTCGCCGGTTTCATCGCCCGGCAGGCGCAGGCCGCCGACGATCAGCGTTCGCACATCGGCGAGGCCCGGCTCGGCCGCAATGCAGCCATCCGGATCGAGCAGCTCGTAAGGCACGCCGAGTTCGCGCAGGACCGCGATGTCGCCTGCGGCGCCGTCGAGCTGCCTTTGCGTGCGAAACAGCTGCAACGTGCCGCGCGAGCGCTCGTCGTACGCGATGCCCGTGTCGGCACGCAGCCGGCGCAGCACGTCGCGGCTGTACTCGGCGATCGGCACCATGCGACTCTTGTTCACCGCGTAGCGCGCCTTCGTGCAGTTGCGCAGCATGCGCAGGATCCACGCCCACATGGCCGGGTCCCACTGCGGGCGCAGCACGAGCGGCGCGTGCGGCGTGAAGAGCCACTTCACCGCCTTCCACGGCATGCCGGGTCCGGCCCACGGCGAGGCGTAGCCCGGAGAAATCTCACCGGCGTTCGCGAAGCTCGTTTCGAGCGCGACGCCCTTGCGGCGCTCGATCACGGTCACCTCGGCGCCCGCCTGCGCGAGATACCACGCCGATGTGACGCCGATGACGCCTCCGCCCAGGACCGCGATCTTCACTGTGAGCTCCGTTGCCGGGTTCGCTGCGGCTGTGCGCGCATTGTCCGGTATTTCGCGGCGGAATTGACAGCGCCCCAGGGCAGGCGATAACACCGTGCCTCCGATGTTGCGACGGCGTGCCTGCCGATGAAACGAGGATTGATGCTGCTGCCGTGTTTGGTCGCGCTCGCGCTCGCGCCGGCGCTGCCGACACCGTCGCCGGCGCAGACCGTCGCGGCCCATCCGGTCGCAACGGTCGCCACACCGCTCGAGCTCTATCCCGGCTTGTTCGAACGCGTGCAGATGGAGCAGGTGTTCCCTGACGGCAAGACATTCGTCGATGCCGTGCCGCGTGAATCGCCGCAGGCCGTGCTCGCCGCATACCGGCGCCAGGCCGCCGCGCCCGGCTTCGACCTGCGCGCCTTCGTTGCGGCGCACTTCGTCGCGCCGTCCGACGCCGCGAGTCGTTACCGCACCGGCGATGCGGACGTCACGACGCACATCGACCGGTTGTGGTCGGTCCTCACGCGCCCGCCCGACGTCGCGGTCGCCGGCTCGTCGCTGCTGCCGCTGCCGTACCGGTATGTCGTGCCGGGCGGACGGTTTCGCAAGATCTATTACTGGGATTCCTATTTCACGATGCTCGGGCTCGAGGAGAGCGGCCGCCACGATCTCGCGCGCGACCTGTTGCGGAACTTCGCGTACCTGATCGATGCCTGCGGCCATGTTCCGAACGGCAACCGCAGCTATTACCTGTCGCGCTCGCAGCCGCCGTTTTTTGCCGCGATGGTCGGGTTGATCGCGCGGCACGACGGCGAGGCGGTACTTGTGCAGTATCTGCCACAGCTCGAGCGCGAGCATGCGTTCTGGATGGCAGGCGCCGCGGGCCTCGCGCGCGGCGCGGCACATCGCCGCGTCGTGCGGCTCGCGGACGGCAGCCTCCTCAATCGCTACTGGGACGACCGCGACGTGCCGCGCGAGGAGAGCTGGCGGGAGGATGTCGCCACGGCGCGCGAGGCGGCGCGCCTCGTGCCTCCCCGGCCGGCGGCCGAGGTGTACCGCAATCTGCGCGCAGCGGCCGAGAGCGGCTGGGATTTCAGTTCGCGCTGGCTCGCCGACGGACACACGCTCGCGACGATCCGCACCGTCGACATCATTCCGGTCGACCTCAACAGCCTTCTCTATCATCTCGAGCAGACGCTCGCGCGCGCTTATCGCGCGGCCGGGCGCGAGGCCGACGCGCGCCGCATCGGCGCGCGCGCGTGGGCGCGCCGCGAGGCGATCCACCGCCATCTCTGGGACCCGGTGCGCCAGATCTTCGGCGACCTCGCGTGGCGCGAGGGCCGGTTCACGTCGTCGGTGAGCGCGGCAATGCTCTATCCGCTCTACTTCGGCGTCGCGACGCGCCGCGAGGCCGACGGCGTGGCTGCGACGGTTCGCCGGGATCTTCTCGCGTCGGGCGGCCTCGAGACCACCACGGTGGCCTCGGGCGAGCAGTGGGATGCGCCGAACGGCTGGGCGCCGCTGCAATGGCTCGCGGTCGAGGGGCTGCGGCGCTACGGCCAGCAGGACCTCGCTGCCGAGATTGCCCGCCGCTGGATCCACGAGAACCTTGCCGTGTACCGCACGACCGGCAAGCTCGTCGAAAAGTACGACGTCGGTGGCGGCGGTGGCGCGGGCGGCGGCGAGTATCCGGCGCAGGACGGCTTCGGCTGGACGAATGGCGTGCTGCGGCGGTTGCTGGCGCTTTATCCGCCGGACTGATGCTACGCGGCCTGCGACAGGTCGGGCTCGCCGAGCGCAGCGAGGATTTCGCGCCGCGCGCGATCGCGCAGCGCGGCGGTCGACTGT
>WBZY01001416.1_pt1 | contig 12360 bp, 8 predicted proteins | sample 5204191 | NCBI WGS metagenome assembly WBZY01 (sample SAMN12344363, study PRJNA552823) | activated sludge metagenome | biome: Activated sludge suspended growth; feature: Anammox Sidestream; material: Wastewater; isolation source: activated sludge from anammox sidestream of wastewater treatment...
CCGAAAGCACGCGGGGCTCGTCGCTGACGCGCAGTCGCTGGAGGCGAGGATTGCGGCCGAGCAGAAGCGGCTGGCGGAGATCAATGCGGCACTTCCGCTGCTGGCGGCGCGCGGGGAGGAGCGCAGCCGGCGCGCGACCGCGGCCGAGCGCGCGGGACAGGCAGCTCGTGCTGCGGCGGTCACCGTGGAGGGGCTGAAGGCGGCGGCACCATCGGAGGCGCGCCTGGCGGAGCTCAAGGACGAACGCGACCGGACGGCACGGGCTGCGGCGGACGCGGCGGCGGCGGCACGGCGGCTCGAGGATCAGATCATTGCCGTCACCTCGAAGATCGAGCGCGACGACGAGGATGGCGCGGCGCTCGTGGTTGCCGACCTCGCCCGCCAGCTCGAACGGGCGGAGGGGGTCGTGGGCCGCTTCGCAAGGGAGGTCGAGAGCCTCGAGTTGCTGGGCGAGGTACTGGACGCGCTGGAAGGGGAGACGCGGGATCGCTTCTTGAAGCCGGTGGCGGAGCGGTTGTCGCCCTACCTTGGCCTCGTGTTCTCCGGCGGACGGCTTTCGTTCGGCGAGGGCCATGCGATCGAGAGTTTCGAGCGCGCGGCATTGAGCGAGCAGTTCGAGGCGCTCAGTCTCGGCACCCGCGAGCAGATCGCGGTTCTGGTGCGGCTTGCCTACGCGCGCCTCATGTCGGACAGCGGGCAGGCGATGCCGGTCGTGCTCGACGATGCGCTGGTGTTCTCCGACGACGACCGGATCGCGGCGATGTTCTCCGCGCTCGAGGCGGCAGCCCGGCATCATCAGGTCATCGTATTGACCTGCCGCCGCAGATCCTTCGAGGCGCTCGCCGCCAAGCGGCTCGAGATCGTCCCGTGGGCGCGTCGTTGAGACGATCGTTCCCGAGGAGGTCGCGTCGGCAAATGACGAGGAGCGCTCCCGCTGCTCATCGAAAGGGGTCGGGAACGTTCGCTTGTGCAGAACGGTTGCATCCGCGGAGCGCGATCAGTGCGCCCGATGGTCGTCAGTTGACGGCGGGGGCTGCCTGTGGGGCGAGCGACACGGGGCCGGGCGCCGGGGCCTCGATGCGGGTAGTGGTCCCGGTCGGATCCTCGGTCCGGCGCGATTTGCCCTCGAAGAAGGCGCCCTGCTCGATCGAGACCGACTGGTGGTAGATGTCGCCCTCGACGCGGCAGGAGGCCTGCAGCATCACGCGGCGACCGCGGATCGAGCCCATGACGTGCCCGCGGATGACGACCTCGTCGGCGACGATGTTGCCGGAGATCTTGGCTTTCTCACCGATCACGACGTTCGTGCCGTTGATGTCGCCTTGCACCTCGCCGTCGATCTGCACCTCGCCCTTGGAGGTCAGGTTGCCGGAGATGGTGAGATCGGCGCCGATCACGGACGGAGCGGTGCTGGGGCGGGCTTGGAGCGGTGCGGGCCTTTGTCCCAGGGGCGCTGCGGCTGGCGACATCGGCTGAAGTCTTGGAGCTTCGGCCTCGGACTTCTTGAAACTCGGCAACATGACTTTAACTCCCACGAGAAAACGCTCGGCCGGAGCCTTCGCTACCGAACTCCCCTTCGGTAACGTCCCCCTTCGACCGGATAGTTGCATACCACAATCGGTTGCGACCGTCATATTGATCCTGGAAAATCCTCATTATCATGTGGAAATCGATCGAGTGATGCGATCGAGCCTCTTCCTTTGTCGTCATCGAGGGCTGCCAAGGCTCGATTCGGCCAGCATGCCGTCGAATTCGGGATCGGACATCGACCGAATCATTCGGCACCAAGCTGCCTGACCGCGGCGAGCACGTCATCGGCGTGTCCCTTCACCTTGACCTTGCGCCATACCTGCGCGATCACGCCCTTCCCGTCGATCAGGAATGTGGTGCGCTCGACCCCCATGTACCTGCGACCATACATCGATTTCTCCACCCACACGCCGTAGGCCTCGACGACCTTGCGCTCCTCGTCGGCGGCCAGGCGGACACTCAACTCGTGCTTCTTGCGGAACTTCGCCTTGCTCGCGATTCCGTCCGGCGAAATTCCGATCACCTCCGCACCGGCCGCCTTGAAAGCTTCCATCAGGCAGGAGAAGTCTTTCGCCTCGGCGGTGCAACCCGAGGTGTCGTCCTTGGGGTAGAAATACAGCACCACCAGCCTCCCCTTGAGCTTGGAAAGCCGGATCGGCGTCCCCTCGTCGGAAGGGAGGGAGAAATCAGGGGCGGGAGACGAGACGTCGAGCATGCGGGGTGCCTTTCTTTGGTCGCTTTTTCTGATGCTTATCGGTCCCAACGTGGCCAATTGGCAACCGGTTCACCAGCGTCTTCCAGCTCCATGTCTTCAAGTTTGCCACAACTCGATGGTGTCCGTTCCGAGCGGCGCCGCGAGTTGAGCCCGGATCTCCGGATCTGGTGCCTGGCTTGGCGCTTGGAGGCGCATCGGGGCGGGAACGTGGAGCAACGGACGTGCGGCATGGGGCGTGCGGCATGGGTCGTGCGCCATGGGTCCAGGCGGCGGCGTGACCCGGGCTCTGCGGCTGCCCGCGCACGAGGGCTGAAACCGGCCAGCGGCGTGACTGATAACTGAGACGTGTCACCGAGACATTCCAGGACCGACAGGGGCGATGGTGGAGCTGGAGACGAGGTCGCCGACGCGGCGTGCGGGCCAAGGCCCGCATGGCGCGCGTGCGTCCCATGTCCGCCGGCCGGCTTCTGCTCCGGGCCGCGCGCCAAGGCCCGTATCGTCGGGCGAGACCCATCCGTTGCTGCGGTGGCTCCTTCGCATCGGGGCGTTGACACTGGCGGCCGTGCTGCTGATCGCGATGTTCGCAGGCGGCGTCTACGTCAAGCTGCGGCACAGTCCGATCTCGCTCAATTTTGCCGCCAGGGCGATCGAGGGGGGCGTGGCGGCCGAGCTGCCTGGGCTTGGTGTCAAGATCGGCAATGCGGTTCTCGCGCTCGACGATACGGGCTCGATGGAGATCCGCCTGCTCGACATCCGCATTTCGGAGACGGACGGGGACGTGGTCGCAACCGTGCCGCACGCCACCGCAAGCCTCAGCACCAAGGCGATGCGGGATTTCCGCCTCGTGCCCGAGCGGCTGAGCTTCATCGAGCCTCGACTCATCGTCAGTCACTCCGACAGCGGCGGATTTTCGCTTGCGGTCTCGCCGGTGCCGGCCCCGCAGCGCGCGAAGCCCCAAGCGGACGCAGCCGGTGCGACCGCGCCGGACGTGGTGACGGTGCCGCCGTCCGAGCCGCAGGGGGATCTATCGCCGCTCCTGAAACGCATCGACCTTGCTCGCGTGATCTCGGAAGCGACGGGCCGGGCGCGCAAACGCATCGACGCGAGCTTCTATCTGCGTGAGTTCGGCGTCAGGAATGCCACCGTCGTCGTGGAGAGTGCGGGACGGCGAAGCTACTGGCTCGTGAACGAGGGTGTGGTCGACCTCGATCATCGGCGCGGCCGCAGCGTCGTCTCCGGCAATTTTCGAGTTGCGTCGAAGGCGGGGCCCTGGTCGTTGTCGTTCAGCACCCACGGCGCCGACAACTCGAACACCCTCTCGTTGACGGCCTCTGTGCGGGATCTGGTGCCGCGCGCGCTGGCCGACGGGCTTCCGCAGTTCGCCGTCCTGAAGAACCTCGACGTGCCCCTGGCCGGCAATGCCAGCCTGGAGCTGTCGCCGGAGGGCGAGCTGTCGGGTGGGGCGATCGCGATCGAGATCGGGCGGGGCAACATCGCAACTCCCGGAATGGGGCATGCGGCCTTCGGCATCGACGGCGGCCTCTTGACGATCGACTACGATGCCAAGGCCGAGCGCTTCGTGCTGCAGCCGTCCGCCTTGCGGTGGGGTCAGAGCCGCATGACGGTGGCGGGCGAGATGAAGGCGGGGATTATACAGAACGGCCCGCGGGCGTGGCGCTATCGGTTCACGGGCACGGATGTCGCCTTCGCGGCCGAGGAGTTCGGCGTTGCCGCGCGGCCCGTCGACGTGCTGGAAGCCGAGGGCGAGGTCGTGCCGTCGCTGTCGCAGCTTCGACTGTCGCGGCTCGTCATGAAAGCAGGCGCCGCCGAAGCCCATGTCGATGGCGTATTGAGCACCAGGGACGGGATCGACAACGCGAGGTTCAACGGGCGCATGTCGCCCATGCCGCTCGAAACCGTCAAGGCGTGGTGGCCGCGCGCCCTCTCGCCGCGTGCGCGCCGGTGGATCGGCGAGAACGTCGTGCGCGCGAACGTCGCCGGCGGCACGTTGACGTTCCTGAGCGGGGAGCATCTGAAGCGGGAGCAGCCCTCGGCCGCACCAGGCGAGGAGCGCGTCCTGGTCACCGTCGAGGCGCACGAGGTCGCCGCCCGGCCGCTGAAGCAGCTCCCGCTGGTCGAGGCTGCGCGGGTTCTGGTGCGGGTCGAGAACAAGTCGCTCGAGGTCTCGATCCCCGATCCTTCGATTGCGCTCGACAAGGGGCGCCGCGTGCCGCTCAAGGGCGCGCGGCTCACGGTGGCGGACGTCGATGTTCCCCGCCCCATGGCCGAGCTCACGATGCGATCGCTCGGCCCGCTCGGTCCGCACCTCGAGGTTCTGGCCGCCGATCCCAACGGCATCGTGCGCCAGCTTGGTGTTGCGATCGAGGGCATCGAGGGCAAGGTCGATGGCCAGTACAAGCTGACGATGCCCCTCATCGCGGAGCTGCAACCCGAGGAGATCAGGATCGAGGGCAAGGTCCGTGTCACCGACGGGCGCATGAAGGGCGCGGCCGGCGGACACGACGTCCAGGGTGCCGCGATCAATCTCGACTTCAACGAGAAGGCCGTGGATGCGAGCGGCGAGTTGATCGTCGCCGGCGTGCTGGCCAAGCTCAACTGGCAGCGCATCTTCGATGCCCCTGCCGACAAGCAGCCTCCGCTACGGATCACCGCCTCGCTCGACAATTCCGACCGCACCCAGCTCGGCATGGATATCAACCAGATCGTCCAGGGCGAGGTTCCGGTGGAAGTGACGGTGGGCCGCGGAATGCGGGACGAGCTTGCCGTCCACGTGCGCGCCGAGCTCACCAACGCCGAGCTGATGATCGAGCCGCTGGGGTGGAGGAAGCCGCCGGGCCGCGCCGCGGTCCTGCAGTTCGACGTGGCCAAGGGGCGTACGCACAAGACCGAGCTGCAGAATTTCAAGGTGGCCGGCGACGACATCGCGATCGAGGGCTGGGTGGGGCTTGGCGCTGAGAACAAGCTCAAGGAATTCTACTTCCCTGATTTCTCGCTCAACGTCGTCACGCGGCTCGAGGTGCAAGGCACGGTTGCCAACGACGGCGTGCTCGCGATCAAGGCCAAAGGGCCGACCTGGGACGGCCGCGACTTCTTCCGCTCGCTGTTCGCCTTCGGGCAGGCCGACAAGTCCGGCAAGGCCAAGAAGCCGCGGACCGGGCTCGACATCGATGTCGACATCGACACCGTGATCGGCTTCTCGGACGTGTCGCTGAAGGCGCTGAAGGTGAAGTACGCCTCGCGCCAGGAAAAGATGACCGGCTTCGATGCGAAGGGCACGCTGGACGGCGGCAAGCCGCTGGTCTTGAGCTTTCGCCAGGAACCCGGGCAGCCGCGCCGGCTGCTCGCCGATACCACCGATGCAGGCCAGGCATTCCGTCTGGTCGGGTTCTATCCCAACGTGCAGGGGGGGCGCGCGCGCCTCGAGGTGAACGTGGACGGCAAGGGGCCGGCAGAGAAGACCGGCACGCTGTGGGTCGAGGATTTCCGCATTCTGGGTGATCCGGTCGTGTCCGAGGTGTTGAGCAGCTCCGATCCGACCGCGCCTGCGATCGCAAACGGAAAGCGCCAGCGTGTCGTGCGCCAGGCGATCGACTTCGACCGGATGCGGGTGCCGTTCTCGGTCGGCCACAACCAGTTCGTGCTCGAGGATGCGTATCTGAGAGGGCCGATCCTGGGCGCGACCATCCGCGGCAAGGCCGACTACAAGCTGCAGACCGTCAGTCTCGGTGGCACCTACATTCCGCTGCAGGGGCTCAACAACGTGCTGGGCGAGGTTCCCCTGCTCGGACAGTTGCTGTCGGGGCCGCGCGGCGAGGGCATCTTCGGCATCACGTTCGCGATCCAGGGACCGATCGCCAATCCCCAGGTCATCGTCAATCCGCTCTCACTGGTCGCCCCCGGCATCTTCCGCGAGATGTTCCAGATGACGAACCCCGATCCGCGCATCCAGGCGCGCGACGAGAAGCGCACGCCGGCCGAAAGCGGCGTCCGGGCGTCGAGCACGTCGAGTGCGCCGGTGAACGGCAAGGGCACGCAGCAGAAGCTCGAGCCGGCAACCGCCCCGGCGGCATCGGCCGCGCGCACGAAGGCGCAGACGATCGACGGTTGGTCGTCCCAGACCGTGGTCAGCCCGAAGAAGAAGTAGCGCTGGACCGCCTCGCTCCGCGCCAAGTGCCGGCCGTCATCCGGCCTTCAGCAGAACGTGCTTCTTCTTGCCGAGGGAAAGCTTGACTACGCCTTCTGCCGAAAGGTCGGCGGCCGTCAGCGTGGCCTTCTCGTCGGCGATGGCCTTGTCGTTGACCCTGAGACCGCCGCCCTGGATCTGGCGCCTCGCCTCGCCGTTGGATTTGACGAGCCCGGCCCTGACGAATGCCGCGAGCACACCGATCCCGCCGGCAAGCTCGCCTTTGTCGATCGTCACGGTCGGCAGGTCGGCAGCGAGCGCACCCTGCTCGAACGTGATACGTGCGGTCTCGGCGGCGCCTTCCGCCTTCTCCCAGCCGTGCATCAGCGCGGTCGCCTCGGTTGCGAGGATCTTCTTGGCCTCGTTGATCTCCGCGCCCGCCAGCGCGGAGAGCCGCGCGATCTCGTCGAGCGGAAGCATGGTGAAGAGCTTGAGGAAACGGGCGACGTCCGCGTCCTCGGTGTTGCGCCAGTATTGCCAGTAGTCGTAGGCGGGAAGCTGTGCCTCGTTGAGCCACACCGCGCCGGACGCCGTCTTGCCCATCTTCGCGCCAGACGACGTCGTCAGCAGCGGGCAGGTCAGCGCGTACAATTGATGGGTGCCCATGCGGCGGCCCAGGTCGATGCCGGTGACGATGTTGCCCCACTGGTCGGAGCCGCCCATCTGCAGGTTGCAGCCCATGCGCCGGGCGAGCTCGACGAAGTCGTAGGCCTGCAGCAGCATGTAGTTGAACTCGATGAACGACAATTCCTGCTCGCGCTCGAGCCGCAGGCGGGCCGAATCCATCGTCAGCATGCGATTGACGGAGAAGTGCCGACCGACGTCGCGCAGGAACTCGATGTAGTTGAGCGGCGCGAGCCAATCGGCATTGTCGAGCATCACCGCATCGTGCGCGCCCCCACCGAACTTCAGAACCTTGGCGAAAACGCCCCGCAGCGCCAGCTTGTTGGCGTCGATCTCCTCGATGGGGCGCAGCTGGCGCGTCTCATCCTTGCCGGATGGATCACCCACGCGCGTGGTCCCGCCACCCATGAGCGCGATCGGCTTGCCGGCGCCGGTCGCCTGGAGCCAGTGCAGCATCATGATGGACAACAGGTGGCCGACGTGAAGCGAGGGGGCGGTGCAGTCATAGCCGACGTAGGCGACGAGACCGCCCTTCGCGGCGAGCCCGTCGACCCCGTCCAGGTCCGAGCACTGGTGGATGAAACCGCGCTCGGTAAGCACGTTGAGAAAATCGGATCTGGGCTTCGACATGGCTCGCCGTTCGCTTCTCGCGCCTTGATTACGCTGATAGGGTGAATTGAGCGGCACCATGCACGAGGAGGGGCCCCGTGGGCAAGATCAAGTGGGCAAGCTGATGCGCGCCCTGGGCCTGATGAGCGGCACCTCGATGGACGGCATCGACGTCGCCATGATCGACACGGACGGGGAGGATCGCCTCACGCGGGGGCCTGCCATGTCTTTCCCCTATACGGCCGAGTTCCGGGCGGTGCTCGTCGAGGCGCTTGCCGATGCAAGGCTGATCAGGAGCCGGCGGGAGCGCCCCGGCACCCTGGCGGAGGTAGAGCGCACCCTGACGGAGCTTCACGCCGCCGCTGCCAGCGCGTTTCTGCGCAAGCAGGGGGTGGAGCGGGCGAGCGTGGACGTGATCGGGTTCCATGGTCAGACCGTTCTGCACCAGCCGCGCGATGGCCTCACGGTGCAGCTTGGCCTGGGGCAGATGCTCGCCGATCTCACCGCGCGCCCCGTCGTCTACGACCTGCGGGCGGCGGATGTGGCAGCAGGCGGCGAGGGCGCGCCGCTCGTGCCCGTCTACCATCGCGCGCTCGCCGGACATCTGTCACAGCGGCCACTCGCCATCCTCAACATCGGCGGAGTCGCGAACGTGACCTGGATCGGCGAGGACGGCGCGCTGCTGGCATTCGACACCGGTCCTGGCAATGCGCTCATCGACGACTGGATGATGCGTCACATCGGCGTGCCGTGCGACGAGGATGGCCGGATCGCGGCGCGCGGGGACGTGCAGGAGGACGTGGTCCACGCCTATCTCAATCATTCGTTTTTCGGCCAGCCTCCGCCCAAGTCGCTCGATCGCGCCGCGTTCGTCTGCGATCTGGCAGAGGGTCTGTCGGTCGAGGATGGTGCGGCCACGCTCGCTGCCGTGACCGCCAGCGCGATCGCCCGCGCCCGCGACCACTTTCCCGCGCAGCCGGAGCTTTGGATCGTATGCGGCGGCGGGCGGCGCAACCGCACGCTGATGCGCCTCATCGCGGAGCGGGTAGAGAACGCGGTGGCCCCGGCCGAGGCCGCGGGCTTCAATGGCGATGCCATCGAGGCGGAGGCCTGGGCCTATCTCGCCGTGCGCTCGCTGAAGGGGCTGCCGATCACGTTCCCGGGGACGACCGGTATCGATGTGCCCCTGACCGGCGGTCGGCTCGCCCGTCCCATGCCGGGATAAGGGGCGCACCAGCCTCGATCCCAGCCTCGATCAGGGCGCAGCCAGATGCCGGATCATGTGCTCCAGGCCGGTGGTGACACGGGCAAGGCTCTCGCAATCGACCGTCTCGGGCAGGTCGTGGCGCTGGTGGTAGTAGGGATTGCGGAAGGGTGCGGTGTCCGTGATCATCAGCGCCGGAAAGCGGAAATGGTGATAGGCCCAGTGGTCCGAGAGGTCGATACCCTCGATGAAGCCGGGTGCTACGCCGCCGATCGAAGGAAAATTCGCATGGGTTCGGAAGGCACGCAGCGCGCTGTGCAGGAATGCGCGTGACCCGGGCAATCCGACGAAGGCGACGAAGTTGCCCGTGTCGGGATAGACAAGACCGAAGGGTGCGGGAAACATCTGGCTGCCGGGCGCTTGCGAGAAGTACCCGAGCGTCTCGAGTGCGATCATGCCCGCGATAGGCTCGCCGCGATCGCGCATGGCCTTCGCGTGGCGCCAGCTTCCCATCGCTTCGGTCTTTCCGTAGGGGTGCTCCTCGTTGACGAAGAACACGAGCCGCACGCGGCGGCCAGCCGGCGTCACCTGCGCCATCCGTTCCGCCAGCTCGATGAGGGCGGCGACACCGGTGCCATTGTCGTTCGCGCCGGGGCTGTCGTCGGGGGAGTCGTAGTGTGCGCCGACCACGAGCGTGGGAGCAGCGCGCGATCCCGGTGCCGGCTCGAGCACGACCTCGATGTTCCAGACAGACCTGCCCCGCACGTCGTAGGTCTGTCTCAGCGGCGACAGGCCTGCCCGGCGCAGCCGCGTCTCGATATAGACGGCCGCGGCCTCGAGCGCGGGGTAATGGTCGATGTTGCGGGGCCGGGAGGCGATGGCGACGAGATGCGCTTTCAGCCGCGCGGCCGTTGCACGCTCCATATCCGCCAATGCAGGCAACGCTCCGGTGAACGGCTGGCGGGGAAAGACGATCGAATAGCGCACGAGCGCGGCAAGCGCGCAAACGAGGCCCGCGAGCGCAATCAGAGCGATGATCGACGCGGGCACGTGCACGGTCTCCTGGGCTCGCCTCGTGTGCCAGCCAGCTAGAAAGCGCTTGGACGCCCGCCCGATGGCGAATGGATGGCACATCGCCGACTTTATAGGCGTACACTTATCGTCGCGTTACGGAATATGATGAACGGGCGGGTGATCATGTGTTGGTACGGTTTGGAGCGAACGCACGTTCAGTCGTCGTCGCCGTCGTCGGCACCACCGCCACCGCCCGAAGCCGCCTCCTCGCGCTCGCGCTGACGCTCGCGCTCGCGCTCCTTCTCGCGCTCCTTCTCGCGCGCCCGGTTCGCTTCCTTGTCGGCGGCATCCTTCGCAAGCCGCATGTCCACGTACCGGCCGACGATCTCCTGCATCTCGTCGGTCTTGTTCTCGAAGAAGTGGTTGGCGCCCGGCACGACCTCGTGATCGATCTTGATGCCCTTCTGCGTCTTGAGCTTGGCCGCAAGGTCGGCAACCGACTGCGTAGGCACGACGCGATCCTTGTCACCATTCAGCATCAATCCTGACGCCGGACAGGGAGCGAGGAACGAGAAGTCGTAGAGGTTCGACGGCGGGGCGACGCATACGAAGCCGTCGATCTCCGGCCGGCGCATCAGGAGCTGCATCGCGATCCAGGTTCCGAACGACACGCCTGCTATCCAGCACGTGCGCGCATCGGGCTTGACGAGCTGCAGCCAGTCGAGCGCGGACGCTGCATCCGACAGCTCGCCCGGACCGCCGTCCCAGACCCCCACGCTGCGGCCCACGCCGCGGAAATTGAACCGCAGTACGGAGAAGCCGCGCTGGGCGAACATGTAATATAGGCTGTATACAACCTGGTTGTTCATCGTCCCGCCGAACTGCGGATGCGGATGCAGGATCAGCGCGATCGGGCTGTCCGTGGCTGCCTCGTGATGATACCGGGCCTCGAGGCGGCCAGCGGGGCCATTGATGATCAGCTCAGGCATGGTCCTCTGAAGTCCCTTGGCAAGTCGTTGAATTAGCTTGATTGTTCTGTGAACTGGCGACGGGCGTACAAGCGGATGTGATCGATGCCGCAGGTGCGCATAGTTGACTTCTCGGATCGGGATTTACATATTGGGTTTCTGACTTTAGAACCATTCGAAAGAAGCGATGGCTCCCCTACAGGACAGGCTTTCTTGTCCGGGCCGGGCTTCTTACCACAAGTCGGGTGGCGAAAAGCAAGCGAGCTGTTCGGTCCGGGCCAAGGCTTCGAACCGAAGAGCGCAAGCAGCCGGTGCTCGTCCGCAGGGCAACTTGAATAGTGCAGGGATTGTCGTGGAGCTCAACACACGTGGCCGATATGCGGTGATGGCACTGGCCGATCTCGCCAAGCACGGGGGATCGGACGCGGTACCGTTGTCGGCCGTGGCCGACCGCCAGCAACTCTCCGTCGCCTACCTCGAGCAGATCTTCCTGAAGCTGCGCCGCGCGGGACTGGTGGAGAGCGCGCGCGGTCGCGCCGGCGGCTACCGCCTGGCGCGCCCGGCCAATCAGTTGAACGTCGCCGAGATCATGAGGGCCGCGGAGGAGGAGACCCGCATGACGCGCTGCACGTCCGGGTCGGGTGTGGGGTGCCTCGGCGAGGAGCGGTGTCTCACGCACAGCCTCTGGCACGCGCTCGGCAATCACATTGCGGGTTTTCTCGCCAACGTCAGCCTCCAGGATGTCCTGGACGGCATTCCTTCACCCGAAGACAGCGCGACCGACACGGGCCGCGGCCCATCGGGATCGGAGGCCGCATGAGGGGCGTGCGGGTCTATCTCGATCACAATGCGTCCGCCCCGCTCCGGCCGGAAGCGCGCGACGCCATGCTCGGGGCGATGGCGCTGACGGGCAATCCGTCGTCGGTCCACAACGAGGGGCGCGCCGTTCGCGCTCTGATCGACGAGGCGCGTGAAGAGGTCGCCGCGCTGGCGGGTGCCAGCCCTTCGCAGGTGATCTTCACCAGCGGTGCGACGGAGGCCAACAACTGGGCGCTTCTCGCGGATCGCTGGGGCCGGATCTACCTGCCGGCGATCGAGCACGAGTCGATCGCCGCGCCGGCCGCCGAAACGGGCGCCGAGGTCGTCGAAATTGGCGCAGCAGCCGATGGCGTCACCGATGTCGGGGCGCTGGCGGCTCACGTCTTGTGCCGGATGCCGTCGACGGGGCGCACGCTGTGCCTCCTGCAGCTCGCGAACAACGAGACGGGCGTCATTCAACCGGTGGCGGAAGTCGCCGCATTTGCCCGCGAGCACGGCCTTTGGCTGCACTGCGACGCGGTCCAGGCCGCGGGCCGGCTGCCGATCGACTTCGGGCAGTGGGGCCTTTCCTCGCTAGCGCTGTCCTCCCACAAGCTCGGCGGGCCGTCGGGCGTGGGGGCATTGATCGTTGACAAGGATTTTCCGCTGAAGCCGTTCGTTCTCGGTGGCCGCC
>WBZY01000697.1_pt4 | contig 12354 bp, 10 predicted proteins | sample 5204191 | NCBI WGS metagenome assembly WBZY01 (sample SAMN12344363, study PRJNA552823) | activated sludge metagenome | biome: Activated sludge suspended growth; feature: Anammox Sidestream; material: Wastewater; isolation source: activated sludge from anammox sidestream of wastewater treatment...
AACCTGGACCCCATGGGCGTCCACACCGGGGACTCCATAGTTGTCGCCCCATCGCAAACCCTGAGCGATAAGGACTACCAGATGCTGCGCTCGGCGAGCCTGCGCATCATCACCGAGCTCGGAATCGAAGGCGGGTGCAACGTGCAGTTTGCCCTCGCCCCGCGAAAGGATGTGCGCGACTGGAAGGGCGACCTCGTTGAACCCCTGCCGTACCACGTCATCGAAGTTAACCCGCGCGTCTCCCGGTCCTCCGCGCTCGCATCAAAGGCAACCGGCTACCCAATTGCCCGGGTGGCGGCGAAGATCGCCTGCGGCAAGACGCTCGACCAGATCCCGAATGCGGTCACGCAACGCACCACGGCCGCCTTCGAACCGGCTCTCGACTACTGCGTCGTGAAGATCCCCCGCTGGCCTTTCGACAAGTTCCACCTTGGCGACCGTTCCCTCGGGACGCAGATGAAGGCCACCGGCGAGGTCATGGCCATTGAGCGCACTTTCGAAGCCGCGCTCAACAAGGCCGTCCGATCGCTCGAGGTTGGCGGCCGCAGCCTGCTCTGGGAGCGCCGGGAATGGCGCTCCGCTACCGAGCTCCCACTGCACGCCTCCGATGAACGCCTCTGGGCGCTGGTGGCTGCCCTTCGGCGCGGCCAGGACGCCATGGAGCTCTCGCGCATCACCGGCGTCGACCCGTGGTTCCTCCACAGGCTCGGCACCATCGTCGCCATGGAGAAGCGTCTGCTCAACGAGCCCCTCCACCCTGAGCTGCTCCATGCCGCCAAGCGCCTCGGCTTCAGCGACGAGATGATCGCCCAGGTTGCCGACCGCTTGCCTGAGCAGATCCGCTCGCTGCGGCACGAGTGGAACATCCGCCCCGTCTACAAGATGGTCGATACCTGCGCCGCCGAATTCGACGCCGCCACGCCCTACTTCTACAGCACCTACGAGAGCGAAAACGAAGCTACTGCTGTGGACGGCGCCGGCGCCGTTGTCATCGGCAGCGGGCCCATACGCATTGGCCAGGGCATCGAATTCGACTATGCCAGCGTCCATGCCGCCTGGGCCCTCCAGCGGGCCGGCCTTCGCTCGATTATGGCCAACTCCAACCCCGAGACGGTTTCCACGGATTTCGATACCAGCGACCGGCTCTACTTCGAGCCGCTGGACGAAGAAGCGATGCGCGACATAATCGAGAACGAGCAGGGGAACGAGGCCGAGCCCCCGGCGAGCATCGTGCAGTTCGGCGGCCAGACGGCGATCAACCTGGCCGAGCCTCTGCGCCGCTCCTCGCTGCCAATCATCGGCTCCAGCGCAGAAGCCATCGATACGGCGGAAGACAGGCGCCTCTTCGAGCGATTCCTGCAGGAGCTTGGCATTCCTCAGCCGCCGGGGGCCGCAGTCACGTCGCTCGAAGAGGGCATGAAGACGGCCCAGATTATCGGCTACCCCGTGCTGGTGCGGCCCTCGTACGTGCTGGGCGGACGTGCAATGGAGATCGTCCAGAACGCCAGCGAAATGGTGGGATTCCTTGCCCAGGCCGCCGAAGCCGCACAGGGAAAACCCATCCTCATCGATAAGTTCCTCGAAGGCAGCGAGGTCGAGGTCGACGCCATCTGCGATGGCGAAACCGTCCTCATCCCGGGGATCATGGAGCATATCGAACGCGCCGGCGTCCACTCTGGCGACTCGATGGCCGTGTACCCTCCCGTCCACCTCGACGCGGAGGAGAAGGAGACCATCCGCGACTACACAGAGCGGATCGTCCTCGGGATGGGGGCCATAGGGCTCACCAACATCCAGTACGTGGTGCTCCCTCGCCTTCCCGGCGAGGGCCCGGCCATTTACGTGCTCGAAGTTAACCCGCGCGCCAGCCGCACCGTGCCCTTCCTTTCCAAGGTGACAGGGGTGCCAATGGTCCAGCTCGCCGTGAACGCCATGCTCGGCCGCAAGCTGCGCGACCAGGGCTATCCCGGCGGCCTCTGGCCAGAGCGCGGCCTGGTTGCCATCAAGGCGCCCGTGTTCTCGATGTCGAAACTGGTCGGCGTCGATACCCACCTCGGCCCTGAGATGAAGAGCACCGGCGAGGTCATGGGCATCGATCGCACGCTCAGCGGAGCCCTGGCCAAGGCGCTCCTCGCCTCCGACCTTGCCCTCAAGCCCAGCGCTGCCGTCCTCCTGAGCATCAGCGACCGCACGAAGGCCAGCGCGCTCCCCCTCATCCACAAGCTCGCCGGCGCTGGCTACACGCTCTACGCCACCGAAGGCACGAGCAAGATGATCGAGGCCCTCGGCATCCCTGTCACCCCGGTGACCAAGATCCTGAGCGGCGGTCACCCAAACGTTGTCGATGTGGTGATGGATGGCACGGTGCAGTGCGTCATCAACACCACCGAGGGGCGTTTCACCGGCTCGCTGCGCGACGGCTTCCACATCCGCCGGGCGGCCGCCGAAAGGCGTATCCCCTGCTTCACCTCCCTCGACACCGCAGCGGCCGCCATCGAGGCCCTGGGTAACGCTTCCGAGTACGAGATTGCCACTCTCGCGGAGTACGTGGCGGGGTGAACATCGAGACCGCCACCGTGGTCTCCTGTGAACCGGCCTTCGAGGGGGCGCGAATCATATGGCTGCACGCCCCGGGTGCGGCGAGGGCCGCCGGGCCCGGCCAGTTCGCGATGCTGCATTGCAGCGCCGAAGGCCTGGACCCCTACTTCGCGCGCGCGTTCAGCATCCACCGTGTCGATGGCCAGCGCTTCGCCATCCTCTTCAACGTCGTGGGCCGCGGCACGGCCTGGCTGGCGGACCGCTCCCCCGGCGATGTGGTGAGCGTGTACGGCCCCCTCGGCCGGCCAGTGAAGCTCCCCCGAGACCCGGGAAACATCCTCCTGATCGGCGGCGGCGTGGGCGTCGCTCCGCTTGTGGATATGGCCGACCGAGCGGTGGCGGCGGGTCACCATGTGGTGGCCATGATGGGCGGCAAGACCGCCGCTCATCTCCTTCCTGCATCGGCGTGGCCGCGCGAGGTGGAATACCTGGTAGTCACAGAGGACGGCTCAGCCGGGCCAAAGGGCCTCGTCACGGAGCACCTCGGCAGGTACCAGGAGTGGGCCAGCAAGATCTACGCCTGCGGACCGAACCCGATGTTCGCCAGTCTCGCCGGTGTCCTTCGCGGCAACGGCCGGCGCCAGCAGCCCGAGATCCTGATGGAGGAGAACATGCCCTGCGGATGGGGCATGTGCTACGGCTGCGCCATCTTCACGAGGCGGGGGGTGCGCCTCTGCTGCAAGGATGGCCCGGCCTTCCGTCTCTTCGACGTCTTCTGAGCGCCGCGCCGCCGGCATACGGGCGTAACCGCCCCGGGCTGCCGTGTGCAAGGGGGATCGCCGGAGGTTCGTTCGCGGGGTGGGCACCCGCTTGCTTCCGGCTACTGAGCCCGGCCGGCGGCGTTGCCCCGAATCTCCGCCAGCAGCATCCCGAGCGCGGCCTCGGCGATCTGCTCCATCACCCGGGCGCGCGTCCCGGCGAACTGCATCTCCTCCACCCGCGTGCCTTCCGGGCCGCCGATGGCGATGACTACGGACCCCACCGGCTTGGGCGAACGGCGGCTCCCCTGCGGGCCGGCGATCCCGCTCTCGGCCACGGCGATGTCCACTCCCGATTGGCGCCGCAACCCTTCGGCCATGGCCGCGACCGCGGGCGCGCTCACTGCGCCTGAATCGCGAAGGAGGTCGCGGTCAACACCCAGGGCATCCATCTTCGCGGCTCCGGAATATGCCACCACGCCCCTGTCGAACCAGTTCGAGGCGCCGGCCACGCTGAGCAGCCGCGCGCTGATGAGCCCCCCGGCCGTCGTCTCGGCTACGGCCACGCGCCACCCTCGCGCCTCCAGGGCTTCCCCGATGGTGCGGGCCAGGGCATCGTCTTCCAGTAGAAAGGGCATGGGCGGAGTGTACTCGTGCCCGGGCCCATCGGCGATTGTGCAAAACTGCACGTAACCCCGGTTCTGGTTATGATGCGGCCACGCAGGGCCGAGGCCCTTCATGCACGCCTAACCACCCGGAGAACAGATGCTGACGTTCATCCCCTTCCTTCTTGGCCCCCTCGCCTATGGCGTCATCGCCCTGATCATCTTCTCGGGGTCTATCGTCGTCTTTTCGATCCCTGTCCTGGCGACGCGGGGGCGCGCTCAGCTCCTCTGGTTCCTCGCCATGGGCGCGCTGATCACGGCTGAAGCGGCGGTGCTCATCACGCTCGGCATCCTCGTCGACCAGGGCACCATCTGGAACTGACCTCGGCCAAACCAGGACATACCGCCGGCAAGGCAACGGCAGTCCGCCGGGCCGGCTGGCTCCGTTACAGCAGGCGCCGGATGGGCTTGCGGCCGGGTCGCGGGTCGTAGTTGCTCTTGAACATCTCGAGCTTATCCCGCTCTATCAGGTACTTACCTGCGAACAGCGTGGCCGGGATCTTCTTCTGCTTGATGAGCCTCCGAAGGCTCTGCGGGTGGATTGCCAGCTCGCGCGCTGCCTCCACCAGGTCAAGGTAGTTGTCAAAGGGCGTGATCGTGGCCATCCAGGGTCTCCCTCCCCCGTTCCGGCGGGGGCCTCTGGTAAGTCCCGGCAGCTTCTAAACGCTCAACTGCTTAGGCAATAACGGACTTTACCAAAACCCCTTCTTTATTGTCTATCCCCTTTCTCATTTCCCTCACCTCTGCACCAGCCGGCGGCCTACGATCACGGTCTTCTGGCCGTTCAACGTGGTGCAGAGCAGCGTCACCGCGTCGCCTTCGATACGGCCAAGGAGCCTGCGCAGCTCATCGGGCTCGATCGGGAACGCTCTCCTCCTGATCTCGGCCGGGGCCCACCGCCGGTTCCGCAGACGCTCCTTCAGGCGCGAAATGGAGAACGGGATGACGTCGAGCGTTGCGAAAGTGGCGCACAGCGGGTCGAATACGGCCACCGGCCCCGTGAGATAGCCGACCCGCTCATCCAGCAGCCGCGCGCCCAGCCGCGAAGCCAGCTGCCTGACCAGCCCGGCCAGCGTCACGCACGACTCCGGGTCGAACACGAAGGGCCCTGCTGGTGCAGTCCCGACGGGGGCTTCGGGGCTCGCTGAATCTAGCGTTGCGTTGCCCGGTAGCAGCACCGCGCGGCGCAGGCCAGGGCTGGTCTCTGCCCCCACCCAGACCGACGCTTCGCGCATCGACCGGCCCAGCTGCACGTACTCTACCTCGGCTCCTGGAGGAAGGTACCTCCGGTCGATCCCGGGAGGGGCCTTGAGCACGCCTGCCCTGGCGGAGGCAACCTGGCTCACAGCCAGGTCCCAGGGTGGCGAGAAGGCCATGGGGTCGAACGTACGCGCCAACCCCCCGCGGCGCGAAGGGTCAATGATGGCAGCAACCCCCGCGAGATCGAGCGGTGGCCGCAAAGCGTCGCCCTGCACCACGCTTGCGCCCGGCACATTCGAGGCGGCGAGGAGGGCGGTCACCGGGTCACGCTCTACACCGATGGTGCGTAACCCTGCGTCGGCGCACGCTCCCAGGTCGCCGCCGATGCCGCAGGTGAGGTCGGCCACCGGCAGCCCGAGCGGTGCCAGCCGCGCCGCGCGCCGGGCTGCCACCAGGGGGTGAGTCATCATCTCCAGACCCTCTGCCGTGAAGAGCCAGCCCGCCTCGCCGCCGAAACGGGCCGTCGCCCTTGCGTGCAGCACCACCTGCTCGCCGAGGGCGGCAGCCTCCCCTGGAGCGAAGCTGCGCCGCAGCAGTGTCGAAAGCTTCACCGGGTCGAAACCCTCGCACCCGGCGGGCAGGCTCGCCAGGTGAGCGCGGCCCCGGGCCGACACGAGGTAGCGCGCGCGATCTCGTTCCACCTGCCTGAGTGTAGTGGACGCCCATCCCGCAACGTCTATCCTCGAAAGGTGGCCGCCATCCTCTGCCTTGACTTCGACCACGTCGTGCTCACAAACAGCATCACCGAGTCGCTGCTGGAGCGCTTCGCAGGCGGCATCCCCGGTGGTCTCCAGTTGCGCGCGGAGGGAGAGCGAATCCGCGTCCTCGCGGCCGCCTTTGCCCGCATTGAAGCGCCCCGCGACGAGCTCCTGGCCTTCGTGCTCGAGAACGCCCGTCCCCGCGAGGGTCTTCTCGACCTTGTTCGCTGGTGCAGCGAGCGCGGCTGGACGCCGTTGATCGTCACCCATGCGTTCGACCTTGCGGTGGGCGCGGTCCTCCGCGACCTGGGGCTCGACCGCGTGGCGTTCCACGCCGGGCGCGCCCGTTTCGCCTATCGCTGGCGGCTCAGCTACCTGAGCCCCAGGGGAGTGGAGCTCCAGGACGGCTTCCAGCTTTCCTACGTCGCGGCGCTGCGCCAGGCGGGTGATCTTGTGGCCATGGTCGGCGGCCCCGGAACCTCAAGTGACGCGGCGGCGGCCGCCAGCATCGCCTTCGTGCCGCCGCCCGTGCCCGCGGATGCTCCGCACATTCGGCCCTGGCAGTCATTCGCGGATGTCACCGGATTCCTCGAACGGGAGCGGGAACGGCAGGCGCCTGGAAACGCCGGTTCGCCCTGACCGGGTTCGCCAGGGCTAACCGCGAGTCGTGACGCGCATCGGGCTGAAACGTCCAATCAGCCCCTGGCCGTGGCAGCTCACGGACTTACCGCCGGCGATCTCGATCTCCGTCATCAGACCAAGTGCGGCGGTGAAGCCCGTGATGCAGTCGAAGACGCGGTCGTAGCGGTCGACAATGCGGCCATCGGCTTCGAACTCCACCGAGCCCTCCCCCTGGTCGTAGGTGATGCGATAGGCGTGGGGCTGGCCCTGGCCGGCCGGCAGGTCGCGGATTTCGTTGAAGATCGCAAACGCCTTCGCATCCCCGGTATCGCTGATGGTCACACCCGGGAACGGCAGCCGCCCGTAGACGGTCGCGATTCCATCGCCCCCGGTAAGGAAGTCAAACGCCCAGCCGGTTGTGAAGTCGAGCAGGTTCCACGAGATGAAGCCGTCGTATATGTCGCCGGGCCGGGTGCCCACGGTGGTCGCCGCGACCTGGATTTCGAAAGTGATCCGCCCGCCAGCGGGCACGGCGAACCGCTCCTTCGAGTAGTACATGTGCTTGGCGTTGTCGAGAACCTGCACACGGTCGTGCCCGCGCGTGAGTGGGACTGCCGCAACCTGGAGCCACCCGTTGCGTACGAGCACCATGGCATTTGGCTCGCGGTACTCCCACCCTGTTCCGTCTGGCAGCGCGAAGCCGCCGGTCTCCCACGGTGAGTCGTGCTCGAAGATGCGGTTGTAGTCGCCAATGACGCGGCTCTCCACCGCCTCGCCTGTCATGGTCAAAGGGTAGCTTGCGTTGGCCGCGAAGTCGCGCCCGGTCACACTCCGCGGAGGGACGTCCCGAGCTCCTTCTGCAGCCGGGCCAGCAGGCTGGCCTGCACGCCGGCGACGGCGGCGTCCGTGAGCGTGCGGTCTGCCGCCTGGTAGCGCAGGCCAAGGGCAAGCGATTTCTTGCCCGCGGGAATGCCCGCTCCGCGGTAATCGTCGAACACCTCGGCGCCGACCCGCACCGTCCCCTGGCGGTGGCCACGGACAATCTCGAGGACGCGACCCGCCGGGATCTCCGCGTCCACGAGCAGAGCGATGTCCTGCCGCACTTCCGGGAACCGCGGCGGCGGCGTGTAGTGCGGACGCTCGGGCAGGACGCGCGCCAGGTCCTCAACCCACAGCTCAACCAGGAACACCGGTTCGGCGATGTCGAACCCCGTTGCCGTTTCCGGGTGGACCTGCCCCATTACGCCAACCATCTCTTCGCCTGAATGGATGCTGGCGGTGTGTCCGGGCAGCAGGCCGTGGAGCGTGGCCGGGCGCACCGTAAAGTCAATGCCGAGAGCGCCAAGCAGTGCCTCCAGGTCGCCCTTCGCGTCGAAGAAGCCGATCGGTCCCCCGGGGGTCCGCCCGCGCCCGTGCTCTCGCGGGCCGCCCATGACCGCGCAGAAAACGGGCCGCTCATGGGGCAGGTCCGATTCCACGGGCAGGTATTCGAATCCCACCTCAAAGAGCCGCAGCGGGCCTTCCAGCGAGCGCCGGTTCGCCGAGTAGGTCGCCAGCGACGTTCCCCGCAGCGATGTCCGCAGGTAGGTGTGCTGCGCCGCTACCGGGTTCACCACACGTTGCGGCTCCAGCCGTGTGGCGTCGTCCGGGGCAACCACTCGCTCAAGGCTCTCCCGGTCGGTCAATGTGTAGGTGATGATCTCCTGGTAGCCGAGGGCCACGCCGATATCCTTCATCCGTTCGCGGAGCCGTTCGAGCGGCCGTGGTTCGGCCTCGGGGAGCGCGCCCCGCAGAGTGGTGGCCGGGAGTCTCTCGTAGCCGTAGATGCGCGCCACGTCCTCGATTACGTCGTCGGCGATCTCCACGTCCGGGCGCCAGTTCGGGGGCTGCACGGTGAGCCCACCGCCCGCCTGTTCGCAGGCAAAGCCGAGGGCTTCGAGGATGCGCCGGACCTCCCCGGCGGGGATAGAGATGCCGAGCACCTGCTCGATGCGCGCGGCCGGGAGCGCTATCTTCCGGGGCGCTTCCTTGCCGGGGAAGACGTCGACCAGTCCCCGGGCGACGGCGCCGCCCGTAATCTCCTTGAACAGCTGCAGCGCACGCCCCTGCGCGTAGTCGGCCATTTCGGGGCCGATTTCCTTCTCAAAGCGGAGCGAAGCCTCCGAACGCAGCTTCAGCACGGTCGAGGTCCGGCGGACCGCTCCTGCCCGGAAGTTCGCCACCTCAAGCAGGATGTTCTTCGTTCCTTCGTGGACCTCGCTGTTGCCGCCGCCCATCACGCCTGCGACCGCCACCGGTCCTTCGCCATCGCAGATAAGAAGCATCTCTGGGTCCAGCGACCGCTCCACGCCATCGAGAGTCACCAGCCGTTCGCCGGGCCTCGCGCGCCGCACCTGGATGCGGTGGCCGCGCACCAGGTCGTAATCGAACGAGTGCAGCGGCTGCCCGGTTTCGAGCATCACGTAGTTGGTGATGTCGACGACGTTGTTGATGGGCCGCATGCCGTGCTTGAGGAGCCGTTCCTGCATCCAGGCCGGCGAGGGCCCAATTGTCACGTTCTCGATGACGGAGGCCGTGAAACGGCGGCAGAGGTCCGGTGCTTCCACGGTGACCGAGACGAGGTCCTCGACGGGGCGGCCGGATTCGAAGCTGTATCGCGGCGGTTCTCGCAGCGGGTGACCGAGGAGCGCCGCCACTTCGCGCGCCAGTCCCAGCACGCTCAGCAGGTCGGCGCGGTTTGCCCACGTGGAGATGTCGAAGACAACGTCGCCAAGCGCATCCACCAGCGGTTTCCCCACGGGGCTGTCCGCGGGCAACACCAGGATCCCCTCGTGCTCGTCGCTCAGCCCGAGCTCCTTTTCGCTCAGCACCATCCCTGCCGACTCGACCCCGCGAATCGGACGCAGCTTCAGCATGGCTGGCTTTCCCGTATGCCCGTCGACCAGGCGAGCGCCTTCGGTGGCGAACGCCACCTTCTGGCCTGCTGCGATGTTCGGCGCCCCGCAGACGACCTGCAGGCGCCCCCTTCCTGTCTCGACTGTCGCCAGGCGAAGCCGGTCCGCGTTTGGGTGTGGCTCAACTGCCACCACCTCGGCCACGCGAACCTTCTCAGGGTCCCAGCCGGCGCCGATTGCGTCCCACCCCTCCACCTCGGCGGTGGCGTCGGTCAGGCGCCGCGCAAGCTCTGCCGCGGGCAGTTCGGCATCGACGAATTCCCGCAGCCAGTTGAGAGAGAGTTTCATGGCGTGGCGGCTCCTAGAACTGGCTCAGGAAGCGCAGGTCGTTCTGGTAGAAGTGGCGGATATCCTCGATACCCCAGCGCAGGAGCGCCACCCGCTCGACTCCCATGCCAAAGGCGAACCCTGTGTAGCGAGAAGAATCGTAGCCGGCCTTCTCGATGATCTCGGGATGCACCATCCCCGCGCCGAGGATTTCTATCCAGCCCGTGCCGTGGCAGGTTCGGCAATCGGCGCCCGCGCCGCGGCAGATGAAGCAGTCGATCGCCATCTCCACCCCGGGTTCGACGAAGGGGAAGTAGCTGTGGTGGAAGATGATGCGCCGGTCGTCACCGAAGAGCCTTCGCGCGAACCCGTAAAGGGTGCCCTTGAGGTCGCTCATGCGGACCCCTTCGTCGACGGCCAGGCCCTCGATCTGGGTGAGCATCCACTCGTGGGTGGCGTCGGTCGCCTCCTGCCGGAAGCACTTCCCCGGCACCACCACCCGGATGGGCGGCTGGCTGCGCTCCATGACGCGGATCTGGTTAGGCGTGGTGTGGGTCCGCAGCAGCATCTTCCGCTGGCCATCGATGAAAGTATCGACCCAGATCGTGTCCCACATATCGCGTGCAGGGTGGTCTTCGGGGATGCGGGCGGCATCGAAGTTGTAGTAGGCCCACTCCACTTCGGGCCCTTCGACGGCGCGAAAGCCCATGTCGGCGAACGCGGCAAGGCAGTCACGCATCGTCTGGGTGACCGGGTGGAGCCGTCCCACCGGCCTTTTCCGCCCCGGGAGGGTCACATCGAGGGCCTCGGCGGTGGCCAGGCTCTCGAGCGCCGCCTTGCGGAGGGCCTCGCGCTTCTGCTCCAGGGCCGTTTCGAGTGCGACCTTGAGCTCGTTGGCTCCGGCGCCGAAGGCGGCGCGCGTTTCCGGCGGCTGGTCCTTCACGGAACGAAGGATGGCCGTCACGCGCCCGTCCTGGCGGCCAAGCCATTCGACCCGCCAGGCTTCGATCCCGGCATCATCGTGGGCCGAATGGAGAGCATCGAGGGCCTCGCCCTTGAGGACCTGGAACGAAGGTGCAGTTGTGGTCATAGGCAAGGGACATTATAGGTTTGCTCTTCCCTAACGGCCGAGTGCCGGCCGCGAGGCCGTGGCCCATCTCCGGTTGCCCGTGGAAGGTTGCCCCACTACCATCATGGAAGGCAGAGCCCACGCGGCCCCGTGGTGTAGCGGCCTAACATGCCACCCTGTCAAGGTGGAGATCGGCGGTTCGAATCCGCTCGGGGTCGCCACAATCCGCCGCAGTTGAACGACGGGCCGCGCCAACCGTTCCTCCATCGCACGCCGCCGCCACGTGCCTGTACCGCCCGGCCGCCGGCTTCGCCCCGGCCCTACCGGCGGGCGACCTCGAAGACTGTCGTGTGGCGCAGGCGGCAGAGCTCGCGGCCATCCTCGGCCAGCACCAGCCCGTCCGCGACGGCGTAGTGGTGCCCCTTGCGCTCGTAGGCATCGACGAAGACGCCGGCCACCGTGAGGGTTTGCCCCGCCTCTGCCCGGGCAAGGTTTTGCACCTGGCTGCGCGCGTGAATCGAAGGGCCGTAGTCGAACGAGTGGTGAATGAGCCGCGTCATCCTCCCGGCCATCCAGCCCGGGTGCACCAGCGGGCGGGCGCCGCTCCAGAGCGGGTCTTCGTCCGCCTCTTCCTCAAGCGCGAAGCGCCGGGCCTCCGCTTCGGAGAGCGGTACCGCCATGGCGCGGAGGTCCTGCCCCAAGGGCGCGGTCTCGAGCGTTAGCCGGGGGAGCGTCTCCGGGCGAGGCTGCGGCGCAATGGCAGCGGGCGTCTGGTGGCCGCTTAGCCAGGGGGCCCTCCCGATCGAGAACGTCCCGTTCACGCAGGACTCCCCGGCGCCGTTGGCAATGACCAGGTTCCAGCGGCTGCCGTCGCCCTCGGTCACGGTCGCCGTGAGCTCGTCACCGGGGTAAGCCGGGCGGCGGAACGAGACGTCGGCCCACCCCTCTTCGAGCCAGCCGGTCCCAAGCGCCTCCAGCACCGGGGGAATCGCCCACCCGTAAACAATCACACCGCCAACCAGGGCAGCGCGGTAGCCGAACTCTCGCGCCCCGGCGTTAGCGTGGATGACGTTCACCTGGTCCATGTCGTCGGGGTCGGACATGAAGGCGGTGAGCCGTCGCTCAAAGCTCCGGGACATGCGTGGCTACCTTTCTTCTGCTTCGCGGCGGAGTCGGATGCAGTCTACCGCGCCGCCGCGAAGACGGTCTCAATGGCAGGGGTCAGGAAGCCGCGATGAGGCACCGGGCATGCGCTACTCGCCGTCCGTTTCGCCGCGCTGGCGCCGCCCCATGGCGATGATGGCAATCCACGAGCTGAGGCTGATGAGCACCACCGCGAACAACGCCAGGTTGGTGGGGGTGGCCGGCAGCCCGAGCAGCCCCGATCCGGCGCTCGGTGGGCCGGGGGTGCGCGCACCGCTGACCGTCTCCACGGGGGTTGGGCTCAGCGCGCCCGGGGGGGTGGCTGTGCCCCGTGGTGGCGTCCCTGTCCCCGTGGTGGCCGTTCCCGTCGCCGGCGCCGTC
>WBZY01001420.1_pt1 | contig 12351 bp, 12 predicted proteins | sample 5204191 | NCBI WGS metagenome assembly WBZY01 (sample SAMN12344363, study PRJNA552823) | activated sludge metagenome | biome: Activated sludge suspended growth; feature: Anammox Sidestream; material: Wastewater; isolation source: activated sludge from anammox sidestream of wastewater treatment...
GCCGGCCCGGACGGGCAAGGCGCCCAGGCACGCCAGCATCGCGGAGACGAGCAACAATAGATGGGTTTGTTTCACGGAGAGATCCCGAGCCTGCCACCATGGCAGCGCTTTCCTGAAGTCACAGTGCAGTTTGCGACCGACTTGCTGACACCCGACTGGCAGGCCGCGTCAGCTTCTCGTCACCCGATGACTCCCGCAGTTCGAAGGCGCACTTGACCTCGATGCTTTCGGCTGTATCGGTTGAATCCACCTCGAACGGCGACGCGAGGGCGCTGCCGGCGCCAGCCAGGGCGATGGCAACTGCCATCGCCCCGACCTTCCTCCCAATCCGCTGGAAGCGCATGGTCAGTCATCCAGCCTGCGGGAGAGGATCTCGCCACTACGCCGATCGACCAGCAGCTTCACTTCACGATTGTTGGCATCCCGTCCTTCGACCTCGACGACGTTGTCCTTCACTTCGAGCTCCGTGACGCGCACGCCCTGGGTATTGGCGACCTTCTCGATCTCGGTGAGCGAGAGCATCGCGCGCGCTCCCGTCGCAGCGGCACTCGCCGGCGACGCAACTGCGGCTGGGGTGGCGTCGGTTGTCTGCGCGCCGACCGGGCCCGTGGAAAGACCCAGGAGGACCGCACCGAGGGTCGCGGCCCCGAAGGCACCGATCGTCGTGGAGACCCGCTTGACTGAACTTCTCATGGCTTGCTACCTCTTTTCAGGGGCTGATTGCCCGCGAGAGACAGCCTACGCAGGCCATGCTGACGACAGCCCGGCGGGAACCGTCAGCTCCATATCAGGATGAGGCGCGGAAAGTATGCGACCATGAACAAGCGGACATGGATCATCATAGGAGTTGCCGTACTGCTGCTCGCAGGCGGCATCGGGGCTTATGTCGTCAGCCGGCAAGCGGGCGGGCATTGGCGCCCGTCCCCGGGCGCGGGCGTGGGCGCTGTCGCGAGCGGGTCGCGGGTGCTGGTGCAGGGCCAGCAGGTGATGGAGCTGGCGCGCGCACTCGAGATTGCTGACACACATGTGCACGGCGAGGTACTGAAGGTGGAACTGGAGCGGGACGACGACCGGTTCGTCTACGAGATCAAGGTGCTTGCCGACAATGGCCGGGTGCGGGAGATCAAGCTGGACGCCTACACCGGCGGGCTGATAAAGATCGAGGACGACTGATTGCGGGCACTGGTCGTTGAAGACGACGCCGTCGTGGCCAATGACCTGGCGCAGGCACTGCGCGCCTCGGGCTTTCTTGTCGATATCGCGACCGACGGCCGCGACGCCTGGTATCGCGGCGACGTCGAGGAATACGACGTCGCGGTACTCGATCTCGGCCTGCCCCGCCTCGATGGCCTCTCCGTACTGAAACGCTGGCGCACCGGGCAACGCGCGCTGCCGGTGCTCATTCTTTCGGCGCGCGGCGACTGGACCGAGCGAGTCGAGGGAATCGAGGCCGGTGCCGACGACTACCTCGTCAAGCCCTTCGAGATGGGCGAGCTGATTGCACGGGTCCGCGCGCTCGTGCGCCGGGCGGCAGGCCACGCAACTTCCCTCATCGAGATCGGCCGGCTCGTGCTCGATACGCGTCGGATGTCGGTGGCCGTCGACGGCCGGCCGCTGCGCCTCTCGCCGCTCGAGTTCCGCTTCCTCGATTACCTGGCCCATCAAACGGGGCGCGCAGTTCCGGCGGGGGAGCTCGCGGAGCATCTTTATGGCGTAGCAGATTCGGCGGACTCCAATGCCGTCGAGGCCCTGGTGGTACGCCTGCGGCGCAAGCTGGGTGACGGCATCATCGAGACACGGCGGGGCTTCGGCTACCTGATCGCAGGCACAGGCGGGTGAAGCTGTACTCGCTGCGGGTTCATCTGCTGCTGGGTGCGGCCGCGGCCATTTTCGCTGCGCTGGCGGTCGCGTGGTTTGTGCTGTCGCTGCTGTTCGAGCGCCATCTCGAGCGACAGGTTGCAGCGGATCTTCGGCGCAATGCACTGGAGCTCATCGGCGAGCTGGCCCTGGATCCGGATGGCCGACCGCTGATTCACCGCTTTCCCACGGATTCGCGCTTCGTCGAGCCCGCCAGCGGGCGCTACTGGCAGTTGTCGACACCGAGCGGCACGCTTCGCTCGCGCTCGCTGTGGAATGAGGCACTGCCGGGCTCCCGGGGCGCGCAGAGCGGCAGCTGGACGAGACGTGTGCTCGATGGGCCCTTCGGCCAGCACCTCCTGATCATCGAGCGGGTCGTGCGCCTCGAGCAGGACGGCCTGCCGGTGACTGTTCAGCTGGCGCAGGACGAGCAGGTCATCGAACGCTCCCGTCAGGCGTTCGGCCGCGAGCTCGCGATTTCGCTGCTGTTGCTGTGGGTGTTCCTTGCCGCGGCCGCATGGCTGCAGGTGCGGCTCGGTCTGCGGCCGCTGGGCCGCATCCGCGATGAGCTGCTGCGCCTTCGTGCGAGTCCCTCTGAACGGCTCACCGGCAAACATCATTCCGAGATCGAACCCCTCATCGCGGCGATCAATGCACTCGCCGCGGCCCGCGAACAGGATCTCAAGACGGCGCGCCATCGGGCCGCCGACCTGGCGCACGGCCTGAAGACCCCGCTCGCGGCCCTGTCGGCGCAGAGCCGGCGAGCGCGGGAAGCCGGTGCAGTCGAGGCCGCCGATGGCCTCGACCGGGCCATCGCCGCAGCGAGCGCAGCAGTCGAAGCGGAACTCACTCGCGCTCGCGCCACCACCATACGTCAGGCCGCCGGCAGCCACGCAACGCATGCGCTGCCGGTCATCGAACGCCTCGTGGAGGTCGTCGAGCGGACAGACTTTGGCGCAACACGCGTCTTCGAAGCCGAGGTACCCGCAGAGCTCACCGTACCGCTCGCCGAGCCCGACTTGGCGGAGCTGATGGGAGCGCTCATCGAGAATGCCGCACGCTATTCGCGCCGCCGCGTCCGGATCGCGGGCTCCATGGACCCCGCGCCACAGTTGAACGTGGGCGACGACGGCCCAGGGCTTGGCACCGGCCGTGCCGAGGATGTGCTGGCGCGCGGGGGTCGTCTCGATGAGAACGCTCCCGGACACGGTCTCGGCATTTCGATTGCACGGGATCTGGCGGAAGCCTCGGGCGCCACGCTGGCGATCGGGCGCAGCCCGCTCGGCGGACTCCAAGTGAGCGTGCGCTGGCCGACCGGGACTTGAGACCAGTGGGCACTCACCGTTCACGGCGAGTGCCCGTCTTCCTGAATACGCGCCGCGAGACTGCGCTCAATCAACGGCGCGGGCAAACGTCTCGGTCAGGTCATTGCGAATCGTCGTCTTGGTGTCGTTGATCTGCTTCCACTCCGGCTGCTTCATCAGGACATCTTTCTTGTAGATCTCCTTGGCAGCTTCACCGCGCGCCTGCTCCTCCGGAGATCCATACTGCTTCACCAGAACCGACTTTGGATGCTCTCCTTGCGGCGCACGTTCAACGTACATCGTGTAGGCGAGCAACGCTCCCGTTGACTTCTGGTGCGCCATGTTCGGCACGATGTACTTCACCGTGTAGTCGGCATACTCCGGCGGTGTGACCAACACCTCATAGTGATTCACGGCGTAATACGACGTCGCAGACGCAGGCCCTGCGGAGTCGCTGGCATCGTGTGCCAGGACATCGCACTGCCGCACCTGGACCCCCGAAGCAGAGAACGTCTGCATCCATTGCTGCAGGCTCGCCTCATCCCGAAAATCGAGTATGGCGAGCGACTGAAATCCGGCTGGCTCGGGACCGGGCTGTGCGCTCAGCACTACGACCTTAAGCGCCCCCGGAGCCTGTCGGGCAGCAGCCATCCGCTCACTGAAGTCCGCCGGGACGGCCGCGCCCGGCAATACGGTGACCAGCGCGTGGGCGGGCTCGGCAGCCGTGACGGCAGGGGGCTCTGCAGCCGCCACGTTTGTGGTGGACTTGCCACCCTCCGCACTCTTACCACTGCAGGCCGCAATCAGCCCGCAGATCATCAGCGAGCTCCATTTTGCGGTTTCTTTCAAGATACCTGCCATATGCATCCGACGCTCTCCTCTCTAATTCAATGCCGAAAGTTTCACTGCAAGTTTAAGTCTGTTCACCTGACATCGATCTGACATTCGCGTGCTGTTGCATGCGTCACTGCGGCGCGTAGGTCAGCAGCGTAAACGTGTCCTTGAAATAGGTATTCGGGAAGAACGGCGTGATCTCTGACCGCCAGGGCTTCGTCGCGTCCACGGTGCCTTCCGCAGTCACCAGATAGACCCGCTTGGTCCGGGGATCGAGCGCCATGGTCTTCGCATACGGGCGGGTCAGCGTCGCCTCCGACAGCTTGTAGGTGTTCGCGTCGATCTGGTCGATGATCACGAGCGATCCGTCGTAACCGTTGGAGGTGTAGAGCTTGCGCGCCTCGGCATCCCAGACGAGCACATCATTGCCCCGTCCGATCGGCGTCGAGGCAACGACCTGGCCACTCGTCGCATCGAGTACCAGCAGTACCGGCCGGTCGCCACGGCAGCTCACGAACACGCGCTTGTTCTGCCGGTCGTACTGCAGGCCATTGGGCAGCTCGCAACCCACGGTCGGCCATGTGGCCGTGACGCGCCGCGCCCTGGCATCGACGCGCACGACGGCATTGCGGTCGCGCAGCGCAGAAAACATGTTCCCTTCGCCGTCTGCCGCAGTACCCTCGATCTTCTTCGAATCGAGCTTCAGCTCGCCCTTGATCGAACCGTCGCGGGCATCCAGATAGATGATCTTGCCATCCTCGTTCATCGTGATGGCGATCTGCTTCGACACAGGGTCGTAGGTGCCATTGTCGGCGTTGTTCCCGAACGAGACCCGCTTGAGCGTCTTCAGCGTCGAATGCTCGAATACAGTGGCCGAGCCATCGTTGTTGATGACAAAACCCCGATCCAGATCGGGAGCCAGTTCGGTGTCGTTGCCGCCCGTGGAGTTCCCGATCGCGCCGATGACCTTTCCGGCCTTTGCGTCGTAGATCAGGATTCCGTCAGCATGCCGCGAGATATACAGGTAATCGTGCAGCGGATCGTAAGTCAGGTAGTCCCAGCTTATTTTGTTCTCGCTCTTGATGACCAACGTGGACTCGAGCCGGTAGAGCTTCCGCGCCTCCTGTGCCTGGCCGAGCGGTGCGGCCATCATCAGTACCGGGATGGAAAGTAGCAGTGCTGTTCGCATGACAGTTCTCCGGGTAGAACGGCGACTTACGGCTTCGCCTTGGGTGGCGCGAGATCGGGATGTTCGAAGAATTCGCCCGTGCGCAGCAGCGTGTAGGGTTCCGGCCTGGTCACAGCCCAGCGCAGCGCCGCCGCATACAGCAGCAGGCCATCCGGGCTGTACTCCTTGAACCTGCCTTCGAAGATGTTGAACGCGACGCGGCGAGCAGGCGCCACGAAGTCGCCATACATGGTTGCGCCCTTCTCGTAGGCGAAGATCGGCCACTTGCCCGGATAGCCATGCAGGTGCGCGATATAGATGGCGCCACCAGCCGGCACGCCCCAGTTGATTTCGTAGTTGCCGGCCGCAAACAGGCTGATCGTGCCCGCAAGACCCGCAGACAGCGGGTGCGGCGAGTTGACCATGTCCACGTATCGAACCGGGTTGTCCGTGCCGAAGTCGACGTTGATGGCCCGACCGGTCATGTTCATGTCATCGAACAGGTCGGGGTCATTGATGACGACGGGGACCGTCGTGTCCCGGTATCGGTTCATCATGGCCTGACCGCGGATCGACTCGGAGATGACGATGAGGTCCATGCCGTTTGCCTTCTGCACGGACGTCTGGTCGTCCGACTCGGTGACGACGAAGCCCAGCGACTTCAGGAAATCGATGTGCCTGCGGTCGTCCGCACCGCGCTCCTGTGCGTCCGTCAACTGGTGTTCATTGGGCGGCTTGCGCGTCTTCGTATTGAAGACGCCCTTGCTGGTGTTCATCACGTACAGGACCTTCTTGCCCTTCGCGACGTCAGGATCGAGGGGCGCGGCCGAGGCGTTTCCGCTGAGCGCCAGCAGGCAACTGGCAAGCACCGCGTGCAGGAATATCGTTTTCATGAGATTGCTTGACCTCTCTGGATACGTTGTCGGATCTGGAAGCGGCCGCTGCGTCAGTTGACCAGCGCCGCACGGGACTCTGCGACCGCGTCAGCCCTCAGCGGCAGGAAGACGCCCTGGTCGACTACGATCTGCTGGCCCTCCCGACTGAGAATGAACCGGGCAAACTCCACCGCAATCGCTGAACCTGCCCTTCCGGGCGGCAGGTCGAGATACAGATCGATGACGCGACTGAGTGGATACTCTCCAAGGGCCACCGACTCGTAGTCGGCGCCATGGGTTGGCCCCGCGTTGCGCGAGCGGATTGCCAGCGCCTTGGTTGTCGGCAACATGTAAGCCAGCTTGTTGGTACCGATGGCGAAGCGGTCAAACTGCACTTCTGCCTGAATCTCGCCCACCGACCCGCCGATCCGCAGATCGCCACGCCACTGGTCGCCTTCGTCGATGAGCCGGCTGCGCATGAATGCTTCGAGCGCCCCGGAGCTGAGTCGCCATGCGTGAATGGGCGCATCGGCCCACTCGCCTGTCAGTCCGAGTTCACCCCAGGTGGTGATGGCCGCGCTGCCCGGGCCCGGGCGGGCCGAGAAAATGGCGTCGATCTGCTCCTGGCTGATTTCGTTCAACGGATTGCTGCTGTTGACGATCACCGCGCCGGCATCCATGAACCCGAAATGGTTGTAGCTGCCGCCACACACAGCCACCTTCGTGAGTGGATAACCCTTACTCGCCCGGAATGCGGCCTCTGATCTTTCGCTACTCTCGCCGGAGATGAACGCCGCCGACGCCTGCCCAGCGACGAGGGTGCGCACCATCTCCCCGTCAAACAGCGTGTAGGGGGTCAGAAGGTTTATTTCCACTCCGGGATGTCGTTCCTGGAACGCATCAGCCCAGCGCGAGACGAGCTCTGCAAGGATCGCCGTCGCACGCACACCGAGCCGCCCCTTGAGCGGCACGGCCGGACGAACCGGATAGTGTGGCAGGCGATCATCCAGTCGCGGCTGCAGGAAGCGTGGCTCGGGAAGAGGCCTTCCGCTTCGCTCCCATGCGGGATCCGGCGGAGGCACGGCCCCGCACACGGCTGGCACCAGCATCACCGTGATGAGCGAAGCTGCCAGCACCAACAATCGCTGAGTGGAACGCACGATGTATCCGCTCCGCGGATCAGTCGGCCGCGACCGGCACGGCAAGCGCCCAGGATTGAGTCGTGCGCACTTTCTCCTTCCTGTTCATCTGCGCTGCGTATGTCGCGTCCGTTGCGGCCAGCTCATCACTGAGCTTTTCCTTGATCGGCTCGGCCGACGCTTCCTTGGCTGCGTCCGGATACTCCAGCACCAGCAGCGCCCTGCCTGCCGTACCCTCCTCCAGGTACATCGCGTAGCTCGACAGAATGCCGGCGGACTCCTGCACCCGCAGGTACTTGTTCAGGTAGCCGCCCACCCAGTCCTCAAATTCGCTCACCGGTGCACTCAGCGTGTAGTAGCTGATCTTGAACACGGATCTCGCGGAGTGGCTCGCACCGCGCCCGCTGCCGATCAGCAGCCGTGCCGGCTTGACGAGTATGGGCTCCTTCAGTCGCGGCGCTTGATCCGTCCGCCAGGCCTCGCGCGCTTTCTCGTCCGGGAATCCCACAGTCGACAACCGCTCGAACCCCGAAGGCCCTTTCCCCTTGATGCTTCGAACCCAGGGTGTGCCGGCCGGCGTCGACGCGCCCGTCTCCACCAGGGATGCCGGCGCCTGCCCGCCCTCGGGAACGGAGAGAATCAGCCACGAGGGCGCGGCCGGAGGCGGCAGCGCCTCAGCACTGGTGACTGACGGTGCAAACAACGCCGCGTGATCGGCAATCTGCGACTTCAAGCCATCGCGCAATGCGTTGGCCTCACGCAGGAACGACTGGTCCGTCCCTGCAGAACCTGCCGGATTGCGGAATCCAAACACGATACAGCCGACATTCTTCCCGCTCCGGTCGCGCAGGGGCACCAGCACCAGGAACTTGGGTTCAGGGTCATGCTTGTTCCATCGTGGATCGAGGATCGTGAAACCGCTCTCGATCACCATGATGTCATCCGCAGCCGAGACTTTGCCGATGCGATCCGGCCAGGTTCCGGCAAACATCGTGTAGACCCCCTTCTGGCCAGGGGGCGTGCCGTGGAACGTCACGCTGAGCAGGCCCGGGTTGTCGCGCATCAGGCCTTCTATCAGTGTCTGCGCATGGATCTTGTAGGCAGGCGCCGCCCAGTTCTTCTCCAGCGGCGCAGCAGGACCGGCTGCGAAGCCCGGTTGCGCGAGCAATATGCTCACTGCGAACAACATCAGCGTGCGAAACGGATGGCCAGTCATATGCTCGCGCTCCTTCATTGATCGAGAAGTGCCGTTGCCTGTGCCGCTTGTCCGGCGCGCAGGGGCAGGAAAACTGCGTGGTCCAGGACGATCTGCTGGCCTTCCCGACTCAGGACAAACCTCAGGAAGGCATCCAGCGCAAGCGGAACAGACTCACCCGGTGCTTTGTTGACATTGAAATAAATCAACCGACTGAGCGGGTAGGTGGCCCGCGCCACATTCTCATAGGTCGGTGCGACCGCCGCCGCACCGGGCGCCACGGCCAATGGCAGCATCTTCACCGGAGAGTCGATGTACGCCAGACCCGAGTAGCCGATGCCGTAGCGGTCGTTCGCGACGCGAGCCGCCAGCGGAAACACCAGCTTGTCGTAAAGGAGATCCGCCCGCCATTCGCCGCGGCTGTTGCCCGGGCTGAGCACGCGTTGCCGGATGAACTCCTCGAAGCCATTCCAGGGCTGAATGGCATACATCCGGATCGGCTTGTCCGCCCACTCACCCTTGAGCCCCAGTTGCCCCCACGAGCGAATGGCCGGCGCGCCGCGGTGCCGGGTGCTCGAGAACATGGCGTCGATCTGGGTGAAATCGAGCTGTGACAACGGATTGTCCGGATGCACGAAAAAGCCCATGGCATCGAGGAATCCGAAGTGACGATAGCTGCCTCCCGCCACCGGTATGCTGGTCGGCAGGTAACCGAAGCGCTGCTTGAACTCCTCATTGTCCTCCGGCTTCAGCTCGCGCGAGACAAACACGAAGTCCACCGACTGCCTGATCAACTCCTTGGTGCCGAGGCTGCCGGCGTAAGGCGGGGGAGTCAGCTGCATCTGAACATCGGAATGGAGCTCGCCGAAGCGTTTGAACCATCGATTAACGAGTGCGACCAGAACGTCCGACGCCCCCCCGGTGAAGGTTCCGGAGATCCGCCGTTCGCTGCCTGGCTGATAGGACGGTAGGCCGGGGTCGAGCGTCGGCTGCAACAGCTCCGCGGTTGGCAGTTCGCGGCCATGCGTGCGCGCGGCTTCCTTCTGCTCTTCCGTCTGGGGCAGGACCGGTGCAACAGGCGGGGCGGGCCAGTACACGAACCCATCGGGGCGGCTGGCCGCCGATTGCGCCACGCCTTCGCTGGCCGCTGCGACGGACGCGATGCCTAGAATCGCCATGGCGACGAAGCCGCCCAGCGAGTTGCGCCGGAACGCGTTCAGAAGTTCACCCGCCACGAAAGGGTAATGTTGCGCGGCGTTCCGGGCACGACACCATTCTCGTTGAGAGTGGAGTTCACCCCTTCGAAATAGTGCTCGTCGAACAGGTTGCCGACCTTGAGCGTGAAATGATGCCGATCCCGCAAGCCGTAGTAGAGGGCAAGATCCGCGACGGTGTAGCTCGGCAGCATCAGCACCCGCCTGTCACTCAGGCTCGGCAGACTTCCGGCGATCTCACTGCTGTAATAGGTGCCGAAACCGATGCCAAGCCCCTGGAGAGGCCCTTCCAGGACATCGTAGCGAACCCACAGGTTGGCAGTCCGGAGAGCCGAGTTGGTCAACTGGGACCCTACCAGGGGTGCTGAAGGCGAGTTGAAGGTCTCATCGACGTAGGCGTCGGTGTAGGCAAGACCCGCGATGAACTGCAGGTTCTCGAGCAGGCTGTAATTCACCTCGAGTTCGACACCCTTTGAGCGCTCTGCGCCGACCTGCTGGGAACAGGTACCCGCCACTCCCGGATTGCACGCGACTGGCGCCAGCGTGTTCTCCTTCCTGATGTCAAACAGCGCGAGTGTCGCAGTCAACCGATCCGCCAACGCATCGGTCTTGACTCCGACTTCCACCTGGCTGCCTGACTCCGGATCGAAAGGATTTGGCCGCCCGGCTGCATCCTGGTCACCCGCCCCCTGCGGCACGAAGGATGTCGCGTAGCTCGCATACAGTGTCCATGCAGGTGTCGGCTGGAACATGAGACCCACCGTCGGCAGGACATCAGAGGTTTGTACCTCCAGGGATGTCAGCGGCGGCGTCTTGCGCTCCTCTGTTTCCTGCTTGTCCTTCGTGTAGCGAATGCCGGCATTCAGCTTCCAGCGCTCCGTGAGCGTGATGAGGTCCGACAGGTAGATACCCGTCGAGGTATTCTTCGTGTAGCGACGATTCAGCGGCCCGGGTGGATAGCTGCTGAGCGGCAGCGCATTGCCATAGACGGGATTGTAGATATCGATGTTGATGCGGCCCGGGCCAGGCAGCGACGCAGGGCCCGATGCAGGTCCATTGAAGAACTGGATGCGCTCGAAGTCCGTGGTATCTATCCCGGCATTCACGCCCACCAGCATCTTGTGTTCGATCGGCCCGGTATTGAACGGCATCGAAATGTTGGCATCGACAAAATTGTAGGTTCGCTTGTTGAGCTGTTGGCGGGCGCGCCTGCGCAGCGTCACCAGATCCGCCAGCACCCCGACGTTATCGAACCCATCGGCCGTATCTTCGGTGCGCACACTGCGGAAAGCCGCGTTCAACCGCAGCCCCCGGTCAAACTCGTGCGAGTAGGAGAGCGTGCCACCACTTCCCTCTTCCTCCTGCACATCACCGGGCTCCTGGTAGCGGGTGCGGATATCGGCAATCAGGCGGGCATTCTTGTCAGGTGCCACCAGCTGCGTGTCATACGCGTTCTTGCGACGGCGATACTCGAGCGCGAGCAGCAGCTGACTATGGTCGGTCAAGTTCCAGGTCAGGCTCGGCGCAACGTACGTCGCCTCCTCGAAGCCGTGGCGGAACGTATCGCGATCGGTGTGCTCCGCCACGAACCGATACAGCAGCGTGCCCTCGCCGATTGGCCCGGTGACGTCGCCGCCGACGTTGTAACCGGAGCCATCGCCGAATGACATGCCAGCGCCGTCGTACGTCGACCCCCGCAGGTCGAAGATCGCGCCGAAGTTCTCCAGCGGCTTCTTGCTGATGATATTGACGAAACCACCCGGCTGCGCCTGCCCGTACAGCACCGATGCCGGCCCCTTGACGACTTCAACGCGTTCCGCCGCAAACGTCGGCGGCGAACCGAAGCGGCCGCTCAACCCCGGCAGGCCATCCACCATGATTGCGGAGCGGTCGGACTGCCGGTTCTTGAAACCCCGGATGGACAGGTCATACCCCGTCACGCCACCCCGGCGCACGCCGGTCATGTAACTGTAGAGATCGGCGAGATTGGTGGTCTCGATGGCTTTCATGAACGCATCGCCGTAGTTGGCGACGGAATACGGGGTGTCCATGACGCTGATGTCCTGCTTCATCGCGCTCTGGGCGCCGGACTCGATGAATTTCCCCTCGATGGTCACGGTGTGGAGGTCGCCTTCCTCCGGCGCGGTTGCCTCCTCGGCCTGCGCGTGGCCTAGCACCATCAACACCGCAGCGGCTACCGGGTATCTGCGCAACATCCGATTCTCCCTTGATGTCTTCATGATTTTCATCGTGCGAACAGTGGAAACAAGCCGAGGGCGATCGAGGCCGCCAACATCAGCAGGCAGATCAACGCCGCCCACAACAACGTGAAACGCTGGTGATCTCCGAAATCGACGCCCGCCAGCCCCACCAGCAGGTAAGTCGAAGCCACCAAAGGGCTCAACAGGTGAATCGGCTGCCCGATCAGCGAGGCGCGCGCCATCTCCACCGGGTCGATGCCCGCAGTGCTCGCCACTTCGGCCACGATCGGCAGCACGCCGAAATAGAAGGCATCGTTCGAGATGAAAAACGTGAATGGCATGCTCGCGAGCGCGGTGATGACCGCGAGCGACGGAGCCCAGGATTGCGGCACGATCTGCAGCAGACTGTCTGACATGGCCTTGACCATGCCGGAGTTGGACAGGATGCCGGTGAACACGCCGGCCGCGAAGATCAGCGCAACCACCGCGATGACATTGCCGGCGTGCGCGGCAATGCGCGCCCGCTGCTCCGGCAATTGCGGGTAGTTGATGACGATCGCAATC